>LFFM01001049.1_pt1 | contig 19661 bp, 19 predicted proteins | sample 643131 | NCBI WGS metagenome assembly LFFM01 (sample SAMN03777445, study PRJNA286221) | soda lake metagenome | biome: soda lake; feature: Kulunda steppe; material: water; isolation source: sample Tc-Br brine of Tanatar trona crystallizer | place: Russia: Kulunda steppe | collected 2011-07
TCAAGTTCGTCGGCTTTCTCCTCGATGAGTTCTTCGAGACGGTCGCGTACCTCGCCCTCAAGCACCGATTTGCGGTACTTCGGACACCAGATGAAGTGGTACTGGAGTTTGTGGACGTTGGTACGTTCCCTGTCGAACCCACGAGGCATCGTCAGTATATAGACACTACTCACCTAAAGATGCTACGCAAACATCCAACCCCAGCCGTGGCTATAAACGTGGAGAGGTTCCCAGTTGTCGGCTTCATCCCACGGCTAAAGCCGATGGGCTTTCGCCTCGCTACCGCTGTAATTCAACGCGTCCATCTCGTACGTTGTGGACGGCGTCTCGGCGTCGACGTGCCGGACGTCAACCGCCCGAGCCGGAATGATCGACCCCGTTCACCGATCGGCTCGCGACGAGCCGATGCCGGCTCGTTCGTCGATCGCACCAACCGCTTTTTACGGGCGTCATCGAAATAGTGCGATCATGGGTTCGACGTCCACAACCGGCTCCGCATCGACGTTCAGTGGACCCGACGGGACCGTCGGGTACGTCGCCGTCGTGATGGCGCTGATAACCGGGGTACTACACCTCGTGGCCGCGACGAACGCGATCCAGTTCAGTCAGATACTCGGCGTGCTGTTCGTGCTCAACGGGCTCGGGTTCCTCGCCGGCACGGGGATGTATTTAAGCAAGTACTGGAGAAGGGAGCTGTTCGTGGTGGCGGCGCTGTACTCGCTCGTGACCATCCTCGCGCTCTTTCCGGTACAGGGGTGGGGCATCGAGGCGTTCTACATGCAGGGCAGCATCAACCCGCTGGCGGTCGTGACGAAGGCCGCGGAAGCGGTGCTCGTCGGCTGTGCGGTCTACCTGTACGCGGCGGAGTGACACGCTACCACACGGTCGAGACTCACGAACCGGACGATTGAGGGGCGACCGACGCCTCGGTGTAGTCATGAGCGACCCGATGCGGGACGACTCGATCCGGTACGAGCCGATCGGCGTGATCCGAACGCCGTTTGCCGATCCGAACGGGATGCCTATCCAACCGACGGGTGAGGCGGCGGCCCGCGGCACGGTCGAGGTCGACGAGGAGCACGGGGCCGGCCTCGGCGACCTCGAGGGGTTTTCACACTGTATCCTGCTGTATCACCTCCATGCCGGCGGCGACGACTATGACCTGCGGCCGACGCCGTTTCTCGACGACGTCGATCGCGGACTCTTCGCCACCCGTGCGCCGAGCCGACCCAATCCGATCGGGCTCTCGGTGGTCGCCATCGAGTCGGTCGACGGCGCGACGCTCACGGTCAGCGGGATCGACGTGGTCGACGGCACGCCGCTTTTGGACGTCAAGCCGTTCGTACCCCGGTTCGACCAGCCGGACGACGCGACCGCCGGATGGATCGAGGCTGCCGACCGAACGGTCACCGAGACTCGCTCCGACGGTCGGTTCGTCGGCGACGGGGAGGAGTGATCTACGAATCCACGCCGTCGCGGCGGCCGCACAACGGCACGGTTTTGTGCCGCCGGCTCGCCGGTACGAACGTGAAGACGATCTCCCCGTCAGCCCTCGCCGAGCGGTTGGGAACGGACGACGAGCCGTTCGTCCTCGACATTCGCCCCGAACGGGAGCACCGACGAAACGCGATCGACGGAAGCGACAACCTTCCCGTGTACGTCGACATCCAGCGTGGCAACGACGAGTCGTTGCTCGAGCACCTCGATGCGATCCCGACGAACGCGGAGGTGATCGTCGTCTGCAAGATGGGGATCGTCGCCAAACGGGCGGCGAAGCTGCTCGACGGGGAGGGATACGATGCCACCGTGCTGTTGGGCGGAATGAGCGGCTGGACGGGATACCGGAACGACTCGATCGGCTACAAGCTGCGGTCGCTGCTCTGGAAGTTTCGGTGAGCGGCATCGATGACGTCGGGGCGGATCAGACCGACCGCCGCTCCACCTCGGGGTCGACGCCCGCCGCGGACAGGTCGCCGCGGATCCGTTTTCGCAGCGGATTCGGGACGTCGTCGCGGGGGATCGGCGCCGCCGGCGACGGGGCGTCATCGTTTCGACCGTCCGCGTCGCGCTCGGCGGCCGGATCGCCGGCACCGCCGGCATCCTCGGCACCTCCGGCATTCCCGGCGGCCGTCGGCACCGACCAGTAGACCACCACGTCCGTCGGCGCGTAGTACTCCACCGCAAACCGGTCGCCGGCACCCTCGTAGTGGACGCGGGCGGCCGCGCCCTCCGCCCGCCACCCCTCACGTTTCACGAGTTCGGCGATCGCGTCGTGCATGGCCCACCTTCGGGGGCGCCGACGGGTTAATCGGTCGGTCCTCGATCGGTCTGCTTCCGGCCGTCGCACCGACACCGGTTTAAAAACGCCGACCGGAGGGATGCGTATGTCCCTTCGCGTCACCTTTCTCGGGACGGGCGGCGCCGTCCCCACGACCGAGCGCGCGCCGAGCGCCCTCTTCATCAACCGCGAGGGTGACCGCCTGCTTTTCGACTGTGCGGAAGGCACCCAACGACAGATGATGCGGTTCGGCACGGGCTTTTCAATCGACCACGTCTTCGTCTCGCATCTCCACGGCGACCACGTGCTCGGAATTCCCGGGCTGATCCAGACGCTCGATTTCAACGAGCGCGACGAGCCGCTGACGGTCCACTGTCCGCCGAATACCCGCGCGGATCTCGACGACCTCGTCCACGCCGTCGGCCACGAACCCGGATTTCGGGTCGTCTTCGACGTCGTCGCGCCCGGCGAGGTCGCCTTCGCGGGCGACGGCTACGAGGTCCGTGCGTTCGAGACGGAACACCACACCCGCTCGCAGGGCTACGTGCTGGCGGAGGACGACCGCCCCGGCCGGTTCGACCGACCGAAAGCCGAGCAATTGGGCGTTCCGGTCGGTCCGAAGTTCGGTCGCCTTCACGCCGGCGAGCCGGTCGAGGCCGAGGACGGCACGGTCGTCGAGCCCGAGCAGGTGGTCGGTCCGCCGCGCCCGGGCCGCACGGTGGTCTACACCGCGGACACCCGCCCGCGGGAGCGAACCGTCGAGGTCGCTCGCGACGCGGATCTGCTCGTGCACGACGCGACCTTCGCGGACGACATGGCCGACCGTGCCCGCGAAACGGCCCACTCGACCGGCCGGGAGGCCGGCTCGATCGCCGAGCGAGCCGGCGTGAAGCGGCTGGCGCTCGTGCACGTCTCCTCGCGGTACGCGGGTGACGCCTCGCCGATCCTGCGGGACGCTCGCGAGGCGTTCGACGGCGACTGTTTCGTTCCGGACGACGGGCACCGCGTCGAGGTGCCGTTTCCCGACGACGACTGACTGGCGTCCCCCATGCGTGGGAAGCCTCGCCGTTTACGGCGAGGAGGATGTTACTCGTCAGCACGCAGCAGTTCGATCTCAACCGCCTTCGCGGTGCTCAACACCAGGCCGGTGCTGTCCTCCTCCAGACGTTTGCCACGGAGCCGGTCGGCGGGGCCGGAGACGCTGATCGCCCCGACCGGCTCGTCGTCGACGACGATCGGGCTGGCGACGCACTGCCAGTCGGGCGCCTGTTCGCCCCGGTCGAACGCGACGCGCTGGTCGCGGATGGATCGGAGCTGGTCGCGCAGCGTGGCCGGGTCGGTGACGGTTCGCTCGGTCACCGGCGGGAGACCCGTCGTCGCGACGTACTCGTCGACGTCCTCACGGGAGCGGAACGCGAGGATCGCCTTTCCCGCCGCGGAGGCGTGCAGACTGACGTGGCCGCCCTCGGGGACCGGATGGTCGTCGACGCCGACGCGGTGGAGGTAGACGCCGTGGTCGCCCTCCGGGACGACGAGGTTGACCGTCTCGCCGGTCGTTTGCGCGAGCGATCGGATCTCCGGCTCTGCGGCGCGAAAGACCGGGTTGCGTTCGCGCATGCGCAACCCGAACTGGAGGAACCGGTGGGTGAGTCGATAGACCCCGTCGTCACGGCGCACGTATCCCAGCGTCACCAGCGTCGAGAGGTGGTTGTGGACGGCGCTCTTCGAGACGTCGAGTTCGGCCGCCAACTCGGTGACTCCGGCGTGGTTCCGGTCACGAAGCCCCTCGATGATCGCGAACGTCGTCGCCGTGGCCTGGACCGAGATCCCGTCGTCGTCACCCATCGTTCTCTCAGCCGGTACGATCTCGTAGCACAAAACTGTTGTTCTCCATCAGTGAACGCTGCCGTCCTGAACGAGTTATATTCCGAGTCAGATCGCGGATATTTATAATTAACCGGGTGTTTTTTCCTCTTTTTTGTCGGACGGCCCGGTAATAGATATATAAATAATCGCGTTCTTCACATCAAAACGCTCTGAAACTGCCGTAATCGAGCCGTTCACCGAAAAATAGGGAAAAAATTAAGTAATAATAACGATTGTTCCTCAATATTCCGTGTACACATGACACGAGACATCACTCCGAACGGCTACGGTCGGCGACGGATCATCACCGGCAGCGCGGCGCTCGGCGCGGTCGCGCTCGCGGGCTGTGTCGGGACGACTGACGACGAGGAGGACACCGCCGGCGACGACGGGGACGACGGAGCGGGCGACGGCGACGGCGGAGCCGAGGTCACGGAGATCTCCGGCTGGGGATGGGACGTCGCCGCGCGCTCCCTCCAGCTCACCGCCGAGGAGTACGAGGACGAACGCGGCGTCGCGGTCGACATCGAGGAGTTCGGCCGGGAGGCGATGAAGGAGGACCTCCAGACGCGGCTCGCCAGCGGCTCGGGCGCGCCCGATCTGGCGATGCTCGAGATGGTCGACGGCGCCTCCTACATCGACACCGGCGCGATCCACGAGATCTCCGACCGGATCGAGGCGGCCGGCGTGCGCGACGACTTCGTGGACGGCACCTGGGACGCGCTCAGCGACGACGGCGGCACGTACGCGCTCCCGTGGGACATCGGCCCCACGGCGGTCTACTACCGCCGTGACGTCTACGACGAGCACGGACTGGAGCCGGAGAACATCGAGACGTGGGACGACTTCATGGAGGAGGGAGAGAAGCTCCCGGACGACGTCGACATGCTCAACCTGCCGATGAACGACCTCGACGGGGTCTGGCGCTACCAGTTCCGCCAGCTCGGAAACGACCCCTTCACCGAGGACGGCGCGGTCAACATCGGCAACGACGACTCCGTGCGCATCGCGGAGACGATCAAGGAGCTTTACGACCGCGACCTCGCCGCCACGCTGGACGGCTGGTCGTCCGCGTGGTTCAGCGCGTACGCCGACGGCGACGTCGCGTCGCTTCCCTCCGCCGCGTGGATGGAGGGGACGCTGCGCGCCGAGCTGCCCGACACCCATGGCGACTGGGGCGTGTTCAAGATCCCCGCCCACGAGGCGGGCGGGCTCCGCGCCTCCAACTGGGGCGGCTCCAGCCTGATGATCCCGGAACAGACCGACTCCGAGGTCCGCGACGCCGCGTGGAACTACATCGAGTTCACGCTCGCGAGCGAGGAGATGCAGCTGCTGATGTACGCCGAATACGGACTCTTCCCGGCGCTGGAGACGGCCTACGACGCCGACACCTTCGACGAGGAGGTAGACTTCTTCGGCGGTCAGGAGGCCCGCCGCGTCTTCGCCGACGTCGCGGAGGAGATGCCCGGCTACCAGTTCTCGGTCGACACCCCGGAGGTCAGCAACGCGATCAACTCCGAGTTCCAAGCAATGCTCAACGAGGACAAAGCGCCCGAGGAGGCGGTTCAGGACGCGGCCGAGACCGTCGCCGAACGAACCGACCGCGACCTCGCGTAACGTCGAGGTCCCACGTTCATGTCAAACGCAGATCCGGACGACGAGCACCATCCGACGAGCGACCGCACCGGACGACTGGCGGCGCTCGTCGCCCTACTGGCGACGGTGGCACCCGCGACGGACGCCGGCGGGACGCCACGACAGCGCCTGTGGGATCGCGTGCGGTTCGCCAGACAGGGGCTGACTGCCCGCCTGCCGCGCGTGCGGTCCGTTCCGTACCTGTTCATTTCCCCGTTCTTCGTGCTGTTCGGGTCCTTCCTCCTGTTCCCGATCGTCTACACGGTATACCTCTCCTTTTTCGATTATCAGGGGGTGAGCTTCGACGCGTTGTTCAGGATCGAACTCGGCCCGCTGTTCGTCGAGGTGCCGCAGATCGCGGAGCTGCAGTTCGTCGGGCTCGGTAACTACGCGCGGATCCTCGGCGACGGGTTGTTCTGGCAGTCGATGTACAACACGACGTACATCCTGCTCATTCAGGTGCCGATCATGATCGGGCTGGCGCTCGCGCTCGCGCTCGCGTTGAACGCCTCGTTCGTCCGTTTCAAGGGGATCTTTCGGACGGCGATCGCGCTTCCCGTCTCCGCGAACATCGTCGCGTACTCGACGATCTTCCTGCTTTTGTTCAACGAGCTCGGGCTCGTGAACTCCGTGCTCAACGCCGTCGGGGTCGACCCGGTGGCGTGGTTCCGGAGCGACTTCTGGGCGCGCAAGACGATCGTCGCCGCGGTCACGTGGCGCTGGACCGGCTACAACATGATCATCCTGCTCGCCGGACTGCAGAACATCCCACAACAGCTGTACGAGGCGGCGGAGATCGACGGCGCCAACCGCTGGCAGAAGTTCCGGTACGTGACGCTGCCACAGCTCAAACCGGTGTTGTTGTTCGTCGTCGTCCTCTCGACGATCGGGACGTTCAAGATCTTCGCGGAGCCGTACGTCATCACCGGCGGCGGCCCGTCGAACGCGACGATCACCATCGTACAGTACATCTACCGCGAGGCGTTCGAGAGCTGGAACCTCGGCTACGCCAGCGCCCTCACCGTCGTCTTCGTGGCGATCGTGAGTGCCATCTCGATCGTCCAGATCCGGATCGGAGGTGACGACTGATGCGCGAACAACGCCGCAAGGATGCCGTCTGGGGCTTCGTCACGTACGCGTTCATCATCGTGATGACGCTCGTGATGATGGTGCCGCTCTACTGGATGCTCGTCGCGGCGACGCTGCCTCAAGAGGAGTTCCTGAGCCTCACGCCGCAGTTTTACCCCGGAACCGCGTTCCTCGACAACTTCGCGGCGCTACAGGAGCGAATGAACTTCATCCGCTCGATCTGGAACAGCGTCTTCATCGCCGTCGTCTACACGGCGCTGTCGCTGTTGCTCTGTTCGATGGCGGGGTTCGCCTTCGCGAAGTACGAGTTTCGGTTTAAAGAGCCGGTCTTCTATCTGATCCTCGCGACCCTCGTGCTCCCGATCCAGCTGCTCGTCATCCCGCTGTTTTTGATGATGGCACAGATCGGCTGGACGGACACGTTCCGCGCGATCATCCTGCCGTGGCTCGCGAACCCGATCGGGATCTTCCTCATGCGTCAGAACATGAAGTCGATCCCCGACGCGTTACTGGAGTCCGCCCGGATGGACGGCGCCACGGAGTTCCAGATCTTCTACCGGATCGCGTTGCCCGCGATGCGATCGTCGCTCGCGGCGCTCGCGATCATCCTCTTTCTGTTCCAGTGGGATCTCTTTTTGTACCCGCTGGTCATCCTTGAAACGTCCGCCAACTACACCATTCCGGTGGCGCTCGCCGGCCTGGAGGGCACCCAGCGGATCTACTTCGACCAGATCATGGTCGCGACGACGCTGGCGGTCGTCCCCCTCGCCGTGCTGTTTTTGTTCCTCCAAAAACAGTTCGTCAGCGGGATCCTCGCGGGGTCGTTGAAGGAATGACGACCGATCGAATCGCCTGCCGGACCCGCCGAGTCGACTTCCGGACCCGCCGAGTCGACTTCCGGACCCGCCGAACCACCGACGAAACGCACGCGCAACGAACCCACGATCGACATGACCGAACCCGACCACGCGGACGACGGACACGAATAGGGAACCCATGGCACGCATAGACATCGACGAGCTGACCAAGGTGTACGAGTCGCCCGGCGAATCCGTCGTCGCGGTCGAGGAGTTCGACCTGACGGTCGACGACGGCGAGTTCCTCGTCCTCGTCGGCCCGTCGGGCTGTGGCAAATCGACCACGCTCCGCTGTCTCGCGGGGCTCGAGGACATCACCGAGGGGACGCTCTCGTTCGACGGCGAGGACGTCACCGACCACCGCGCGAGCGAGCGCGGCGTCGCGATGGTGTTCCAGAACTACGCGCTGTACCCGCACATGACCGTGCGTGAGAACATCGGCTTCGGCCTGAAGCTCTCGACGAGCCTCTCGTCGGCGGAGATCAAAGAGCGCGTCGAGGAGGTGACCGCGATGCTCGGCATCACGGAGCTGTTGGATGTCAAGCCGAAGGAGCTCTCCGGCGGCCAACAGCAGCGCGTGGCGCTCGGTCGGGCCATCGTCAGAGAGCCCTCGGTCTTCCTGATGGACGAGCCGCTCTCGAACCTCGACGCGAAGCTTCGGTCGGAGATGCGCACGGAGCTACAGGAGCTTCAGAGCCGGCTTGGCGTGACGACGGTGTACGTCACGCACGACCAGACCGAGGCGATGGCGATGGGCGACCGGATCGCCGTCATGAAGGAGGGCATCCTCCAGCAGGTCGGCCCGCCCGAGGAGGTCTACCGCGACCCGACCAACGAGTTCGTCGCGGACTTCATCGGATCGCCGAGCATCAACCTGCTTACGGCCGACGTCGACGGCAACACCCTACGGGGGCCGGGCGGATTCACCTACGACCTCGCGGACGCGACGGCACTCGAGGGCCGCAACCGCGTTCGGGTCGGCGTTCGTCCAGAGGACATCACTCTCGTGGAGGACGGAGCGAACACGGCGACGATGCTGGTGTTGGAGCCGATGGGCAACGAGAACTTCTGTTACATGGAACTCGAGACGCACGAGCTGACGGCACGCATCGACCCGCGCCTTCGCCCCGAGGAGGGCACGGAGGTCGCCTTCGACTTCGAGGAGGAGGCGCTGTACCTCTTCGACGTCGACACCGGCGAGGCGCTGAAGACGAAGACGGACGAGCTCGCGGCCGTGCCGAACCCGGAGGTGTCGGGGTAACCATGCGGATCACCGACTACGAGCTCTTCGAGGTGCCGCCGCGGTGGCTCTTCTTGAAGCTCACCACGAGCGACGGGATCGTCGGCTGGGGGGAGCCGATCGTCGAGGGACGCGCGAAAACCGTCCGAACGGCCGTCGAGGAGCTGCTCGACAACTACCTCCTCGGCGAGGACCCGAGCGCCATCGAGGACCACTGGCAGGCGATGTATCGCGGCGGGTTCTATCGCGGCGGACCCGTGCTCATGAGCGCCATCGCGGGCGTCGACCAGGCGCTGTGGGACATCAAGGGCAAGCGGTTCGACGCACCCGTCTACGAGCTGCTCGGCGGAACGGCCCGAAACCGGGTCCGGGTCTACCAGTGGATCGGCGGCGACCGACCCCGCGACGTCGGGGACGCCGCCCGCGAGAAGGTCGACGAGGGGTTCACGGCGCTGAAGATGAACGCGACGCCGGAGCTCCGCGCGGTGGATAATCCGCGGGCCGTCAACGACGCGGTCGACCGGATCGCGGCGGTCAGAGAGAGCGTCGGCGAGACCGTCGACATCGGCGTCGACTTTCACGGCCGCGTGTCGAAGCCGATGGCGCGGCGGCTCGCGAAGGCGCTGGAGCCGTACGACCCGATGTTCATCGAGGAGCCCGTGCTCCCGGAACACAACGACGCGCTGCCGGACATCCGGGCGGCAACGACCATCCCCATCGCGACCGGCGAGCGGATGTACTCGCGGTGGGACTTCAAGCAGGTCTTCGAGTCGAACGCGGTCGACGTGATCCAGCCGGACCTCTCCCACGCCGGCGGGATCACGGAGGTGAAGAAGATCGCGGCGATGGCCGAGGCGTACGACGTCTCGCTCGCGCCGCACTGTCCGCTCGGCCCGATCGCGTTGGCCTCCTGTATACAGATCGACGCCTGTTCGCCGAACACGCTCATCCAGGAGCAGAGCCTCGACATCCACTACAACGAGACGAGCGACGTGCTCGATTATCTCGTCGACCCGTCGGTGTTCGAGTACCGCGACGGCTACGTCGACCTGCCGGACGGGCCCGGCCTCGGCATCGAGATCGACGAGTCGTACGTACGCGAGCAGACCGGCGGCGTCGACTGGCATAACCCCATCTGGCGACACGACGACGGCAGCGTGGCGGAGTGGTGAACGCATGACCGGGAGAACGCGACGATGACTCGCCGACACGAATCGCCGCGTGAACACGCCGTCCCCGACCGATACGCCGGGCGAACCGCGATCGTCACGGGGTCGACCCGGGGCATCGGCGCGGGGATCGCGGAGCGGCTCGCCGCCGAGGGCGCGAACGTCGTCGTCAGCGGCCGCAGCGTCGAGGCCGGCGAGGCGGTCGCGGAGCGGATCACGGAGGCGGCGCCCGTCGAGGGCGCCGACGCGGCCGGCGACGCCGCCTTCGTGCGTGCCGACATGCGCGATCCCGACGACGTGGCGGCGCTCGCGGAGGCGGCCGCCGAGCGGTACGGGTCGGTCGACCTGCTCGTGAACAACGCGGCGGTGCAGACGGAGACGGCCGCCGACGAGGCGAGCATGGACGACTGGGCGTTCGTCGTCGAGACCGACTTCCGCGCCTACTGGCTCGCCGCGCGCGCCGCGCTCGAGCACATGGATCGCGGCGCCATCGTCAACGTCTCCTCGAACCACGCGTACGCGACGATGCCGGCCCACTTCCCGTACAACGCGGTGAAGGCAGGTATCAACGGGATGACCCGAGCTTTGGCGGTCGATCTCGGGCCACGGGTCCGGGTGAACACGGTCGTTCCCGGCTGGGTCGAGGTGGAGCGGACCCGCGAGGAGCTGCCCGAGGGACGGCTCGCCGAGGTCGAATCGATACATCCGACGGGACGGATCGGGACGCCCGCGGACGTCGCCGCGGCGACGTCCTTTTTGGGGAGCGAGGCGGCCGCTTTTATCACGGGCGCGGCGCTGCTCGTCGACGGCGGCCGCGGCGCCGTCATGCAGGACGACGTCCTCCCGGACTATCGGGCACGCGAAGGCTGAGGCAGACGCCTCAGTTCTTCTCGGCGACGAGTCCGTCGACGAGGTGGTCGCCGAACACGGCCGCGCCGAACGGACCGACGGTCACCGGTTGGTCGCCGTTCGACGTGGCCTCGTCCGGGCCCTGATCCCCGTCCGCCACGACGACCGCGTCAGGGTCGACGGTCGGCAGGCGGACGGCGTCACTCGTGAAGTTCGTCACCCAGGTGTAGCCGCCGCGCTCGGCGACGTCGACGCCGTCGGGGAGCCGCGCGCTGTGGGGGACGCCGGCCGAGGCGAGCAGGTCGACGACGAGGTCGTCCGCGAGATCCGCCGCCGGCCAGACGCCGCAGTAGACGACGCGCCCGTCACCGACCGCGTTCTCGACGACCGCGGGGCGGTCCGCCTCCACGCCGTCGGTATCGTACACGAATCGAGCGACGGCGTCGTCGGGGACGAGCCACTCGGCCCACGTCCGGAAGCCGAACCGGTCGGGGTCGACGAACGGTGACGTCCCGTCGGCGTCGGGAGCGGAGCCGTCGCCGCCGGCGTCGTCGGTACCGTCGACCCGCCGCACGCGGGTCTCCAGTCGACGCGGCAGCGACTCGTGCTGGTCGACGGCCGCGCCGACGAGGTCGGTCAGGGGGCCGGGCTGAAGCGCGGGGCGGAGCTTGTTGTGTCGGTCCTTCACGCCGGTTCGTGGGCCGAAAAGGAGGCTGCCGCCGGACGCGACGTAGTCGGTTAGCCGGTCGGCGAGGTTCTCGGTGACGAGGTGAAGCGCGGGCGCGACGACCGCCGCGTAGCCGTCGAGGTCGGCGTCCGGCGGGATCACGTCGACCTGTACGCCGCGCCCGCGGAGCGCCCCGTAGAACGCCTCCTGTAGGGCCCAGTAATCGAAGTCTGGCGCGTGCGGCTGCACGTCGAGCGCCCAGAGCGCGTCGTAATCGAACAGCACGGCGACGGGCGCGTCGACGTGGCCGACGTCGTCAAGCGCGGCGAAGTCGGCGGCGGCGCTGACGGCGTCGTGGTAGCCCCGGTCCGGCGAGCCGTCGGCCCTCCTGAGGCCGGCGTGGTACTGCTCCTGTCCCTCGAGACACCGCCGCCAGCGGAAGTAGAGGACGGCGTCGGCGCCGTGGGCGGTCGCGTGGTGTGCCCACAGCCGCATCGCGCCCTCGCCGGGCTGTGGACAGTGGGGCGGCCAGTTCACGTCGCCCGGCTGCTGTTCCATCACCCAGAAGGGCCGGTCGAGCGCGCTTCGGTAGAGGTCGTGGTCCATGCCGACCTGATCCGGGTCGCCCGCGCGGAGCTGGTCGGGGCTCGCCTCGCCGGCGTAGCGGTCCTGCACGAAGCCGGTGGGATACGAGTCCCACGAGACTACGTCGAGGTCCGTGCTCACGTCGAAGGCGTCGAGCGTCGGGAACCGGCCCATGAAGTTGTGCGTGAGGAACCAGTCGGGGTTCGCCTCGCGGAGCAGGTCCGCCTGAAACCGATTGTACGCGACGACCGAGTCGCTCGCGAAGCGTGCGTACTCGAGGAGCCGGGAAGGATGGTGTTCGGCCGGCGTCGGTCCCGGCGGGTCGACCGCCTCGAAGGAGTCGTACGCCTGGCTCCAGAAGCGGTTCCCCCACGCCTCGTTGAGCGTCTCGACGTCGCCGTGTCGGTCGCGGAGCCACTCTCGAAAGGCCGCGGCACAGTCGTCACAGTAACACCGAACCGTCCGGTGACAGCCGAACTCGTTGTCCGTCTGCCAGCCGGCGACGTGTGGCGAGTCCGCGTACCGCTCGGTCACCGCCCGGACGATCCGCTCGGTCTCCTCCCGGTAGGCCGGGGAGTTGAAACAGTAGTGACGGCGGCTCCCGTGTTCGCGGACGGTGCCGTCGGGGCCCTCCTGACGGATCTCCGGGCGCTCGTCGACGAGCCACTTCGGCGGCGTCGCCGTCGGCGTACAGAGTACCGCCTGCATGCCGTGGTCGCCGACCAGCTCGACCGCCTCGTCGAGCCACTCGAATCGAAACTCGCCGCGTTCGGGTTCGAGGACGCTCCAGGAGAACTCCGCCATCCGCACGTACTCCATGCCCGCCTCGGCCATCGCCTCGACGTCCTCTGTCCACCGCTCGCGCGGCCAGTGCTCGGGGAAGTAACAAACTCCGGTTCGCATACGGGAGGCTCTCGACGTCGATACCTAAGGGTTCGCATGGCGGATCGGCCGTCGGGACGTCGATGGCACGGTCGACGGCCGGGACGTCGATGGCACGGTCGACGGCCGGGACGTCGATGGCACGGTCGGCGACCAACGGCGACGAACGATCCCGATCATCGGCCGAGTCGCCTGCGGATCCCGCGGGCCGCGCGGGCGACCCGGCGACCGATCCCGGAGAGTGCGAACGCCCCGCGGACGAAGTACTCGCGCGGGACGTTCTCCGGAAAGGTGACCGGACCGACGCGCGAGACGCCGACGGTCCGAGACTCGACGTACCGGCGGACCCCCTCCGGGCCGTGCCGGCGGCCGATTCCCGAGTCGCCGAACCCGCCCATCGGCGCGTCGACGGCGCCCCAGCCGGCGAGGAAGGCGTCGTTGACGCAGACGGTTCCGCAGTCGATCTCTCGGGCGATCGCCTCGCCCCGTTCGCGGTCGCCGGTCCAGACCGAGGCGTTGAGACCGTACGGCGAGTCGTTGGCGCGCTCGATGGCGGTCGCGGCGTCCGGAACCGGCGTCACCGAGACGAGGGGACCGAACGTCTCCTCGCAGGCGACCGCCGAGTCGGGGTCGACGTCCGTGAGGATCGTGGGGTCGTACGCGTACGGCGCGACGTCGGGACGGGCACGACCGCCGGCCAGCACGGTCGCGCCGGTCTCGCGGGCGTCCTCGACGTGCGCCTTCACGCGGGCGAGTTGGTCGGCATCGATGAGCGAGCCGAGGTCGGCGTCGTAGTCGAAGCCGGTTCCGAGCGTCAGCTCACGGGTTGCCGCGACAAAGGCGTCACGGAAGGGCTCGAAGGCGGGCTCCTCGACGTAGATCCGCTCGGCCGAGAGACAGAGCTGGCCGGCGTTCGCGAAGCAGGCCTGCACCGCGCCGCGGGCGGTCGCCTCGACGTCGGCGTCGGCGAGCACGACGAACGGGTTGTTGCCGCCGAGCTCCAGCGAGCAGTCGATCAGGTTGCGACCGGCCCGCTCGGCGACGATCCGGCCCGTCTCGGTGCTGCCGGTGAACGAGACGTAGTCGACCCGGTCGATCAGCGCGGGGCCGACGACGGGACCCTCCCCCGTGACCACGGTCAACACGTCGTCGGGGAGGCCGGCGAGTTCGAGCAGCTCGGCGAGGTAGAGCGCGCCGAACGGGGTCCTCTCGTCGGGTTTTAAGACGACCGCGTTGCCGGCGAGCAGCGCGGGGATCGCGTCCGCGACCGACAGCGTGAGCGGGTAGTTCCACGGGGAGATGACGCCGACGACGCCCCGTGGCTCGTAGGTGACGGTCGCGGTCGTGACGAGCGGAAGCGCGGGGTTGCGGGAGTCCTCCGCGAGCGCCGCGGGACCGTGGTCGGCGGCGTACGCACAGGCCATCGGGACGTCGAACAGCTCCTCGACGGCGGTCGTTCGCGACTTTCCGGTCTCCAGCTGAAGGAGGTCCAGAAGGGGCTCACGACGGTCACGCACGAGGTCCCCGAAGCGATCGACGACGGCCGCACGCTCCGTGACGGGGGTTTCGGCCCACTCCGCGGCGGCGTCGCGGGCGCGTGAGACGGCCCGGTCGACGTCGGCGGCGTCGCAGGCGGGAACCGACCCGATCCGTTCGTCGGCGGCCGGCGCCGTCACGGCCAGCCGGGTTCCGGACGGATCCCCGTCGGTCGGGTCGCCATCGTCGACACGGACGGCGAGCGCGTCGAGGGTCGCGGGGTCGAACGTCGGGAGGTCGTCGAGCACGGACGTCGAGCCGCGGTCGGGAGTCGCCATTCGGTCGATCTACGGACGACGGAGGGAAAGCAATGGTGGTGGGCGAAAGCGGCGGTGGCGGAGCCGGACGGTGCTCCCGAGGGTGATGGCCGACAGCTTTCCGTCTCCGGAGTTCCAGTGAACGATATGAGCGAGTGGACCGACGCGGACGTGCCGTCGATGGCCGGACGAACGGTGGTCGTCACCGGTGCGAACGGCGGGCTCGGCTACGAGGCGACCCGCGTGTTCGCCCGAGAGGGTGCGACCGTGATAATGGCCTGCCGGAGCGTCGACCGCGGCGAGCGGGCCGCAGCCGAGATCCGACGAGCCGAGGGGGGCGACGCGGTGCCCGAGGGCGTACTGGACGTGCGCGACTGCGACCTCGCGTCGCTCGCCTCCGTTCGATCGTTCGCCGAGGGCGTCGCCGCCGACTACGACGCGATCGACGTGCTCTGTAACAACGCGGGCGTGATGGCCATCCCGCGCTCGGAGACCGCGGACGGCTTCGAGACGCAACTCGGCGTTAACCACCTCGGCCACTTCGCGCTGACCGGGCGGCTCTTTCCGCTGCTTCGTGCCACCGGAGGCGAGGCGCGGGTCGTCACGCACTCCTCGGCCGCCCACGAACAGGGCGAGATGGACTTCACCGACCCCAACTGGGAGCGCTCCTACGGCAAGTGGCGAGCGTACGGCCGGAGCAAGCTCGCGAACCTGCTTTTCGCCTACGAGCTCCAGCGCCGGCTGGAGGCGACGGACGAGAACGGAATCAAAAGCGTCGCCTGTCATCCCGGATACGCCGACACCGGGCTACAGGAACGGATGGCCGACGAGAGCGACAATCCGCTGGTGAAGGTCGGTGCGAAGCTGGGGAACGCGCTGCTCGCACAGGACGCAAGGCGGGGCGCCTGGCCGATGCTGTACGCCGCCACGGCTGACGTCGACGGCGGCGACTACGTCGGTCCCGGCGGATTCATGAACATGCGCGGCTCGCCGACCGTCATGCGGTCGAACGAGGCGTCCTATGACCGCGAGGACGCCCGGCGGCTCTGGGCGTACTCCGTCGAGGCCACCGGCGTCTCCTTCCCGCTCGAGGAGGACGCTCACCCGTCCAGCTGATACTCCCGGTATTCGCTCTCACAGGGCGGTCCCTGCGTCCCCCGAAGCCGGCGGCCTTCGAGGTCGATCACGAAGCTGGCGTTCGTCCGGCCGTACTCGATCTCCGGCAGCGACTCGTCGACGTGTTTACAGACGCTCGCGGGCGCGGAGAAGTGGTCCCGAAGGCCATCCTGTATCACGTCGGGATCGATACCGCCGGCGTGAGCGACGAGGTGGTCACGGAGGCGACGGTCCCGGTAGAGCGTGCTCGGGCCGTCCAGCGCGGCGGGCGTCTCGACCGCGTCGCTCTCGAAGTGGTTCGAGTGCGTGAGGATCCCCTCCGTCGGATGGAGGTGACTCACCGTCTCGGGCGAGAGCTCGAGGTCGAGCGCGACCCCGTCGGCGTGGCCGAGCAGGACGTTCGCCGAACACGCCCGCGGGCTTCCCACGAGCGGGTCGAGCGCCTCGTCGAACCGCTCGGCGTCCATCATCTCGCGGAACCGGACGTGATAGGGCGTCCGGTAGGGGTGCTCGCCGTCGGCCGCGGAGACGAGCCCGTTCACCGCCATCCCGATCCCCGCCTCGTTGACGCCGATCTTGCCGCCGACGATCCCCGCCTCCGTCATCGTCAGGAAGTCCGGGTTTTCCTCCCGTTCGACGCGCATCAGGAGGAGGTCGTCGGCGATCGACGCGAGCCAGTCCCAGTTCTGCCCGACGTAGGTCCGGCCGTCAGCGGTCGCCGGCGGCGTCACCCCGAAGCTCGTACAGCCGTCCGCCGCCGGCGGGTCCTCGGCGCTGCCTTCGTCGTCACCCGCGCCGTCAGCCTCGACGCCCTCCTTCCACGCGGTGTAGATCACCTCCCAACGAACGTTGAGGACGGTCACGTCGAGGAGGGGAACGCCGCTTCCCTCCGCGATTCCCCGCATCTCTGCGGCGTAGGCGGGGGTCTCGTCCTCGATCAGGTCCAGAAAGGCGTCCGCCTGCTCGCGGACCGTCTCTCGCGGGACCCCCTCGTGTTCGAAGCGGTCGAGATAGGCGTCGACGTTCGCGGCGACGCCATCGGCGACCGCCTCCCCGTGGGCGACGCCTCGCTCCGTCGGGGGTCCGTCGAGCGTGATGATGTCAAACGGTGGCATGTGTCGAAGTTCCCGTGAAGATGGACGCGGACGGAGCAAGAACCTTGTCACCGACGATGGCCTCGCCGGCTCGAGCGAACCGCCGCGGAGTTCGTCGAAGGCGATCGCAAACGCTGACGCGGCGGAAGGAGTGGCCACGGGGAGACGGGAGAAGCGACCGCCTCGGTCGATCCCGGCCGTCCCGACCCTTATATGCAATGACGCGGCCAGTCCCACCGATGGATTCGAGCGCCCCGATCGGCCGCCGGTCACTTCTCGCCGCCGTCGGTGCGGTCGCGACGCTGGGCCTACACGGCGGCACGCGCTCCGGACGGGCGACGCCGGAGCCGGACGGATCGGGCGCAAGCATCGAGGGACGCTATCCGGCGACGGTCGACCGGATCGTCGACGGCGACCACGTCGTCTTGCTCGTCGAGGCTCGCGGCGAGGTCGTCGCACAGTACGACGTCGCACGGACGACGCTCCCGGCGGTTTGGGAGGGCGACCGGCTGCTCGTCACGGTGGAGGACGCCGCGCTCACCGCGGTCCGAACCGAGGGGGGGACGCGGCGACGGATCGATCGGGTACGGCCGACGGCGACGGCGTGGTGATCGTCCCACAGGTACAAACCCGCTCACCACGAGGGTGAAGAATATGCGACACGTGCTGCTTGCGCTCGCCGTCGTGGGGGTCGTCCTCACCGCCGGCTGTGCGGAGGCTCTCGACGAGGTCGACGCCGACATCAAGGCGGACGACGCGGCGACGGAAGCCGACGACGCGCCAACCGAAACCGACGACGCGCCCGACAACGACGACGGGGACGGCGTTGGCGTGGACGTCGACGGGGAGCTGGAGATACACCACGTCGACGTGGGACAGGCGGACGCCACGCTCGTGATCACGCCGGAAGGCGAGACGATCCTCGTCGACACCGGCGACTGGCGGCAGGACGGCACGGGCGTCATCGCGTACCTGGACGACCACGACGTCGACCGGATCGACCACCTCGTCGCGACGCACGGACACGCCGACCACATCGGCGGACACGCCGCGATCATCGAGCGTTACGAGACCGAGCTGGACGGGATCGGCGCTGCCTACGACTCCGGCGTCGCCCACACCTCCCAGACGTACGGCAACTACCTCGACGCGATCGAGGAACACGGCGTGGAGCTGTTCGAGGTCGAGGCGGACGACGAGCTGCCGCTCGCGGACGACGCGGTCACCGCGACCGTCCACAACCCGCCGCCCGGCGACTCCGGAAGCGGCCTCCACGAGAACAGCGTCACGCTCACGATCGAGTTCGGCGACGCCACCTATCTCACGACGGGCGACGCGGAGCGAGCCGCCGAGGAGCGCATGGTCGAACAGCGAGGCGACGTCCTCGAAGCCGACGTCTATCAGGCGGGCCACCACGGCTCCTCGACCTCGTCGACGTCGACGTTCATGGACGTCGTGGATCCGGAGATCGCGGTGATCTCGAGCGGCTTCGAGAGCCAGTACGGCCACCCGCACGACGAGGTGCTCGAGCGGTTCGCCGACCGCGACATCGAGACCTACTGGACGGGCGTTCACGGCGACATCGTGGTGACCACCGACGGCGAGTCGGTCGACGTCGCCACGAGCGAGGAGGCATCCACTGATCCGGCGGCGCTGCTCGAGATGAAGCCGGAGGACGACGACGGGACGGACGCGATCGACGCCGATGCAGTTCCGGCCCCGTCGCTACACGCAGAGGCGCCACACGCGGAGGCGGAGGCGCCACACGCGGGGCCGCCGCACGTGGAGGTGACGCCATGAGCACGACTCGCACCTACGCAGCCGTCGTCGACCGCATCGTGGACGGAACGACGGCGGTCCTCCTGCTCGAACGCGACGAAACGACCGTCGAGCAGCTCGACGTCCCCGTCGAGTCGCTACCGGAACCGGGCCGTCACGAGGGCGCCGTCTTCGAGGTCGACGTGCGCCTCTCGGTCGACGAGTACAGACATCAACCCGACGCCGAGACGGAACGTCGGCGCGCGACACAGGAGCGGCTCGACCGGCTCTCGAAGCGGCTCGGCGACGAGGAGTGAGCTTCCGGGGGCCGGGAACAGCTCTAAACGAAAAGCAGCGCGAGTTCCCCGCCCCACCGTGGGCGGGGGTGAAGCGCGTCACTCCGGCGTGTGTTCCGTCTCTTCGATGTACCGTTCAGCCACTTCTTCCGACACCGCTCCCGTCGTTCCCACGTAGTACCCAACCTTCCAGAATCCGCCACCCCAGAAATACGACTCTCGAATTTCGGGATGCCGCTCCAGCAAGTGCTTACCAGAGTACGACTTGAATTGGCGAGCGATGTCCGCCGGACTGTGCTTCGGGTCTGTTTGCACGAACAGGTGTACGTGGTCGTCCGCGATCTCCAACGCCAGAATTTTGTGTCCGAAGTGGTCAGCAGTCTCACCAAACAACTCTGGCACATCCTCCTCCACTACATCCAGAACCGGGTGTCGATACTTCGGGCACCAGACGAAGTGATACTTGCAGGAACTAACCGAATGTGCA
>LFFM01001050.1_pt1 | contig 19660 bp, 21 predicted proteins | sample 643131 | NCBI WGS metagenome assembly LFFM01 (sample SAMN03777445, study PRJNA286221) | soda lake metagenome | biome: soda lake; feature: Kulunda steppe; material: water; isolation source: sample Tc-Br brine of Tanatar trona crystallizer | place: Russia: Kulunda steppe | collected 2011-07
CTCGTCGCCGAGGGAAGCACCGACTACTCGAAGCCGGGCGTGACGGACGTCGCCGTCGCGCACAAGGGCCGGCGGGCGTCGACGCTCGTGGCGACGGGCACTGCGGCGCACGCCTCCGAGCCCGAGTCGGGCGAGAACGCGATCTATCGGGCCTGTGACGCGGTCGACGTCATCCGGGGGCTCGACGCCCCGACGGCGACCGTGTTCGGCGAGCCCGTGCGCGGCTCGCTCGCGGTCACGAAACTCCACGGCGGGGAGACGTGGAACGCGATCCCGGACCGGTGTGCGGTGACGATCGACGAGCGGACCGTTCCGGGCGATCGGGCCGACCTCGGCCGCGCCGCGGAGGCGGTCGCAGGCGTCGAGTGGACCATCGAGCAGGACCTCCCGCCGATGGCTTGTACGGACGACGCGTTCGCGGACGCGGCGCTCGACGCGGCGCGGACGGTCCACGAGGAACGTGATCTCGGTCGCCCCGAACGCGTGGTGAAGCCGCACGCGACGGACGCCGGGTGGTTGGCAGCCGCCGGCACCGGGCCGGTGGTCTGTGGCCCCTCCGAGCCGGGGGAGGCACACACCGACGCCGAGAGCGTTTCGCTGTCGGTGCTCGACCGGTGTTACGGGATCTATCTGGACCTCGCCGAGCGTCGGTGGTGATCCGGCAGATCGGTGATGAATCGGGGAGGCGATACCGACCGGCTCGGTTCGTATGGAAGGGGTTTTATGCGGTCCGCGGGAACTGTGTGCTACTATGGGAGACAAATCGAAGGCCAAAAAGAAGCGTCTGGCGAAGGCGGAGCGCCAGAACACCCGCGTTCCCGCGTGGGTGATGATGAAGACCGACATGAACGTGACGCGAAACCCCAAGCGGCGCAACTGGCGGCGCAACGACCTCGACGAATAGATGTCCACGAGTGATTTCGAGGAGCGCGTCGTCACCGTCCCGCTCCGCGACGCCAACGACAAGCCGGTCCAGCAGCGCGCCGACTACGCCGTGAAGATCGTTCGCGAGCACCTCGCGAAACACTTCTCGGTCGACGGCGAGGACGTGATCCTGGACGCCTCCGTCAACGAGGCGGTCTGGGCGAACGGCCGACAGAACCCGCCGAGCAAGCTCCGCGTTCGCGCGGCCCGGTTCGTCGAGGACGGCGAGCCCGTCGTCGAAGCCGAGCACGCCGAGTAACGTGTTACGGGCGACCTTCACCGGCTCGTCGTACGTGGGGGTCTTCGCCCGCGTCGTCGACGACCTCCTGCTCGTCAGACCGGACGTCGACGACGACCTCGCCGCATCCCTGGGCGACGAGCTCGGCGCGGACGTGCTCGCGACCACCGTCGGCGGGTCGAACACCGTCGGATCGCTCGTCGCCGGCAACGAGAACGGCGTACTGGTCTCCGAGCGTGCGACCGAGCGCGAGCGCGAGCGGATCGTCGAGGCCAGCGACCGCGAGGTCCGCGAACTCCCCGGACGGATCAACGCAGCCGGCAACGTCGTCCTCGCGAACGACTACGGAGCCTACGTACATCCGGACCTTCCGCGAGAGGCGATCACGACGATCAAGGAGACGCTGTCGGTGCCCGTCGAGCGCGGCGACCTCGCCGACGTCAGGACCGTCGGGACCGCGGCCGTCGCCAACGACACCGGTGTCCTCTGTCACCCGAAGTCACGCGAGTCGGAGCTGCAAGCGGTCGAGGAGATCCTCGACGTTCGCGCCGACCTCGGGACGATCAACTACGGTGCGCCCCTCGTCGGCTCCGGGCTCGTCGCGAGCGACGACGGGTACGTCGTCGGCGAAGACACCACCGGCCCCGAGCTCGGCCGCATCGAGGAGACGTTGGGGTTCATCGACTGACCCTCGGTTCGTTCGATCATCCCACCGCTCCCACTCTTTTAAGCAACGGGGCCGAGTCATGGCCGGTATGGCCGCGATCGAGTGTGACGATCTCACGAAGTATTACGGCGACGTCCGGGGGATCGAGGACGTCTCCTTCGCCGTTGAGGGAGGTGAAGTGTTCGGATTCCTCGGTCCGAACGGGGCGGGAAAGACGACGGCGATCCGGACCCTCCTCGGGTTCCTTCGACCGACGAGCGGCGGCGGATCACTTCTCGGCTACGATATCACTGACGAGGCCGCTCTCCGGCGCGCTCGCGAGGGGATCGGCTACCTGCCCGCGGACCCCGGGCTCGACGAGGACCGGACCGCCGGCGCGTTCCTCGATCATCAGGCTGCCCTCCGTGGCGAGGTCCGCCGGGCCGATCTGGTGGCGCGCTTCGGGCTCGACGAGTCCCGTCGGATCGGCGACCTCTCGCGAGGGAACAGACAGAAGGTGGCGCTCGTCGCCGCGTTCATGCACGACCCGGAGCTGTTGCTGCTCGACGAGCCGACCTCGGGGCTCGACCCGCTCGTACAGGAGCGGTTCAACGAGCTCGTCCGTGAACGAGTGGACGCGGGTGCGAGCGTCATGCTCTCTTCGCACGTCCTCGGCGAGGTGGCCGCGCTCTGTGACCGCGTCGGCGTGATCCGCGACGGACGACTGGCCGCCGTCGAGTCCGTCGATGCGCTCCGCTCGCGCGGCGGCAAGCAGGTGCGGATCCGCGTCGCCGAGGACGTCGCCCGCGACGAGTTCGAGATCCGTGGCGTGATGAACCTCCGGATGGGAGAGACCGTCTCGTTCACCTGGACCGGCGAGTACGACGCGCTCGTCGACCTGCTGGGCGGGTTCACGGTTCACGACTTGGAGATCGTCGATGCTCCCCTCGAGGAGGCGTTCATGACGTTTTACGACGGGGAACGTGGCGACGGTGCGGACGCTGGGGGTGCGAACGCTGGGGGTGCGGACGCTGGGGGTGCGAACGCTAGGGGCGGTGGATCGTGAGCGACCGGTCCGCGCCGTGGCTCGCGATCGCCCGATACGAGGCCGGGGGTCGCGCGAGGGGGGCCGGCGTCCTGACGGCGTTGCTCTCGGCGTTCCTCCTCGTCTTCCTCGCCTTCTTTCCGTCGCTTGCCGCCGCCGATATCGATCTCGACGCGTACGTGGACGCGTTTCCGCCCGCGTTCCGCGAGGCGTTCGGGGTGGTCACCATCTCGACGATCGAGGGGTTCCTCGCCGTCGAGTTCTACCAGTTCGCGTGGCTCCTGCTCGTGGGGCTGTACCTCGCGTACCTGAGCGGCGAGAGCATCGCCGGGGACGTAGCGTCCGGCCGCATGGACCTGACGCTCTCCGGCCCCGTCTCGCGCCGAGACGTCGTTGTCGGGAAGTTCCTCGGTTTGTGGCCGCTGGTCTTCCTGTTGAACCTCGTGCTTCCCGTCGTCGTCTACGCCGGGGTGATCGGCGTCGGTGAGACGATAGCGATCGAACGTCTCGTGGTCGTCCACCTGCTCGCGGTCCCGTATCACCTCACCTGTGTCGCCTTCGGGGTGGCGCTCTCGACGCTCACGCCCCGACCGGGGATCGCCCAGCGGGTCGCGCTCGGAGGATTGTTCGCCCTGTTCATGTTCGAGTCATTAGCCGCGGTCTCGGAGTACGGTCGGCTCGGGAGCGTGAGTCCGACCGCCCACTACGACCCGAGCGCCGTGCTCGTCACGGGAGAGTACGACTGGACCGGCGGGGTGGTTCTCCTCGTCGCCACCGTCGCGCTCGTGGTGCTCGCGGTGGTCCGATTCGATCGCGCCGACCTCACGGGATGATCGGCTGCGCTCTCCGTTTTTAGGAAGATACTTCCCTGTCGCTGCCGGATCCATGGACATGAGTACCTACACGGTGAGTGGACGGTTCCAGAGTCGAGACGGCGACCAGCCGTTCACCAAGGACGTCGAGGCGGAGAACGAGGATCTCGCCCGCGAGCGCATCTACACGCTCGTTGGGAGCCAACACAACCGGAAACGCACCCAGATCGACATCGAGGAGGTGTCCGCGGCATGATGGGTGGCGGACAACAGCAGCTCCAGCAGCTCTCCCAGGAGCTCCAGGCGCTCGACGAGGAGATCGACGCTCTCGAGGCCGAGATCGAGGAGTACAAGACGGAGAAGACGGACATCGACGACGCCATCGAGGCGATCGAGACGCTGGACACGGGCGAGACGGTTCAGGTGCCGCTCGGCGGTGGCGCGTACCTCCGTGCTGAGGTCCAGGACATCGACGAAGTCATCGTCTCTCTCGGCGGGAACTACTCCGCGGAGCAGGCACAGGACGACGCCATCGACGTCCTCCGACGCAAACAGGAGGCGCTCGATGACCGGATCGAGGAGACGCGCGAGGACGTCGACGAGCTCGAATCCGAGAGCAAGGAGCTCGAACAGCAGGCCCAACAGATGCAACAGCAGATGCAACAACAGCAGATGCAACAGATGCAAGCGCAGGCCGACGACGAGTGAGGTAGCCGACCGTGTTCGACGGACTGAAGGACAAGTTGAACAGCTTCCGTGAGGACGTCGAGGAGTCCGCCGAGTCGGACGAACCCGATCCAGCCGACGAGCCGACGGAGAACGCGGAAGCGACGACGGACGACGAGCAGACGGAAAGCGGATCGGCCGATCCCGGCAAGAGCGATACGACCGATCCCGGCAAGAGCGATACGACCGACGCCGACGACGAGTCGACCGAACCGAGCACCTTCCAACGTGCGAAGGCGTTCGCGACGGGCCGGATAATCATCGAGGAGGAGGACTTGGAGGACCCGCTGTGGGACCTCGAGATGGCGCTGTTAGAGAGCGACGTCGAGATGAGCGTCGCCGAGCGGATCCTCGAGACCGTCCGCGAGACGATGCTCGGGGAGTCACGAAAGCAGGTCGAGACGACCGGCGAGCTCGTCGAGGCCGCGTTACACGACGCGTTGCTCGACGTCATCGCCGTCGGTCAGTTCGATTTCGAGGAGCGGATTGCCGAGGCGGATAAACCCGTGACGATCGTCTTTACCGGCGTCAACGGCGTCGGGAAGACGACGACGATCGCCAAGCTCTCGGAGTGGCTCGACGAGCGAGGATACTCCTCGGTGATGGCGAACGGTGACACGTATCGCGCCGGCGCGAACGAGCAGATCGCCGAGCACGCGAGCCGGCTCGACCGCGATCTCATCTCCCATGACCAGGGTGGGGACCCCGCTGCCGTCATCTACGACGGGATCGAGTACGCGCGGGCCAACGACATCGACGTCGTGCTCGGCGACACCGCGGGTCGACTCCACACGAGCGACGACCTCATGGCGCAACTCGAGAAGATCGACCGAGTCGTCGACCCGGACATGACGCTGTTCGTCGACGAGGCGGTCGCCGGACAGGACGCCGTCAACCGTGCCAAAGAGTTCAACGAGGCCGCGGAGATCGACGGAGCGGTGTTGACGAAGGCGGACGCCGACTCTTCCGGCGGGGCCGCTATCTCCATCGCGTACGTCACCGGTAAGCCGATCCTGTTTTTCGGCACCGGTCAGGGATACGACGACATCACTCGATTCGAACCCGAGGCGCTCGTCGAGAGCCTCCTCGGCACCGAATAGCCGCGTCGGCCTCCTCGTTTCGCTGCTCCCGACTGATCCATTCCTCGTCGACCGTATCGGACTTCCACGACTCGTTCGTGGCGGGCGGGTCGTCGGGGCCGGTCGTGTGCGGGCCTGCGAGCCTCGTCCCCGTTCGGGTCCGTGAGCCGTTGACCGAGGGCGTCGGCACGGGTTCGTCGAGCTTCCGCGCCCCGGCTGGACGGTTCGCCGTGCGGCAAGTAACCGCATACCGGCGGCGGGATCAGAACCCTTAACAGTTTACCGAGGTTTGATTCCAGTAGCGGGATGGGATAGCCAGGAGATTCCGCCGGGCTCATAACCCGGAGATCGGTAGTTCAAATCTACCTCCCGCTACTTTTCCTCGGAGCGCTGGCGATTCCACCCGAGACTGCGCGTGGGCAGTCATCCGTCCGGTCTCGACCCAACCCGGAAGCGATTTCCGTCGGCCCGACGTTCCTCCGAGCATGGAATACGAATCGAGTCTCGACCGTGCGATGGACGCGGTCCCCGATTTTGCCGGATCGGATGAACGGCTACGCGTGCCGGACCCCGAACACCAGAAGGACGGTGCGTTCACGCGACTGACGAACCTCTCGACCATCGCGGACGCACTCGGCCGCGATCCCGAACACGTCCATTCGAAGGTTCAACAGGAGCTCGGGACGGCCGGTCAGTACGAGGACGGGCGAGCACGCTACAGCGGAAACTTCCGCGAGCGGGACTTCCAAGCGGCGATCGACTCGTATATCGAGTCGTTCGTCACGTGCTCCGAGTGCGGGCTCCCCGACACGCGTCTGGAGACGGAGAACCGAACGCCCATGCTCCGGTGTGAGGCCTGTGGTGCGTTCCGACCCGTTGCCAAGCAGACGACATCGACGACCCAACGCCAGGAGGAAGCCATCGAGTCCGGCAAGACCTACGAGCTCGAGATCGTCGGTACCGGTCGAAAGGGTGACGGCGTCGCGGAGCGCGGCGAGTACACGGTCTTCGTTCCCGGGGCACAGGAGGGTGAGACGGTTCGAGCGTACATCAAGAACGTCTCCGGCAACCTCGCGTTCGCCCGCCGCGAGAGCTGATACGCCGAGGCACCTGCCGACTGATCCACCGCTACCCCACCGTTTATCCGATCGTTCGCCGGATCGATCCCATGGCGACACGCCTTCCGGAGCCCGAGTTCGACGACCGTCTCGCCGAGGTTCGTGATCGACTCGACGACACTGACGCGGACGCGGCCGTCTGGTTCGGAGCGACTGCCATCGAGTACCTCACCGGCTTCCATCACATCCAGACGGAGCGACCCGTCGTCCTCGTGGTGACTCCGGAACGGATCGAGATAACCGTCCCGCGACTGGAGGTCGAACGCGTCGACCCGAACCCACGAGTGGATCGCGTCCACCGCTACTCCGACTACCCGGGGGGGAAACCGATCGAGGTCGCCGTCGGGATGCTCCGCGAACTCGACGTCGACTCGGTCGTTGCCGATGCCGACGGCGCGCCCGGCGTGATGGGGTACGAGGGGCCGGCCCTCTCGGAGTTTCTCGACGTCGAGTCCCAGTCGTGGGTCGATCGCATGCGGTGGGAGAAGTCCGAGGCGGAGATCGAGCTCATCCGTGAGTCCGCGAAGTGGGCCAACCTCGGTCATCGGTATCTCGCCGACTTCTCGGAGCCGGGGGCACATCCCTCGACGGTCTCACAACGCGCGTCGATGGAGGCGTCCCGTGCGATGCTCGACACGCTCGGGGACACGTACGCCGTCAGGGTTCGGGGGAGCGGCCCCGTTCACGCGGGCTACATCTCCGGCGAAGAGACGGCCCTTCCCCACGGCCACACGCCGAACGAGCGTCTCTCCGAGGGAGACGTCCTGATCACGGGCGCGAGCGCTAACGTCGACGGCTATCGGTCCGAGCTGGAACGGACGATGTTCGTCGGCGATTACACCGACGAACAGGAGCACTACTTCGAGCTCATGCTGGAGGCACAGACGATCGCGATCGACGCGCTCGGTCCGGGCGTCCCCGTCGCCTACGTCGACGAGGTCGTCAACGACTACTTCGAGGAGCAGGGGATCACGGAGCTCGCACAACACCACGTCGGCCACAACATCGGGTTGGGCGGCCACGAACCGCCGTACATCGACCAGGGGTGGGACGAGGTCGCCGACGACGAGGACGCGTTGATGGCCCCGGGCCAAGTGTACACCATCGAACCCGGCATCTACACGGAGACGTACGGCTATCGTCACTCGGACACGATCGCCATCACCGAGGACGGCGTCGAGTGGCTCACACACTTCCCTCGCGACATCGACGCGAACGTCGTTTGAGACACGGTCTAAGAAGTGGATCTAGTCGACGCGCTCGACGACGATCGGGTGACCGGTATCCTCGCCGTGTCGGGCCGCGAACTCTTCGGCCACGCTCCCGGTATCGAACACCTTCTCGGCGGTACAGCATCGGCACACGACGTGATACCGTTCGTCTCGCGTTGCGATTTCCATACCGAGAGGAACGACACCCCGATGCATAGTTACGACCTCATTACTCGGCGGTATGATCCTCCTTCCGGCGGGTTCCACGGCGTGATCTCAGCTCGTCGATCACCGCCGTCCCGACGCCGAACGCGATCGACTCACCCCGTCCCGAATCGGTCGAGTGCGACCGACAGCATGTCCGTACTCACCGGTTGGAACTCCTCACGTTCGTGCACCGGGAGGTAGCCCCGGACGCCGTTCCACGACTCGCGCGCGTAGCGGGCGTCAAGGAGAACCCGGACCCCCCGTTCGTCCGGCCCGCGGATCACCCGCCCGATCGCCTGTCGGGCCTTCCGAACCGCGGGGACGGTAAGTGCGGTCTCGAACCCCGAGTCGAAGCGCCGGTCGTACGCGGTGATGACCGCGCGAGTGCGCGGACGAGCCGTGTTGATGATGGGAACGCCGCAGACGACCGCTGCGGCGAGGCGGTCCCCCCGGTAGTCGACTCCCTCCGTGAGCGTTCCACGGAGACTCGTCACGAGCACTTTCGCCTCGCCGGCGAAGAACGCGTCTTTCAACGACTCCGTCTCACGGTCGCCGGAGGACTCATCGAGCAGGACCGGCTTCTCGAGACGCTCGTCGAGTTCCGACGCCAACCACGCCGCTTCCGCGTAGTTCGGCGCGCCGACCAGTACGTTTCCGTCGCGACGGGCAACGGTCGCCGTCGCGTCGAGGTGGGCAAGCCGAGTCTCGTTTCGCTCCCCCGGCGCTCCGCGGTTGTCGTGGGTGAACTTCGGGGCGTCGACCGCGAAGCTCGCCCGGTTTTCCGGCGGGAACGTCAGCCCGTACGTCCGCTCGACGACGGGACGGTCTCGATCCGCGAGGTGGTCGAGCCCCGTTACCTCCCGAAACACGTCCATCGGCTCGAGCGTCGCGCTCATCACCACCCCGCCCCCGAACTCGCCGAGACGCTCGCCGATCGGCTCGCTCGGAAGACAGTTGTACAGCGCCAAGCTCCCGTTGTACGCCCGCCGCCAGGAGTCCGGTGGGGCCGTCTCGTCGTAGGTGGGTTCGAGGTCGATCGCGCGAAAGAACTCCTCGTGGCCCTCGCGATACCAGGCGTTGAGCGTTCGACCGACTCCCGGAGCTGCCCGTCGTTTGTCCTCGTCGGCCAAGGTGTCGAGCACGCGCTTGACGACCGCGCCGACCGCGGGTGCCCGCGACCAGACCCGATCGCCGTGCCCCGCATCGGCCGCCCACGTCGTGATCGCGTCTTCCCCGGGCGCTTCGGGGTCCCGAAGCGGGATCTCCTCGTCATCGAGCTCCCGCATCGAGGCCCGCCAGTCGTGATGCTCGCGATCGAGATGTGCGGTCACGCGGCGGTCCAGCTCGCCGCGGAGGTCGGCGTAGAACTCCCTGACTGCTTCGAGCTCCGCGAGACTCACGTCGCTGTCCGCGAGCTCTCCTCGGACCAGCTCGGCGTCGTCCGACTCGGCACCCTCCGTCTCGAAGGAGAGCGGCTGAACGACGCGGGTGATCTCGGAGACGGCGTCCCGGAGGCTGGCGTCGGCGACCGCGTCGCTGACGAGGTCCCTGACCCGCGGTTCGAGCATATGTGCCTCGTCACAGACGACGAACGTCGAGTCGTCGAGCAACGCGCCGGTGAACGTTCCCGTCGTGACGGGGTCGAACGCGTGGTAGTAGTTCCCGATGACGACCTCGACCTCCGGGACCAGCGCGCCCATGATCGAGTGGGGACAGGAGCCGTGTCCGGCCGAGAGTCGAACGAGCTCCTCGGTGTCGACGTGTCCGAGCGCCGTGACGTCGAACGGGACTGCCTCGGCCGGATCACCGCCGTCCTCCGGGAGATCATCGAGAAAGCCGGCATAGAAGGGGCAGAATTCGGTTCCCTCGAACTCCTCGGTGTCCGGACGGTACGGGGTCGGCTCCCCGTCGACCGAGAGATAGTCGGCATCGCTTCCGCCCGAAGCGGACGAGGACGACGCCGAATCCAGCAACGCGACCTGTTGGCTCCGCGCCTCGCTCACGAGGTTCGAACTCGTGGTCGCGCCGCCCTCACCGGTAATGTTTCGGGTTCGCTCGCGAAGTCCGTCGCATCGATCGTACACGTTCTCGCGATCGATCCCGCCGCGGTTCTCGCGGGCGTACGGACAGACGTCAGCCTTCCCGACGAGCGTGAGCCCGGATATCGGGTCGTACTCCGCCGGAAGGTTCGCGTTTATCGTCTCGAGATCAGTCTCGAACTGGCGGAGCTGCTGTTTGACGCTGGTGAGCACGAACACGCGCTCGAAGTCGGAGTCGGGGTCGCGGACCCGATCGATACCCGCGGTCAACGCGAGCATCGTCTTGCCGGTTCCACACGCCCCTTCGAGCGCGAGGAACCCGCCCTCCCTCGCGGCGTCGATGGCGGCCTCGATGCCGTCGGCCTGCTCGGGGTACGGCTCCTCGTGGCCGAACACGTCGGCCCACGGTGGGTCGGCTGTCACTACGAACGGGTTGTTCCCCGTCGCGTTTAACGTGTCGGGATCGAGCGGGTCGACCACGCCGAGACGGGCAACCTGGCGGAGCCCGAACCGGTTATCCCGAGCAGACGTCGAAGAGATCGTCCAGGGAGTCTATCTCCCACGTGGGCCAGACGTTGAGCTCCCAGTCGCGGCGGTGGGGGCGACGGATGAACGCGGAGTCGACCCCCGCGTTCTCCGCGGCCTTGATGTCGGACTCGTTGTCGCCGACGAACAGCGCGGATCCGGCATCGAGGTCGCCGAGGGCCCGCTCGAGATAGTGCGGGTTCGGCTTTCGCAACTGGAGGCTGTGGATCGTCGGCTCGCGACCGTAGGCCGCGCCGAACTGTTCGAAGCCGTCGAAGTGTTCGACTAAGAAATCGACGGTCGCTTGCTGGTTCGAGGAGACGATCCCCATCTTCACGTCGAGCTCCTCGAGGGTGTCCAGATCGTTGTACGGGGTCTTTCGTCCCTCGCGAGCCTCCTGCTGTTGGGCCCGAGAGACGACGTCGTCACGCGTCCGCCAGAACGATCCCGGGTCGAGATCGTACGTTTGACAGACGGTACCGACGCTTCCGGGGGTCGCACCGATGGTCATTCGCTCTACGTCGTCAGGGTCTGGGTCGTCGACGCCACACTCCTCGAACGCGTCCCGGGTCGCGTCCCGGAGCACGTCGAAGCGCGTGCGGCCGACGAGAACACCGTCGTTGTCGAATACGACGGTATCGTATCTCATACACTCTGTCGACGCCCGGTAGGTAAAAGCGTTTCACCAACGTCGGATCGGTTCTCTCGCGGATTCGTCGAACCGATTTATATATGACACGGCCGGATCGGTGGTATGCGAGTCAGCGTTATCGGCGGCAGTTCGGTTCCGCCCGACACGACGATAGTCGCGGAGGAGTTGGGGACGACCCTCGCCGATCGAGGCCACACGGTCGTCTGTGGCGGACTCGGCGGTGTCATGGAGGCGGTCTGTCGCGGGGCGGACGAGGCGGGTGGCGAGTCGATCGGCATACTGCCGACCGACCGACGCGAGGACGCGAACCCGTACGTGACGACGCCGATCGCGACGGGGCTCGGACACGCCCGCAACGCGCTCGTCGTCATGAACGGCGACGCCGCGGTCGCGGTCGACGGCTCCCACGGAACGCTCTCCGAGATCGGCCTCGCCCTGGCACACGGTCGTGCCGTCGCGGGACTCGACACCCACGAGATCGAGGGGGTAGAGGCAGTCGATTCGCCGGCGGCGGCTATCGACTACGTGGAAGCGCAAGTCGACTGAGCGAACCGAGACGTGTGATCCTGCGGATCGACGAGGTGTCGGAGCGGGTATATGAAACGTCGCTATCAGCGGGATCGGCAACCGGGTACAGCAAAACGGACGTGTCTCGGGTGGGAACTGGTACGTCGCGATCGCTACCAGGTGTCGTGGAACGTGTCGAACTCGATGGAGTCGAGGGGTTTCTCGCCGATGGCGGCCTCGTACTCGCCGGGCGTGAGCATGGGCTTGTGGAAGCGCGGACCGTCGTCCGTCGTGATGCGGGGACAGCCGGTGTTGACGAACGCGTCCATGTCGAAGTTTCGCAGCCGATCCGGCGTTACCTCGTCCATCGTGATCAGATAGGCGTTCTCGTTGTTCTCGACGATCTCCTGGGCCGTCTCCCACCGACCTTGGCCGATCTTCGTACAGAAGATGACGCCCCACTTCTCCGCGCCCATCGCCTTATGTACCGAAGCGTAGCGCTGTTTGAGGAACTGGTCGTGTTCGGCGATGGAGACCGCGTTGTTGACGGGGTCGGCGATGACGACCGTCTTCTCGGGATGCTCCATCGCGAGTCCGACCGGGTGGAACTTCCCGCCGCCGACGTACAACACGTGGTCGGCCGGGATATCGGCGGACGCGTAGTTACAGCCGAGCACCTGCCCCTCCTTCGTCAACCGATCGTCGCCCCGGCGGGTGTGGACCTCGTAGCCGCGCTCCTCCAGCCAGTCGGTCATCTCCTCGAAGCGGTTCATGTGCTGGGCCGTCGTAACGAGTCCGACGTCGGGGTCCTCGTCCGGCTCGGGCAGCTCGTCGAGCGCGTCCGTCATGATCGGGAACGGATCGACGTTCGAGAACAGCGGGACGTAGACGATGCTGTCGGACTCCTTCATCGGCGTGTGCCCGAAGTGGACGAACACGTCCGTCCGGCGCATCAGGTACGTGTCGAGGTCACAGGCCCCGTAGCACGGCTGGCCGGACAACATGAACGTGACCTCGTCGGGCGCGGCCTCCCGGAGGTCGTCGGCAACCTTCGGGCCGCGGCGCTTGAGCCCTTCGGGGAACTGGAGCCCGACTTTCGTTGCGTCCCGTTCCTCGATGGCCTCGACGATCCGGTCGAGCTCGTAATCCCACTCTCGGTCGTGTTTCAGGGCCATCCCCGTCTTGGTGAGGTCGCCCTCGGTCGAACCGCGACTCATATAGATCCGGGTTGCGCCCCTGGACGGTTAAACCGCGCGTTCGCGGGACGAACCCCTCCGTCAGAGCCCCACCACGGCCCGTCACGCTTAATTCGGGGCGGGCGAACTCGGATCCATGACGCCCGATCCGGCGATCCCGCTCGCCGAGGGGTCGCTGTCGCTCGGCCCGCTCAGCGATCCGCTGCTGGTCGATCCGGATCCCGCACTCCTCGCTGCGACCGTCGAGGCGTACCGAGAGGCGTTCCCCGGCCTCGTCGATCCGGACCTCGACGCGCTTCGAGCGGCGGCCGACGGTGAGGGGATCGACCCGAGCCGGTTCGGTGGGGCATCAGGGGTGGCCCGGACGACGCTCACCGCCCTCGCGGCTGAGGAGGTCGTCGATGCGGTCGCGGACGGGTTTCACACGGCGAGCCGGCTCGCCGCGCTGACGGAGTCGGGAGCGATCGAGCTCCTGACGCTGTCCACCCCGCAGCCGAACGCCGCCCTCGCCGCCAGGGAGACTGGCTGTGTGCTCGTGGAAGGGAGAGACCTGCCGGCGAACGGACCCGCGAGTGAGCGGACCGGTAGAACCGAACGAGTTATGCCCGATCGAACGTGGCACCGGGTCGGCGACGATCCGACGCTACGTGACCGCTACGCCGACTCGATAGCGACCGCCCGGAGCCGTCGCCTCCGGACGCCAAGCCGCCATCGGGTGTACCGAGCGTTCGACGACCGGTGTGGCGAAGCGGTCGCCACCGACGTGATCCGGGTCCTGGACGCCGACCCGACGCTCTCGAGCGACGACCTCGTCGACCCACGGATCCGGGTGTACGTCGTTGGGGCGCGTCACGAGCTGCTCGACCACGACCTCCGGCGAGCGTGTGAGGACGCCGGGATCGGCAGCCCGTCGACGTTCACGCGGGTGAAACGCCGGCTGGTCGATGCGGGAGTCCTCGGAACGGAGGGGGTTCCGCAAGCCGTCGGGCGGCCGCGGGAGCGGGTCGTGGCCGGGTCGGATCTGGCGAACGCGCCGCTCTCGAGGGTCGGCGAGACGCTTCGTGCCGCCCTCGAGAGCGGGACTCGGTAGATCGGGCGCGCGGAGCCCGGAGATCCGGCGATTCAGTCCTCGCGCGTCTTGATGTCCGCGGAGAGCCCCTGTGCCATCTCGATGTCAGTCGAGTTGTTCAGGGTCCACGCGGTGCGGTCGGTAACGGCTTCGATGGCTTCCCGGGCGGAGGGATAGCCGTTCCCGGACTTCTTGACGCCGCCGAAGGGGAGCTGGACCTCCGCCCCGATACACGGTAGATTTCCGTACGCGAGACCGACTTCGGCGCGGTCGCGGTAATAGTTGATCTGCCTGTACTCCTCCGAGACGATGGCACCCGCCAGTCCGTAGTCGGTGTCGTTCTGGATCTCGACGGCACGTTCGATGTCGCCGTCGTACTCGAGGAGTGCGACGTGCGGGCCGAACACCTCCTCGTGGGTACACCGGAGATCGTCGTCGGGATCGGCCTCGTAGACGAACGGGCCGATCCAGTGTCCGTCCTCGTGGCCGTCGGGGATCTCGTCGTCATCGAGCGCCGTGCGGTCGACGAGCACGTTCACGCCCTCGTCGCGGGCGAGCTGGTTGTAGTCGGCGACCTTCTCGTAGTGGTCGGCCTCGATGAGGGGTCCCATGAACGTGTCCTCCTCGAGGGGGTCACCGACCGCAACGTCCGCCGCAACCTCGACGAACCGCTCTTTGAACTCGTCATACACGTCGGTGTGGACGATCAGGCGCTCGGAGGAGACGCAGCGCTGGCCGGTCGTTTTAAACGAGGACATCACCGCGGAGTGGACGGCGACGTCCAAGTCCGCGTGCTCGGTCACGACGATCGCGTTCTTCCCGCCCATCTCGCAGGCGACCCGCTTGCCGGGGACGCCGCCGAGCGTGTCCTGGATGTGGTGGCCGACCTCCGCGGAGCCGGTAAAGAGGACCGTGGCGACGTCGTCGTTCTCGACGATCGCGTTGCCGGCGTCGCCGAACCCCTGGACCATGTTGAACACGCCGTCAGGGATCCCGGCGTCGTCGAACATCTCCGCGACGATCTGCGCACACCACGGGGTCTGTTCCGCCGGCTTGAACACGACGGTGTTGCCCTCGACCAGCGCGATGGCCATGTGCCAGTACGGGATCGCGACCGGGAAGTTCCACGGGGTGATACAGCCGGTGACGCCGCGCGGCTTCCGGCGCATGTACGCGTCCTTCGACGGGATCTCGGAAGGAACGATGTCGCCTTTCGGGTGGCGGGCGTCGCCGGCGGCCCACTCGACCATGTGGGCGGCCTCGACCACGTCGGCTTTCCCCTCGCTTATCTCCTTGCCACACTCCTTCGTGACCACTCGCCCGAGCTCGTCCGTTCGCTCCCGCAGCTCGTGGTACACGTCCCAGAGGTACTCCGCGCGCTGGATCCGGGAGCGCTCGCGCCACTCCTCGAACGCCTCGTCGGCGGCCGCGACCGCGCGGTCGACGTCGTCAGGGGTGCCGCGGCGGAACTCGCCGAGCGTCTCGCCGGTCGCAGGGTTCTCACTTTCGAAGGTCTCGGTACCCTCGCCGGATACCCACTCGCCGTCGACGTAGTGTTGGTACGGCCGTGACATGGTCGCAATTCTTGCGCGCCGGATAAAAAGACCCCCGTCTCGTCCGATGTGACCGTCAGGGTCGCCGACGAACTCGTCACGACGGCACCCGAGAGGCGATCGCGACATCGCTCGCGAGCGATCACGTCCGCTACTCAGGACGCTCGCTTCTCGAGTTCCCCTTTCAATCCGGCGGCGTCGAACTCGTGGTCGGGTCGGATCGCGACGAAATCGAGGAATCGACGGGCCGCGAGCAGTTCCTCGGGAGAGTAGCTCGTCAGTGCGGCGTCGACGACGGCGCTCGCACCGATGAGCGGCTCCAGCGACGCAAGCGCGCTCGCGAGATCGTATGACCGCGCGTCCGTCTGTCCCCCCTCGCTTACGCTCGTCGCGTCGATCACGTACAGCTCGTCGTCGAGAACCAACACGTTCTCCGCACGCAGGTCGCCGTGAGCGAACCCGGCATCGTGGATCCGGCGGAGCGTCTCGAACAGCTCCGGAGCGAGCTCGCGCTCCCGCTCGTGATCGACTTCGCCGAGCGTCCGGAAGTCGGGAAGGTACTCCAACACGACGACGCCGAGGTCGCCGATCTCCAGCGCCTCTATCGGTTCCGGTGCGTTGACGCCGATCTCGCGGACCGTTCGAGTCGCCTCCAGCTCGTGGTTTGCCATCTCGTACGGCGTCTCGTACCGCTCGAAGAACCCCTCCGTACCGGCGGAGAACGCGCCGAGGTTCCGTCCCGTAGTGAACAGGGCGTGGACGAGGGTGTTCTGCTGTGTGATCACCTTCACGAAGAGGTCGTCGTCGATGACCATCGGCGTCGATAGCCAGTTGTCGGCATCGAGGAACCGGACACGAACGGTCTCCCGATCGTAGCGTTCCGCCAGCTCGTGAACGACCGATTCCAGATCGTCCCACCCAACACTTCCACGAACGAGTCGGCGGAACTCCATACATCGGATCGACGGGACGACTCCTCATAAATGCACCAACCGTTCCCGTCCGACAGCATCCCGGATCCCGGACTGACTCGCCGGATCCATCACGGTCGTTCGCATCGTTTATACTCGGTCGTCGCAACAATTGCCTATGGACTTCGAACTGCCCGCGGAACACCGCATGATCCGGGACACCGTCCGGGAGTTCTGCGAGGCGGAGATCCGGCCGATAGCCCAGGAGATCGAGGACGAGCATCGCTTCCCCGCGGAAGTGTTCGACGATCTGAACGATCTCGACGTGATGGGCGTCCCGATCGCCGAGGAGTACGACGGCCTCGGCGGTGACCAGCTGCTGTACGCGCTCGTGACCGAGGAGCTCGGGCGCGTCTCCGGCGGGATCGGTCTCTCGTACGCGGCACACACCTCCCTCGGCGCGAAGCCGATCGAGCTGTTCGGCAGCGACGACCAGAAGGCGGAGTGGCTCCGACCGCTGGCGTCGGGCGGCGAGCTCGGCGCGTGGGCGCTCACCGAACCCGGAAGCGGATCGGACGCCTCGAACATGGATACGACCGCCGAGTACGACGCCGCCGCCGACGAGTACGTGGTGAACGGGACCAAACAGTTCATCACGAACGCGAACGTCGCAAACTCGGTACTGGTGAAGGCAGTGACTGACCCGGAAGCGGGATACGACGGGATATCGACGTTCATCGTCGACCCCGAGGGCGATGACGGATTCGAGGTCACCACGGTGTGGGACAAGATGGGACTCAACTCCTCGCCGACCTGTGAGATCCAGCTGGACGACGTCCGCATCCCCGCCGATCGCTTGCTCGGGGAGGAGGGGGACGGGTGGACACAGACGATGAAGACGCTGGACGGGGGTCGGATCTCCATCGCCGCACTGTCGACGGGGTTGGCGCAGGGCGCGTACGAAGCCGCCAAGGAGTACGCCGGCGAGCGCGAGCAGTTCGGCAAACCGATCGCGAAGTTCGATGCGATCCGTGACAAGATCGTCCACATGCACCGACAGACGGAGCGTGCCCGCCTGCTCACGTATAAGGCGGCCACGACGTACGACGCCGGCGAATCGGTCACTCGTGAGTCCGCACTCGCCAAGCTCGACGCCAGCGAGGCCGCCCGTGAGGTGGCCGAGGAAGCCGTTCAGACGCTCGGTGGCTACGGGTACACTACCGATTTCGCGCCACAACGCTTCTATCGTGACGCGAAGCTCATGGAGATCGGAGAGGGGACCAGCGAGATCCAACACGTCGTTCTCGGTCGCGAGCTCGGGCTGTGATCGAAACGCTGCGGTCGTGAAGGACAACCGATTTATCATCGGGGATACGAGTCCGGTTCATGATAGGTGATGCGTTCAAATACCCTCTCACGGACGACGACTACCTTGAGACGCTTCTGATCGGATCACTGCTGATGATCGGGTCAGTGCTCGTTCTTCCGCTGTTCGTCCTGATCGGCTTTTTTACCAGAACGATACGGAACGCGATCAACGGTGATGCACCGCCGCAGTTCGAACGGTACGGCAGTCTGTTCGTCGAGGGGCTGAAGCTCACGGCGGTCACGTTCATCTACCTGATCGCACTCGTAACGCTTGCGGGCCTCGCCTCGCTGGCCGGATCGATCAGCGAGACGGCCGGAACCGTCGGATTCCTCGTTCTCGTTTTGGCGTATTTCGGTCTCATATACGTCTCGACGTCGGTCTTGTTTCATTTCTCTCGGCGGGGGCGAATGCGCGACGCGTTCGATCCCCGCGCAGTACTCACGACCGCGTTCAGCCTTCGATACCTCCTCGTGGTCGTTCTCTGGTTGTTTGTGCTCCCGACGGTGTTGGCCGTCGGCCAGCTCCTGTTGGCCGTGACGATCGTCGGTCTGTTACTCGTTCCCGCGACGCTGGTGTACGAGCTCGTCGTCTACGGAAAGTTGATCGGCGACCTCCCGGACCCTACGGAGACGGCCGTCGAACACTCCTGAAGCGGCGAGACGTCAGTGATCGGGAGTACACCGAAGCGAGTACGGCGGGATTCGAACCCGATGGCGAGACTCGCTCCGCTCGTCTCGCGTGGCTCGAATCCCGATCGTGGCGCTACTGCTCGCCTCGGTCGCAGATAACGAGCACGGCGGGATTCGAACCAGAGGAAGACGGTCGCCCTCGCTTCGCTCGGCCGCTGCGACTTCCAAGGTTCGAACCCTGTGCCCGCTGTTGCTCATGATATTCACAACAGCGGGCACGGCGGGATTCGAACCCGCGATCGAGAGGTTAGGAACCTCTCGCCCTATCCGCTAGGCCACGTGCCCGAACCGAGAGAGAACGGAGTCGTATACGAAGAGACGGCCAGCCGCGGCCGTGATCAGGCGCTCGTTTCCTTTTCCGTCTCGAGCTCTTCCTCGTCGTTGAGCGTCGAGTCGGTCGAGACCTCGTCCTCGTCCTCGTCATCCATCTGTTTCAGCTCGTCCTCGATCTCCTCGCGGCCCTTCTTGAACTCACCCATCGCCTGACCGGTCGACCTGGCGAGTTTCGGGATCTTGTTCGCGCCGAACAACAGGACCAACACGAGCAGGATGATGAGGAGCTCCGGACCCACAGGGATGCCGCCGAATAGGGGGATCGCGTGTAGCATGTCTATCCGTCCGTAGCCCTGTTGCGACTATAGTCTTTTTGCCTTCGGGAGGGCAACGCGACCGTTCGTACCGCTCAACCGACGTCCGGCCGTCCACCCGGTATATACGTTTGGAGCACGTCCGAGCCGTATGACAGACGTAGGCGATGACGCACCGGAGTTCACTGCTTCGCTCGTGACCGACGAACTCGCGCCGTTCCGCCTCTCCGAACATCTCGGCGGAGGGCCGGTCGTTCTCGCGTTCTTCCCCGCGGCTTTTTCAGGGACCTGTACCGACGAGATGCGCGCGCTCCGTGACGGGATCGACGGGTTCGGGGACGACACGACCGTTCTCGGCGTGAGCACGGACCTGCCACACGCACTCCGGGCGTACCGCGAGCAGTACGACCTCCCGTTCCCGCTCGTGGCGGACCCCGATCACCGGGCGGTCGAGGCGTACGACGTCGTCTCCGACTTCGAACGCTACGGCGTCGATGTCGTCGCACGCCGGGCGGTCTTCGTGATCGACGCGGACGGGACTGTGACGTATCGATGGC
>LFFM01001051.1_pt1 | contig 19655 bp, 18 predicted proteins | sample 643131 | NCBI WGS metagenome assembly LFFM01 (sample SAMN03777445, study PRJNA286221) | soda lake metagenome | biome: soda lake; feature: Kulunda steppe; material: water; isolation source: sample Tc-Br brine of Tanatar trona crystallizer | place: Russia: Kulunda steppe | collected 2011-07
CGACGTGGACGGCGCCGAGCATGCCGACGCCGACGTGCGGGGTACAGGCGTACAGCTGGACGCCGGGGTCCTCGAAGGTGACCGCGAACGTCTCGCCGTCGTCGTCGACGGCCTCGCCGCTGCTGAACTCGGTCGCCGAGCCGTCGTCGGACTCCACGTTGTGTGCGCCGCCCGCACCCGTCCACTCCCAGACGACGGTCGTTCCGGCGTCGACCCGGATCGCCGGCGGGTCGAACGCCAGCCCGTCGGGGCCTCCACCGACCGCGACCGTCACCTCGCCCGCTCCCGTGTGGTCCGCGACCGTCCCGTCGTACAGCCGCGCGTCCGCCAGGTAGTCGTCGATCTCGGCGGGGACCTCCTCGCCTCCGGCCTCGTCGCCGTTGGCAGCGTCGTCGCCGTTGGCAGCGTCGTTGCTGCCTGCAGCGTCGTCACCGTCCCCGTTGCCGGCACAGCCGGCCAGCGCGCCGAGCGCGATCGTCGCCCCGGCACCGACCACGTACCGCCGTCTGGAGAGTTCGTGTGACATCGATTCATCCTAGGGGCCGGAGCCTTACAAACCCCGTGATCGGATCGGTCGCTTCCGGTAGCATCAGCGTCTCTATCGCCGAGATCGTAACGATCGTTGGTTCGGTCCACCGCGACGGCAGACGGGACCGTCGTCCGGTTCGTGCTTTTTAAGCGGGCTCGGGCCGGAGCATCGACGAATGCGGGAGGACGACCTGGCGACGCGGGTGGTCGATCACTACGACGCCGTCCACGACGACGCCGAGATCCGGCTGGAGGAGCCGTACGACGCCGACGGGCGGCGGGGGCTCGTCGACGTCTACATCCGGACGCGGGTGCCCGAGCGGGTCGACCACGTCATCGAGCTCAAAAGCGACGCCGCGGTCCGGCGGGCAACGGGGGCGAACGAGGTCCTCAGACAGTACCGACGGGCGGAGCGGTACTTCTACGGCGACGACCGCCACGCGATCCGACCGAAGCTCTCGCGGACCGTGCCGGGGGTTCACTTCCTGTTGTTGTTCGCGCCGACGCCGACGTGTGTCCATCACGTCGCGACCCATCGGTCGCTGTACGGCTCCGTCGACGTCGACGCCCGCGTCGACGACGTGCCGGCCGCTCGGAAGGTGGCGTTCCTCACCGGCCTCGACGGGGATCCGTCGGGGCTCGGGTTCCTCTCGGTCAACGCGGACGCGCCGTTCGGCTCGCCGGCCTTTATAAATGCCGTCCCCGAGGGCTCCCGGCTCGCCGACAGCCTCCGCGGCGTCGACGACGACCTCGTCGAGTTCTGACGCCACGGTGTTTATCAGAGAAGGCGGCCGTCCGACCGCCGTTTCCGCGTTCCGTGGCGAGCGGTCCCGATGGCTTATAAACCACCACGGGCGGACGGCCGTCGCTTATAAACGACCGTGGGTGGGACGGCTATTCTTTATAAACTATCGCGGAGGAAGAGACGGATCGTTTCGGGCGCTCCTGGCCGTTTCGGGGTGTTTTGGGGCGTTCCTCCTCGTTCGAGCGGCTACAGCCCGAGCTCCCGGCCGAGCACGACGTGTTGGATCTCGCTCGTCCCCTCGCCGATCTCCATCAGCTTCGCGTCGCGGTAGAAGCGTTGGGGCGCGAAGTCGGTGGTGTACCCGTAGCCGCCGAGCGTCTGGACCGCCTCCTCGGCGACCTCGCGGGCGGCCTCGCTGGCGTCGAGCTTCGCCAGCGCCGACGCGCGGGTGACGGGCTGGCCGGCGTCGTACCGCGTCGCCGCCTTCCGCGTGAGCAACCGGGCCCGCTCCGTCTGCCGGTACATGTGGACGACCTTGTCGCGGATCGCGTCGAACTTCGCTATCGGCTGTCCGAACTGCTCGCGCTCGCCCGCGTACTCCTTTGCGGCCTCGTAGGCCCCCTGTGCGAGCCCGACCGACAGCGCCGCGATCGATATCCGGCCGCCGTCGAGCGTCTTCATCGTCTGCGTCCACCCTTCGCCCTCCTCGCCCAGGAGCCGGTCGGCGGGGAGCCGGACGTCGTCGAGCGCGATCTCGCAGGTTGGCGAGCTGTTGAGCCCCATCTTCTCCCAGACGGTCGTCACCTCGAAGCCGTCGTCGTGTTCGGGGTCGACGATGAACGTCGAGATCCCGTCATAGCTGGCGTCCCGGTCCGTGACGGCCTTCACCAGCACCGAGTTCGCGACGTTCGCGTTCGTGATGAACTGCTTGGTGCCGTTCAGGACGTACTCGTCGGCGTCGGCGTCGTACGTCGCGGTCGTCTGCATGTTCGAGGCGTCCGAGCCGCTGCCCGGCTCCGTGAGCGCCCACGCGCCGATCCCCTCGCCCGAGGCGAGCGGGCGGAGCCACGTCTCCTTCTGAGCGTCGGTGCCGAACGCCTCGATCGGCTTCGCGCCGAGCGACGTGTGGGCCGCGTACGAGAGGCCGATGCCGCCCGACACCCGCCCGAGCTCCTCGGTGACCAGCGCGTACATGAGCTGATCGCCGCCGAGCCCGCCGTACTCCTCGGCGATGGGGACGCCCATCATGTCGAGGTCCGCCAGCTCCGTGAACACCTCCGCCGGGAACCGGTGTTCGTCCTCGATCTCCTGGGCGATGGGGCGGATCTCCGCCTCGCAGAACTCCCTGACGGTGTCCCGGATCATGCGGTGTTCCGCGGGCAGCTCGAAGTCCATAGGCAACACTTGCGAGCGCCGGACATAAACGATGCGACCGATCGGGTCGGGGGTGGCGGGTGGACGGCCGCACGGAACGGGTCGTCGTCGCCGTCGGTCCGGCCGCGGATCCATTTATCAGTGGCCGGGGCGTGGACGATAGCAATGGAGTTCCGCCGACTCGTCCGCGGCCGCGTCGACTGGCCCGACCTCGAACGGGTCGCCCGGGAACTGGCGGAGCGGTACGACCGCGACGGCATGCGGGTCCGCTTCCTCGAGGCCGACAACTGGCTGTCGACGCCGATGGTCGTCGACGACGACCTGTTCGTGAAGGTGATCACGAAACAGAACACGCTCGTCCACACGCTGTTCACGACGGGGCGAAACCTCGGCGCGTTCTCGGCCGGAACGGAGGGGTTCTTCGAGCGCTACGAGACCCCCTACGAGATGGCCCGCCACGAGCTGGAGGCGACCGAGCGGATGCGCGAGATCGGCGTCAACGCCCCGCGACCGATCGAGGCCCTGGAGATCGGCGGGTTCGGGGTCGTCGTCCTCGAGTACCTCCCGGAGTTCCGGACGCTCGGCGACCTCGACCCCGAGCGGGCGGCCGCACTCGCCCCCGAGCTGTTCGCCACCCTCCGAACCGTCCACGACGCCGGACTCGCCCACGGGGACCTCCGGGCGGAGAACGTGTTGATCCTCGGCGACGAGCTCTACTTCATCGACGCGACCAACGTGAACGACGACGCCCGCGACGGCGCGCGCTCGTACGACCTCGCGAGCGCGATGGCGGCGCTGGAGCCGCTGATCGGGGCGGCCGCGACGCTCGACGCGGCGCTCGTCCACTACGACGCCGCGGACCTGCTCGCCGCGCGCGACTTCCTCGACTTCGTCGCGATCCGGCCCGACCACGACTTCGACGCGACGGGCCTGAAGGGGGAACTCGAGAAACGCGCCTCGCGGCCGAACGCGGCCGCCGGCACCGACGGCGAGGACCACGCCGCCACGAGCGGAGAGGACACGCCCGGGTGATCGGTCGCCGGACGGGCGCTCTCCGACGGCTCGTTCACTCCTCCGGGTCGAGCAGCTTCGACTCGGCCGTTCGGAGGTGTTCCAACAGGGTCGATTTCGCGACGCCGACGTCGTCCGCGAGGTCCCGGGTCGTCGTCTCCCGGGGCCACTCGTAGTAGCCCGCCTCCCGGGCCCGTTCGAAGACGTCACGTTGTGTCGGCGTGAGCGTGTCGAGGCGACGTTCGCGTTCGTCGCCACCGCCAGCGCCGACGCTCCCGACGGCGGTCACGTCCACCTCGGCCCCGCACTTCTCACGAACCCCGCCGAGCGCGTCCTCGATACGGCTCCGATCGCCGGCGAACACCACCTGCCACTCCTCGCGGCCGTCCTCGATCCGGACCGGCGCGCTGTGGAGGAAGCCGTGTTCGAGCAGCACCGGACACGCCATGTCGGCGGGGTCGTACTCGAGGAAGAACTCGCGAACGTCCTCGCCCGGCGCGTTCGGCGCGCGCCCGAACCGACGCTGTAGCTCCGAGAGCCTCCCCGCTCGGTCGGAGGCGCGGACGTGATCGAGCAGTCGGTCCACCTCCGCGGCGGAGTCGCCGAAGGCGGTGAACAGCCCGTTCACCGTCGCCGGGGCCGCGGAGTCGCCGGCCGGGGAGCCGTAGACGGCGTGTGCGAGGATGCCGCCTCCCGTCTCGCGGGTCGCCTCGATCGCCCAGCAGTCCGGGTGCCAGAGGTCGAGGGTGAGCCGCGTCCCCCCGACGGGTCCGCCGTTCATGGGGGATCTGTGGCCGCCGCCGGCATGACGGTTCCGGGTCGGGGCGCGGAACCCGACCATGGTCGGGAAGGTTCTTTGGGGGACGCGGCGAGAGTGATCGGTATGGTCGACACACACCGACACTACATCGACGGCGAATGGGTCGACGGCGAGGGAACGGAGACGTTCGAGAGCGAGAACCCCGCGACCGGCGAGACGCTCGGCGAGTTCCGCCGCGGGACGCCCGAGGACGTCGACCGCGCGGTCGCGGCCGCGGACGCCGCCTTCGAGGAGTGGCGCGAGCTCTCGCGGATCCAGCGCGCGGAGTACCTCTGGGACGTCTACCACGAGATCCGCGACCGGACCGACGAGCTCGGCGAGATCGTCACCAAGGAGTGCGGCAAGGAGATCAGCGAGGGGAAGGCGGACGTCGTCGAGGCCGCCCACATGGTCGAGTGGGCCGCCGGCGACGCCCGCCACCCGAAGGGCGACATCGTCCCCTCGGAGATCCCGGCGAAGGACGCGTACATGCGCCGGAACCCCCGCGGCGTCACCGGCTGTATCACGCCGTGGAACTTCCCCGTCGCCATCCCGTACTGGCACATGGCCATCGCGCTGGTCGAGGGGAACACGGTCGTGTTCAAACCGGCCGAACAGACGCCGTGGTGCGCGCAGGTCGTCGCTGAGATGTTCGCCGACGCGGGCCTCCCGGATGGCGTCTTCAACATGGTCCAGGGGTTCGGCGACGCCGGCAACGCGATCGTCGAGAACGATGACGTCTCGACGGTCCTGTTCACTGGCTCGGCCGAGGTCGGCCAGCAGATCCAAGAGAAGCTCGGCGGCGTCCCCGGCAAGCGGGTCGCCTGCGAGATGGGTGGGAAGAACGCGATCGTCGTCACCGAGCACGCCGACCTCGACATCGCGGTCCACGCCGCCGTGATGTCGTCGTTCAAGACGACCGGCCAGCGCTGTGTCTCCTCCGAGCGTCTGATCGTCCACACCGACGTGTACGACGAGTTCAAGGAGCGGTTCGTCGAGATCGCCGGGGACGTCTCGGTCGGCGACCCGCTCGACGACGGGACGTTCATGGGGCCGGTCATCGAGCCGGGCCACTACGAGAAGATCGCTCGCTACAACGAGCTCGCCGCCGACGAGGGCGTGAACGTGCTCGTCGACCGCACGGACCTCGACGCCGACGAGGTCCCGGACGGCCACGAGGACGGCCACTGGATCGGCCCGTTCGTCTACGAGGCGGACGCACACGCCGACCTGCGCTGTACCCACGAGGAGGTGTTCGGCCCCCACGTCGCCCTGTTGGAGTACGACGGCGACATCGAGGAGGCGGTCGCGATCCAGAACGACACCGACTACGGGTTGGCCGGCGCGGTCGTCTCGGAGGACTACCGACAGATCAATTACTACCGCGACCGCGCCGAGGTCGGGTTGGCGTACGGCAACCTCCCCTGTATCGGCGCGGAGGTCCAGCTCCCGTTCGGCGGCGTCAAGAAGTCCGGCAACGGCTACCCCTCCGCCAGGGAGTCCATCGAGGCCGTCACCGATCGGACCGCCTGGACGCTGAACAACTCCAGGGAGATCGAGATGGCACAGGGCCTCTCGGCGGACATCAAGACGAGCGACCGGGACTGATCCGACGGGAGAGCCGCGGTGACGGCCGGGGGGACATTGATACGCCCCCGGGCCGTCCGATCGGCCATGAACGAGCGCACGATCCTGGTTCCGGTCGACGGGTCCGGCCACGCGCTGACGGGCGTCCGGCACGCCCGTTCGGAGTACCCCGACGCCCGCGTCGTGTTGTTCCACGCCGTCGAGCTCGACGGCCGTACAGCGGGCCGCGCGGTGGAGACCTTCGACGACCTTCGCCGCTGGGTCGACCGGCTCGAAGCGGACGCGACGGCGATCCTCGACGACGCGGCGGCGGTCTTCGAGGACACAGCAAGGGGCGACACCGAACCGGCGGGGAACGACACCGAACCGGCGGGGAACGCGAGCGTCACCACGGCGGTCCGGATCGGACCGGCTCCCGAGGCGATCGTCGAGTTCGCGGCGGCCCGCGGGGTCGACCAGATCGTCATGGCGAGCCGCGGCGAGGGAGGCGATCCGGCGCTCCCGATCGGTAGCGTCGCGAAACACGTCGTCTACGAGTCGTCGATACCGGTGACGGTCGTTCGCTGACACGACACGACGGCGGTCGATCCACGGACGGCGTCCGTGAGGTCCGCGTTCCCTGACGACACGCGCGGTAATCACACGATCGATGGAGGCAAAGAAGGGTTTTCGCGTGCTCGCCCCGTACTACTCGACGATCACAGACCCATGTCACGAGAACGACCACCGCGCGCGGTCGCCGCCGATCTCGTCGTCCGGTTCGACGCGCTCGACGCCCGAATCGCCGAGGTGATGGACCGCTGGGGGGTGCCGACGCTCCGGGCGGCGGTCGGGATCGTCTTCATCTGGTTCGGGGCGCTGAAGATCGCCGGCGTGTCGCCGGCGGCGGAGCTCGTCGCGTCGACGGTGTACGTCGTATCGCCCGAGCTGTTCGTCCCCGTGCTCGGTGCCTGGGAGGTCCTGATCGGGATCTGTCTGTTGTACCGGCCGCTCATCAGGGTCGGGATCCTCCTCCTGTTCTTCCAGCTCCCCGGAACGTTCCTCCCGCTCGTCCTCCTTCCCGACGTCGTCTACGCCGGCGCCCCGTACGCCCTGACCGTCGAGGGACAGTACATCGTGAAGAACCTCGTGATCATCGGGGCGGCGCTCGTGATCGGCAGTACGGTGAGACGGGAGGAGTGATCGGCGGGCCACGCTGTCACGAGCAGCGCGTCCGTGGTCGCCCCGCTCCTCCCGTTATGCGTCCGCGATCGCCGCCTCGACGACCGACCGGACGGTCGCGACGAGGTCGTCGACGGCGTCGCTCTCGGCGTACACCCGGACGTACGCCTCGGTCCCCGACGGTCGAACCAGCGTCCACGACGCGTCCGGGAACCCGAGTCTGACCCCGTGGTCGGTGTCAACGGACGCGTCGGGGAACGCCTCCGGCAGCGCCGTTTCGAGCCGCGCCATCGCCGCCTCCTTCCGGTCGTCCGGACAGTCGATGCTGACCTTCCGGTACGGTCGTTCGGTGACGGGGTCACGGAGGGCTCCGAGCCCTTCGGCGGCGACCAGCCGGGCGATGACGGCCGCCGAACAGACGCCGTCGATCCAGCCGCCGAAGGGGACGTGGACGTGTTTCCACGGCTCCGCGGCGAACGCGACGTCGGTCCCGCCGTCGTCCGCTTCGGCCCGGACCGCGGCGATCCCCTCGTGGAGGGCCCCCAGCCGGACCCGCTCGACGCGACCGCCGGCCGCGGTGACGCGCTCGTCGATGCGGCCGGAGGCGTTCGGCGTGGTCACGACCACGGGGTCGGTGGCGTCGCTCCGGCGGGTGTACGCCTCCGCGAGCACCGCCAGCACCGTGTCCTCGTGGACGACCTCGCCGTCCGCGTCGATCACGACGATCCGGTCGGCGTCGCCGTCGTGACCGATCCCGAAGGCGAACCCGTCGCCGCCCCGGCCGGGGTCGTCGACCCCGTCGTTGGCGTCCGCGACGAACGCGCGGAGGTCCCGCAGCGTTTCAGGGGTCGGCTTGCTCCCGCGCCCGGGGAAGTGACCGTCGACGTTCCCGTTGAGGGTGACGGCGGTCGCGCCGAGCTCGCGGAGGACCGTCGGCGTCGCCGGCGCGGCCATACCGTTGCCGCAGTCGACGGCGACGCGGAGCCCGTCGAGGTCCGCGCCGAAGTCCTCCGCGTACGCAACGACGGCGTCGAGGTAGCCGTCCAGCGGGTCGATGCGGGTCGATCCGGTCCACTCGTCCCACGGCACTGGTTCGGGGTCGTCCGCGACGCGCTCCTCGACGGCCGCCTCGAGGTCGTCGTCGAACTCCGTCCCGTCGCGGAACAGCTTGATGCCGTTGTCCGCGGGCGGGTTGTGCGAGGCCGTCAGCGCGACCCCGTAGCGGCCGCGGGAGGCGTACGCGAGCCCCGGCGTCGGGAGCTGTCCCGCTCGACGGACGCGGACGCCACCCGAGGAGAGGCCCGCCTCCATCGCGGCGGCGATCGCCGGGCCGGTCACGCGGCCGTCGCGAGCGACGACGACCTCGGGAGTCCCCTCGGACGCGGGGGTACCCCCCGTCGTCTCGACGCTCGGTTCACGGATCTCAGCCGCCACCGCGCGGCCGACCGCGAGCGCGAGGTCGGGGGTTACCCGGTCGTCGACGCCGCCGCGGATACCGGCCGTTCCGAACAGGTCCATAGGTGGCGCGTCGAGCGCGGGGAGTTAGTAGCCGTCGGTCCCGGGCCACCGGCGGTGGACCTCGTCGCGTCGGCGGCCCGGAACCGGCGACGACCGGCGTCCCCGTCCCGTGGTTTTTAAGCGACCGGCGGCCGGATCGGGGATCGATGACCGATCGAGTCCGTGCGCACGTGTTCGTCTCCGGAACCGTTCAGGGCGTCTTCTATCGAGCGACGACTCGGGACGCCGCGCGCGAGGCGGGCGTCGACGGCTGGGTCCGGAACCTCGACGACGGGCGCGTGGAGGCGACGTTCGAGGGGCCTGAGGGGACCGTCCGCGACATGGTCGAGTGGTGCGAGACGGGGAGCCCGGCGGCCGAGGTCGACGCGGTCGACGTCGAGTACGGCGATCCGGAGGGGATCGACGGGTTCGAGATCCGTCGGTGAGGCGGGTTCACCGACCCGCGTCGGCGGGGCGGAGTTATCGCCCCGTATCGGCGGGGGCGTCCGCGTCCCACACGCCGAGTTCTTCGAGCGCGCGCAGGACGACGATCGCCTCGACGACGTCCCGCTCTTCGGTATAAGGGTCGTCGACCGCATCGAGCGTCGCGGTCGCCCGCGATGCGAGCCGCTCCTCGAGTGCCGTCTGGTCCGTCGCCTCCTTCGTCGCGCTCAACAAGGCCTCGTGGTCCTCACGGAGGTCGAACGAGGCGTACGCCGCGTTACAGCGCGAGAGCGGATGGGTGTCCATCCGGATCGCGAGGTCGCGAACCACCGACCAGTCGTCCGCACAGAACCGGATGGTGACCGGGCCGACGACGTCACGCCAGGCGATCGGCTCGCCGTTCCGCAGCAGCGTGAGTGCCCGCGGTGGGACGGCGATTCGGGTGGACGTCTCCTCGCGGCCGCAGAGACAACACGGGGTGTTCGTGAGTCCGGCGTACACGATCGAGGGTACGGCCCGTAGGTATCTGTCCGTTTCGTCGTCCCGGACCCGTTCGTCGTCCCGGACCCGTTCGTCGTCCCGGGCCCGTTCGTCGTCCCGGCTCGGATCGATCGCGGGCCCGCCCGACAGGTTCAGACGGGTGACACCCCGTCGCGGAGCGCCTCGAGGACGGCCGCCGTGCCGTCCATGTAGCCTCGATCGAGGACGTGGCCGGCCGCCTCGCTCGCCGCGTCGTCCGCGTTAGCGACCGCGTACGACTCGCCCGCCCGCTCGAACGTCGACACGTCGTTCTCGCTGTCGCCGACGGCGACGAACGACGTCGGGGACAGCCCGATCGAGTCGGCGAGGGTCTCGAGGGCCGCCCCCTTCGACACGTCCGGCGACTTGACGTGGTACGCGTAGCCCGTGTCGACGACCTCGACCCCCGGGCCGAACTCCGCGGCGACCTCCCGGAGGAGCCGCTCGTCGACGTCGATCGAGAGGGCGACCTCCGTCTCCCGCCAGCGGTTGACCGTGTCGTCGCCGCCCCACCCGAGATCGCCGCCGCGCTCGAGGAACGCCTCGACGACCGCCCAACACCGGTCCGGATCGCCGTCGATCGTCGTCTCCACGCCGTCGTAGATCACGCCGCCGTTCTCGGCGATGACGAGGTGGTCACGGCCGAGGAACTCGGCGAGCGCGACGGGGTACGGGAACGCCTTCCCGGTCGCGAGCACGACCGGCGCGTCCCAGTCGGGCAGCAGCTCGAACACGCGCGGGTCGACCCGGTGGTCGGGGGTCGTCAGGGTCCCGTCGATGTCGAGGACGAGGGGTGGAACCATCGGCCGAACCCAGGAGGCGACGTGGGAACTGTCTTGCGCTCCGGTCCGCGTCGGCGGGTTGACTCAGCGCCGCTCGAACAGCTCCTTGAACACGAGCGTCGGGAACCGCGGGACGAGCCGGCTCGGCGGCCGACCCTTCCCGTCGGAGCGCTCGACGGTTACCCGGTCGAGCAACCCCGCGTCGGCGAGCTCGTACAGGACCCGACGCACCGTCGACGCGGACAGGTCGACGTCCCCCGTGCTGGCGATCGCCTCGGTGGCCGCGTTGACCGACTCGCGATCCGCCTCGGGGAGGCTCACGAGCTCGTACAGCAGCCGCTGTCGGCTGTCCGACAGCGCCAGTACCCGCCCGAGCGAGACGCAGGGTTTCGGCACCCCCGCGATGCCCGCGTCGAGGTCCGCGGGGCGGATCGTCGTGGCCCCGGCGCGCTCGGCGTGCCAGGCGGCCCCCGTGATGGCGGCCAGCGCGTCGTGGGCGTCGCCCGCCGCCCACTCGGAGACGTCCCGGATCTGTTCGTGGGTGAGCGCGTTGCGGACGAGCCCGGCCGAGGTCCGGGTCGTCAACACCTCGACGAGCACGTGGTGCCGGTACCGGTCGAACCCGATCGTCACCTCGGGACGCCAGTCTATCGAGTCGGGCGGCTCGCGGCCGAGACAGACCGGTACGAGCCGGTCCGTCACGTCGGAGAGCCACTCCACGAGCGTCGGGACGTCGGGGGTCTCCGGTTCGTTCGCGTGGTCGAGCGCGACGACGACGTCCGTGCCCGTGCGGACCGTCGCCTCGAGCTCCGCCGCGAGGTCCGCGGTCCCGATCCCGTGGTCGGGGACTCGCTCGTCGCTGACCGCCGCCAGTGTGTCGTGGTAGAGACGGAAGCGCGTGGCGGCGCGCCGGGTGTCGACGTGGACGAACTCCGGGAGGGTCGGGTCGACGGCGCGGGTCGACGTCTGGATCGACTGTCGCCGCCCGCCGTACGTCGACAGGCGGCCGAAGAGCGCGGAGACGATCGCGGATTTCCCGCTCCCTTTGGGCCCGTGTACGTAGATGCTCGGCGGGAGCGCTCCGGCGAAGGCCGGGTCGAGGACGTCGAGCAGTCGCTCCAGGTCGGGCCCGCGACCCGTCGGCGAGGGCGGGTGGGTGACGGGGGAGACGGCGTCGGGGTCGACGACGACGCCCGCGCTGGCGTCGTACCCGAGTCGCCGCTCGATCCGGTCGTCGATGTTCACGTTGCACCCTCCGGAAGGGTGGTATAAAACCGGCCCGAACTATCGTCATCGGCGACGGAGGGGCACAGCCCACCCGTCCCGGCCCTTACCAGTGGTCGGGCTTGTACCGGTTGATCAGGAGCGTCGAGACGACGAAGAAGCCGGCGCTGATGAGGCCGGCGAGCACGCCGGCCAGGAGCCGGATCCCGGCCGACCCCTCCGCGAGGACCGCCATGACGACCGTGACGATGAGCATCACCACGATCAGGTTCCGTCCGTCCCGCCTGTCGAGCCCCAGGATCGCCATGGCCGCCGATCGTCGCCCGGGGTTGTAAAACCACCCCGCAGCGAGTCGGTCGGACTCGGGTCCGGCAGGCGGATCGGGTCTGGCGGGCCGATCGGCGTCGACGTCCGGTACGTGTGGGCAGCGGACGGGCACGGATAGGCAGCGGACGGGCACGGATAGGCAGCGGACGGGCACGGATAGGCAGCGGACGGGATCGGGTGATCGGAGGACGGGCCTCCGGGACGTCCACACACTTAACACGCCCGGCGGTCTCCGCGTGGACATGACGAATCAGGAGTTCCACGAGTCGGTCGTGACCGCCGACAAGTGGAGCAAGGTGATCGCGCTCGGCGTCGCGATCGCGGCCTTCCTGCTCGCTCGCCGAACGGCGGGGGACGTGCAGTTCGCATCGATCGTCGCGGCGGCCGCGGCCATCGGCGTGCGGATATACGTCCCGTACCACGCGAGCACCCGGGTGCCCGAGGCGGAGCGGACCGCGATCCACGACCACCCGCTGACCGGGAACTACCACCACGGGGCGGCGGGCCTCGCGCTGGTCGCCCTGGCGCTCGCCGCGCTCGCCGCGTTCGTGTTCGGTCACGGGTTCCTCGCTGCGGTCGGTGTCGGGGTCATCTCCGGTGGGGTGGTGTACGTCGTTCTCGCGTCGTGGCTGCCGGCCGCCTGAAAAAGTCCTCGCCGCAGGTGGGCGTTAGACCGCCCCGGGAACCCACACGGCCGACCCGAGGATCCCGAGGATCGACAGGATCGCGATGAACGTGTGGGTGATCGCGATCGAGGCCGCGGGCGGGTCCACGTGGGTGTCGCCGTGGGCGTAGAAGACGCGCTGGAACGCCTCGCCGACGAGGGCACCGAGCACGCCGAACAGCCCGGCTATCGCCAACGCCGTGATCGGGCTGTATCCCGTTCCGGCCGTCGCGAGATACGCCGTCGCCGCCGGCAGCGTCATGTGGTGGGTGACCGGGATCTTCCCGATCCCGAGGTTCAAGAACAGCAGCGACGCCGCGCTGATGCCGAACCCGAGGAACGGGCTCCCCGTCTGGATCGCGGCGTACGCGCCGGCCAACCCGGCGACCAGCCCGATCGACGCGACGTGTGACCACTTGTACATGTTCGGAAGCCACGGCTCGACGGCGAGACGGTCCGTCCCGTCCTTGTCGCCGTCGCCCGGGACCTCCCCGTCCGAGCGCATCTCCTCGCGCTCGAACGGCCCCATGTCCATGTAGCCGTTCGCCTTGTCGCTGACCACGCCGATGACCGAGTAGCCGAAGACGACCCGGTGGGCGATCGCGCTGGCGACGACGGTGAACGCGATCGGGTCCGTCGGGAACGCGCCGTTTCGGAGCACCTGTTCGACCAGGATGCCGAACACGCCGAAGGCCGCACCGACGGCGAGGATGTCGGGTCGACTCCCCAACGCGACGGTGATGTCCTTGGCGTTGTGGTAGTCGAAACCGGATCCCACGTCGCCCTTGCTGGCGGCGTACGCTGCCGCCGCGGCACCTCCGGCGAAGGAGATGTGCGGACCGAACACCGGACCGAAGCCGACGTCGACGCCGGCCCCGCCGGCCGCGTCGCCGCCGAAGACGCCGGCGATGACGAGGAATCCGGTGAAGACGAACGCCGGGAGCGCGCCGAGTGCGGCCCCGAACGCGCCGCCCGCAGCGGCCCCGAGCCAGATCGTCGGATCGAGGAGGACGTCGAGGATCGCGTCGAGCGATCCGGGGGTCCAACCGGACGCCTGCGTCAGCGCGTCACCGCTCGCTAACAGTGCCATCGCGACTGCGGAGCTCATCTACTACTCCTCCTCCTCGTCACGGGCCCAGTCCTTCGAGCGCTCGACCGCCTCGCTCCAGCGACCGTAGCGCCGGTCGACGTCCCCGCGGTCGTCGTCGGGCGTGAACTCACGGTCGATCTGCCAGTTGTCGCGGAGCTCGTCGACCGTCTCCCAGTAGCCGACGGCGAGCCCGGCCGCGTACGCGGACCCGAGCGCGGTGGTCTCGTCGACCTTGGGGCGAACGATCTCCGTGTCCATGATGTTCGACTGGAGCTGACAGAGGAAGTTGTTCTTCACCGCCCCGCCGTCGACGCGCAGGCTGGTGAGGTCGATGTCCGCGTCCTGAACCATCGCCTCGGTGACGTCGCGCGTCTGGAAGGCGATGGACTCGAGGGTCGCCCGCACGAGATGGGACTTCTCGGTGCCGCGGGTCATCCCGAGGATGGTTGCGCGGGCGCGCTGGTCCCAATGGGGCGCGCCGAGCCCGGTGAACGCGGGGACGAAGTAGACGCCGTCCGTGGAGTCGACCTCCCGCGCGAGCTCCTCGGTCTGGGCCGCGTTGTCGATGAGTTCGACGTCCTCGAGCCACTCGATCGCGGCCCCGGTGGCGAAGATCGCCCCCTCGAGGGCGTACTGGATCGGCTCGCCGGAGCGCTGGAACCCGATCGTCGTGAGCAGGCCGTGGTCGGAGGAGACGGCCTCCTCGCCGGTGTTCATGAGGAAGAAACTCCCCGTCCCGTAGGTGTTCTTCGCGTCGCCGGCGTCGAAACAGGTCTGGCCGAACAGCGCCGCCTGCTGGTCGCCGAGCGCGCCGGCGACGGGAACGGCCTCACCGAGGAAGCCGTCCGCGTCGGTCGAGCCGTACGTCTCCTCGTCGGAGGAGGGACGGACCTCGGGTAGCATCGCCTCCGGGACGTCGAACTCCTCGAGGAGCTCGTCGTCCCACTCCGCGTCGCGGATGTTGTACAGCATCGTCCGGGAGGCGTTCGTCACGTCGGTGATGTGGTTGCCCGTCAGCTTCCAGATGAGCCACGTGTCGATCGTGCCGAAGAGGATCTCGCCGTCAGCCGCACGGTCCTTGATGTCCTCGGGGCGGGACCGCTGGAGCTTGATCGGGTCGGAGTTCTCCAGCAGCCACTCGGCCTTCGTCGCCGAGAAGTAGGCGTCGACCTCGAGGCCGGTCTTCTCACGGATCGGACCCGCCCAGTCGTCGTCCTTCAGATCCTCCACGCGGTCGGTCGTCCGGCGGTCCTGCCAGACGATGGCGTTGTGTACCGGCTGTCCGCTCTCCGCGTCCCACAGCACGGTCGTCTCGCGCTGGTTCGTCACCCCGATGGCGGCGAGCTGGTCCGGGCCGATGTCGGCCCGCGAGAGCGCCTCGTTGATGACGCCCTTCGTGTTGTCCCAGATCTCCATCGGGTCGTGTTCGACCCAGCCGGGCTCCGGGTAGATCTGCTCGTGTTTCTCGTAGGCGTTCGCGACCACCTGTCCGCTGTGGTCGAACACCATAAACCGTGTGCCTGTCGTCCCCTGGTCTATCGCGCCGACGTACTGTGTCATGTGTTGGATCCCTCCTGTGGCGGTGTGCCGGCCGCAACGGTGCGCCGCGGCCCGATCCGACCGGCCGATCGAGTGATCGACTAACCGGCCGAGCGATCGACCGACCGACCGATGCCGGCCGAGTGATCGACCGACCGATGCCGGCCGAGCGATCGACTGGCCGACGCCGACCGACCGCGGGACCGGTCGGCGCCGCGCGAGCCACGACGCCACGGCATATCTTTACGGGCACTACCGCGCCATTCGTGAACATAATGGAAGAGCATAATAGTCTTACTGTTATGTTCCTGTTTTTGATTGGGAGATTAATGGGAAATCAGCGGAATCACCCGACCGAGGCGAGGGAGATACGTTCTGAACGATCCAGATAGTTACGTGAGGTCCGGACCGAGAGGTAAAGTAAAGTGTGCCGCCCCCGAACGGCGAACGTCATGAACGAAGCGGCGGACGTCATCGTGGTCGGCGGGGGGTCGACCGGCTGCGGCGTCGTCAGGGATCTGGCGAGGCGGGGGCTCGACGCGGTGCTCGTCGAGAAGGGCAACCTCACCCACGGGACGACCGGGCGGATGCACGGGCTCTTACACAGCGGCGGCCGGTACGCCGTCTCCGACCGGAAGAGCGCCCGCGAGTGCATCGAGGAGAACCGCGTGCTCCGCGACATCGCGAGCCACTGCGTCGAGGAGACGGGCGGCATGTTCGTCAAGCGCCCCGAGGACGACGAGGAGTACTTCCAGGAGAAGCTCGAGGGGTGTCGCGCGTGCGACATCCCCGTCGAGGTGATCGACGGCGAGGAGGCCCGTCGGCGGGAGCCCTACCTCGCGCGCGACATCGAGAAGGCGATCGTCGTCCCCGACGCCGCCGTCGATCCCTTCCGGCTCTGCGTCGCGAACGCCGCCGACGCCCACGAACACGGGGCGCGGATCGAGACTCACGCCGAGGTCGTCGACGTGCTCATCGAGGACGGCGCGGTCGTCGGCGTCGCGGTGGAACACCGGTCGGGGCCCGGCAAGCGCGTCTACCGGAAGCCGGGAACGCGCGAGGAGATCCGCGCCGACTACGTCGTCAACGCGACCGGCGCGTGGGCGGGCCAGCTCGGGGACATGGCGGGCGTCGACGTCGAGGTCCGCCCCTCGAAGGGCGTGATGACGGTGATGAACACCCGACAGGTCGACACCGCGATCAACCGCTGTCGCCCGAAGGGCGACGCCGACATCATCGTGCCCCACGAGACCGCCTGCATCCTCGGGACGACCGACGAGGAGGTGACGGACCCCGAAGACTACCCCGAGGAGGAGTGGGAGGTCGACCTGATGATCGAGACGCTCTCCGAGCTCGTCCCCGTCCTCAAGGAGGCCCGCACGCTCCGGTCGTTCTGGGGCGTCCGTCCCCTTTATGAACCCCCGGGGACGGGGACCGACGACCCGACGGACATCACGCGCGACTACTTCCTGCTCGACCACGCCGAGCGCGACGACCTGCCGGGGATGACGAGCATCGTCGGCGGCAAGCTCACCACCTACCGGATGATGGCCGAGTCGATCACCGACCACGTCTGTGAGAAGCTCGACCACGAGGCGACGTGTGACACCGCCGAGGCGCCACTGCCGGGCTCCGATGACTTCAGCGTTCTCCGCGATTACATGGAGGAGTTCGGCGTCCGCTCGCCGATCGGTCGGCGCTCCGTTCAGCGGCTCGGCTCCCGCGCCGACGACGTGTTGAACGGAACCGACCCCAACCCGGTCGTCTGCGAGTGCGAAGGCGTCACGCGCGCGGAAGTGCAGGACGGGATCGACGCCGCCGGCTCCGACCTCAACGCCGTTCGCATCCGGACGCGCGCGTCGATGGGGAACTGTCAGGGCGGCTTCTGTACCCACCGCATCGCCGCCGAGCTGGCTCAGGAGTACCCCGAGCCGGTCGTCCGCGACGCCGAGGACGAGCTGTACCAGGAGCGTTGGAAGGGCCAGCGGCACGCGCTGTGGGGGCGACAGCTCTCCCAGACCATGCTGAATCACCTGCTGCACGCGACGACGATGAACCGGGACGGCGACCCGGCCGGGCTCGACGGCGACGTGGCGTTCGACGCGTTCGACGCCGGTCCGGGAACCGACGCCGCGTCGGGGACGGGGTCGCCGGACGGCACCGCCGCCACCGACGGGGGTGTCGATGGCGATCGATAGCGACGTGTTGGTCGCGGGCGGCGGGCTCGCGGGGATCACGGCGGCGGTCGCCGCGGCCCGCGAGGGCGCGGACGTCCGGCTGGTGTCGTACAAGGCGAGCACCCTCCGGCAGGCCTCCGGGCTGATCGACGCGCTCGGCTACGTCCCGCCGACGGAGCCCGCGAAAGCGCTCCGGGAGGGGCCGCCGACCGCGGGGCGTGGGGTCGACCCCGACGAGTGGCCCGACCCGGACGGCCCGCTCGCCGACCCGTTCGCGGCGATCGACCGGCTCCCCGCGAACCATCCGTATCGAGTGCTCGGGGCCGACGCCCTCCGCGACGGCCTCGCGCTGTTCGACGATCTCGTGGGCGACGCCTACGGCGGGTCCCACACCGACCGCAACGCGCTCGTGCCGACGTTCGGCGGGAGCGTGAAGCCGACGGCGCGGTACCCCAGGGCTGCGGCCGCCGGGCTGGCCAGCGACGACGCGCCGACGCTGATCGTCGGCTTCCGGTCGCTCACCGAGTACGACGCCCGGGCGTTCGCGGACCGGCTCACCGCGGCCGGCGTCCCGTTCCCGGTCGCGGGCGTCGAGGTGGAGTTCGCCGAGGCGTTCCGCGCGGACGCGAAGATCACGCGGACGGCGAGGGCGCTGGACGCCGACGAACCGATCGACGGAAAACCCGCCCGCGAGGCGCTCTCGAAGGCGGTCGCGCCCCACCTCCACGACATCGTCGACGGGGACGGTGGCGTCGACCGGGTCGCCCGCGTCGGCTTCCCGGCGTTCCTCGGCGACGACCACGCCGCGGAGGTCCGCGCTGACCTCGCCGACCGGCTCGGCGCGGACGTCTTCGAGGTCCCGATGGGGCCGCCGAGCCTCCCCGGGCTCCGGCTGGAGGACCGGCTGTACGACGCGCTCGACCGCGAGGGTGTACGCTTCGAGACTGGCAACCCCGTCGTCGGCGTCGAGACCGCCGCGGACGGGCGCGTCGACTCGGTGACCGTGAGCCGAAAGGGGAGCGAGGTGCCCTACGCCGCGGACGCGTTCGTGGTGGCGACCGGCGGGCTGGTCGGCAAGGGGATCGAGTCGGACCGCGAGGGCGTACGGGAGCCGGCGTTCGACCTGCACGTCCCGCACCCGGACGACCGCTACGAGTGGTTCGTCGACGACGCCTTCGGCGAGCAGCCGTACGCCCGGTTCGGGGTCCGACCGAACGGGCGGGCCCAACCGCTCGACGCGGCCGGTGAGGTCCAGTACGGGAACGTGTTCGCAGCCGGCTCGGTGGTCGGCGGCGCGGACGTGGCGCGGGAGAAGTCGGCGAGCGGCGTCTCGCTCGCGACCGGCGTCGTGGCCGGCGTCGAGGCGGCGCGGACGGCGGCGGGAGCGGAGACGACGGGCGCAGCGACGGAGGCATCACAATGACACGAGACACGGGCGACGACGGAACGGGCGGATCGGACGGGCAAGACGCGACCGGCGACGACACGGGCGACACGAGGTCCCCGGAACCGGGCGTCCCCCGGGTCGGGCGCGACGAGCAGCCCTCGGTGTTCGTGCCGGACGCCGGTGCGGAGAGTGACGAGACGGTTGCCGGTGCGGAGGGTGACGAGACGGACGCTTCGGCCGTCTCGAACACTGATAGGTCGGGGGAGCGCCTGACCGACGGCGGCGTCGAGAGCGCGACGGGAGGGAGCGACTCCGTCGAGCTCGACCCCGACGCGTACGACCCGGTCGACGTGTTCGCCGGCGGCGACCTCGACCTCCGCGAGGGCGCGGACTCCTGTTATAAATGCACGAGCTGTGACACCTCCTGTCCGGTCGCCGCGGTCGACGACGAGTTCCCGGGGCCGAAGTTCCAGGGGCCAGAGCAGTGGCGGCTCAAGCGCAAGGACGACGCCGACATCGACGACTCGATCACGTCGTGTTCGAACTGCATGCGCTGTGACGACGCCTGCCCGTCGTCGGTGCCGCTCTCACAGATGCACAACGAGGCGCGCGGCCAGTACGTCGACGAGCAGATGGACAAACTCTCGCGGGAGTACGTCCGGAACCGGATCCTCTCGAACTACCGCTTCTTCGCGAACATCGCGAGCAAGACCCCGCGACTCGCCAACTTCGCCGCCGGCCTGCCGGGCGCGATGTGGCTCGGCGAGAAGGTGCTCGGCATCGCGGGCGACCGCGAGTTC
>LFFM01001052.1_pt1 | contig 19649 bp, 24 predicted proteins | sample 643131 | NCBI WGS metagenome assembly LFFM01 (sample SAMN03777445, study PRJNA286221) | soda lake metagenome | biome: soda lake; feature: Kulunda steppe; material: water; isolation source: sample Tc-Br brine of Tanatar trona crystallizer | place: Russia: Kulunda steppe | collected 2011-07
ATTTAGAAGATGAGTTCGATGATATTGATAGAATGGAGAAGTAAAAATTTTTTATTCTTTCCAGTAAAGGTAGGCTAATACTATTATCAATGCTATTTGAGCAATTTTATCAACGAAATCAAGGAATGGCTCCGCCCGCAAAAAGGACTCCAAAGGAACCCTATTCAAATAATACCATATAACAATTTGGCCTGCCGTGAACGGAATTCCGGCTAGATAGACAAGCTTTCTCCTATAATCTACTGCAACTAGAGTGATCCCTGCTATAAATCCTAGGCCTGCCAACCCAAAGCTTAACCCTAAAGTATTCAATCCTATCTGCGGCGCTAAGTATAAGTGGATTGCCGCTGAAATTAAGGCGGCCGACATACCGATATAATGAACAAAGTTCAAATCCTGAAACTCAGGCCTGTAATCCATATATCACTATTAGTTTTCAGCTTTTTAGATTTAAAAGAAAAAATAAGAGAAGAAATTAAACTGTTTTTTATTCCAGCAGCTCTTCTTCGAACTCAAGTTTGAGAAGAATGCTTACCGTTGTGACTGCTGCTACCACATGTGTGAGCGAAAGCATTGCAATCTCTTCCATTCCTGCGCCTGGCTCCTCAATCGCATAGAGAACTGTTGCAAATGATGCGATCAGTACAAAGCTTGATAGCTTCAAGAACTTCTCATAAGGACTGTCCATATACTGTTTCTTCAGTTCTAATACAATCCATCCTCCAAAAGCTGCTATGGCCGTTACAGTCCCTACTGCGCCATAAGTCAAAGGCTGAAACTCAGGATTCGTACCTAATACAATCTGTGAATAAGCAACCACTGCAATATTTGCAATCACAGCTCCTACAACAGCCAGAACAGGTTTTCTATAATCCAAGTTATCGAAATCCATCAAAAATTAATGTGTATCGGAGTCATATAAAATTCTCCAAACAGAAAATCATTTCTATGAGGATAACCAAAATACAGGACGATGGAGAAAGATTCATCATACACGGAGAATCAGGCCTCTACACCAAATTAAAAGAAGTATTCGACCAAATGGGCTTAGGAATTTCTGTGACTGAGTCTGAAGAAGCGGAGGCAAATATTCTTTACACTGAAAACAATAGAGATATCGTTCTAAGCGTTCTTGATGAAAGAACGGAGAAATAATTAACTGCCGGTGCTTGAGTAGTTGGATAATCCTTTTTTCCAGAAACGATATGCTGTGTAGAAGAATACTGGGCCTATGAATGGTGTTATTAGTTTCCAGGTTTCGAATCCTTCTTTTCCGAGTATGAAGGATGCTGGGAAGTAGGAGGCAAAGGCTAATGGTATTAGTGTAACTAATAGGCCTTGGATTGCGAGTGCGAATATTTCTATCGGGTATTTTCTGAAGTTGCTGAGCCGGAATATGAGCCAGACTGCGTTTCGTGATGTACCTGTCCAGAAGGCTGTGCTTGAGAATAATAGGTATATTGAGGTGGCTACTAGCATTCCACTTACCATTGAGAACGCAGCATAAGTTATTGTAAGCAGATTTGGTGTTAGGCCTATCTGGATCCCTGCATAGAATATTAGTGCGATGTTTGCGATTACTTTAGGAAGATTGTTGTCGTGGACATCGTCGGCGTAGACTTGGAATAATGGGTTTAGAGGCCTTACTAGGAATCTGTCGAAGTCTCCTGTTATTAGGTAGTCTTCTCCAAGCCTGATTATGTTGAAGAAGAACATGTTTTGCGCGAATATTATGGTTCCTCCGAATCCTGCTAGGAAAAGCATTTCGTTGAATGTCCAGCCTTGCAGGTTTTCTATTTGTGTGAAGACTAGTGTTAGGAAGGCTAGTGATACTATTACGCTTATTAGTTGGGCTGAGGCTCCTAGTATGAAGTCTGATTTGTAGACTAGGCGGGATTTCCAGTACTGTTTGAAGTAGAGCCAGTAAATTCTGGCGTATTTTTTTAGGTCTTGAATTTTTTCTTTCATGTTTTTATCCGCCTTGTACTGTTAGTTTTTTCTTGGCTTTTCGCCATAAGAGTTCTGAGAGTATTGCGAGTATTACGATCCACATTAACTGGACGCCGAATACGTGGATTACGCTTTCTGCAGTTCCTTGGTAAATTGAAATAGGTGCGTCAACCATCGAAGGGAATGGTGTCAAATGGAAGATTGCTCTGATGTTGTCTGGCACCAGGTAGAGAGGTATCATTGCTCCTGAGAACAGGCCTGCGATCATGGTCCGTGTCATTCTGAGGCTCCAACCTACTTTGGTCCAAAACACGGCCATTGAGGTGGTGTAAGACAAGGCGATCGCTAAGTTCAGTGTTAGGAAAATTGAAAATAGGAACTGGAGGCCTCCAATAAGTGTGGGAAGACCTACATTAAGGAAAAGTATACCGACAATCAATGCGGGTATTCCTCTTACTACTAGTTTGAATGAAGATTTTCCTAATTGATAGAAGTACATTTGGAATTTCAGTGAAGCAGGTTTCTTCAGTTCGTTGACAATTGTTCCTTTTCTGACCCTTTCGCCTATCCAGTCTTCAAGGTTCGCTGAAGTTGCGTTGTCGATTACTCTGGCTAGTGCGACATATGCTATTATTGTTGAGAAAGGCTGCGCCAACTCGCCGGAAGCGGCGATCGCCTTCCAGATAAAGTAAAAAAGTGTTAACGAAATTAATGTGGCTCCAATGCCTGATAATGCGTTAGCTCTGTACTGGAACCCTTCTCTTAGGCCTACTCGGGTGAAAGATAGATACTTTTTCAGGCCCATTTAGATTCCCTCGTTGTACACCTTTTTCACAACTTCCTCAATATCAGGCTCTTTGATCTGGAAATCCAAAACTTCGTAGTCCTCCAATATAACTCTCATTAAGTCAGAAGCAGAAATAACCTCGCGGTCAAACACAACTTCAAGGCCTTCATCAGTCTCCTTTACTTCTTTAACGCCGTTAACATCTAGGTTAAATTCTTTAGGGTTCTCTACCTGCATCAAAAGCCTTCGAGAAGAGAACCTGTTAACTAATTTATCAAGAGAGCCATCGTAAATCTTCTTACCTGTGTCCAAAACAACGATTCGTTCGCACAAATCTTCGATATCTCCTATATCATGTGTCGTCAACATTACAGTGATATTTTTCTCTTCATTCATTTTCCGGATGAAATCTCTGATTCTCTCCTTAACCGCGACATCTAGGCCTATAGTTGGCTCATCTAAGTATACAATTTTCGGATGGTGCAGAAATGCTGCAGCTAATTCGCACCGCATCTTCTGGCCCAGTGAAAGTTTTCTGACAGGCTGATTCCAAAACTCGCTTAACTGTAAAACTTCGTCAAACTCTTCAATTCTCTCATCATAGGCCTCATCACTTACTTCATAAATTTCTTTCAGTAATTTGAAGGATTCTTTTACTGGTAGATCCCACCAAAGCTGGGTCTTCTGTCCAAAGACTACTCCGATATTCATCGCGTTCTTCTTTCTATGTTTGTGAGGATTTCTGCCGTCAACCTCGATATCTCCAGAAGTAGGGTCTAATATTCCGGTCAACATTTTCACAGTAGTGGATTTTCCGGCTCCGTTCGAACCGATATAACCTATCATCTCGCCGGCCTCAATCTCCAGATTCAAGTCTTCTACTGCGTGAACCTCCTCATAATCTCTCTTAATGAAAGATTTCAGATATCCGCGGATTCCTTCTCCTTGACTGTAAATTTTGAAAGTCTTGGAGAGATTTTCTGCTTTTATCAAACTCATAAAAATAAGATGCGAGAGATAATTTTTTACAAACACTTAGGCCTCAATATTCAGTTGATGCTGGAGAAAATGTTTGATAGAAAAATACTGTATCTGATAATTTCAGCTAACTTTCTAGGCGCGCTTTTTGGATTTTACTATTACGGCGAACAGCTTATGTCAACTGATCCGCTGCTATGGATTTTTGTACCTGCTTCACCTATCGCCACTTTATTTTTCGCAGCATCAATCTATCTCAATATAAACGATCAAGGCCTTCCAGTTTTAGATGCTTTAGCCTTTATTTCTAACTTTAAGTACGGGCTCTGGACAGTATTCTGCCTTATTTACTACTCGGATATATTTTTTACCGGTAACTCGGTAGGCCTTTACAGCTTTATGCTTGTATCTCATTTTGCGATGGCTGCTCAAGCCTTCTTACTGTTTAAATGGGATAACATCGGGTTTAAAGCGTTAGTCGTAGCTTCTTTATGGTATCTTTTCAACGATTTAATCGATTATACGTTTAGTACGCATACAGAGCTTTATACTGCGTATACTCTTCCGGCGGAGTTAGCCGCATACTCATTAACTTTTACAGCTTTCCTTTTAGGGCTGTTACTGATTCAAAAAGATAGGATTCGAAAAAAGTTGCGTGAAGTTCGAAAAATTCAGTGAAGGCGACAAGATCTTGTTTAATGACAGGAAGACGCCTTTAACTGTGGATGAAATAGAAGGTGGAAAGATGGCTGTGAAAGGGCCGTCTGGAGGAGAATATGAGATTTACTATGATGGGGATACACGACTAGTAGCAAAACCTGGAAATAGGAAGTACGCTTCTTACTGCAAAAACCTTAGAAAAGTAGGGGAATGGATTAAACAGGGAGATAAATGGGTTCATTCAAAGACTGAGGCCTCAATCAAAATCGTGAGAAAAGATAACGGTTTTTGGATGCTAAAATCAGAGAAATTCGATGATGCATTAGATAATCCGATGTACGGATTTTCAAATAAAGAAACTGCTATTGAGGAAGTTGAGAAATTTATAGGGGAAAGGCCTGAAGGTTAAATCTCATCAATTACTTCTTTGATTCTATCTGTATTTGGTTCAATTAGGTAGGAGTTCCCTCTCTTTTTTCTCTTAATTAATCTTTGGCTGTTAAGTTCATCAAGCGCTTGACTAACTGTGGCTTTGGAATAGCCTGTGATATCTGGTAGATTGCTTTGGATCTCTGATTCATTAACTATAGACTCTAAAATTTTGATTCTTGACTCGGGCATGTTGAGCTTCTTCAAATTTAATTTAGTAGGCCTGCGGCGACCTCTATACTTAATCTTGATAATGTAGGCAGATAGTACTGTGATTATACTGAGTAATATTCCTATCGAAATGTAAACGGCTGGGCCAATAACTACCTCAGGGAATATTGGGTCTGTCACAGTAAAACTTTGTTGTTTGATTCTTTAAAGAATGTTTAATGGAATTAAACGGGTTTTGGCTAAAACTAAACGTAATTGAACGCAATCTATACTAAATTAAACGAAGGTTTAATAGCCGGCTTTAAATGGTGTAAAGGCCTTATTAGAGCTTGGTGATTAACAAATGAAACTAAATCAATTAGGAAAAGCGCTTATGATTACAGCGTTAATCAGTTTGGTTGCAGGAATGGCAGCCGCTCAGGATGATCTGCCTGTAGAAACACAAGATCTTGAAGAAGATGTAGAGAACCAGACAGAGCTGCCTGAAGAAGCAGCCAACGTCAGGCTACCTGGAGATAGATTTTATGGTTTGACATCTGCTTCTGAGCGAGTTGAGCTTGCAGTAGCAAGAGCTCCTGTTATTGGGGGTCCTGATAGAGAAGCTAGAACTTTAGCAAACCATGCAGATAGGAGAATTGCTGAAGCAGAAGGCCTAGCTGCAAGAGGAGATTCTGAAGGAGCAAGTAATGCCGCAAACCGGTACTCTGAAGCGATGGAAAGAGCATCAGAGAGCGCAGAGGCTTCAGGTAATGAAGAAACTCAACAGAGAATCGCTGAAGCAACTTCAAGACATGAAGAGGTGCTTCAGAGAGTAGCCGAGCAGGTGCCGGAAGAAGCTCAGCAAGGAATTCAAACAGCTATAGAGAACAGTCAGCAGGCACGTGAAAGAGCGGGAGGCCCAGCTGATAGAGGTCCTGGCGCAGCTCCGGAACAGGGACAACCTGGAGAAGACAGACCGGAAGAAGGTCAACCGCAAGAGCAGGGACAACAGTCAGAGCAAGATAACCAGCAACAAGGTAGTGAAACTGATCAATCTCGAGATACTGAAGAAGGAGTAGAATCAGATTCTGAAACTTCAGAATAAGAAACAAACGAGACTGAAGAATGACAATCTCCTGAAACTCCTTAATCCAAAATTTTTCTTTCTCTTTATTTCTATTCTATTTTCGGATCTCTTGGACAAGATTTAATATCTCTTCCGGACTAAATTAAAGATATGAAGATTAAGGCGATTTTATTGGCTGGGTTAGCGATCTCATTTATAGTCGCAGTAGGAGCTCAAGTATCTCAAACTAATGATGCTCAGGCCTCTTGTACGGTTCTTGAGGCAGAAAATGCTGAATTAATAACTGAGGAAGGTTCTGAGACGCTAGTACAGGATATGACGGTTTCTATAGATCAAGAAGTGACTGTAGCTGAGGAGGGAGTGCTTGTGCTTGTATGCGAATCAGGATTTATGGAAGTCCCTTCAGGAGAGGAAGGTGTAGTTGAAGAAGTCATGGTTCGTAATGAAGAACTTCAGACTGATCTTCCGCAAACAGAAGTGCCGATTGAAGAGGCGCTAAATGATACTGAACAAATTGAAGAGAATTTGAATCAGGTTAATGAAGTTATTGATGAAGCACTTCCGGATAGAATTGCAGGTATTATTCTTGGGGATGATGTCAACTTCCAAATCGATAATACTACGATCGGGATAGAAACAAACAGTACAGGAGTTATAGATGTCCAGGAAGGAGGATTTGAGAACCCGGACTTACATATTGAGATGGATGGTCAGACCATCCAGACTATAATGGAGTCGGATAATCCTAGCGAGGAATTTACCCAAGCCTATAGCGGCGATGGAATAGATGTTGAGGCCTACTCCTTCAGGAATAGAGTGGCGTTTGGAGTGGTTAATACAGGAACCCGAGTTTATGGTTTTGTTACCTCATTTTTCTGAATCCTTTATTTTTTCGCAAGGATTAAATTCAACGAACAATAAAGATTATTTATGGCTCTTATCAGTGCATCTAATGTTTCAAAGAGGTACTCTGATTTTCGATTGAAAGAAGTTGATTTTGAAGTAAATGAGGGAGAGATTGTAGGTGTTTTAGGTCCTAACGGTGCCGGTAAGTCGACTTTTATGAAGATTCTTACAGGGCAAATTGAAAGAGATTCTGGCAATTTAGATGTTTTAGGCCTCGATCCTCAAGAGAACTCAGTTAATTTGAGAGCTAAAATCGGGGTATTACCTGAGAGGGAGGATCCTCCAAGCTTTTTGACAGGTAGAGAGTACCTTGATTTTGTTTCTGATATTAGGGAAGAGGCTATGGATTGGACGTTTCCAGAGAGGATGAACTTGAATGATCATCTATTGGATCAGCAGACGCGGGAACTGTCAAAGGGTGAACGGCAGAAGTTAATGGTTATACAGGCCTTCTTTCATGAGCCTGAACTAGTGTTTATTGATGAGCCGTTGATTAACTTGGATCCGTTAATTCAAGAGGAAGTGAAAGAAGTGTTTAGAGAGCATAAAGAAAGAGGCGGTTCAATGGTTTTATCGACTCATTTAGTTTCTTTAGCGGAGGAATTGTGCGATCGTGTGCTGTTTTTGAAAGATGGGGAGGTTATAGAAGAAGTTACGGAGCCGGAGAATTTGAAAGAGCAGTTTATCAGTTCTGAGGAGAGGTAATTTATGATTCTGAAAAGAATGCTTAAAGAGGAGTGGCGGACACAGTCCAAAATGTATAGAGGCCGTTACTTGGCCGCTTTACCAGTAATAATATTTTTAATGACGTTTTTTGGAGGACAATTGGTCACTAATTTTTCAACTGCGCCAGTAACAGATTTAGGTCTTTTAGTCATGGCGTTCGGATTTTTTACAGGCCTGGCTGCAGGGTCTATAGGGTTTAACAGCAGCGATGCAGCAAAGAATGTTTTGGGTGAATCTAATTTCCTGATATTCAGCTCTAGGACTCTCCCGGTTAGAAAGACTTCACTGATTGCAGGATTTTTAATCAAGGATTTGATCTTCTACATAGGGCTCTACCTGTTACCTGTGGCGGCTGCGATGCTATTGGTTTCTGCTCAGATGCTTACCTCTGTTATTTATATGGGTCTCCTCTTTGTAGCCGGTCTTACACTTAGCTTAGTCACTGCCAGTACAGCAATTCGTCTTCCTTCAAAGACCTCAATTTTGAGTTACAATAATTTGCCGATCCCGTCTCTTGCCAGAAAATCGGTTCTAGATGTTTCCAGAAGCAGTGGAGGCCTGCTCAAAATAATTATGTCGATGTTCATACTATTAGGCCTATACTGGTATATCGTAAACTATATTCCATTAGCGTCCTACTTGCTTTCGAATCCTCTTATGTCGTTTGCAGTAGTGCTTGGAATGATGTCAGTAACAGTCTATAACTGGCTGAACACTTACGACGAACTTGAGAATTATCAATATCTCCCTGTGGATAAAAGAGAACTATTGAAATCAAAGTTTCAGGCCTTCAAGCTTATCAGCACTATAATCATAACTCTGCTTATAAGTTCTTCTTACCTGCTGTATGGAGGAGATCTTATTCTTTCACTGGCAATTGCTCTTACAACAGCATACTATATTGGAGCAGTTACAATGTTCGAGTCAGGCCTAAACCCTAATGAGAAAATGATTAACGGATGGGTATTCACAAAGTTCCTAATAATTGTCAATATCTTGGTGATCCCGCTCTTAGCACTGACATCATTAAATGTCGATTCCCATGTGATTATAGGATTGTTAGTGCCTATGCTGGTAATAGGGAAAATAGCCGAGAAAATAAAAATTGGATAAATCATTAATTCAAAGAGTTTTTTCTTCAATAACATTAAACTCTATTAGTCAACAAAAACACTTATTATGCTGGAAAAAGTTATAAGTTCCAAGATTATTCAGATTTCAACAGTAATACTGTTATCTTTCTTCATTCAGATATATGCAGCATCCCAAGGAGTAATGGAGCAATACTTCATACTAGAAACACCGTTAGAAAAATATCCGTGGACAATCATTACCGCAGTATTCGCACACTCAGGTATAACTCATTTGACATCTAACATGACAGGCCTACTGCTTTTTGGAATTCCTGTAGCTTGGAAGGCCTCAACGTTCAAGTTTCACATATTTTTTATCTCTACCGGGGCTTTAGCAGGTATTTCACAAGTTTTAACATCGTATTATCTATATCAAATAGGTTTCGGAGCAGAACCTATAGGCGTCGTAGGTGCTAGCGGAGCAGTATTCGCATTAATGGGTTATCTAATAACTTCAAATAAGGTTTCAGAAAAAACTTCGCAGTACATTCCACTGCCAAACAAATTAAGATATCTTCTATATTTCGGTGTAGCGATATGGATAACTTTAGCTACTGCAAGCCCACAAGCCGCACTTATTGGACACTTCACAGGTCTAGTGTTAGGATTGGTTGCGGGTAAGAGAAATCTTCTGAGAGAAGAGAGAAGAAAATTCCAGAAGTAGCTTTTTTACTGCGTGTTCAGCATTTCTCTGACTTTCTCCAATGCATGTTTCTTTCCGATCAATGTGATGATGTCGCCGTCTTCAATTTTGTCTACGTCTTTGGTATCTAAGGCTTCATTGTTTCGTGTGATCAGGTTTATCAGGCAGCTGTCAGGTAATTCGGACTGTAGGCTCTCGATTGACTCGTAGGCCTCGTCCATCTCGAGCTCGATGACTTCTATCTTATCTCTATGTTCTGTTAGCTGTTTCCAGAGCGCAGGATTTTCAATAATGTTTTCAAAGGCGTCAGCGATTGCGTCAGGTGATGCAATGCTTTCAACTCCAAGATCTTCAAATGCTGATTTGTTTGCTGGCTCATTTACTCTTGCAATCACTTTTTCAGTGTTGAACTTGGACTGAGCCATCTGTGATACTACCATATTCACGTCGTCGTCATGGGTTGTGGCTGCAACTATTTTGGAATTTGATGCGTCGGCTTTCTCCAGTATCTCAGTATCTCTGCCATCGCCTTCTATTACGTTGAATCCCTTCTTTTTGGCTTTTTCTGCTTCGATAGAGTTGTTCTCTATGATTGTTGTGCTTTCTCCTCTCTGCTCCAGCTTGTCTGCCAGTTCAAGGCCTGCTTCTCCAGCTCCTACGATTATTGTATGCATTGGTATCACATCAAGTTTCCGGGCCATATATTTTGCCATTCCTCCTTCTACGAAAGATGTCGCAAGTATTATCAGGAAGACCGAGCCGACCAAGGTTGCTGCTGCATCAGGCCTTCCCAGGCTCTGCAGTTCGAGGGCAAAAAGAGTGGCTACTGATGCCGGTATAATCCCTCTTGGACCGACCAGGCTTATATATGCTTTTTCTTGGGGTGAGAAGCTTCCTCCACGAGTGGAAATGTATACTGTTACAGGCCTGATAAACAGGGTTACGGCCAGGATAAATAGTAGGCCTCCTAGTCCCAAGGTGATCAGGTTTTGGAACTCTAGAAGCGCCGCAAGCGCTATGAATACGAATGATAAAACGAATACTGATAGAGCGTCCTCGAACTCTTTCACAGCCTTTTTATGTGGTATATCTAAGTTTCCTAGTATCAGGCCTGCGGTTGCGACTGCCGCAATTCCTGCCTCAGTTATTATCAGCTCTGCTACACCGTAGCTCAGTAGTGCTGCTCCCAAGATTACTATCCTGGCATCCTGGCTTTCCTTTGCTCCTTCTAGGTCAAGGTTTGAAAGTATATGCCATGCTGCGAATGCTGTCAGTACTCCTATGAATAGGCCTGATCCCCAGCGTGTTATGAACTGGGTTGCAACGTTTTCAAATCCTGCTGATTCAAGTACTACAAATTCGTATACTACTAATGCGAGTATTGCGGCTGTTACGTCGTTAACAATTCCTTCTGTTTCTAGGGCGGCTTCTACTCTTTTTCTGACTGGTACTACTTCGAGTATTGGTTTTATTACTGTAGGGCCTGTTGCAATCAATAGCGCCCCTATTAGAAAGCTTACGCCCCATGAAACATTTAATAGGTAGTAAGCTGCTACAGCAGTTAAAATAAGAGATATTACTGCTCCTATAGTTCCCAGCTTCAATGCCTCGCTCTGCGCTACCTTTAATTTAGAGATTTTTAGGTGGAAGGATCCTTCAAAAACAATTATTGCGACTGCCAGTCCGACGACCAGTTGGAGGCCTTCTCCGAACGCATCAGGGTTCACAATATTCAAGACTTCTGGTCCTGCAAGTATACCGGCTGTCAAAAGGAAAATTATGCTCGGGACTTTGTACTTATCTGCCAAGAGCTGAGAACCTATTCCCAGTGCAAAGATTGAAACTACAATCAGTAGTAATTCAGTCGCCGCCACTTCTTAACTCACTGTATAACGATATCAATGATTAAACATAAAAGCTGTTAGAACCTAGATTCATTTTCTCTCCCTAAATGCCTGAAGATATGATGTTGCCGAAGCAAACAGGAAAGTTGCTCCGATCAGCTCTAAGCTTTCCTCAATAAAATGATCGGTAAACATAAACGCTAAATCATCATAATCATTTCCGTAAAGTTCCACGATTCTTTGCTCAGATAATTCATATGCTTCTCGAAGCCCTTCTCCGCCTAGTGTTGCTGTTGCTTCAAGGCCGACTTCTCCCAGGTATACTACGCCGAATGAGTGGCCTGGACCTGAGATCGTTACAGCAGTGCCGTAGAAAAGGCCTCCAATAATCAAGAAGGAGAGTGTTCTTCTGTGTTCTCTAATTTTTTTACCGTATCTCAGAAACGCGTATGCAGGTATTGCGGCTAAAGTACCGAAGTAAACTGTTTCTGCTATATTGATGGACTGCCAATGAAGATCGAGTAATGTTCTAAACATGAAATGCCGGGGATTCAAAGCATCCTCAAATAACATTAGAACAGCTGTTAAACCAATTAAAGACCAAAACTTATAGTCAACAAGCTCATCTCTATCTTCAAACAAGTTTTTGAGTCTAAAAGAAGTAATTATCAGGCCTGAAAGCATAACCCATTGAGTTAATTCAATTAGGCGTCTTTCAGCAAACAAAGAGTTCCAGAAAAAAGGTATTATCCCGTTTGGAAGGCCTCTTAACCCGAAAATATTCAATACATCAACGAGTAAAACCAGTAGATAAGAGAAACCGAGCACTCCAAGCCCCAGGCCTAGAACCTGGTGATAACTTGGTTCAAAGGCCTTAATTCTTTGAATAAATTTCTCTTTATCCATAATTTATTGTTTAGTTGGCAAAGGTATTCAAAGCCTTATCATACATCCGGTCTGTTAGAAGAATTTTGTCATATGTTAGAGATCTATCCTGGCCAGTATTCCGGAGTCTGTTATAACAAAGAGACTATCGTTTATCTGCTCAACGTCTCGGATTCTCCAACCTTCTCCATCTAATAACGGCTCGTTTTCAGTTACCTCTACAGTATCTCCGTTTCTATCTACATTAAAGCGGCCTAAATGTTGGCCTGCCAGATTACCTATGAATAAATCTCCGTCCCAGTCCCCGTCTCCTGAATAAAATGCCATTCCTGATGGCGGAAAACCTCCTGTCCCACATTCCCAGTAGTATACAGGATTAACAACTTCAGGATTATCCTGAGGGTTCTCTGCTACAGGTCTATCAGTTCCATATTCACATCCTGTATGGGTTATAGGCCAGCCATAATTTCCTCCAGACTCCAATATGTTTATTTCATCTCCATCTTCTTCTCCGTGCTCACTCTGCCATATCTCGCCTGTTCCAGGTTCTACAGTCATTCCCTGACTATTTCTATGACCAAAACTGTAAATGGAGTCCACTACTTCATCATCGCCGATAAAAGGATTATCCCCAGGTATTTCTCCACTATCTGTCAGTCTAAGCGTCGAACCTAACTCATTAGATGTGTCCTGAGAGAAATGTTGTGGGCCGAAATCTTTGCTCCCTCGGTCTCCTGTTGTAAAGTAAACATTGTTCTCATCATCAAAAACTATTCTAGAGCCAAAATGGATATTGCTTGCGATAAAAGGCCTAGCAATATGCAAGTTCTCAAAATTTTCAATAACCTCATCTTCTACGTTTAATTCGGCTCGCCCTAAATGAGTCGCACTCTCTCCCTCGCTGTTAACATCGGTATAGGTCATATAGACCAGGTTATTTTCAGAATAATCTGGATGGAGCTCAATATCGAGTAGGCCTCCCTGACCTGTATCATCTACATCTACTGCGTTATTCAACCTCTCAATAGATCTTTCAGATGTATCTGCTAGAACTATATTCCCGGGCTTCTCTGTAATCAGTATTTTGTCTTCTCCGGGCACGGCTTCCAAGCTCCATGGTTCCTCTAAACTCTGTAAAACCTCTTCTACTTCAACATTTGGTTGCTCGCCAGAGGGTTCTTCAGTTTCATTTATCTCAGCGCCAGGTTCTGCTGAATCTCCAAAATCAAGGCAACCGCTTCCTATTATAACTAGGCCTATTAACGCAATAACAGCTGTATGAGTTCTCATATAATTCAAATTTATCTGGAGTTTAATTAAAAACTATTATAGAATATTGATGATGTAATCTAATTTTACCTATAAAAAAGAAAAAAGAATATGTAGCTGGTTTTTTAGCGGTCGAGCTGTAGTACTACTACTGCCTGTCCGTGAGATCCTCCTTCATACATTGTCCATCCGCCTCCAGCTTCTTCGTAGCTTTGAGCGTCTTCTATCGGATCTACATCTGTGTCCCAGGCCTCGTTAGCTTGCTGGATATATCCGACAACTTTGATATCATCAGCGTAGGTTCCTGATATTTCAGCTTCTCCGTATTCAACTGTTGCATCTTCAGCAAGATCATGGATCTCTATACAGTGGCTGTCCATGTATCCATCTCCCTGCGGTAGACTGTCTGTGGTTCCGAACTGATCGGAATCAAGCGGTCTCTCGTAATGTTCGTTCATAGGGAACTGGACGTTCATTGGATTTGCGTATGGATGCCAGTCTAGTGACTCTCCTGTAGGAATATTGACTTCTGTGTCAGGTACGGATTCTCCGATTATGTGGTCTCCTTCTTCGTTAAGAAGGGTTACACATATTTTTCCTGAGCCTTCTCCTTGGTAGGATGCATAATCTCTCTTGTACTCATCTCTAGGATTTACATAGCTGACCCAGTCATCTGTTCCTGCCTGATAATAGAAGTCTCCAGGTTCTGGAGCTGCCTCTATGTAAGCTTCTTCAGATACTGTGGATTCATCAGACTCATCTGAGTCGTCTGCTCCATCTGATTCATCTGATCCGTCTTCTAGAGAGGTTTCTCCATTTTCATCTTCCTCGCTCTCGTCAGGTTCATCAGGTGTTTCGTCATTGAAGAAATCGTCGTTAAACCAGTCATCGCCGAAAAAGTCGTCTGTTTCTTGTTCGGGTTCTTGGTTATCAATACTGATGTCTTCTTCTCCTGAATCAACTGTGCTGCCGTCAAGCATAATGTTGTAGAATAAGCTGTAATCTCCGTCATCTAACTCTGTGTCTACAGCATAATCTACAGGTGTTATAACTTGGGCTACAGATTGATCGTCTTCAGGACTTTCTATATCAACTGATGCCTCAATCTCATCACCATTTACGTTGATTTCCTCGCTAGCAACTGAGTAACCTGCTGTGTTAGCACAGTAAGTACCCTCTACATTAAGTGAGTTGCCGTCTACTCTAACTTCTGTATCGGCGTTTCCGACTTCAATTCCGTTGCATGTAGTTGTTTCTTCTTCAGAATGGTCGTTGTCGGATCTGTCGTCAAACCAGTTATCTCCGAAGAAATCATCGTCGTTGTCAAACCAGTTATCCTCGAAGAAGTCGTCGTCCTCGAAAGAGCTCGCAGTAGCTATACTGGATATTGCTATAAGTAAGCCTAGAAATATTGTAGCTTTAATTTTCATATATTTCACCTCCTTTGAAACTGATCGTAGATTTTGAAGCAATCATGCGTAATATTAGATTTATACTTGACCTTAAAGATAATTTATACAGGTAAAAAGGTTATTCTAAATGTATATGCAAGAACGAATATGTTTTAGCTTATCTTTGTTTCTTTAAACTTCTTATAATTTTGATGAAAGAAAATAAAGAAGAGAAAGAGGTTTTAAACTGTTAAGAACTGAGAGTTACTTCTTTTTAGGTGTGGTAGGTTCTGTTGGTGTAACTGGTTCCATAGGTGTTGCAGGTTTTTCAGGTGCTGCCGGTTTTGCTGGTTTTTCTGGTGTTACTGGTTGTTTGTCTTTCTTGTCTTTCTTCTCATACTGGTCATGCTTGTCGTTCATAGCCCAGTTAGAATCCCAATCTGTGTCAAAATTCCATTCATGGCCTGTATCATAACTGTTAAATCCTAAAGCCAATCCGGATAATGTCATCAATGCTGCTATTCCAATAATGTACTTTTTCATCTAGTTTCACCTTACCAAGAAATACGTTATCGGGGTTAAAAACCATAATTACTATGTTCTAAATACAATGAGTCAAATATTGAAGCATATAATCATGCTCTCGCTTACGAGAACTATCTGCTATACAGAGAGAATCCTTTTACTATTGGAATATTTTTTCTATGCTGATCTATAACTTTAACTTATTTTTCTATAGATGCAATGCTATACATGCATGGTTTTACAGGTTTAGGAAGATAAGATTGGTTAAAAACCTGGAAAAACATTATTTACTATGGCAAATACTAATACATCTTTGAACAACCAGATAACGGTGGAAAGGAGGATCAAAAAGAACCAGGCATGGAATAAAAAGGTCTAGGATAATGGTGAGAGATTCATCATCTATGAGGTCGGGAGGAATCGACTGGTTAAAAGGAGCTTTTGATTATATGGCACTAGTTTCTTAGTTATCTATCTTGACTTTGTATTTCTAATAACTCTAGATGGAGAATAAAGATTTTAGCGATCTCTTAGAACTTGTAGCTATGTTGGCTTTGAACTCCTAAACTTTATAATTCGATAATCCGTTTAGTTCTTTGTGAGGGTATGTCATGAATTTACTGCTTTTATTTGAAGTTTTTGGGTATTGGATTTTTGCTTTGATACCTATTGGATTGTTTTTTCTCATTCTAAGCAAGCATAAACAAGATCAAGAATCGAAGAGAGTAAAGTTTTTCATGGCTGCTGTAGGCATAACGGCTTTATTGGTCGGGCTATCTCAACTTCTTCCATATATTATTATAATAATATCATTTCTTTCCAACCCTCCTCCTTAAAATAAATGTCTCCAATTTTATCAGAACCAAATCTGAGCGACGAATTTCAGATACTTCTTCCACTACTTCACCAAAAGGAGTCCCAAAAGGCCCGCTACGGATATCAGGAATAATTATGAGGCCTTTACTTAGCTCAGAATTCTTCTCTAATATCAGGTCTTTACTCATATTGTGGTTTTTTAATTAAAACAAGCAATATTTTATCTCTATTCAACTCGCTATTCGATGGATAAATAATGCTAAATCCTGAAAAATGATTATTCTAAACTTTATTAAATATATTTAAATTTAAATAAATAAAAAATTTTCATGTCTTTTGTTCAAAAAGAACTGATAAATGCCTTAATAAAGACAAAAGAGGTATTCAAACAACCTCGACTGATAGCTGTTTCTATACTTCTGCCAATAATTGGACTTTGTTTAGGTATTTTTGTAGAGTGGTTCTTATCTACTTATTACCTTCCAAATGATGGGCTACCGCTACTACTTGGAATTATTTTATTTATTTCAATATTTCCGCTAACAGGGACGATAATTTCTCTTATGGCGATATATAACATAAAAGAAGGGAAAAGCCCCTCATTTTCAGATTTAGCAAGATTCATAGGTGAGATTGGCAGAGTTTTGGTATATACAATGATCAAGAAATTTATTATCAGCATATATATGATAAGTATTTATGCTATTATCTTAGGCCTATTTTTACTCAACTACAGTACTGGATCTCAAGGACCTGCTCCAGGGACAGGAGTAGCAGTTTTAGTTATTCTGGCTGGGTTGCTGCCGCTATGGTTTTTCCCAATTGCATCAATGCTTCAACTATTTACTGTTGATATTATTTTAGGAAATAAGCAATCTTCAAGAAGATTTTTTGACATTTATAATAGACTTAAGCGCAAGAAAGCTAACTTAATATTATATTCTATGATGAGAAGTACGATATTCTTTGTTTTTGTAAGTATTACTGTCTTAATCTTCTGGTTATTATCTTATGTGGGAGGAGCTTTTCCAGAAATGATTTCTAATATTTTTCTAATTTCCTTACTACCAGTAGCCTCTATATCATTAATAACATTTTACTCCTATCCTGCCTACTACTACTCGACTTTAAAAAATCTAAATAGTTGATAGCGCACTTAATTAACTATTTAACATACAATAATGTTATAGTCTAAATTAGCCGCAAATTTTCCTTACACAAATTTTCCTTATACAAATATCTTTCTAAAACTGGAATACTTAACAAAACCAAGATCTGACTTACATAACTTTTTCTTATCCAAAATATGACTTAATGAGTTTGTATTTTATTAGAAGGCTCAGAAACTTTTTGTAGCAGGTTTTTTCTAGGATGTCAGGAAATGCTATAACAAAGAAGATATATCGTAAGTTTGGGCGTTTGTGGTTTTGGGATATTTCTTGGCAACTCTACTCTCATACTCGCTGGTAGGCTCCGCAACAATCTGGCCACTACCAAAGAATACTCATAATAATACTTCTCGTTACTCCTGCTGTTTTACTTGTGATTATTTCTGCTCTCATACATCTGATATGAGTCCTAGGATTTTAGAGCTATATGGTCTGAAAAACTCACAACTAATTTGAGGGTGTTCAAATTTCCCACACAATAAACTGTGTAAAAGCAACGAACATACAATGTTTTTTAAAATACTTTGATGTTATCAAACAGTAAAATAATGCCTAAAGAGTGTTAAAACAAAACGAACAACCTTGAGATTAGAAAACCAAAATACAGGTTAAGAAAGCCTAAAAACAACAAAAATACCGTCTACAAACCTTCACAAATCCTTCCCAAAGAAAACCAAATCATAATCAATACTCTTGTAATCTGGATCAGCCCGTTCCAACTTCTCATAACCATTTGACTCATAAAAACGATGAGCATACTCCTGAACACTAGTAGTCCTAAGAACCATCCTCTCATAACCTTGCTCTCTAGCCCTTTCCTCCAACTCAGACATTAGTTCTGTTGCGTAGCCATTTCTTTGATGACTGGGCAGGATGTGCATATTCTTAATCTCCGCAAACTTGCCATTTAGGTCTAGGTTCTTTACAACGTCGCCTTTAGGCTGTCTAAAACCAACGGTACCAACAATATTTCCATCATTTTTGCATACTAGGAAGCACTCAAATTCTTTGTAATCTGGTTCTTTATCTTCTTCGTCATAGGCATTAGCATCCTTCAATGCCTTCTTTTTGACGCCTTTAATTTGTTCTAAATGTTCTACAGAATCACAATTAATGATATCCATATCAAACGAATAGAATAATCAAAAATTAAAACCTATTTATCGCCTATATTTCCTCCTACAGTCTCTCAACACTAGTCATGATACAATTTGGACTATTTGTAGCAGTAACCTCAAGATATGTTGAAGGGACAAAATGCCTGATATAACATCGCCTTTACAAGTTATAGACAAAGAATCTACAGAATATTAAGAAATGCTGTTTAACAAAAAATTACTTATCATTTGTAATTTTCATTTAGAATATACGAGATTATGAGTAATCAAAAACCAAATCCTGGAGACTTATGTAGTGATTATGAAATAATACCTATTTTAGAAAATAATGAAGTTGTAAGAGGAAATAATTTGGTTATTAAACTATATGTAGCTGGTTTTGGAATTCCTAAAGGATCAAAAATACATTTAACAATTCCAGATATTGATTTAGATGATAAAATAGAGTATTATCAACCATTTGCATCGAAATTTACGGAGGATGGAGAGAGCTATCTTCTAGATACTGGGGCAGAGGTAAGAAATGAGATAAGTAAAGAAGGCTCTCTTGTAATAAAAGGGACGCCCGGACTATTTCTGCCAGATAATAATGCTTTTGAAGGCGATAATTTCTCCCTAAGGCCAGCTCATGGAGAAGTACTGGGAGGAGAAGGTGCAGCAAGAATAACTATACCGGTAAGCAAAAATTCAGATCCTGGCAAAAAAGAACTGGCACTAACTCTAACAATACTAAATGAAAACAAACAAATTGATACAAAAAAGGAAAAAATTGGGTTTGAAATTCTTAAACGACACCAATTCGTTATTAGAAATAACAAAGAGAAAATAATATTCTCGGGGCTCTTGTTAGCACTTCTTAGCTTCTTAGTCGATGGAGGCTCCATCATTACCAACCTGTTGAGCTCTGTCCACTCAAATTCCTTACAAGCTATTGAAGGATTAAGAAACGCCTGAAAATTGTGTTTTGCTAAAATACATTTACTATTATTTATGGAGGGTGTTCGCTTTTTGTGAACTTTGTGTCTGGTTTTCGCGAATCTCACGAGAATAAATGTTCTTTTGTTTTGAACACTCTTCTGTTTCGGGTTTTTTGAGGCTTTCTGAAAACGCCTCATAATAAAGAAGGTATATTGAAATATACGAAGTTGTGGTTTTCATATACATCTTCGTCCATTATCAAGGG
>LFFM01001054.1_pt1 | contig 19633 bp, 23 predicted proteins | sample 643131 | NCBI WGS metagenome assembly LFFM01 (sample SAMN03777445, study PRJNA286221) | soda lake metagenome | biome: soda lake; feature: Kulunda steppe; material: water; isolation source: sample Tc-Br brine of Tanatar trona crystallizer | place: Russia: Kulunda steppe | collected 2011-07
ATAAAAATCGCCCGAGAGTGTGAGCTAGCCACTCCAGGTACCGCCCATATCGTCCCCGACGGTGGTGCGCCAGGTCTCGAAGGCGTCTCTGCAGGTGCCGCTGGTGTCGATATGGTCGATGAACCCTCGGCCAGGATCTGATAACCTGTCGCCACAGAACGGACAGCGTAGCGTATCGGTCCACGGTGATGTCGACATGGGACAACGAACCACGAACGCCAATATAAGGCTACCCGGAAGTGTCATCGTACGGAAAATGGGGGATACGTAACCCACGGGGCTACATACGCGTAATCGAAGGTTACGCCAGCCACTAGCTACCGTCTCTATATAATTGCCCCTCGTTTCGTATTCCATGGCGCTCGAGCATTGGGAAACAGTTCCTGAAAAGGTGCTCTTTGGATTGTTCCTCGGGGCAGTCGTCGTCCTTCTGTTCATCACTGGTATCGTGATTATCGTGACCTGAGTGAGGGTGGCAATATTGCTGTGTAAACGCCGTCAGGATCTATCCTGACTGCCACAGTGAGATCGGATACGACTGTTCCTACGTGACGAAAGCATAGGTAATCACGAAGAGAAAGTAGCCGAGTGCGAGCACGAACAGGATCACAAACTTATGCCGTCGGAGTCGTTTCTCTTCGACCCGTCGTCGCGCTCTATATGCCGCTCGAGTGTCAGTCGAGAGCGAGCCTGGGTGGTCGTTGCCTCGATGTAAGAGGAGTCGATCAGCCGTCGTAAACGGTCGGCCACACTCTGGACACTGGTTGGGTTGGTTCGACCCCTGCCAACCGACGGCCCGCATTCCAGCGCGATCCTGGCTCACGAGGATTCACCCGCAGACTCGTGTGAGGACGACTCCGCGTCTTCGAAAGCGATTGCGGTGACGTAGGTTACCGCGAACAGTAACAAACCGAGGAGAATTATCAGGCCGAACACGATTGCGATAGAGAGTCCGTCCCATCCCCAGGGCTGCTCGAGAACGAACCATCCAGCGAAGAAGAGCAATATCCCGAGCGGAACGAGGTTCCCGGATATGTCTCGAAGTGATGCTGTCGATAATCCACGTATTGACATGGTCAACCGAGTCCCATACCACGACTGTCAACATAAATGCCCCACCAACTGGATGAATTGGGTGTCTTCTATGCTAAAATGTAATACTAGGTCATTTAGGGATGTGTTTATTCCTCGAGGGTCGTTCACTCTGGCTATGCGACCCACCACGAACGCAACTGGCGGAACGATGTACGAATGCTTCAGCTGCGGCACCCGCGATCAGACGACACAGACGGGGGTCTGTTCGGCCTGCGGCTCGACGATGCAACACATTGGCCGAAGCCGCGATCTCTAAGTGCTCCCGCTTCTGCCTTGCCTTTCTCGAATAAGCTCCGGGAATATGAGTGACATCGTCACCGAGGCCGGACAGCTATTTGGGCCTCGATGGTGAGGATTCACCGATGCCTCGCCAGGAACCCGCATCCGGCCAGCGTGTCACCTCCACATTCGACCGTCGGTTTGCCGTGCTTGCAGCCGCCCCGTTACTCGCAATAGGGGTGTTCAACGTCGGGCTGGTCGTACTCTGGGGGGCGGACTTTCTCTGGGGCTTTCTCATCCTGCTGCCGGTGATTTTTCTCACAGCGATAGCTTGGCTCGCCTTTCGAGTTGCTTGAGAATATCGCCAGACAACCGCCAAAGCTTGCCAACGCACCGCCCCTCGAGCGGCCGGGGCAGACATCGTCACCAGCGTCGAGGTCGCGTCAGTCCTCGACGTCCGGCGTCTCAGTCACACCCGTTTCGTCTTCGTGTTCCTCGAGCCACGCTTCGTAGGTGTCCCGATCGACGACGGTCACAGTGCCGAGCATGTGTGCATGCTGGGCCCCACAAAATTCGGTACACTGGACCTCGTAAGTCCCCGTTTCGTGGACGTTCGTTCGGACCAGTGATTCCTCTTTCGGGAACACGTCCTGGCGAATACCGAGGTCTGGCACGGCAAGTGAGTGAATCACGTCCCTCGAGGTCATGACGAAGGCCACGTCTTCGTCAGCTGGGATGACGATTTCGTTCTGGGTCGTGATATTGGCGTCTGGATAGGTCGCTTGCCACTCCCACTGGTAGGCCACGATTTCGAGGACCTCCTCGTCGTCGGGACCCTCGATTGGGTTGGTTCCGGTTCCGGCGAGTGAGTCGTCGCTCAAAACCCCGGGCGAGAGGTACGGATTCGCCAACACGGCATACGAGGAGACACCGACGAAAAGCAGGATGACCGCCGTCGCCACAGTCCAGGTGATCTCGAGTGGAGGGTCTTCAGCTGTTGGACGAGCGTCCTCGTTGTTCCGAAAGGTGACCGTCGTGTAGGTCAAGATCACGAGCACGAAGATCGTGAGTGGCAGGGCAACGTACAACAGCTGCACGTTCAGCCCGTCGATGAGGTCACGGTTGACGGATTGAGCACTCACGGGAGTGGCCAGTATCGACAACATCAGTACCGCGACGAACGCGATTCGTCGGTGACGGCCCATTCGACGGTCGAACCACGGCGGGCCTCAAATAACCCACTCGAACTCCACTGTAGGGGTGACTGTTTTCGGCCCAGTGGTGGTGGCAGGGATTGATATACACCCTCGGTGTAGGGCTCCGAGATTGGCCATATGCGTCCGTGTACGGGCCACTGTCGGTGTGACCCCCTCGAGCAGTGGTCACCGCAAAGCAGACAGCACTGGAACAGGCGTTCGAGATACGCCTCGAGTGCCGGGCTTCGTCAGTGTCACCGTGTCAGTGATCGGTCGAACACGGTGATCCGAGAGATCGAAACCGCAGGTGATCCGTGATGAACGTCGACCCTTCACTCCTCCGTGTCACGATCTTCGTGACAATCCTCCTCGGGTGTTTCGGACTCGCCTACCGCGCGAGTACTCGAGGGGCGAGACCTGACGGCGGCACGCACGTGACTCGTGAGGTGCCGCTCGATCTGGCGTCGCTCAAAGCTGGTGTCAAGCGATGGACGACGACGACGAATCATCGCGATATCGGGTTGCTCTACATCGCCTTCGGGACGACGGCTGCCCTCTGGGGTGGGATCGATGGGATGATGATGCGAACGGAACTGCTCGTCCCGGCCGCCTCGGTCTGGAACGAACCGGTCTATAACGAGCTGTTCACTGCTCATGGGATCACGATGCTCTTTTTCTTCGTGACCCCGGTCTTTTTCGGCATCGGGAACTACTTTTTGCCGCTGCTGTTGGGCGCTGACGACATGGCGTTCCCGCGACTCAACGCCATCGGCTTCTGGTTGTTGCCACCGTCGTTACTCCTTGCTCGAGGCGGCCTGCTGTCGGAGGTGACCGCGAAAGCACTGGGGTTCGTCCTCGGTGAGAACGCGTTGGTTCGCTTCTTCGGAGCCCTGAGTGAGCCAGGCCTGGGGTGGACGCTGTACGTGCCCTTGTCGGTGCAAACGGCGAACGCACAGATCGATCTCTTGCTCTTGGGACTCCATCTGAGCGGGATCGCAACGACGCTTGCAGCTATCAATTTCATCGTCACGATCTTCTACGAGCGAGGTGACGGGATTAGCTGGGCAACGCTCGATATCTTTTCCTGGACGATGCTCACGACGAGTGTGCTCGTGATCTTCGCCTTTCCACTGCTCGGGAGTGCGATCGTCATGTTGTTGCTCGATCGCAACGTTGGCACCACGTTTTTCGCGACAGAGGGTGGTGGTCCGTTGCTCTGGCAACACCTGTTCTGGTTCTTCGGCCATCCGGAGGTCTACATCATCTTCTTGCCTGCAGCAGGGTTGATGAGTTTGATACTGCCGAAATTCTGCGGACGCAAACTCTTTGGATACCAGTTCGTCGTCTACTCGACGCTTGCAATCGGGGTGTTGAGCTTCGGCGTCTGGATTCACCACATGTTCGTCACGGGCATCGATCCGCGTATTCGGGCTGGCTTCATGGTGACGACAATCGCCGTCGCCGTCCCGAGTGCCATCAAGGTGTTCAACTGGATGACAACCATCTGGGACGGGAATATACGGCTCACGGCACCGATGATCCTGTGTGTTAGCTCCATCGCGACGTTCGTGATCGCCGGGGTCACGGGGATTTTCCTCGCCGCGATTCCGATCAACATCCGCTATCACGGTACCTACTACGTCGTCGGTCACTTCCACCTGATCGTCATGGGGATCATCCCGTTCATGATGGTCGCCGCGAGCTACTACTGGTATCCCATCATCACCGGCAGAATGTTCGACCAGCGACTGGCCAGATTCCAGGCGACCTTGCTGGTGGTCGGGTCCACGATCACGTTCTCGTTGCTCGTTGTCCTCGGCATCCTCGAGTTGCCGCGACGGTATGCCGCCTACCCCGAAGCCTACGCCCCGCTGCAACAGGCGGCCACGTTGGGGGCGTACCTGGTCGGTATCAGCGTCATCCTGTGGCTGTACAATATGCTCTGGTCGTACTGGGCTGGCCCACCTGTCAAGAATGCCGACGTCTGGAACCTCAAAGAAACGGACCAGTTCACTCGCGAGTGGCAATGGTTCGAACGTCGCCTCGAGGACGAGTACGGTATCGAACCGACGGAGCCAGAACGCGTCCGGCCGTCGTCGACGACCGACCCAGCTCTCGGCAGCCCAACCGTCTCGAGACAGATCGGACCGATCGTCCAAAACGTCTGGAAGAACGCACTCGTTGGCGCATTTGCCGGACTCATTGCCATCGCCCTCATGAGCCTCGTCCTGGTAGCCGGTGTCGCTATCGACGTCATCGAGCTCGAGGCGTTCGCAGAACTCGCAACCTTGGTCGGCGCACCACCGGATGCGTGGATTGGATACGCCCTGTTCGTCCTCGGCGGACTCACCGTCTGGCCGCTGTTGTTCATGACCATTGCCCGGTATCTCCCGGGACGGACGCCGATAGCTCGTGGAATCTGGTTTGCGACGATCATCGCCACTGGATTCGTTCTCGCCTTCTATACGGGACAGCAAGGCCTCGCCCTCGTCGGCTACGTGGGCCTGTCAATACTGGCACACTGGGCCTACGGCATCGCTCTCGGAGGAGTGTTCGATTACGCCTCGGTTCGGTGGGGGATTGACCTCTAACATGGCCAGTACCGGACCTCCTCCAGCACCGTCGGCAACCGAGGATGAAAACCAGGAGTCGACGCTCTTTACGTATTTACTCCCATTTCTCGCCGCCCTCTTTCTCTCACTGGGCATTGCCGGCAGCGTCCTCGGTGCCTGGTCGATCGTCCAACCGGCAACGGATGGGTGTAACAACCCGATCATCGGCGTATCCACGCCCACTGAAACCGAGGAGAAACTCGACGACGTGGGGCCCGTGGTGGAACGGGTTCCGTTCGAATCATTGACCGCGGACGAACAAGCGGCGTTCGAAGCCGCCGTTGCCGACCCACAGCAACAGGGAACCGTCCGAGGAGACTTCGATACTGGCGAGGCCATCGACCGCGGGGTCGTGGTCGAGTACGAGGGTGAGTTGTGGTTCACGACCCTCGTCTCGAGCAGCACCTGCCTCGAGGTTGACCCACTCGTCTTACCACTCGGGCTGGTCGCGCTGCTGGTTGGGATGGGTGCGTTCACGCTGGTTGGTGTGGAAAACTACCCCTGGGAGTTCCGCTGGTCGCCGGCAGAGTCACGGCGACGAGGGGACGACCGCCACGAGGAAGCCCGTACTCGGGACGAGAAACGGGACCGCCCTCGTGACCGAGAGCAGTAGGTAGGCTCAGATCGCGGCCCCGACGTACAACACGATAACCAGGAAAATCCACACGGCGTCGACAAAGTGCCAGTAGAGACCGACGGTCGACACACCAGTATCCTGTTCTGGAGTATAGGTGCCCCGACGAGCACGCACGAAGACGAGACCGATAAGGAGGACACCGAGGGCGACGTGGAGGCCATGGAGCCCTGTCAACCCGTAGAAGGCACTGGCGTAAATCCCGTCAGTGAGGCCGAACCCCTCGAGCACGATGAACTCGTAGTACTCGTATCCCTGTCCGAGGAGGAAGATGGTGCCAAGGAGGAGTGTCACGCCGAGAAGGCCCTGAAACAGCCGTTGGTTCCCTCGCTCGAGGGAGACGTGTGCGCCATGGTAGGTGATACTACTCAGGATCAAGATGGCGGTGTTAATCACCACCAGCGAACCCAGCAACGGCGGTAGTTCTGCAGGTGGCCAGGTACCGACGCGAATAAAGGCGAAGTAGATGAATCCGGCGGCGAAGGTCGAGAGGTCAGTGAATAAAAAGAGGACCATCGTCGTCACGTACAGCTCTCGTTTCGCGTGGTCAGTGTCCGGGGTATAGTGCTCGAGTCTCGGTTGAACGAACGCCTGTCCAAACCAGCCGGCGAGACCGACGACCAGGCCGATGATGCCGAGGGAGGCGACGACGAACCCGACCGGCGCTGGAACGGTCTCAACGGAGTACGCGAGGGCAAGGAGTCCAACACCAACGTACAGTAATGCGGCTCCGACCGCACTGACGATGGGCCAGCCGCTGCGGTGGTGGCTCTCATCGTGTCCATGGTCGTCAGCGTGGGGGTGAGTATCGCCTGCATCGGGCGTTGGTGTAGTCATCCTGATCAGCCCTCCATGAGAGAGTCAAGATTCCCACACCATCAGGCACTATCAAACCCCCCTCGAGCGACGAGCTCTCAGTCGGCAGAAACACCGCAAAAAGAAAGAACGGCGTTACGTTGTCTGGCGGTTTCGAATCGACAGAGCGATCAGTGCCGTTGCGATCGCGAGCGTCGCCGCAAGGGCACCGAGCCCTGGGATGCTGTCATCGTCGTCAGCATCGTCATCAGCTTCGTCAGGATCGACAACCGTCAACTGTGCTTCCTCGTGGGTGGTGCCATCCGGACCGACTAACTCGAGGTCGTACTCACCGGCCTCGAGGAAGGTGTTCGACATCGTCACGGTGATACTCTCGCCGGCGTCAACCGTTACTGGCTGTTCGGTCACCGTCTCGCCATCGGCGACCAACTCGAAGGGCGCTCCTTCGGCGGCGTCATCACCAACGTTTTCGATTGTCGTAGAGACCAGGATCGATTCACCTGCGTTGATTTCGTCTTCGTCGAAGTCGGCGTCGACCTCGAACTCGCCTTCTTCGGCGATCGCCCCGCCGGCGAAGACTGCAGAGAACGCGACCGTCGAAAGAGCGACGAGTGTGGCTACGAATACGATACGTCTTCGATCGTCGAAGACTGCTGTTGTGGAGTTCATTGGCTGTAGATTACTCGGTGACCGTCCACTCGAGGCGGTCACAGGGGACCAGGACAATCCGACGCTCGGTGAGGTGGCCCACCAGGCTGCCGGATGCTGGTAATTGATCGTATTCTACCCCCACAGATAAGCGTTCAGAAATGATAGTTCAGCAGCCCCAAGGTGTTGAGATAATTGCCCGACACGCAGACATCTTGGGCGAGCGTTTCCCTCCCCTGACTCGAGTCGGCAACCAGCAAACTCAACGGGGAGCGACGGATTCAAATTGGTGGATACAGGAACCGGTAACGTATCACGGGTTCCCCTTATCGTGGGCGAACGACGTTTGCGAGTGAAACCATGACGCCGAGGAACCAGCCGAGTGGGAACGAGAGACCGAGCCACATTCCCGCGTAGGCTACTCCCTCGAGCTGGTAGTTCGTTCGGAGATACTCGTTGAGATCACCGACGACGAGGACGGTGTCGAGGACCCAGACAGCGAGGTCATAGCTCGGCTCGAGGACGTAGGGTTCGAGTGCAGGGGTCACGAGAGCGGCGACGACTGGTGGTAAGAAGAGTGCCGTCATCGCGAACGGATACGCTAGGAACACGGACAGACCGCGACCGCCGAACTTCGAACAGAGGGCGGCTAGGGCCGTGGCGACGGTCGCGACACCGCTTGCAGCGGCAACGGCGAGGAACGCATCCCAGGGAAGTTGAAAGTGTGCGATGACCGTGAGGACACTCCAGGAAACGAGGGCGATCCCGGTGACGCCAACGACCCCGAGACGTGTCCGCGTCGAGTCGAGTTTGGCGGCGTAATATCGTGTTGCGAGTCCAACAACCGTGAGTGGATAGACCAACAGGAGGCCAATCGCACCGAGGAGACTCCAGGTGTAGTAGCCAACTTTCTGCGGGACCGACTCGGGTTTCCATTTCCCCATCACCGAGTGGCCGCGGCCACGTTGGCGAGGGAAGACGATCTCCATCCAGGCACCGTGTAGCCGCGCCAGATCGACCTTGACGGCGGTGACGATACCGCCACCACCTTGGCGTGACGCGTGGGTAGACATACCCAATGCAATCTACTGAGATACCGTAAGTTTTCCTCCTCGAGACCGTCGACCAATCCTGAATATCCGTGACCTCCATTTGGTCTCGGTACGGTGATCGCGAGACAACTTGCATCCTCAGGTCCGACCCAGGGATTTATTCTTCGTCCCCGTGCACGACCGTGCATGGACATCGAGGCCTTTTTCGAGACCATGCCGTTCGCTGACTTACTCGGTATCGAGGTGACGAGCGCCGAAGATGGGGAGGCAACCGGGCGACTCGAGATGCGAGAAGCCCTCTCGTGGAACGACGAGATGGTGATGGCTCACGGGGGGGTTACGTTCACGCTCGCAGATACCGTCGGTGGTGCGGCACTGGTTTCACTGGTCGAGCAGCCAGTCCCGACGATCGACATGCGGATCGACTATCTCGCCGCAGGAACGGGTGACCTCCACGCAGAAGCCGAGGTTGTCCGGTGTGGTGGGGACATTGGCGTCGTCGACGTGGCGGTGTACAGCGCCGATGAGACGATGATCGCGGATGCTCGAGGCGTCTACAAGACGGGGTAAGGTCACATACGGCGTCGAATTGATCGGGTTACCATTGGGATCCCATTGAGCCGCTGTAATTAACGGGCGATAATCGTGATGTACACCTGAGCTCGGGACACGGCGAGTGCTGGGGGGAGATCCCTGCCGCGGTCGAAGCGGAAATCGGACTGATCGGTTTTACCGGACAAATGTACTCGATTGATGAAAACAGAGGTGGCGATCCAATCTCGGTTGTCCATCAGACGCCATAGTAACCGGGCTTTTAAATTCACTTCCCAATAATGGAGTAATAAATCCCATATTTCCATTCATCAGCAAGCCCAATGGTAACGGGGGCCACGTGTGTACCTTTGAGTCATGATGCAACCCGCACAACAGGTTCAGATCCCTGACTGGCTCCAAGAGCCGGTTGCCGAACTGGTAGTGTTTCTCCCACGGTTAGTCGGTGCACTGGTGATTCTACTCATCGGCTGGATCATCGGCCGACTCACCGGACGCGTTGTTATGCGAATCGCCGACGGTATCGAGCTCGACCGAATGGTTCTCGAAACCCCCTTGGGACGCATCCTGGGTGGAACCGAACAGGCCGTTTCGAGAACCTTCGGCAAACTCGCGAAGTGGTTCGTTTACGGCCTGGCGATCCTGGCGGCAGCGAACGCGCTCGCCATCGCGATGCTATCGGAGTGGATTTCCACTGCCGTGTCGTACTTGCCAGCGTTCATTGCTGGACTACTGGTGATCGTTCTGGGGTTCGTCGTTGCCGACTTCATTGGTGACGTCATCGAGCGAACTCGAGCACTGACCGAAACGGCCTACAACCGCTGGTTTGCAGACGGTGCAAGGGTATTCCTCTACTTCATGGCGCTGGTCATTGGCCTCGACACGATGGGTATAGACGTCGGTATCCTGTACATCTTCGCGCAGGCGCTTGCGTGGGGTGTCGCGGCTGCCATCGCGATTGGAGTCGGTATCGCCCTGGGCTGGGGTGGTAAAGACTACGTCGCAGAAAACATCGATCGCTGGATGCGGCGAACGAGCGCCGTGACGCCCGATCAAGGCGGTCAAGAGGGTGAAGCCCGAGCCGATAGCGACTACTCTACCCAACCGAGTCACCAGGGTAGCCAAGATCCAAACCCGGGATCAGAACCCGGTCCCGGCGCAAACGACGACTGACCCGTTTCGCTCCTTTCACGGTACGGACATCGTTAGTCAGCGGCTGACTGGTGACGCCCTTGAGAACGTCCATCAATATCCGGAAAGAGTGGTTTGACCGGGACGACGACATGCGTCTTCACAAACTGACCGTTTATCGACCGCCATTTTCTGATCTGTGCAACCGAATGCGTCTCGGCGTACAGTTCCTCGAGTCGCTCGAGAACGATATCGAACTCCGCCGGATCGATCCCATCGACTGAGACTCGATCGCTAACGATCGTGAGCCGTTGGACGCGTGCGTAGGTGTCGAGTCGCCCCTCGAAAACGAACTCGAGCGATTCGATCACATCGTGTATGTCGGTCATCGATGGCCCATCTACGCCGGTTGGGAGAGAAATATACGCTTGATAGGCGTCGGGTTCCCGGGTCACGTAACGCTTCCATAGCCGTTTCACAACCACATCATCACCCCCGGAACTGACAGACGGTCGGCTGTGTTCGACATTCGTCTTCACCACCGTCTTCTCGGCGTCAGTAATACGTCCTTTGCTGTGGATCGTTTCAGAAGTGCTGTTTGTCACATATACTAGCTGAAACCCGGTTCGAGAAGATTTTGTATAATGGCATGCTACCACCGCTCAAGTGAACAGAAGTCACTCACAGTTGTCGTCCACCTTCTACGCAATCGCTCCGGCGATCGGAGCCGGGTTCGTCGCAATCGGCGTGTTGAGTACCAGTACCGTGAGTTCACCGCTCACGATAGCGCCGGGGTTTCTGTTGGTCGTCATTGGGCTTTATATCGTCGTGAGTTACCACAGCGAACGGCGACTCGATCAACTCCGTGACGCGACCAGGCAGTGGTGGATTCTCGCGGTCGTCGCCTTCATCCCATACGGCATTGTCGCTGCTCCATCGAGCGAGCAGGCTGCAGCGGTCGGTGATCCGCTTCAAGGAACGGTTGTTGTTGCGACCCTCGAGGCGACGGCTGGCGCTGCAGTCCTCTGTGCAATTTCGGTCACGTCCCTCTATGCGATGGCCTATTACGGGGTGTATCCCGGTCGACCGTCCCCCGAAGAACGTCTTCTGGGCGAGGTTAGTGACGATTGATATCGCTGCCGGTAGCAAGCGGCGTTTCCTGGGGCCCTCGAACAGTCAGCCGTGGAATTCCCAACGCCGGAATCCTCGTTTTGTCTCGGGATTCACCCCTCGTCGATCGTGAGGGTGTGGAACTATATCGGATCGGCGTCGGGGATAAGTTGGTCCCGACTATCGATGATTTGATTGAATAACAACAAGTGGTACGTGTAAATCGGTGGCCTCGGTACTCATAGGGCTCGTCGTCACCGGGTGCCGAGTCCGGTTCCGAACGGGACCATCGTCATCGGCCGTTCACTGCTATCCGTTTCGAGGCTAATACACTTTCTTACACAGCCATCGCGAACTCGGACTACCTCAGCGTTCTATCTCAGCAATCCGAACCGTTAACACCGGAACTGGGCTTTGCCGAACGACTTTTTCAGCGACGCTCCCAATGATGAAGCGACCGGCTCCTGAGCGGCCATGGGTCCCCATTGCGATCGCATCGATGTCTGCTTCTTCGACGTACTCGAGGATGCTTTCGGTCGGTTTCCCGTGTCGAATTGCCTCTTGAACGATCAGGTCGTAATCGGCCGCTTGAGTGGTGATAGTGCTGATGGCTTCGGCGCCTTCGGCTTTCTGTTCGTCGATAACCTCTCCCCATGATTTTTGAGAGGGCTCCATTCCTGCGGCAAAGCCGCCGAGTGGTATCGGTTCGACGACGTAGAGGATGTGGACCGTGGCATCACACAGTGCGGCTAACTCGAGCGCCTCCTCAACAGCGGCAAACGCCTGCTCACTCCCGTCAGTTGGCACGAGTATTGAGTCGTACATAGCCGAGAAAACCACGGCTAAGAGTATATAAGATACCCCTATCCGCAGCCCAGAAGAACGGGCTTACCTCCCCAACGTTGGTTTCTCGGGCCGTAGAGAGTTCGTTGCCCCGTCAGTTCACGAATCCAACCACGAGGAACGCTGCTCTAATCCCTCCAGGCTCGCTCGGCATCCGCTGCAACTGCTCGAATCGAGCGGCCAGCTGCTCGAGCAACCGACGATACGTCGTCGTACTCGGCACTCACATCGTAAACAGCACCGTCGGCATCCGTGGCGATTTTGACCGTGATCTCGTACGGTGTCCCATCGTACTCGAGTGTCACCGTCTCGAACGTCCGGTTTGCGATCCAGCGGTGAGTGACCCCGGCGTCGCGTATCCCGAGCGTGCCGGTTTCCTCCGCGAGCGCCCGAGCGACTTGCTGTCTGTCCGCGGGTCTACAGATGACTTTGATCAGGTGTCCGGGACGGGATTTCTTCATCGTCACCGGGACGATCGAGACATCTCGAGCGCCTGCACCGGTGAGCGTCTCCTGTAACCCGCCGAGTACCTCCGGCGTGGCGTCGTCGACGTTGGTCTCCAGGACGGCGATATCCTCTCGGTGCAGCCCACCACTGGCCGTCCCAACGGTCGCCCTGAGCACGTTCGGATGGGGCGCGAGATCATAGCCACCAGCACCGTAGCCAACCTCGTCAACCGTCATCGATGGGAGGTGCTCGACGCCTTCGGCGTAGTGGCCGAGAATCGCCGCACCTGTCGGCGTCAGCAGTTCGACGTCGACGGGTCCACCCCTGAGTTGCCAGCCGGCATGGCTGGCGATCTCGAGGGTCGCCGGGGCCGGAATCGGGTACTCACCGTGGCTCATCGAAACCGAGCCGCCGCCCCCTGAGACGGGTGTGGTCACAACGCGATCGATTTCGAGGTCCTCGAGCAACAGCGCCGCCCCGACGACGTCCGCGATGGCGTCGTCCGCGCCGACCTCGTGAAAGTGGATCTCCTCGAGGTCGCTGCCGTGAATCGTCGCCTCGGCTTCGCCTAACCGTTCGAAGATGGCAAGAGCGGCGGCTTCGACGCTTTGCTCGAGGGCCATCGACTCGACGATCGAACAGACCTCGAGATAGCTGCGGTGGGGGCCGTGGCCTTCGGCACGTACGGCTGTCTCGTGGGTGTTCCCCTCGTCGCTGTGGTGGTGATGGTCGTGGTCTCCGTGACTGTGATGGTGGTGATCATGCCCTTCGTCACTGTGGTGGTGATGGTCGTCATCTTCGTCACTTTGGTGGTGACCGTTTTCTTGCGCTCCGTCACCGTGGTTGTGAGCATCGTTGTGACTGTGGCCGTGGGCCTCGAGGTCATCCCCGCCAGCATGGGTTTCGTCCTGCTCTTCACCTGAGTCCTGGAGGAGCACATCGACAGTCGTCGCGTGGATCCCACAGGTCGTTTTCTCGCCGATACGGTACTCGAGGCCGAGCGCCGCTTCGACGGGCTCGAGGACGCTGGCGTCTGCCCCGACATCGATGAGCGTGGCAAGAATCATATCGCCACTGGCACCCATTCGGCCGTCGAAGGCGAGGAGTTTCGTGGTCATACACAGTAGCAGGTGGGGGCCCACAAAAAGATTCCAGTCCGGTCCGTCGCGGTCCCTCGAAAAACGACCGGTGCCGGTACAGCTATGTATCTCCCTCACCGACCTTCATTTGATAGTGCCTAGCACAGGTGGGTTGCCAGTGTTAGCAAAAAAGCTATCCGACATGATGTCGGAGTCAGCAACATCCCCGTCTATCCCCAATCATGAACGAAGTGCAACTCGAGGTCGCGAAAGCGTACCCAAACGACTCGGGTCGCGGTATTGCCCGTCTCGACCCGGACACGCTGCTTCATCTGAAGCTGAGTCCGGGCGATATCATCGAAATCGAAGGATCGGAAACGACCGCCGCGAAGGTGTGGCGCGCGGACCGGCAGGACTGGAATACAGATACAGTCCGCATCGACGGCTTTACGCGCCAAAACGCCGACGTCGGAATCGGCGAACGCGTCACGATTCGGAAGGCTGAGGCGACGAAAGCCGAAACGCTCGTCCTCGCCCCGCCGGAGGAGGCGTCGGTCCAGTTCGGTTCGGACGCCGCTGGCATGGTCAAACGCCAGATCCTCAAACGCCCAGTCGTAGGCAGGGATATCGTTCCCGTAATGAGTTCGACGAACCACCCGTTCATGCGCTCACCAGGGCAGGCGATTCCGCTAATCGCCGTCGAAACGGAGCCTGAGGGCGTCGTGCTGATTACAGAGGACACGGACGTGGAACTCCGTGAAGAACCAATTTCGGGCTTCGAGAAGACCGGGGGCGGCATTACCTACGAGGACATCGGGGGTCTCCAGGGCGAGATTCAGCGCGTCCGCGAGATGGTCGAGTTGCCGATGAAACACCCCCAGATTTTCAAGAAACTGGGGATCGAGCCACCGCAGGGGGTCCTCCTCCATGGGCCACCCGGCACCGGGAAGACCCTCCTCGCGAAGGCCGTGGCCAACGAAACGTCCGCCAGTTTCTTCTCCATCGCTGGTCCGGAGATCATCTCGAAGTACTACGGGGAGAGCGAACAGCAACTGCGTGAGATTTTCGAGGACGCGAGTGAGGAGTCACCGGCGATCATCTTCATCGACGAACTCGACTCCATCGCCCCCAAGCGCGAGGACGTTACCGGCGAGGTCGAACGTCGGGTCGTCGCCCAGCTCTTGACGATGATGGACGGCCTCGAGGCACGTGGCCAGGTGATCGTCATCGCGGCGACGAACCGCGTCGACAGCGTCGACCCTGCACTTCGTCGGCCCGGCCGGTTCGACCGTGAGATCGAAATCGGCGTCCCAGACGAAGTGGGCCGTGAGGAAATCCTCCAGATTCACACGCGCGGCATGCCGCTCTCTGACGACGTCAACCTCTCACACCTGGCTGATGAAACCCACGGCTTCGTTGGCGCAGACATCGAGAGTCTGACGAAAGAGGCGGCAATGAAGGCCCTCAGGCGGTACCTTCCCGAAATTGATCTCGATGAGGAGGACATCCCACCGAGTCTCATCGATCGGATGATCGTCAAACGCCAGGACTTCCGTGGCGCACTGGCGGAAGTCGAACCGTCGGCGATGCGTGAGGTACTGGTCGAACTCCCAAAGATGAGTTGGGACGACGTCGGCGGGCTTCAAGATGCCAAAGAACAGGTGCAGGAGTCAGTCGAGTGGCCACTCCGTAGCCCCGAAAAGTTCGATCGGATGGGGATCGATCCACCAGCCGGCGTACTGCTGTACGGCCCACCCGGTACCGGGAAGACGCTGATGGCGAAAGCCGTGGCCAACGAGACCAACGCGAACTTCATCTCGGTTCGTGGTCCGCAGCTCCTCTCGAAGTGGGTCGGTGAGTCAGAGAAAGCCATCAGACAGACTTTCCGCAAAGCGCGTCAGGTCTCACCAACGGTGATCTTCTTCGACGAACTCGACTCGCTCGCACCCGGTCGAGGCGGTGAAGTCGGGAGTAACGTCTCCGAACGCGTCGTTAACCAGCTGCTGACGGAGCTCGATGGCCTCGAGGATATGGGGAACGTCATGGTGATCGGTGCGACGAACCGTCCGGATATGATCGATCCGGCACTGCTCCGGTCCGGGCGATTCGATCGACTGGTCATGATCGGTGAGCCAAGTACCGAAGGCAGAGAACGGATCCTCGAGATCCACACCGAGGACACGCCACTGGCCGCAGACGTAAGCCTGCGGGAGATCGCCGAGATCACAGAGGGCTACGTCGGCAGCGACCTCGAGTCAATCTGTCGGGAGGCCGCCATCGAGGCGTTACGCGAGGATGACGAGGCAGACCTCGTCGAGATGCGTCACTTCAGACAGGCAATGGAGAACGTTCGGCCGACGATCACCGACGACATCCTCGAGTACTACGAACAGATCGAACGGGACTTCAAAGGCGGCCAGAACCGGCTCGAACCGGGAACGGGTCGCCGTGGCAGCCGAATCGGGTTCCAGTAGGCCGGTTTCTTATTTTTGGGGATACCCAAATTCGTCTACGTGATTGACACTCAATCACAAGGGATGCTCGCGCACCACTGATAGTCGGGGGGTCATGAAGGTGCGGCAGGTGCAGGCGGTATGACCAGAACGTCGACACCGCTATCAGTGATTATGTCTCGACGACTCAACCGACGGCGATTCGTTGTCACCGCAGGATCAATCAGTGCGCTCGCACTTGCGGGCTGTACCGATGAAGGACCGGCCGATGACGAGGCAGAAGACGACCTCGAGGACGACGCTGAAGATGATGACGTAGGCGTCGGCGATGACGTAGATGACGATACTGACGACGACATGGACGATGATACTGACGACGACATGGACGACGACATGGATGATGATGAGTCCACGTTGACGGTGACCGTCGAAAACGAAGATGAAGAACCCGTCGAGGGTGCGATGGTGATGGTCGAGGCCCACGAAGATGAGGAGATGGACGATGACGAAGACGATATGGACGATGGCGAAGACGACGACGCTGATGTGGACGATGACGAGGAGGACGAAGACGACGATGCTGGCATGGATGATGACGAAGATGATGAAGACGACATGGATGATGAGGAGATGGAAGAGGAAACGGATGAAGACGGCCAAGCTGAATTCGAACTCGAGGACGGCGACTATCTCGTGATGGCTGAGTACGAAGGTGAAGAGGCAGAAGAGGAAGTCGAAATCGACGGTGAAGACGAGGAACTCACGCTCACGCTCGACGTCATGGTCGAGGATACCGACGAAGACGACGAGGACGAGTAAGGAGGCTCACGGCCGGCGATACACTACCTGGGTGATACTGTTGGTTGTAACTGTGTACCGATTCTCGCTACTCAGGTAGGCGAGGATAGTGAACGACGTGCAGCCGACAGTATGAGCACTCGAGGAAGTGACTGCGCTCACCTGATCGCCTCGACGGCGGTCGATGCGCTTTCTTTTTACACGAATGCCATGCTCGTTACAGACTGATTTCTGGAGCGACAGAGTCCCGTGACGACGTGCGCTGGTCGTCTCTTTCCTCGAGGGCGTCGACGCTGACACCGACACCGTCGTTCAGCGTTCGTCTGACGACCGCCAGGTCCTCGCCCCGATCACCGACCATTTCGACGTCGGCTTCGAGTGTGATCGTGGTATCGTTCAGACCAGGCTCGAGGCCCCGGATCTGGGGATCACTGACGCGATGGACGGCTGTGATTCGTTCGACGATTCGGCGGCCGGCGGTGACGAGGTCGCCACTAGCGTTCACGGGAACGCGAACGGCGAGTCGCACAGCGATGACATGGGTGTGTTCCATGAGTCCCCCGTCGAGAATCGAACTCGAGGGTGGGCAGGGCCCACGCGGTGTCCATCCCAGGGGAACCGCGTGGTCTGTACGCTCGGCCGAACAGGGTTCATCACTGCCCTCGCTTCGGGAGAAAGCAGTGGTATCGAGAGAAACCGTCCGGCCGGGTGTACGGACCTACGCGGCGCGGACGGTTGGTCCATCGATGGAAATCGACGGATTCCAGAGACCGATGACCGACCGCAGTCCACGTCCGGCGAAGCCGACCCGAAGGTCGTATCCGGCCTTGATGCCAGTAGTGGTGCCATACCGTCCGAAGACGGCGGCCCACATGGCAGGGCCAACGGTGTTGCCACTCGAGGAGGCAACTGCCGCGGCCGGGGAACGTGGTAGGGTGGTCATTGGGTGTCGTGATCGCTCGGATGCGATCGAGTACTCGACACAATTTCGCCGACTGACATAATTGTTTCTGCGGAATGTGTTGACGTACCATACCTCGAGTCCCGAGACAGTCCCCGAGGGCGAACCTTCAAGGTATCCCGTGGGCAGTGTGTGCATAATGAGCACTCGGCGTTGTCGCCAGGTGATGGCGAGATGAGCGAGATACGAGAAGTCACCGTCGGCGAGGACCGTGATGGGGAAGCGGTAACGTTACCAGTTGTCGAACTGCTGACCGGTCGTGGGTTCGTCACCGGGAAATCGGGGTCAGGAAAATCGAATACTGCCTCGGTCATCGCCGAAGAACTCCTCGAGGCTGGCTTTCCACTGCTCATCGTCGACACCGACGGCGAGTACTACGGCCTGAAAGAGGAGTACGAGATGCTCCACGCCGGTGCCGACGAGGAGTGTGACATTCAGATCGGCCCCGAACATGCCGAACAGATGGCCTCACTCGCACTCGAGGAGAACGTCCCGGTGATCCTCGACGTGTCGGGCTACCTCGATGAGGATGAGGCCGATGAGTTGTTACGTGAGACGGCTCGCCAGCTGTTCGTTAAAGAGAAGAAGCTGAAAAAACCGTTCTTGCTGGTGGTCGAGGAAGTTCACGAGTACATCCCTGAAGGCGGAGGGATGGGTGAAACCGGACGGCTCCTGATTAAAATCGGGAAACGCGGCCGCAAGCACGGGCTGGGTATTCTCGGCATCAGCCAGCGACCTGCGGACGTGAAAAAGGATTTTATCACGCAGGCGAACTGGCTGGTCTGGCATCGGCTCACCTGGGAAAACGACACCAAGGTTGTCGGCAGGATCATCGACTCGGAGTACGCTGAACTCGTCTCCGAACTCGACGACGGGCAGGCGTTTATCCAGATGGACTGGATGGACGAAGGCGTACGGAAGATCCAGTTCCGCCGCAAGCGTACCTTCGACGCCGGTGCCACTCCCGGGCTCGACGATTTCGAGCGCCCGGAACTCAAGTCCGTCTCGGATGCCCTCGTCGACAATCTCCAGGAAATATCCGAACGGAAAGATCGCGAAGAAGACCGGATAGAAGCCCTCGAGAACCGTCTCGAGGCCAGAGACGAACGGATCGAATCGTTGGAAGACGAACTGTCCTCGGCTCGTGACGTCTCCGAAGCGGCCCGACAGATGGCCGATGCCCTCTCACAGACCGAGACCGTCCAGACGACGTTTCCCGAAACCGACGGCGACCTGCGTCGGTTGCACGACGAACTCGTCGACCTGGAAGAACGAGTCGCCGAACTCGAGGCCGAACGGGATCGCTTACGTGAGCGACTCGAGGATCGAACGCACACGCTCGCAGTCACCGAACGTGCACTCGAGGATGCCCACGAACGAGTCAGGACCCTCGAGTCTGAAAACGAATCCTTACGCGAAGAGGTCACCGAACTCGAGTTGTGGCTCGAGCCAGATCCGGCGGATGAGGGTTCCAGTGCGGATGATGCGGATACTGAACGTGAATCCAATGAGGGGGAAGATGAACCCATCCTGCAAGTCAGTGGCCCGGCACACGAATACGGGTATGCAACCACTACAACCGACGACGACAGCATCCTCGAGGGTGAAAACCACGAGCGTGAGGCGACCGAGCCGACAGATGGGTTGGTGATCGATGACGAGCACGAAACGGTCGCCGAACTGTTGGCACTCGAGGATATCGAAACGCGCGTGACCGGGGCCTGTGCGGATTCCCGGTGTTCCGTCCCAACGGCCCATCGCGTTATCGACGTCATTGCGCTCGAGGGACCCGTGACCGTTGCGGACATTGCTGAAACCGTTGGTCGCTCACCTGTTGCCGTCCAGAGTCTCCTGTCGGAACTTCGAACCAGGGATATCCTCGATCGGCAGGAAGGTCGTGCGTACGTGCTGGATCGAAGTCTCATCGAGGCCATCGCCTCGGTGACGGACTCGCAGCCAGCAGCCGAGTAGTCGACGCCTCACGTGA
>LFFM01001055.1_pt1 | contig 19628 bp, 12 predicted proteins | sample 643131 | NCBI WGS metagenome assembly LFFM01 (sample SAMN03777445, study PRJNA286221) | soda lake metagenome | biome: soda lake; feature: Kulunda steppe; material: water; isolation source: sample Tc-Br brine of Tanatar trona crystallizer | place: Russia: Kulunda steppe | collected 2011-07
ACGGCTTAGAAGACGGTGAACCGCAAAGAGGCGCAGGGGCGAAGGAGGAAAAAGTATCAAGCGTTGGGGATAGGTGTTTCGACCGAGGGGAACGGTGGGGCGTGGGAAATGCGACGGTTTAGAAGACGGTGAACCGCAAAGAAGCGAAGGGGCGAAGTAGAATTCAAAGGCAGGCCGGTTCGGTATGTGCTGTGCGTTGTGCAGGGGGGCTTCGGCGGCGGAAGTGTTTGGCCGACGTCGGAGGCATCGAGGAACGCGCAGGATGCCAAGGCTTCCGAGAATCTTGCCGGAGTCGACAGGGCGAGTCACGGGTGTAAGCCCCGTTGGAATCAGGCCGCACGGTGATTCATGCGCATTGTTCGCGCCAATTCGTCGGCGTGCTGTCGGTGGTGGCGGGCGTCGTCGGTTCGTCCGATGGCGCCGAGGGCGCGGGCCATGAAGTCATGGCCGTGGAAGACATCGTTGGGGACGCCGCGCTCGGTGGCTCTTCGCAGGCTGTTGCGCAGTTGGTCGATGGACCCCTTGACGTCGTCGCCGACATGGCATCGGGCGAGGGCGCGGAGGTCGCGGGCGCGCTGGGCACTGAAGTAATCGCCGCGGCGCTCGGCGACACCGACGACCTGGTTGGCCCAGGTGATGGCGTCCTGGAAGCGCTCGTGGCGCAGACACAGGGCGGTGCGCTCTCGGAGTAATTCGATGGTCAGCGCCGCCAGTTCGTGACTATTCGCAAGGCCCAGGGCGCGGTCGTAGTGGGTCCCGGCGGTGTCGATGTCGCCGTCGTGGGCCGCCAGACGGGCTTCGGCGATGGCGGTCCGGCAGCGAATCGCCGGTTGAGGTACGTTGTGGGCCAGTTGTTGGAGGTCTTCGACAGGGGGGCCGGCGCGGCCGACCATGCCCCTGTTGGCCCACATCTCGGAGGCTCGAAGCAGGAGGACGGCGCGCGTTCTGGCATCGATGTGGCGGGCGTCGAGATTGACGGCGCTGCCCAGATGGTTGAGTGCCCCCTGGGCGTCGCCGAATCGCTCACACCACACCGCCAGAGCCAGCGAGGCCCGGGCCAGTAGCTCCGGGTTGTTGAGACTGCGCGCGGTCTCCAGACTTCTCTGAAAATGGTTGCGCGCCGTCTCCAGGTCGTCTTGTTGCATGGCCAGTTGCCCGACCAGTAGCTGGGAGCGGGCAAAGCCGGCGTCGTCGTGGGTCATCTCCGTCAGGGCGCTCAGTGGTTCTAAGAGTGTTCTGCACTCATCGATCAGCGCCATCTCCAGTGCCAATTCGGCGGCTTCCAGTACAAAGCGGACCCGGGTCTGGGGGACGCCGAGTCGGGGTTGGCCGAGGAGTTCGCTGAGGTGCTGGTAGTAGTCGAGAGCGGTGTGTTGCCAGGCGTTTTGCTGCAGCCAGTCGCCGTAGGGAGCGGCGAGATTGAGCAGTTGTCGGCGGTCGCCGGCGATGGCGTAGAGCCGGAGCAGTGTCGGCGTCAGTCGGTCCGACTCGCCGCGCGACAGGCGGTGAACGAAGTGGCGCGACAGAGTGGCGGCCATCGGCGCCACGTCGGCGTCGCGGTGGTTGTCGCGCCAGGTCAGCCAGTTGGGGACATCGGAGCGGTAGCGCCCGGGCCGGGGGATGCGCATTGCGCCGCGCTCGACGAGGTCTTCAGCGGCCTGCTGCAATGGTTCGGCGTCGGCGTCGAGCATGGCGGCCACGGGACCGACCGACAGGGGGCGATCGGCGAGGGTTAGCAAGGTCAATAGCCGATCGGCGAGTGGGGAAATATCGCTGAGGTCTTCCGGCGTCGGGGGATCGTCGCCGCTGACGTGGATGGCCTCCAGGTCGCGAGGCTGGCCGGCGTCGAAGATCTCGCGGATCGACTCCTCGGCGCGCGTCCCGAGTACCAGCAGCGCCGGAAGTTCGCCGATGGAGGCGATGAGATCACGCAGCACGTCCAGTGAGACCTGGTCGAGGCGCTCGACGCGGTCGACGACCAACACAAAGGGGCCGTCTTTAGAGAGGGCGGCGAGCATCCGCCAGGCGATCTCGAGAAGATGGCTCTGGCGGGTGGATTGCTCGATGAGATCCGGATCCTCGAGTTGCCACAGCGTCGCCATGGTGCGGCGGGCCTCCGCAGAAATGCCCCAGCGCTCGAGAATGTCGAGGGCGTCGCGTCGGTGGTCGTCGGTCTCGGCGACGGTGTGATGGACGGAGCGCAACATCAGATCGCTGAAGACACCAAAGGGGCGAAAGCGGTCGTCGTCCGACGTATGGATCAGCCGCGCTGTGGCGGCCGGTCGGTAGTCCAGGGCGTCGACCAAACGATCCGCCAACACCTGGCGGCCCCGGCCCATTCGGCCCGACAGCAGCACTGCTTTGCCACGGCCATCGGCGACGGATTGATACAGGTCTTCTAAGGCGCCGGGAAGGGCCGGGGCGTCGGAGTGCCGGGAGCGGTACGGGACATCGATGTGACTCGACGGCAGGGCGTCGTGGGTCTGCTCTTCGATGTTGTCGGCATCGGAGGCGTCGTGAAAAACACCGCCCTCTTCGAAGGCGCTCTCGAATTCGGTCTTACTGATTTCTTCGAGGCCCACTTCCTGGGTGGCCTCCTGATCGACGGCGTCGTCGTCTTGTTCGCGCTGGCGAAGCTCCTGCATCGTCAATGCGAGTTGGCGGTTGTCGGCCTGCATCGAGTTGCCGAAGAGATAGCCGATCAATTCCTCGTAGAGCTGGCCGCAATTCTGGGCGCGGCCGGCGGGGTCGACGGCGAGCATCGACTCCAGTATCTGCTGGAGCTGGCGGTGGACATCGGCGTACTCCCCGATGGGCGGAAGCTGGCGGTTGTGGGCGCGGCGCTGGACTTCGTCGGCGTCGTCGTCGCGGTAGGGATGGACGCCGGCGAGCATCTCGTAGAGCAGCAACCCGAGGCTGAAGATGTCGCTCTGGCGGGTGTAGTTGTGGCCGTCGACGACCTCCGGGGCGGCGTAGAGGACGCGATCGATGATATCCCGGTCGTCGATGGGCTCGATGGCCTCCAGGGCCCGCGAGATCCCGAAGTCCGTGATTTTGACCTCGCCGTCGTAGGAGAGCATGATATTTTCCGGCCGCAGCGAGCGGTGGACAATATTGAGGTTGTTGAAATTGAAGTCTTTGCGCCGGTGAGCGTAATCGAGGGCTTTGGCAATTTCGGCGGCCACGAATACCGACATCTCCTGTGGCCAGGGATGATCGAAGCGGGCGGCGAGCTTCATGGCGCGCGCCAGATCAAGCCCGTCGATGAGTTCGGTGGCGATGTAGTATTTATTTTGCTGCTCTTCGTGGCCGAGGTCGAGGACCTGGGCGATATTGGCGTGGGAGAGTGCCACGGAGCGTTTGGCCTCTTCGATGAGCAATTCCACAAAGCGCTCATTGGCCGCCAGAGCGGGGTTGATGATCTTGATGCACAAAATCTTTTCGAAGCCCTCGACGCCGTGACTTTTGGCCTTGTAGACTTCGCCGATGCGGCCGTCGGCCAGACGGGCGACCAGCGAGTATTTGCCAAAATCTTCGGGCTGAGCGAGTCGTTGCGTACGTCCCATGAAGACTCCGTATTTCGTCGATGAGTCGGTTACGGGCACCATAACGGATGGGGCGCACGTTGTCAGTGCCGTTGCCCGTTGTCGGTGAAGGCTGTCGGGCGCCGGTGGTTCGCAAATGAGGCCAGGTGCTTAGGTTTATCCGTCGAGAAGCGCGGGGGCAAATTGTGATGGCGCCGATGACTGGAGGATGTCCGTGGGGCGGGTCGTCGGCGAATAATTCCGGGGGAATGATGAAGAGTCGATACACAGTGTTGGTGATCGCAATTGGGATGCTGATGGTGATGACCGTTGGTTGCGTGAATTCAGTGACCGGGCTGGCCGATGAGTCCGGGGCCGACAGCGACGATTCCGGGCAGGTCGAATCGGCCACCGGAGGCGTAAGTGACAAGCACATCGAGGGGTTTGAGCGCGAGATTCAGGCTCAATATCGCCAGCTCAAGATCCATTATCGAGACTACGACAAGACCCGGCGAGCGCCGGAGTCCGCGGTCGCCGGCGATCACCAGGAGCACCGGCTTCACCGCAAATTAAAGCGGCGCCACCGGACCCTGGCGAGACTCCACGAGGACCGGATGTGGATTGTCGACGACGAGGACCAGGCTCGCGAGGAGCGTCAACTCGCCAAGGCTCATCGCTCGGCATTTCGGTGGCACGACGAGCGCTTCGAGGACGACGGTCGGGGCGTGGAACCTCAAGACGCCAAATTGGAGGTGTTGCGCGGCCAATTCGACCCGGTCGACATCGATGCACCGGCAGATGATGCCCGGGAAGCGGGGCATCAATAACGGTCGTCGAGGAACGCAATATGGTGGGTCTGCGTTGCAACACGGGGGCCGAACATCTAAGAATCGTGCAGTGTCGGTCCGGCTGTCCACCCTTCGATGATGTCTCGGGAAGTCTCGATGACCACCAAGAATATCCAGAGTTACTACGACGAATTCTCCGACTGGTATGAAAATGAACGCCACGACGGCTACCACCGGCTCATCGACGATCTGCAAGTCGATCTGCTGAAAGGCACCGCTCGGGGAAGCGACGTCCTGGAAGTCGGTTGCGGCACCGGTCTTCTGCTCGATCGCATCGCCGGAGTCGCCGACAGCGCCCGGGGCATCGATATCAGCCCCGGAATGCTCGAGCAGGCCCGGGAACGCGGATTGGATGTCGTCGAGGGCTGTGCGACGGATCTGCCCTTTGAGTCCGAGAGCTTTGATGTGGTCTACAGCTTCAAGGTCCTGGCCCACGTCGAGGATATCGAGGCGGCCATGGACGAGTGTAGCCGTGTCGTCCGGCCCGGCGGTCAGTTGTTTTTGGAGTTTTACAACCCGCAAAGTCTCCGATTTGTGGCCCGTCAGGTCGGAGGCCCCAAAAAGATCTCGGACTCGACGCGCGAGTCGGCGGTGTACACCCGCTGGGATCGGCCCCAGGAGGTCATCGATTATCTGCCCGAGCAGATCGAATTCGAGGGGTGGGCCGGGGTACGAATCTTTACACCGGCGGCCTTTTTTCACCGCCTTCCCCTGGTCGGTTCGGCTCTTCGGAAACTGGAATTCGTCGGGCGCGACACGCCGCTGAGTCGATTTGGCGGATTTCTCGTCGCCCGGGCCACGAAGCGCCCATCGGGATGACCGTCGCTACAGGGCCCGCAAATTAACGGACGACATTCGCCAAGGCGGCTGAGTGGCGGCATCTTCCAGTTGCTCCTCACCTGAAGCGAGCGCTTTTGTCCCTGCGCTCGGATCGACTCCAAATCTTCGGCAACATCGTCACCGCCTTGCTTGGTCTGATATTATTTCAACTGCTTCTCAGTGCCATCCCTTACCGTGTAGATCGCCGGGGTCCTGTCAAATAACGGCGGCGGCGATTTCGAAAAGGACCGGAATTCGCTATCCTTTCGATGGTCGAAAATATTGAGAATACGGCGTCGACGGTCCCGAATAGAGGGGAGTTGAGTAGAATCGTTGATGGCGCCGGCGTGAATCGCAAGGCCCGTTCGGATCATGGATGACAAGATGAGCGAAGGTTCCAATGTTCCGCTCTTTGAGCCGGGAGGTCGACTCTCCAGTAAGCGACTGTCTCCGGCGGTAGACGAGATTTTTGAGATCCTGGAGGAGCGACTCGCCGAATTGGGGCGTTCGATGTATCTGCCCCTGGATTTGCTGGTGGTTTTGCTGGAGCGCAACCATGGTTCGCTGGCGCGGCTGATCGCCGTGGGCACCGATGGCGTCGTCAAGAGCGATGATGTGGCCCGGCGGCTGCGGGTGCTGGCCGGCGAGGTCGACACCGACCGAGAGGTCGATACCGAGGCGCCGGAGCGGTGCTTGTCGAATTTCTCGCGCGGTTTTTCGCGCATCTTGCGGGAGGCCGCCGAACAGGCCGGGGAGCGGGGGGCCGATCGGCTCCGGGAGTCCGATCTGGTTCGCAGCGTGGTCTGGCGAGCGGAGGCCGTGGAGTCGGCGTCGATTCGGTGGGCGATTCGACGGCTCGGCGAGGGCGAAGGCGACGCTTTATTTGACGAGCGGGGGTTGCTGAAGCTCAACGCCTTCGACAAGGTCTGTACCGGCATTCTGGAGGGGGCGATGAAGCTCGCCGCCTCCCACGGGACATCGTTTCTGGGGACTCCGCATCTGATTGCGATGATGGCGTCGATCCGAGACTCCATCATCTGGCGCTCTGCAGAGGCCCGCGGCCTGGAGCCGAGTCGGTTGCGCGAGGAGTTGATCCGGTTGATCGGATCGAAGCCGGAACCGATCCCGGAGTTTTTGATCGGCCGAAAGACACTGACGCCGCGGATGATTCGGATGGTACAGGCGTCGGTGCCCGAAGACGACCACAACAGAGTGGGTGAACAGGACCTGGTGGAGGCCTTTTTAGACGACGGTGGCTCGTCGCTGGAGTTGGTGCTGGCATTGGGCCTGGAGAGTGAGATTCGAAAGGCTCTCGGAGAACCCCGGGTGCTGGCGGGAACCGAGCCGGTGGACGCGGCCCTCGAATTTGCCTCTCAGCGCCGGGCTTCGCCGACACTGGATACGCTGGGACGGGACCTCACGCAGGAGGCGTTGGCCGGTGAATTGCCGACGATTGTGGGGCGCAAACGGGAATTGACGCGGGTCTTTAACGTGCTGATGCGCCGTGAACAGCGAAATCCGCTACTGATCGGCGAGGCCGGCGTTGGAAAGACGGCGCTCGCCGTCGGTCTTGCTCAGCATATCGCCGCCGGGCGAGCTCCCGAACAATTGAGCGGCTACCGGGTCATCGAGATCAACGGGGCCAGCCTGATGAGCGGCACCAGTTATCGCGGCGATCTGGAGGCACGCATCGAGAGTCTGCTCGACGAGGCCAGCCGCCGTGTGATCTTATTTATCGACGAGGCTCACGCCGTTTTCTCACCGCGTTCCGGTAGCAATACGCCGGGAGAAGTCCCCAATCATTTCAAACGGGCGCTGGCGTCGGGACAAATCGCCGTTGTTGGAGCGACGACACAAGACGAGTACCGCCGGTGGTTTGAAAAGGACCCGGCGCTCAAACGGCGTTTCGAGAGTATCGAAATTCAGGAACCAGAGCGGCCGTTGGTGCGCGATATTCTGGTGTCGCTGGTGCCGGAACTCGAAGCGGAATACGGCGTCGAGATCGCCGACGCTGCAACCGAGGCAGCCATCGAATTGTCCATTCGCTACCTTCCAGAGCAGCGGCTTCCCGACAAGGCCAAGAAGCTGATCATGGATGCCTGTATTGCCCGCGCTAACCCGCTGTGTGACGCACTCGACGAGGCGTCCACCGGCGATGTCGATGAGTCCGCAGAGACTGCGACCGTCGGTCGCCGCGATATTGCCCGACAGGTTCATTTGAAGACGTCAATCCCGATGGATCGCTTGCTCACCGGCGAGCTCAACTGGTGGGAGGGGCTCCAGCAGCGACTGACCGATGCCGTTGTCGGTCAGGACAAAGCGATGCGGCAGGTGGCCCGTATACTGGTTGGAAGTCGTCTCAACAGCGGGGATACGCCTTGTCCACTATCGGTGTTGGCCTTTGTGGGGCCCGGTGGCGTCGGCAAATCGACGGCCGCGCGGGTTCTGGCCCGCGAGGTCTTCGGTGATCGCCGGGCATTGATTCGGCTGGATATGACCGATTATCAGCAATCGCACGCCCTGAGTCGGCTCATCGGCTCGCCGCCGGGCTACGTGGGCTACGAAGATGCCGATATGCTGGTGACGCCTCTTCGCAAGCGCCCCAGCAGTGTGGTGCTGCTGGAGGACTTCGATCGCGCTCACCCTCATATCCAGGACCGGCTATTGCGGCTGATCGAGGAGGGCGAACTGGGCGACTCTCAGGGCCGACGCGCCGATGCCACGAATGCCATCTTCGTGTTGACGATGACCACCGAGTCGGTGGGCAGTGCAGAACCCATCGGGTTTGCGTCGAATACCGATGTCGATGATGGAATACCCGGGGAGTTGAGCGATAACCCGGTGTTTGAGCGAATCCAACGACGGGTCGACGGTGTGGTGTCATTTGCCGGATTGTCCGACGACGGTCACGCCGGAGTTGCGGCGCTTGTCCGCTCATTGCTGGAGCGCTTTTCAGACAACCTCGGCGATGAATACGGAGTCGACGTCGAGATCACCGATCAGGTCATCGACGTCTTGGACGACAAGGTCCGCAATTGTAGCGAGACCCGCCAGGTCCAATCGGTGGTCGAGGAGTTCGTCGTCGAGCCCACGGTGCGTCGGCTCCTGGGGGGCGATGGCGTGCGAACACTCCGCATTGTGCGGGATGAGCATGACAATGGGATTGTCGTCGACGTCGTCTCCGACAACTAAGAAGCTGTTATTGCAATGAATGTGCGTTATTGACTGCCGGCAGGAGCCGGGCTGTCACTGGCGTCGGGGTTGTCGGCGTCGGAGACGGGAGTGCTCTGCTCGGAGGCAACTGTTGAAGGATCACCGTCGTGGTCGGATTGCTCCTGCTGCTGAGCACGAACTTCTTCTTCCAATTCCATGATCTCGGCCAGCAAATTGGAGTCGCAGCCATGACACTGGGCATGAATGACCGATCTCCCGCCCAATACGAGTCGAACATCCTGTTCTCCGCACTTGAAGCAGCGAACATTGAAGACCACGCGGTCCTCCAGAGTCGAAAGTAGTTCAGTTGAGGTGCGGTTGGAATCGAGCTCAGGCTAATGGACGTTGGCCCGGAAGACAACGCGTCACTCGGTAGACATCACGAACGCGGCGGTCGAGGGGCTGTCGGTGGCGGCTCCGGAATGCGATAGACACCTTCCCAGTGATTCCATTCGTAGAGGTCGGGGGCCCCATCGGGCTGTTGTTCATCATCGAGCTCGATCCACTGAATGACGCGCTCGTCGATGCCGTGCAGAAATCCAATATCGGCGTGTTGGACCAGCGCCTGATCGTCTTCGCGAACGGCAATGGGCTCGCGAAAGATGGTGCCGATTCTGGAGCCGATGATTTTGTAGAACGACACGACATATGTGGTCGAGCCGTCGTCGTCGGTTCGGGTATGGAATAGTTTTAACTGCTCGGTCCCGTCGGTCAGCAATTCCACAGGGCCCGCCGGGTAATCGGTGAGCTCTTCGGTGACCAGTTGATCGTCGAACTGGTCGAGGTCCAGGGTGTCGATGCGCCGGTCACCAGCGTAGACTTCGAGGGCCTCGCCGGGGCGGTGGACGGCCAGTGCCGAGGAGTCGCCACCGCCAATGTCGATGTGAAACACCTCGTCGGTTTCGCCGACTTCGATATCGTGGCGTTCCTCGAATTGCTGGCGCTCGTCTTCTGATTCCAAGTCTATTTTTCCGTCGTCGACGACCGGGTTAACCGGGTGTTCGGCGAGATCTTCCGGATCGAGATAGGGGGCGTCATCGGACTCGGCTTGTGCCGCCAGTTCTCGGGCCTGTTGCTCCCCGTCTTCGGCGGCGCGAGTATGGGCGTACTCGACGTGGACCGAGGCCGGAGGAACAGCGAGTTCGGCCGGTGTGGGCTCCGCTTCAGCGTGGGTCTCTTCGATTTCCTGACTGCAATCGCAGACCCGGGGCTCGAGCCATTGTTGGGCCGGTGCACAGGCCGACAGGAACATAGCGAGTACAGACCCCAACACGGTGGCTGGACGCGAGATTAGCGAGACCAATGTCAACTCCAAGCGTGAGACTTTCTGTCGAGGATCAATATTTCAAGACGTCGGCGGTGCCCGTCAACAACGCGCCATCGTAGACTCAGGGCGTCAGACTGGCCAAATGAAAACTGGAGGGCAACGATTGTTCCCAGTAGCGGATATGCACGCTCTGTAATCCGGTCTCTGTCGTTCCCAGTGCTTCGGCGGTGGCAATCGACATATCGAGGATGCCCCGCCAGTTTTCGTCGTAGGAGCTGGACACCACGTAGTCCCAGGCGCCCTCTTCGGTTGTGATACCATAGGGCCCGCGGTCGTTGATCCGACACCAGACCCGGCGCTGGTTGGCCCGGTTTTCGATGAGAATCATGGTGTCGAAGGGCAGGTTCCGATGCGCACAGGTGTATTGGTAGGGGTCAAAGGCTTCCCCGTTGGCGGTAATGTCTCCATGCCACGACCCATCACCGTACCAGGAGGCGATGCCGGTTTCTTGAACCGGTGGCACATCGGGTTGTGGGATTTCGACGTCGGTGCCAGAGGCAAATTGCGTAAAAATCGCGAAAATCAGTGTCCATTGGGCGATTGACATAAGCGTGCTCGATTGTTGCAGGTCAACAAAATGATTCGACAGAAAGGAGCCTGCCGAGCCTCCGGTTAACGAAAATTTAACGGCCATTCAAGTCAAGCCCCGTTGCCATCGGGTACTTACGGCTGCCGCCGTGCTGGCGTGGGTTGCCGAACTACGAAGCGGTCAACAACGTCTCCCGCCGCCATTCGCCGGCTGATTTGTCCGGCTTCGTTGCGCGCCAAGTACTCTTGGGCTGATCGGGCCGCTTTTTTGACCGTTTGTAAACGATGGCACGGCAGCCGGATTTTCAAGATCGGAGCCCGTAATTTGGACCGTCAGAATCTTAACGGCCTCTTAGTTTCGAGCCGTCGCTTCGAAGTTTTTGTTGCCGTCTTTTCCAGGCGGGACGCGATCGGTGGATGGAATAATTGGGCGGTCTTTCGAAATCACAGGGCCGTCCAGATACCAACCATACCGAATTCGGACGCGTCACGTGTGCGCGCGTGATGCTTAATTAGGCGGGCCAGAGTGGGGGGCGACGCCGACCTTCTACTCAAGGGACCTTGACAATCCGGGGGGCTTTTCGGTGTTCTGTTGAGCCGACGTTACCTTCAATGAGGGCCGAAGCGATTCGGCATAGAACTTGAATAGATTCTATAGGCGTCGAGCACCGCACGCTGGACGACGTCTAACTGGATCTAATTTCGGTCGTTGCACCGAAGTGATTTTGAGGAGAATGAGAATGGAACGAATATCATCATGGCGACTGGCGCTAGGGGCGGCTTTTCTGGTCGCGCTCGGCGGCGCCTGGGGTTGTGCTCAGGACGTCGGCGACATCGACCGTACCCAGGCCGATAAAATCGACAAGGAACTCTTTCAGACCGATGACGAGTGGTATCTTCAACAGACCGTCGTCGACACCGGGATGGAAGGCGCGAATATGGGAGGCGCGGGCGGCGGTGCCATGATGGCATTTCCGGCACTGGAGAGCGAACTCAAGCGAATCCGGTGGACCGTCACTGAAGATATCCTGTACGCGCACTCCACTGTCGAATTGGCCGAGGGCCTCAACGAGGGCTTCGATGAAGAGGACGCTCGACGAGAAGGTGTGGTCGCGGCATTCCCGATTGTCGATCACTTTGACGTCCAGCGTCAGTACAGCTCGTCGACCGGTGAGCCCACCAACGTCATTACCGAAGATCGCTCCGATCGCGAGTGGTATGACAGAGATTACATGCGCGTCGATTGGGGCCGCAATCTCGTCGACGGGTTTCAAATGTTCCAGGGGATGCTCGGCTCGCTTTCGCCGGCAGACTACAACGTTCCGCAAGATGACTCGGAAGTAAATCCCAACCGCACCCGAATCGGTGATGAATTGATCGATACGGTGACCGAATATTCCTATGACCCCGATATCTATGCCTGTTACGGCGGCTACGGAATGGACTCGATTTTCGCCTGTGAGGGCGGACGAGTCTCGGTCCGGACGTCGATGAAGCCCGTTCCCCAAGAAGACGACTATGAGCCGATGAACTACCTCGACGCCGACGATATGACCGTCGACGGCGAGCGCGACAGTTCCACGATTCAGACCGTTGAAATTTTCGATTCCGATCTCGGCTATCGAGTGGAAGTCGAGTGCAACGACATGGTTCGCGACTGGCTGATGCAAAACGAGGGCTCGGACCACGCCGACCGCTGCGGTGACGCAAAATTCGATTTCCACCAGCGCTTCGGGTACTTCCGTACGGAGCGCGTGGAGTGGGACCGCTACGTCGGTACCTCCGACGACCAGCGTCGCTACTACGTGAATCGATGGAATATCTGGGAGACGATGCTCGACGACGATGGTGAAACTCTGCCGTTCGACGAGCGGACGCCAAAGCCCATTACATTCCACCTCAATGTGGAGTACCCGGAGTTTATGTTCGATGCCGCGGAGACGACGGCCGAAGAGTGGAACGATGTGTTCCGCGACACGGTCAAGACGGCGATGGAGGTTTCGAGCGATGAACTCGACGAAATTCTCGAAGACGAGTACGGCCACGACGAGATGTTCCGAATCGTCCAGAATAGTTGTCATCCAGAACCGCTTCGCGACTGGTATGACGAGCATGGAGACAGTCATCCCGACGACCGCAGCGCCGTGGTAGATATCTTCGATGATTACATCGGCATTACCACTGCCAATTCGTATATGGAAAATGCGCTGTGGGATCTGTCTCACGACGCGCGAACCAATATGTGCGCCGAGCTCGAATTCGCCACCGAAGCGCGTCCCGGCGATGACGAGCGATTTAGCTGGGAACGCGTCGGCGATATTCGCTACAGCTTCTTTAACTGGGTCGAAGAAGAGACTGGAGTCTGGGCCGGGTACGGTCCGTCGGCTGCCGACCCCAAGACCGGGGAAATTATCCGGGCCAACGCCAATTACGCCGGAAAGAACGTCCGCCAGAACGCAACCTACGCTGCGGACCTGATTCAATACTTCAACGGCGAGCTGAGCCAGGACGACATCCTTTCCGGTGTTCAAATTCGCGATGATCTCTTCAATAACGACCGCGACACCAGCCAGCTTGGACTGGAACCCGAAGAACAGCGCGAAATGGCGATGCGATCGGGCGTCGATCCCAATGAAGCCAGTGCGACGAACTACGAGGAACGCCCGGAACTCGATGAAATCGATCCGTTCATCCAAAAACATGGAATCGACAAGGTTCAGTTTGAGGCCCACCGCGTCGCCGAAGCGGCCAATGAGATGGTTGCTCAGGACGAGCGAATGGTGGCCTTTTTGGAAGAACCGGAGGTCAAGGACTTCCTGTTAAACAGCGCGGAGACGGTGATGGCCGTACAGGCTGCTGCCACGGGGCGTCACGGTGAAAACTACGACGATGAGCAATTTCACCAGGCCTATCTCGACTTCCATACGCCGCGCAAATTTCACGAGCGCCGCGAACGCGGAGAGCAGTTGCTCTCGGAGCGAAGCATTATGACCAGCGACTCCATCGCCCAGGCCGCCGAACAACTGGTGACCTATCAGGGCGCAGCTGATTTCTTCCGGGGACAAAGCCGAGACGATATCAAAGAGTATTTCCTCAAAGAGACGTTTATCGGTACTCAGCTCCACGAAATCGGTCACGCCGTCGGTCTTCGGCACAACTTCTCGGGCCACGCCGACGCGCTCAACTACCACGACGAGTTCTGGGAGATTGAACAGGCCGTCGTCGATGGAGAGCTGACACGAGACGAAGCCTACAGCCTTCAGGGTGATGTGGCGGAGGAAATCCTCGGCGAGGACGATATCCCCTACGCCAGTCAGGCGGAGTACAAAGTCAGCTCTGTGATGGATTATACCGCTGATTTGACCGGCCGATTTGCCGGACTCGGAAAATACGATCGCTCGGCGATCAAATTCGCCTACGGTGAGCACGTCGAGCAGTGGGACGATTCCGTCGAACTGCCGAATGCCGTCAATCTGATGGCCATGATCAGTGATTACCGAGAGCTTCCATTGCTGTACTCCGAGGAGGCCCATGCCGGCGCCGAGGATGCGTTTGCTCAGGGGGTCAGCATCATCCGCGACGGGCGTGAATTCGTGTCCATTGACGATGCTCGCCAGCAACGGCGAGACGACATTCGGGAAAATACTTCGCGCTGGGAGAGTTACCAGTTTGACCAGGACTCTCAGCCGGCGATGGATCGGAGTGTGGAGTACGAATTTTGCTCCGATGAATTCCGCGGCCGACGCCTCGACTGCCACGTCTTCGCCTATGGCGGAAACCAGCAGGAGATGGTCAACCACGCATTCGATAGCTACCGGGCCTTCCAGACGTTCTGGCGTCACCGCCGTCACAACATCGACCGGAACTACGACAACCTCAACACCTATATGAGCAGGTTGCTCAATACCTTCCAGATCTCGGCGGAGCCGTTTCGATACTTCTCGATTTATCGCTGGACCGATCTCGGCGATTACACCGAGGACTTGATGCGGGCTTCCATCGATGGTTTCAACTTCTACAATGAAATCTTCTCGATGCCCGAACCGGGACGTCACTGCAAATTCGATGAGAGCCTGTCGGATATCGACCCGCACTGGTTCTACAGTCTGGATAACACCTATGTGCCGGCCGAGTATCACGTCGACGAAGGCCAGTGCGATGACTACATCGATATTCCTCGAGGCGTCGGTCATGAATACGATTACTCGTTTACCGACGAGTATCAATATCGCATCGACCGAATCGGTTCGTATATCGACAAAGTCGCAGCGTCTCAGATGATGTTCGACATCAGTGCCGATTTCGCACAGAGTGCCTTCTTTACCGACTTCCGAGCGACCAATATCTCGTACTGGACGATCTTCCAGGATGAGATGCTGGATATGATGAGTGGTGTGCTGCTCGGCGACTACCAGCGCTTCGGCGCACGAGTCAACGGCGGCAAGCTCGATGTACCGCAACCCGTCGATCCCAGTGGTCTGAGTCGTTATCGCGATGAGATCCACGACGGTACGCCGCGGGTATTCACGCCGCAGTCGGTCAACCACGAGTTTAACCTGTTGGCTGGAGGCTTCTTGTACAACTCCACCTGGCAGGACCGCGCGGTTGACTTCACGCACTACGTCAAGGTGGCCACAACCGAGCAGGAGAGTCAGGAGTTCGGTGAGGGTGTCGATACTGTGGAGTTTGTCCATCCCGATACCCAGCAGGTGTACACGGCCGCTGATATCGAGGAGCGAAGTGTTGGGGCGCGTATGATTGAGCGCACCAATGAACTTGCCGACCGCTATGTCGACCTCAAAGAGACGCGTGACGAAGGCGAAGCCAACGGCGAAATGTCGGATGCGCAACTCGCCGAACTCGATTCGGCGGTCGATCAGCGACGCGAGCAAATGCAGGATATGGTGGCGAGAATGGATATGTCTCGATTCGCCATTGATGCCACACAGTCGCTTCGATAGTGACCTTGGAAGTGTCGGGTGACGGACTTCAGTCGCCCGCCTTCCCGTTGAAATAGCAAAAAGGCCCGCCGGAGACGGCGGGCCTTTTTGGTGTTTGGGGACTCGGAGGGACGGCGTTTTAGGAAAACTGATTCTGGATCAGTGTTTGGTGGGCATCGAAGATCGTATCCAACTCCGATGTGACGGCGCGATTCAAGAAAAGTCCAAATCCCGTCGGTGCGTCCAGTGAAAATTGTATCGCCATGTGAACGTTGGTGGAGCCGTCGGATTGATCGGTGAGACGGATGTGACCTTCGTTTTCGTATAAGTCGTGCCAGTGGTCGGGGACGTCTGGGATAATCTCGGTGGAGATAAAGGTACCGCCGATGTCGATATCCCAGACTTCTTCCCAGGAGACGTGTTCTGGCGCCTTGTCTTTGAACCGACGCAATGGGCGTGGGAGTTGGGTTGGTGCCCTGTAGTGAAAGACCCGGCGTTTGATGCCGTCATTGAGTTCTTCGAGGGGGCGGGGTTCGATCTTTGAGACTTTGTCGAGCTGTTTTTGCAGTCGCGGGGTGTAATCCGAAGAGAGGAGGAACTGGACAATCTCATCGGCAGAGGTGCGGACACTAAAATTGCGTTCGACTTCTTTCATGAGTGGAGGCTCCAGCAGTTCGCTATGGTCATCATTTCGGTTGGCAGCGTGGCACACCAATGATGAACACAACTGCCGCATCCGGCAATGGAACCGCTGAGTAGCGAACCGCTAGAACGGTCAAAGCAATGGAACCGCAAAGGGGCGAAGGGGCAAAGGAAAGTCAAAATCGAAACGTCATGAGAGGAGGGAATGAGAGGAGGCGATAGAGAGGAGAGGAACGGGCGATAGAGTTCGAGGTAGTCGTGAGATAAAGGTCAAAATCTGGGAACCGCAAAGGAGCGAAGGGGCAAAGGAAGGTCAAAGTCGAAACGTCAGGAGAGGAGGGAATGAGAGGAGGCGATAGAGAGGAGAGGAACGGGCGATAGAGTTCGAGGCAGTCGTGGGATGAAGGTCAAGATCTGGGAACCGCAAAGGGGCGAAGGGGCAAAGGAAGGTCAAAGTCGAAACGTCAGGAGAAGAGGAAATGAGAGGAGGCGATAGGGTTCGAGGTGGTGGGAGAGCCATGGGGGGAGGTCGGTTGGAGTACCGTGATCAGCGGTAGAAGAAGTTCAACATCTTGGAAACGCAAAGATGCTAGTGCTGACCGCCGGATGTACATGGGTGGTCCCGGCGAGGACTGGGCGACGAGGACAAGGCGTGGTGACGAGGCCATGCCTTCGCATCGTCGAGGAGCCGTAACACAGCCGTCGTCGTTCGAGAGCCCCGGCGTAATTTCGAAGGGCAGCACTAGGGCGGCAAAGGAATGTCAAAGGAATGGAACCGCAAAGAAATCAAAGCGGGAGAGGAAGGTCAAAGGAATGGAGCCGTTTTGCTATTTCGCGTGGCAGCGATTCAGCTCTTCCGCGCTTCGGCGCTTCGGCGTTTCGGCGTTTCCGTGCTTCGGCGCTTCGGCGCTTCCGCGCCGGATATGCTCCGCGCCTCAACGGTTCTCCACGCGCTCTTTCGCGCCTCCGTGCTTCAGCGTTTCAGCGCTTCCGAGTTTCCGCGCTTCCGCGATTCAGCGCTTCGGCGTTTCCGCGCCGGATATGCTCCGCGCCTCAACGGTTCTCCGCGCGCTCTTTCGCGCCTCCGTGCTTCAGCGTTTCAGCGTTTCAGCGCTTCCGTGCTTTAGCGTTTCCGCGCTTCCGCGCTTCCGCGTTTTCGCGCTTCCACGTTTCCGCGCTTCCGCGCTTCAGGACAGATCGCGACGCGAGAAAATGAGAAATGCGAAGAATAAGAGGATGGCGATGACCGTCGCCGCGTAGGTCGTGGCGTGGAGGAAGTAGGTGGCCGGGATGTCGATTTGATAGGTCAATTCGTAGGAGAGGTTGAGCTTCTCGAAATCAGGGACCACCCACAGCGCGGCGTCCAGCAGCAGATAGACGGGGTTGTCGTCGGCGGCGAATTGCCGGGAGGCGTCCTCAATTTGCGGGGTTAGATTGCCGATGACCACCAGGCAGAATGTAAAAAGTGCACTCAGGAGTGGGCCGGAGAAGGTGGTAAAGAAGTAGGCGATGGCGATGATGATCGCCAGCTGGAGAAGGCCCGCGAAGTAGACGCCCAGGTGCGTCAGTCCCACATCGTAACCCATGAGTGTGGCGACGGCGCTCTTGAATCCGAACATCAAGGCGGCGCATACGGCCAGTACGGCGACGCTGGCGATGTATTTGCCCACCAGGAAGGACCCACGGGTCACCGGTTTGGAGAGGACCGTGAAAATCGTCTTCGATTCGATTTCGCGGTGCAGGGAGGTCACGCCTTGATAGATCGCGAGAGCGACCAGAAAGAGCATGCCCGAAAAGAAGACGAGGTTGTGGAAAATGCGCTCGTCTTGATGGAGGCTGACGGCGCCGAAGGTCGTTGCGGCGGCCATGGCCAGGCCGGCGGCGAAGACGACGGCGTACAGCGTCTTGTTGCGCAGCGCCTCCAGCAGTGTATTGGTGCTAAAGACCGCGAATTGTCGCAGGCGGCGTTTCATGGTTCGACCTGGCCGTCGGTGGAGTCTGAGGTGTCGCGGATGAAGATGTCTTCCAGATGCTCTTTTTGAGGTTTGAGACTCTCGATTTGCGCCTCGGCGTCGGAGACGGTCTGCAGGGTCTTTTCGAGGTCGATAGAGCCGTCGAGCTCGATGCGACGGACATCGCCGAGTTCGAAGATATCGATGACGGCGTCGCCGAGTTGGTCGGTCAGCTCGTTGGACCAGTTTCGGGCAAATAGTTCGTAGTGCAGAACCTTCTGGTCGAGCAATTCGTGAATAAAGCCGGTCTCCACGACCTGGCCCTGGTGGAGGAGGGCGACGCGGTCGCAGACGTCTTCGATATCGGGCAGGATGTGGCTGCAAAAGAGGATGGTCTTGCCGCGGCGTCGAAGTTCGACGATCAGGTCTCGGACCTCGCGTCGTCCGATGGGGTCGAGACCGGATTGCGGCTCGTCGAGGACGACGAAGTCCGGGTCGCCGATAAGGGCCTGGGCGAGGCCGGCGCGCTGTTTCATGCCCTTGGAGAATTTGGAGACCGGTCGGTCCAGTGCGTCGTCGAGTCCGACGAGCTCCAATAGCTCTTCGGCGCGCTCCAGTGACTCGGCGCGCGACAGGCCGTGGAGCCCGCCGTGGTAGATCATTAACTCCCGGGCCTTGAGATGTTCGTAGAGATTGGGGTTTTCGGGCACATAGCCCAGCCGGGAGCGGATTTCGACATTGGAGACCGGCTCACCGAAGAGTTCGATGCTTCCGGCGTCGGGGCGAACCAGTCCGGTGATCATCTTGATCGTCGTCGACTTTCCGGCGCCATTGGGTCCGACGAGCCCGAAGATCTCGCCGGCCTCGATGTCAAAGGAGACGCCGCGGACGGCCTTTACTTTGCGGCGTCGAAAACCGACGCGGTAGGTCTTTTCGACTTCGGAGACGTGTAGGACGTGGTCGGTCATGGGTTCCGTATTGGCTGGGACTGAGCAGCTTTAGCGACGCCGCCCGCGAGAATAGATGCTGGTAGGAAAACGGCCAAGTGGCGTCGGTGCATCAGTGGGATCAACGCCGTGAGGAATTCGACCAGTCGTACAGGGCATAGTCGACGAGCAGGTAGGCGTCGGCGGGCAGATAGCCGTGGCGGCTTCGGTGCATGCGCCGAAATTGCTCTTCGTAACGACTGATGCGCTCCACCAACTCCTCTTCGGCGCCCATGTGCAGCAATTGACGGCGCAGCGATTCGCGCTGGCGGTCGTCGTCGGCTGCAAAATAGCGACGCATCAAAAACTCGAGTTCCTCGTCGGTGGCCTCCAGTTGTCCGTCGACGATGTCGCCGTACTCCGGAAGTCCCTGTCGGAGTCGCTCGATTCGGTTGCGAAAATTGAAGGCCAGTCCCATCAGATCCGGTGGGGCATCGTCGATATCGGCGCCCTTTTCGGCGTAGTATACGGCGTCGCGCAGATCGTCGATTCGCTCTTCATCGTCGAGATGAAAGTGCCGACCGGCATCGTGGTAGTTGATGGCAATTGTTCGCGCCAGGCCCCACTGGTCCGGGAAGTACTCCAGCCCCTGTGCGAGAATGCGATTGGCGGCCTGAAGATCGTCGTAGGTGGGATTGAAGTTGGTTCCGTAGCGGAAGGTGTTGTGCCAGGAGTAGACCGGATTGTAGTAGGGATCGAGACCGATGATGGCGTCCGCGTATTGCGTGACGTCTTGGCGCGGAAGGCGGCGGGTTCGCTGCTCGGAGGCATAAAAGAGCATGCCCAGCCAGAGTACGTCGGCGGCGGCAGTCTCGTAGTTGAGGCTGGCGGCGGCGATCTCGTCGGCCG
>LFFM01001056.1_pt1 | contig 19624 bp, 7 predicted proteins | sample 643131 | NCBI WGS metagenome assembly LFFM01 (sample SAMN03777445, study PRJNA286221) | soda lake metagenome | biome: soda lake; feature: Kulunda steppe; material: water; isolation source: sample Tc-Br brine of Tanatar trona crystallizer | place: Russia: Kulunda steppe | collected 2011-07
CAACATCTTCGATTTGTATGATACACTAATAATTGTCACTGAACTCATTCAAAACAACCAAAACCACGAAGTCTACGCCAATCTTACACAGCGAAGTTTGATCGGTTTACCGTATAACTCGATTACGCACCTTGATCGGTGGTACCTGTTGAGGGGGATTGTTTGACTTGTCTCTCCTACTCTTTGTTTTTTCTAGTTAGGGACGTTTCACGCACTTCTGCCCGCTTCCGGAATCGGGTGACGTCAACCTTCACTTCCTTCTTCGTCTCCTCTCGCTCTTGTGTCTCGGCACGAAGGAGTTCAAACGGATTGGGTATCTCTCGAAGATACGGATCTGACTGAATGTCCCTACGCAGATTCCCGACGATGTAGAGGTAAAACAGATCACTGACATCGGCTGTACGAGCGGTTTTCCACTCGTTCCACGAGATTGCGGGCGTACGCGTGTCGTGACCCGAGGATTTCAGCTCGATGAGTCGCTCTGCATCCCCACTTTCGGGATTCACAGTCAAGATATCGAATCCCGGATAGGGGAGAGGGAGTCCAACATTTTCGGTGAGAAATTCGATCACGGGCCCAGCGATATCGTTCTCTTGCGCGTCCTCAATGTTCGACTCCGTCTCTACCTCGAACACGTAGTCATCAGGTGTGTCTTCTCGTCCATCAAAGTCGTACGTATCACGGAGCCGAGATCGTTCGTGTTGCAGAGTAATATTCATTCCAAGATTATCGACGGCGGTTCGATAGTCCATTGAGGGGCTACCCCCGGAACCTCCACCATCCAAGTTACTGCTCTCGTTGTCCTCGTCAAAGTCTTCGTCGGAGGTAGATGGGTTCGTTACGATGGTTACGGTCTCCCCGTCGACTGTTAGTTCGTCTGAAGCGTAGATTGGCCGCTCTCGAGTGTTGGAGGTGCGTTCTTTGATCTGTTGTCGTGCTGGATCACGTGTATTCTCGGTCTCGTCAGTCTTTGGCTCCTCATCTTCACCCCGATCCCCAGGGATAACCACTACATCATCCCCGGATTCAGCATCTACTCCTTCCAAAAGCGCACGTCGTTTACTCTCGATTTCATCGGCTGAAGAAGGAGCGCCGGCGAGTGTCAAGTAGTCTCTCCGTTGTCGATCATCAGCTGCAGTTAGCATCGTCACGACACCCTCAAATTGCGAGACATCGAGAGCACCACAAATCGCTCGAGCGAGATGTCGATACTGTTCGTCTTCATTGGATGATGCCTGCAAAACCGGCACAGCGGGGTCAGTTCGGCTGCGGCTCCTTCGATCCAAATGATATACTGGTTCCGAGGAGACTGTGGTTGTTTCGTCGTCATGCGTCAATTCGTATTCGACGGAGATCGTATCGACGAGTTCGAGATCATCGAGGAAGGCCCGCATACCGTTGAGATCACGGGTGATCAGTTCCTGCGATTGCCGCTCGGCTTCGAGCCGACAGAGAATGAACGGAGCAACCGCTTCGAGCTTTTCAACAAGTGTCTCTCGCTGATCAGGTCGTTCATCGATGAACTTCGGTGTCGCCTCAGTAGTCGATTCAAGATCACGAAGTCCAAAGTACGTGCCAAAGCTAACCGCATCGGGCTCCTGTAGGACGAACACTGGAAGGCCAGTAAATGGGATTTGTTCGAGCACGTCGGGCGCATCAACGAAGTACACCTCTCCAGCTGATTCGAAGGCGAACTCTCCGCCTGGATATCGACAAAGTACGTTGATCTCGGCGAGGTCATCTTGTGCCTCGACCCACTCCTCATCCGTTACTGTGCGCTGCTGATCGGGTAGAGGTGGCAGGAGTTCGCTCACATAGCGGTACGCGGACTTGATTTGTCGGAGAGTGTTTGAAACCTGTTCAGCAGATCGTAGTGAATTCGACTCGTCGGTGAAAGTGTTCGCGATCGTCCTCGTAACGGTACGGGCATCACGTGGCCTGAACGATGTCTGTGAGAGATCACGTCGAACGCCAATCGCGGAGAGAAAGTCTATAGCGTCACGAGCTTTTTCGACCGCCTCTTCGGGCAAAACCGGTAACAGGTACGTATCATACATCCTGAAGCGAGTACGGACGCTATCGACCGGCAGCCATACCTCGTTTGGCTGCCTGACGCCGTGATTACTGGGACACCACGTTGCGTGTTGCAGTTGCCACAACCAGAGATTGAGTCCGACCCGTCGCTTTTCGTTTTCCTTGGGGCAGTTCTGATTCCGCCAAGCGAAGCTACTGACATCGTGCGTGGCCAAAACGGGATGTCGATACCGCTGTAGACTATCTCTCCACCACGCGGTCACGTGCTCAAACAGACGGGTAGCCACATCACGATCACTCTCGGCCGCATCCGAATAAGCAGCCGCTGCGACGAGCTGGTCGAAGAACTCGACACCCTGTATTTTATAGATTGAGTCATTCTCCCCTCGCTGACGACCATCCGAATCAAGTTCCTCTGTGAGATGCTCTCTATATCGCTCCCACTCCTCGTCGGAGAGGGTATCCAGTACAGATGCTTGATTCGGCTGTTCGATCCCTTTCGTCGACATCAAGTCTCGACGCGTCTGTGGATCGAAGAATGGTGTGATCCGAATGTGTGGCGACACTCCAAGCCATCTGAAGAAATCTCGCCACACGCTGAACGCTGACTGCTCCTCGTCAAACTCATCTAGGTCATCGCCTTCGGGGTCAGTAACTTCCGAGAATTCGTTTGGTGGCGCGAGGTACTGGACACCGTCAATATTGGCACCTTCAAGCAAGGGTTCGACGCACTGCGCGTCAGACATATCCGACTGCCAGTCCGTTCCGAAATAGACACGGCAGGCTGGTGCCCAATCACCCGCTCTGGTTGGCACTGGAAGCAAACAGAGCCGATGGAGCGTTTGAGTACGTTCGATATGGGGAAGCGGTGAGTCCGGAGTCACAGATTCATCCGCAAGTTGCCAGACGAGTTCCAAGACCGCACGCTCACGAAGCGGAGAATCGTCTACGTCTGGTTGCCGCGGACTCGGAAGTAACGGGAAAATCGCAGCTCGAGCCACTTCTTCAAATTCAAAATCGTTGACGCCCCAGATCGTTTCCAGTGCTGGCTTGAGATCATCGACAAGTTGACTTTGTGTTCGAGAATCGACATCCGATTCAGGTCGATAGACCGGCGGGGTCAGAAATGCGATTCCGGGAAGGTGAACCTCTGGAATGTCAGCCTGTGGTGGGAAAAAGAACTCCAGTTCGGATTCTCCTTGCTTCGCGACGTGTTCAACGACACCCTCCTCGTTTGGGCGACCGATTGGGAAGACTGCTGCTTGGTGACAAGCAGTTTTGAAATTATCCAACACCTCGTCTTGATCGCTAATCGTTTCATACACCCAGATGAGGACTTGGAGTATCGGATCGACTGCCAGCTCATCAGCTGGCTTTGGGTATTTATTGAGCGGTGATCTCTCATCAGGAACCAATCCGAGAACAACTGGCACTTCTTCGGGATCGAGAACTTTTGCGCCAAGTGCGTCAAGGATCACTGCCCGCTCGGGAGAGAGTAGAGAGGTTCTTGGGAAGTAACCCTCAGATGCAATTTCTTCGATTGACAAACGCTCTGCCCCGTGGATTCTGGCAATATACTCAGCAATCTGTGGACGCGTCTCAGCATAATACGGGACGAGGAGTTCGTTGAGAGCAATCAAATCTGTTCTATCAGTTCCAATTTCGAAACGTGGAAAGACTGGAATATCAATAAACGCATCTCGGAGGGCGGCAACGAACGCTCCGTCCAGAGTTCCGGACTCGGCTTGTACTTCTGGAGAGAGCTGCGTGAAGTCAAGACAATCGAGGAACTCCTCTGCACTCGTCGCAGTTTGGGATACATAGGATTGAACGTCAGTCGCTAATAGGTCGGCAATTTGCTTGAGAAGGAAGGCGTTGTAGTTGTCTTCATCGTCCGTAACATCGATCCTCGTCCGTGAGATTTTCGTATAGAACGCCCCGTTGACCAAAACCGGAATCGGACATTGCTCTTCGGTTGGAAGAAAAACGTGAATGGCGGGTCGTTCGTCAAGACGGCGAAGATGAATACCATCTGCTTCGACCTCAACTTGGAATGCTACACCAATTCGCGTGTGGTCTACTTCGCCCCACGAATTGACGTCAATTCCACCAGTGTGGTTTCCGATGTCTATTCCTGTCCTTGAAAAGAGAGCGAAGGATTGATGATCAGATTCTCCGCCATTCGAGGTATGTGTGACGGTGGTGAATTCGAGAGAGGTCGTCTCAGAATCGAGTGGTTTGTGCTCGCGGTCGATCTCCCATCGCTCTGTGGTACCGTCAAGACTGATTTCTAGTTCCTCAAGATTCTGCAGAAATACTGCGGTGTGCCGGTCGAGGTCTGAAATTGCGTCGATGGCGTTTTCTCGGAGGGCTGGCTGTTTCAGCTCGAATCGAAAAACCGTATTATACTCGTCTTCAAGAAGTTCCTCAGCGCGATCAGGCACCTCTTCCGGGGGAAACGGCAACCGCATCAACGGGATACCATCGATGGCTGACCACGACCACTCATCAAGTTCCTCGACAACCTCCGCAATACACTCTCTGGAACGTTCGCGGTCAAACTCGAAAGAAATGCCAGTAGAGAACACTTGCGGCTTCTCGGTCAGGTCAAGAACAGAACTGAACCCACGTCCTTTGTGACCAATAGGGGCTTCCTGCTCTCCGCTTGCGTCTTTGGTCGTGTAACTCATCGTACAGAGAGCTCGCACGTCTTCTTGATCAACTGGTCTGCCCGTATTTGCTACCAGAAGGGTGTCGCCGTTTAGTTCGAATCGAACCTTCTTCTCATCCGTTGTTTCGCCCATCGCGTCGTCTGCATTCTGGATGAGTTCGAAGGCGAATCGCTTGTGATAGTCCGCCTGTATCTGTCCTTCGTCGCTGTAGTGTGCGTTGATATCTTCCGGTGTACTGCGGTACGAATCTAAACGTCTTGATCGTGATTGTTCGAGAAAGGAGAGGGTACCATCAGTGAGTGCGGTCATGAGGTTTCATTATCTGATGAGAGAAATAAAAGTATGGCTGACAAAATACTACATTGTGAGATAATAAACTAAGCTACTCTATGGCTACTGACAATCGATCACACCCACTCAAGTTTTGCATTGTGTCGACTCACGTAGCTTGGATCGACACTGCCATCTGGTAACGTAAGTTGCTGCCCGGCCCGATCAATCAGTGTGCGCTGCAAAAGGTCACTTTGAGTTTCGAACTCCGGATTTACTCGGAGGCAGTAGTCTTGATCAATCGTGAATAGGCCTCTATCGAAGGCAGCATGGTGTGTCTTGCTGAGCGGGAGAACGTTCGTCACATCCGCGCGATACTGTGGATAGTCACTCCACGACAGCACGTGTGCGACATCCAGCAGGCCGGGGTGATCGACACCAGAAATCGGACACGTCTTATCATATCGTGAGAGGACTGTTGCCCGGAATTCGGGGTCGACGACTCTGGCATGAATCGTTGTTTCATATGTTCCAGCAGTACTCTCAGTGTTATCAGCCGTCGGTCTATTGCTTGTAGCCCACTCTTCGACCGCCTGAGAGACAAATTGTCTTCCGTCGTCTGTGAGTCGGTACTCGTCTTCGTGTTTCTCGATCAGTCCCATACTGCGAAGCCAGTTGACCCGTTGGGTTGCCATGTCTGTCTGTCCTGGACTCCAGCCGAGTTCTGGGTGTGTTTCGAGTTGTTGTGTACTGATCTCTGCAAGCGACATTGGAGCCGCAGACAATGCATAGAGTAGACTCCGAAGACCCACGTTCCGTTCGCACATGATTCGGAGCAGCGTCGCTGTATCTTGCTGTTGATCGTACGTCTGCCCCGCATCTCCGAGTTCCCAATGGTCGTCGACTTCGCGTAGAAATCCAACCTGCTTGAGATAACTCACTCGCCGCATAATCGAATCTCTGCTAGAGACCTTTGCAAACGTCCCACGGTGCCAACCGACGAGCTCGTCTGTCGTTGGATTGTACCCATCGACAAACTCAATGATTACATCTAATGTGTCGACATAATTGGTGCCGCCACCGAACATGGGAACGATACTACGGAGGCGATCCGAAGGCATGAATTGGGAATAAGTTGGTCGGATGATGATTCTTTCTGTGATGCGCGCTTGTGCTCATGCATATTGAGACAATGATCTACCTCGATCACAGTAGCCACCCATACCCAAGTTCGTTAGTCTAAAATCATGAGTTAGATTTAATCAGCCGTTCGGCTTTGGGAGTAGCTTGAATTCGAATATTCGCATCACGATAAACATATTCGTCCAAAGTAGAGGAGATGTAGCGGTGGACTTCTTTCCCGGAATTTAGATTCCACCGAGTGGCCAGTTCACCATTCGTTGTCGGCTGCATTGTAACGATATCACTCAGTCGTTCCATGTCTTTTGATTGTAACTTCTGTCTTTTGTCGTTTGCTTCGGCACTTTTGGAGTCGACAGAAATGGGTCGAGGAAGGTCTGGAGAGATCCTCTTCTGCGAATCCCAGTCAAATATCGCGTCGTGAACATCCGCGTATTCGATAAACGAGCGAAGGATGTTATCACGCGTTGTCTTTGCACCAATACGGTCAATATTTCCTACGACTACAAGTTTTGATTTTGGTCGTGTGGCAGCAACATTGAATCGGTTCTGATCCCCGGCAAATTTCAAACTGCCTGGGTCGGTTCCGGCTACACTGTAGATAATGACGTCCCGCTCTCGGCCTTGGAAACCATCTACTGTTTCTACGTCGACAGCATACTCTGAATCTAGCTTGTCTCGGATCATATTTCGCTGTCCACGATACGGGGTAATCACACCAACCTGGTCTGGATCTAAACCATAGTCCTCAACGAGTCGTGCTACTAGTTGAACACAGACGTGAGACTCTTGTTTATTAAATGGGCTACCGAAACGTTGTCGCCAGCCTTGTTCGTCACTAGTAGCGACCATTGCTACTGGTTCATTGAGAATCTGATCAACAAACATTTCATCTGATCGTAGATGTGGTGGTGTCTTGATCGTCTCACCGTCTTTATTTGCCAATTCAATATTCGAGTTGTAGATCTTCTCACGTGAGAACCCGATAATCGGTGCCACAGACCGGTAGTGTGTTTTAAGCCAGGTGTCCTCACCGAATCGATCTCGAAGCAAGTTGAAAATACTTGATCCTGCTGGTGGGCGACCAGCGTCAGTCTTGATACTCTTTAGTACTGGTAGTAGCTGTTTGTGATCCCCGACGACGACCCACTTTTTTGCGGTCGACATCGCCAGTAATCCCATGGGGGTACTGATTTGACTCGCCTCGTCGATGATGACCGTATCAAACTCTACCTGTCCAAGCCCACCAATCTGGGACCGTACGAGGGTCGCTCCAGTTATATCGGCCTGCTTGACCGATTTGGCTTCTGCCTCTTCCCACAAGTCTCGTAACTCCCGCTGGAGTGCGGTCAATTCCTCACGTTCTGATGCAATTTCTTCGTCTATCTTTTTTTCCTTATTAGAGCCGCCAATGCGATTATCGACTTCCCGTCTGCGGAAGTTTTTATATTCTTCTAGCCTACTGATATTCTCTTGATGCTCTCCAATCACCGATTTGAGTTCGTCGACCCGACTGAGCAGATCATCCACTGATGCTGACTCGCTATCGATGACTTTCTCCAGCATTAGTTCCTTAGCTTGGGTAGACACCTTCTCTGGTCGCCCAACTCGAACGACTGTGTGAGGGGTTGCTCCAGCTAGTTTCTCCACAACGTTGTCAACGGCGATGTTCGTGTGAGATGTAACCAAGACACGCTCGCCTTTGTCGGCCAGTTCACGGGCAGCCTTTGCAATCACCTCTGTTTTGCCAGTTCCCGGCGGTCCAACAACGGTATACAAATCGCCTGGATTCATACCAAGGACATGGTTAACGACCTCACGCTGGGAGTCGTTGAGAGGGAAGCTTTCTGCACCGACGCTTTTTAATTGAGAGTTTCGCTCTGGAGTGATCTGCGGTCGTGAGTCTTGTTGCAGTGTTCTGAGCAGCCGCTTCGAATTCTGGACCAACCGCTTGTAATCTGTTAATTGTCTATTGAAACCTTCAAACTCACGCCGCGCCTCTAAAAGCCATGATTGCTGTAGTATTGTTGTAATGTGGGATTCAGCACTCCACAACTTAACCGACATTCCTTCTCCGAGAGGGAGCGTTCCCATCTTTCCGTAATCGACGTGTACTTCACTTTCTGTGGTGTTGATGACTCTGCCTAAGAGGAGTCGTTGTTCATTCGTGGTATACCCTACTTGACTCCCATCTTCGATCCAATCTGGTGGCCGATGTGCGGTTCCGATGATGACGAACTTCGAATCAGGGTTGTGTTCTGTCACCTCTCCGGAAAGCTTCTGATTATACCGATCTTGACGTTCTCGCTTCGCCTCGTCATGGACAATTTGTGGCCATCCGCCAAGTAATATCTCACAACTCGAACAGTATAGCTGAGGTGCAGATTCAAATTGACATCCACAAATATCGCATATGAGGTCACCTTCTGTATCAGCTGAACAAGCCTGCTCTAGAGCATCTCGAAGCACCCCGTGGTTGTTTTTTAGAAAGACTGCCGCCGTTTCTACTGGCTCCGAAATCTCTGAGACGCTCGAAAGGGTATCGAGGCGGTCTGTTATATTAGTTGTAATACCACTTCCGAGAAATCTATCACCGGGGCTAAATTCTCGTTGTGCACCAACCAACGCATAATGGATGATTGCCGCTACGGCGGCATCTTTTCCGAATTGTTCATGGAAGGCAGTGACTCCAGCTCGTGGACAGTCAGTAATCCAATCTTGCGTGCGCCGGGCAGATGCAGGAAATTCGAATTCCAATTGGGGCGCCGCGCGCGATACCACGTACGGTGCATCAATTAATAGATCGACCAATCGGACTGTATCCTGTTTCAAACCCAATTTCTGGCCACACTGTGCATGAACATACCATTGAGTCATGTGATATAATAATAATAATAATCTATTCGTATATATTGGTTTCCCACACTATTAATCAGCTAGTAATCAATGAGATACGAGTGGGCAAGATTCTCAGCAAACTCCCGTGCCAGCCGGTCGAGAAACGAGAACCAGCCGGTTAGATGATTCTTTCTGTGATATGTCTGTTCTATCTTAGCGTCGATTAGACCGGAAGAGCAAAGCAAACGTTCTCCACTTCCGGTGCAAGTGAGATGACCTGAGCCTTCCGCTGTAATTCTTGACGACGGTCTTCAATACGTTGTTCAAGTTTATTGAGCCGTTCCTGCTGCCCTCGAATGGCGATGTCCATATTCGATCCGGCCTCTGCTTTCCGCTCATAATTCTCGATGAACTCCTCTATTCGCCGTCGTTCAGCTTCCGCATACTCCTCAAGGTCATCCAGTTCTTGCTGGCTTTCCACTCGGCGGCGTTCGTGTAGTTCCTTTCTTAACGAAGTCACCTGCTGGCTGATGTACTGGTCAGCGGCTTCTCGCAGCTGATCCTGGCTCTGTATCAGCGATCGCACACGGTCAGCGTCGGGCGACCCTTTGATACTATCTCCTTGAACGACACGCTGACCCATCTGATGTCGGGGATCTTGATGGCGGGCATCGACATATACAGGGATCATATCTTCGCGGATTACCTCGCCTGTCCCGTCCTCGAACGTCACGCGATAATTGTACGCAATCCCTAGCTCGTCGACGAATGGGAGAAGCTTTAGCCCAGCATCGCCGTGCTCACTATCCAGTATTTGCTGCATAAGCCGCTGGACCAGATCGTCATCCGGCGAGACGTAGTCGATACCATCGTGGTCCATAGCGAAGTCTCGGCTGAAAGTGAACGGCCCGTACTCCTCGTCTGTACCTTGCCGAAGAGAGCGAGGCAGTTGGGCCCTGTAGAGGTTGCTCCCGGCTTTCTCGACGTCGCCACCGAGCGCCTCGACGCCGCGTTCGACGAACTCGTGGATGTCGGCCTCCGTCCCGTAGACGTCCTCAGACTCGTCCATCACCTCCTGAATCTTTTCTCGGCTCTTTTGATCAAACGTACTCGTATTGATGAGGCTGCGTTCGTACCACTCCTGAAGTGTGCGTTGACGCTCGTCGATGAGTTCCTCGAGTTCTTCCTTGGTTGCACTTGCCGGTTCCTCGTTCTGGATAGATTCCATGATGAGCGAGTCGACGTTGATGTCGTCGAGCATTCCCAGCACGTCAGCCGTGTTGCCGAGTTTACCGCGGATGTTCTCAACCTTGTCCTGGAGCATCTCGAAAATCTCGCCCTCCCGGGTATCTTCGAACGTGAAGTTCCAGACCTTGACTTCCTTGTCCTGCCCGTAGCGGTGAATCCGACCGATACGCTGTTCGAGCCGGTTCGGATTCCACGGCAGCTCGTAGTTTACCATGATGTGGCAGCTATGCTGCAGATCGATTCCCTCGCTTGCTGCGTCGGTCGCGAATAACAGTCGGGACTGGCCGTGGTTGAACTCGTCTTCGATGCGGGCTCGTTCCTCTTTGTCGACGTCACCGTGAATCAAGAGGATTTCGTCGGCCCAGGGTTCGTCTTTCACGAGCTCAAGGAGATAGTCCAGCGTGTCACGGTACTCAGTAAAAAGCAGGACTTTCTCGTCAGGTTGCTCTTCAAGTAACTGCTGGATATAGCGGCGTACCTTCTGGGCCTTGGAGTCGACTGAGATGCCCTCTGCGAGCGAGACGAGATCACGAAGTGTCTTGATCTCTTCTTCGAGTTGAGCGTCACTTTCAGTGATGGTCAGCGCGGAGAGTTCCTCCTCAGCTTGTTGTTTGTCGTCTTCGTCCAGGTCCTGGCCGTCGAGATATGCTGAGGCCTCCTCTGACAAACTGGTAGAGGTCGACTGCTCATTAACGAGATCGCTCAAACGGCGGCTCAGTGTTGCCTGAATGGCTCCAATACTACTGACAAGCCGCTTTTGCATGAGTGCCATTGCAAAGCCGACAGCGGGCTCGTTCAGTTTCTCAGAACGGTTGTAGACGTTCTGGACGTAATCAGTAACTGCACGGTAGAACTGCCTTTCATCGTGAGTCATCTCAACGGGAACCGAGTTCACCTCACGGTCGGGAAAGATGCGTTCGCCGTCATCGTCGTACAGTGTCTGTTTCCCACGGCGGATCATCACGCGGTCGACGGCGTCCTTCGAGAGGTCTTGGTCCTCAGCGACGAGAAATGGGTCGATGTACTCGACAAGCGACCGGAAGGCCTCGCCTTTGCCGTCGTGTGGTGTTGCGCTGAGAAGCAGCAGCGAATCGGAGTTGCCAGCCACCTGTTCGACAGTTTTCGATGTCTTGCTTGGCGATTCCCCCCGTTTGGCGGCCTTGTGTGCTTCGTCGACCACTACAACATCCCAAAAGGCCTCCTCAAGTGCAGGTTGGAACTCGTCTTGTCGGAGGAAGGCCTGACTGGTGACCATCTGTTGGTGATCTTGGTCCCAGATGTTCGCCTCCTCACCGAGTCGTCGGCGCTCTCCTTCGACCCACTGCCGATCGGCCGGTGTAAGGTCCACATCAAAGAAACGACTCATATCTCGAATCCACTTCTTTTGGAGATGGGCAGGGACGACAAACAGGACTCGGTCAGCGCGGTTTCGAGCAGTGAGTTCCTTGAGAATAAGGCCTGCTTCGATGGTCTTCCCGAGGCCGACGTCGTCAGCGATAAGCGCCCGTTGACGAAGCTTTTGCATGACCCAGTTGACGCAGGCCAGCTGATATGGTTCGAGGCGGACCAACGAGTTCGAAATGCTCAGAAGCTGTCCCTGTTCGTGAGCGATCTGGAGCTGGAGTGCTTGGGAGCGTAGATCGAACCACTCAGCGGATACAGCTTCATTCTCAGGGTGCAACTGGTCAGCTGACGCTGGGGTCAACTCACTCAACTGATTATGCTTTGGCTCTATTTCGACGTCGTCGAGACAAACCGTTTTGACGCCTTCGTTGTCGACGTAAGCACGAAGGTAGTCGAGATCACCGACAGCATAGGTCTTGATGACCTCTGCGGTAGTTCCGTTGAGTAGAATCGCATCTCCAGGTTCAAAATCAGTCATCAATGGCTACTCCTGTGTGATCGTGACGAAATTGAGCACGAATTCCTGGGGGAGGACACCACCATGATAGAATCGGGCGTCTGGGAGTCCCTGATTTCGGAATCGTTGGATCGGATCCGCGAGGGCCCTGATCTTTGTATCCTCGTCGAGGTAGCCAAGATGAGCATCCTCATCGAGGAGGACACCAGGAGAACCCTCGTCAAGATTCTCCCCAGCAACCCACCGACGCGTTACCTTTTCAGCCTCGGTTGGCGGGTAGATATCGTCGCTGTCGACACTCTGGGGGAGCGTGACGAAGCCGTGATCAGCGAGGATGTATGCGCGGTCCCACTCTCCCTGATCGATCTTCTTGCAGATTATCTCTGAGATCTTCTCGATGCGGTCGTCGAACAGGACCTCGAAGTCGGTCAGTTCCTCTTCACCAGCCTTGTCGAGATCATTCCAGTAGTAGGCTACACGGGTGCTACTCCAGCCGACTTCGTCATTCTCACTCTGCATAATGTAACTCCACCCATCATCCTTCAGGAGTTTCTCGCGCTGGTAGTTCGTGATTTTACGACCATTGCGTTCTGGATAGAGTTCCCCATCGTCGAGTTCGATATTGAAGCTGAACTTACTGCCAGGGGTGAGGGCTGCCTTCCCGAACTCGGTATCCGATGGGAGTACTCCGACCCAAGGGGCCTCGTCGACTTCGAGACTGGGGAGCTCACGACGGATGGATTCGGCCAGCTGGTGTGCAAGGTCGAAGCGTAATGCGTCGACGATGAACAACGCGACGCTCTGACCACTCTGGAGATGCTCTTGTTCTTGATCAAAGAACTGATGGGCGGAGTCCTTGCCAACGAACGGCGAGCCTGCCTCAATCTGGTCGACAACGAGATCCCCAAGGTCGCTAAGGTAGTCGAGATAGCGTGACTCGGTGAGTGACGTCCGAAAGTCATCAAGCGTTGCTGTTGCGGGATGTTCTTCGGGAAGCTCACTCTCCGGTTCACCTGAGATGATGAGATTGAAAACGGCGTTGTCGATCTGCCAGGTTCCCTCGTCTACATCACCGTAGAGCTCAACAACGTCTGTCGTGTCGCCGCGTTCAGCCCACGTTTCAAGTTCGTGTGCGAGATTTGCAACCTCGACGGCCTGCTCCCAGACACGTGTCCACGGGACATCGCCGTAGGTCGTTTCGAGACGTTGATAGCGTGTAGACGCCCGTGATGCGCACGTTTCGTAGTCACCGCCATGGAACGTTTGGGTCCATTCATCCCAGAGTCTGTGTTCGAGCGAGGCGTCGACCGGGCAGTCGGCGAGTTCCCACGGGTTGTCGTGGATGCGCAGCACGTCGTGCCAAAATTGGGCGTCGGGATCGAGATAGATCTGGGCAAGTTCGTCGGCCCGTTCGGAGTCGGCCTTGCTCAACAGCGATTGAAGTTCTGGACGGGAGATCCCCAGTCCCGAGCTGGGTTCTGGTTGGTATTCGGCATCGAGACTGGATTTCTCGAGCCCCTCTTCGACGAGCCACTCAGCGACCGCCCAGCGGCGGGTACGCCTCACTAGTGTGTCCTCGTCAGAGATTCCTTCGACGGCTGTGACGCCCTTATCGACCAAGAGGCGGCGGATCTGCAGTAGATCGTCGGGATCAGCGGGGAGGTTTTCGGTACCGTGTTCGAGGACGAACTGCACGGGGTCATCGTGGCCATCGAGGACGATCTTCGTCTGGAGGCTTTGAATCGGCGGCAAGCCACCTTCACCGTCGAGCCCTTTGAGGAGCGTCGTGGCGACCTGCTTGCGGTCGTCCCCCTCGGCATCCTCGTAGGCCGTGCGAAGCGAGGCGGCCTGAATGCGATCGTTCTCGAAGCAGTGTACGGCGAGCTTGCCGATGTGTTGGTCGACCATGCCGCCGGTGTGTTCGACATCTTTGAACCAGTCGACGTCGTCGCTGCGGGCCTGTGGGACATACCAGACGGTTCGGTCGCGGGGCGCGTCGGCGCGCAGCTCGAGTGGTGTCTGTTCGGCTGCGTGGAACGCACAGCTCAGCGAGCCGCTCACCTGTTCGACGATGTCGCGGAGATAACCGCCGTCGTCCCACCAGAGAACGACTGGATCATCGTCGGCCGCCTCGTCGATTGCCGTCTTGATAGCGTCTTCAGCGCACTGTGGGAGAGTTTTGGTCGCGGGCATTATTCTGAAGATTTTTCAGTTACCGCTTGGAGGAGGTCTTCACGGGTATCTGTACCAATTCGAGCGACACCGACCCGCTGATACGGGATCACCTGACAGTCTTTGTCCTCCAGTTTCTCGAAGTCAATCGAGTCGAGTACGCTTCGAGCAGCACCAATACACCAGATAGAGCCCGGCTTAGCCTCTTCAACGAGTTCCGACCAGATATCGCCTGCTGTCTTCTCAAAGGCGTCCGTCGACAGCAGGATCACCATCACGTCCGCCTCTCCCGCAGTAGTTCGTAATTCCTCCTGAGCGCTTTCCCAGAGGTTATGAGATGTCTCTTGGCCAGATTTGGTAGCATTTGCAATCGGCTGATTTCCGTTGAGTACACCGAACTCTTCTGAGAGAACCTGGAGACTGGTTTCGGCCGATTCAGAGAGTTCATCGGTTAATCCGGCCACCATCTTGAACAGACCTTGGAAGTACTCCTTCGTGGGCTTTGTTCGGTCCTCGGCAGTCGTGTTGGACTCTTCAGCGAAGATGTATGCTCTCATCAGAGCACCTCGTCATCGACGATTTTCGGAACGATTTCTGCGTCGGAAAGGGGTGTGATGTTAATTTTGACTCCATGCTTGTGATTTGGTTGATACCCTGCAGTCGTAACCTCTGAGAGTGCGCGGTCATCCCAATCGGACGAGATGCTTTTTGACAAGGAATTACACTTCGACTTGATCTCTTCGGCTAGTTGCTTGTAGTCGTCGAGGCCTTCTGCAAGCGCCGCCAATAATTTGCCTTCATCATTCCGTAGCCCTTCTTTTGCTCGCCCCGCTTCGCCTAGGAATTGTTCTCCCTCACGCTCGAAGTAGTATGTCGTGAAGAGCATGCCGTTGCTCGAATAGTGATCCGACCCAGCGATCTCGCTAAAGTATGGGAACAAGTCGTAGTGATGTGGATCGACTGGCTCGGCAGCGGGGGCCTCATACGCTTCTGCAGCAGCCTCCAGATCGTTCAACGCGTCGATCCACTCGTCCCGGTTCTCTGAGACGGTCTTGAGAAAGGTCGGACTGAACGTATCCTCGAACCACGCCTCGTCTTTCAGCTCCTGAAGATTATCCAGGGTATCGAGGTACTCCTGCGTCTGTCGTCTAAACGAGCTTACCAACGTAGATAGATCATCTGCCAGTTGCCGATCCTCAGAAGTCCAGCTTCGGGGAGTCTCTCTCATTAGGTCTTGGACCGTCTCCTCAAAAATCTCTATCTGCTGCATCGAGTTTACACAACGCTCGTACTCCTCTGTCGCCCCGGCCCGTTCAGTAGCCGTTGCGGACTCATCGTTACGCTGACGATCTGCTGCGTTCCGTCTTTCCCGAAGCCTCGCCTTCCGAGGTTCCACGAACTGTGACTGGATCTTGTCGAAGAGAGAGCCGTCAACCGCCTCGTAGTTCACGAGACAAGCGAATCCCCTCCCGTCCCCACTCGTGAGCCTAGTGGTGTCAACCTGCCAGACGGTCGGCCTGTTGTCTAACTGTTCGGTATGGTATTCGAAGAACTCCGTCTCGATCCAATTTCGCACGTTAGGATAGGACTCCTCAACCGGCGAACGGGAGCCTATGAGACTGTCAATCTCCGACAAACGCTCTTCGGTGTACTCCCCAAAGTACGCCTCCATTTGGTCTTCGATGGCTTCGACGGGACTCGGGTAATCGTCGTATCCTGTATGGAGCGGGATCACGTTCCGCTCGCGAACTGCCGACAGGAGACAGTAGTGCAGGAGTCCCTCAACCTTGGATCGTAGATTTTCATCGCTAAGTTCCACGTTCTCGGTATCCGCCAACTCGCGACTCATCGGGTCCTCCTTCGTCCGGAGTCGGATCTCCTCGAGAACGGATTCTCTGGCTTCGTCGGAGAGACCTACCACGTCAAATACGGTCTCGTTGATTTCATCCGCGAGGCGTTCGATTTCGTTAGATCGGATGAGGCGAGTGCGTTTCGAAGCTTTGCCAATTTCTCGGATGGAGGCACTTTTGTCTACAATATCTTCACGGATCTCCCTTGGATCGTCAAGTGAAATCACGGCTGGTCGGTCGTCGTAGAAGAACTCGCAGTCGTCCATCAATGGAAGCAACTCCGGCCCAGCGAAGTACGGGCTGACTGGGTCGTAGCTCTCTTCCGCAATAGAGAGCTGGTACTGCTTCTCGACAGTCTCCGTAATTTCGTCGTCATTCTCGAATATATCCAGCCACGGAATTCTTGAGACAATCTCGATTTGCCAGTCGCGTTCTGGAGTTAAAGACAGGAAAAGCCCGTGATACAGATCTGAGTTGAGTGCTGCGAGTATCTCCCACCCCATTGATTCATCGTTGGGGAAGAGCATGGATCCGGTCACATCAAACGTACCGCCGCCCGGGAAGTACCCGAAACGCCGGCCAGTCTCTTTGATATACGACCAAGTCAGCCCAGATCGTTGGTAGAATTCCTCGTTTCTCATTACGGACCCATCGAACCGTGCGACTTCTTTGCCATCCTGATACCAGTTTATCTGATTTTCTACTTCCGGGAGGACGTACGCGTCGGTTCCCCCCTTCGCGTACGGAATGAAGTTGTCATCTGAGGCGACCTCGTGGTGACTTCTCAGGAACCGCTCATTGTTCCCCGTCGCTAGCCCTTGGACTACGTCGGCGATTCCTTGGGCATTAAGTCCGCTTTTCTCCGGATTTATTTTGATCTTCGAACTGTGGAGATCTCTGATCTCTGGATGAGTGTAATAACAGATCGGATTCCCCGGAATCTTAGAGAAGTCCGAGTGATCAATCTCGAAGACACGCTGGACATCACCGTTGTAGACCGAGCTAATGACGTCTAGGAAGGTCTGCTCCTTCTCCTCAGCGGGGATATCGTGTAAGCGAATGAATTGACCGATTGCATTCGGATCTGACTCGGCTCGAACCACCGTCCCGACGGTTCGAACTTTAGCATTGTCCAGTACACCGTCACCAAACTCAGCCAAGAAGTCGAACGCACCTTTTCCGCCGATGAAGTCGTTCCGGAAACCCTCGAAGCTCCGCTTGAACATGAAGGTTCGAGGGACGATCATCCCGATTCGCCCGTCGTCTCCCGTCAGCCGCTCACACACTTCGAAGAAGTTGATGTAGTACTCCGGATAGTATTTATAATTCTCCTTGACGTAATCCTGAACCGGATCAGGCATCCGTTTCCCGCTCCCGTACGGAGGGTTCATCAGGGCGACGTCGTACTCCTGGGTGAGGATTTGCAGGAGCCGAAGGAAGCTCTTGAGGTCTTGGGCCAAGAATGAACCATCGGCTTGTTGCTCTTCGATTGCATCGTGTAACGTTGAGAGGAACCTCGAGAGGGTGGGGTCGTCGTTCCAGTCCGCGCTTAGTGTTAGCTGCTGCTCAGATCCTGGTTCTAGGAAGTTCCCCGAAAGTGCCTGATGAACATTCAGGAGGCTCCCCAAGCCGTGAATACTTTCGAACTCGGTGACCAGTTGTTCGAGGGCCTCACGGACCTCCGGACGTTCGTCGGCCACTTCGTCGAATACCGAAGTTGCCTCGTCGACGTCCGTGATCTTCGAATCTGCGCACACGATACCGAGCGATGGAAGATTGAACGTGTCCACGCCCTCTTCCTCCGCTCGAGAACGCGCTTTCAAGTAAAGATTGAACGCTGCCAGTTGGGCGGCTCGTAGATCGATGTCGACGCCGAAGAGGTTGTTCTCAAGGATCAGTTCAGGTATCTCTGCGCGATCGAGATCCGGTCGTTGTTCCCACCAAATTCGTTCCAGCACGTCGAACGCATAGAGGAGGAAGTGACCGCTCCCGCATGCTGGATCAATCACCTTGAGCTCTGCCGGTTCAACTTTTTCGGTCGTTCGACCCTCTGAACCCCCAGTGAGGTACGTACAGAATCCAGCAACAGAGTCGCTAGCCACCGCTTCTTGGGATCGATCTTTCCTCTCTTTGGGAGATACGCTGCCATCTTCGGATGGTACTTCGGACATTAGATCTTGGCTCTCAAGGTACATTTTGCCAAGGCTATTGTCCGTCAACATCCGGACGACCCAGTGTGGAGTATAGAACTGATTGGCAACGGAGACGTCCTCAATAGTCATCTCTCCGCGATGCGCACGGGTGCGAATATCCGAGAGTTCAGAGGTGTTGTAGTATTCGTAGACCCACCCAAGCACGTCGTCCGCGCGCCAGACTTCTTCCTCGGCGGAATCGAGCATTTCGCAAAGTTCTTCCAAGGTGTCGTCGTCGGGATCGACCAGACTGTAGGCTGACGAGCGGTCGAAGAGAATTTGAATCTCCTCGGCGAGATCGTCGCAGGCGTTGTGATACGCTTCGATGATAGCCTCATCTTCCAGCAGGAACTCCTGATGGACTAGCGTTTCGGCAGCGGGTGTCAGGCCGTTGTCCTTAAAGACGGTGACCTCCTCGTCGATGAACCCTCGCACTTCCATGCAGCGCAGCGCAGCCAGACGATTGACGATCGTGTAGCCCACGCCCGTGACGTACTGGTCGAAGGCTTCAGACCAGGTTTCACCGTCGACGGCTTCGAGTTCGATCGCTTCTACGAGTTGCTGCGTGTTCTCGTCCAATGAGTCAACATTTTCAGACTCGTCGTCTAGACCTTTCTGCGTGAGTTGAAACTCTACGTTGTCCTCGACGCGCTCGCGCATCTCGGTGACGATATCTTCGAGATGTTCACGCTCTTCCTTGTCCAATTGGGCCTTCCGTTGGGAGAGAGAATTGCTTGCCATATTAGTAGGGTGTATGCTGTATCCGTCTCCCACGACCGTCTTTAATGTTGTTGAGATGTCTCTCCGAACCCTACCAGTTCGATACGGCTAAGAATCGTCTGTAACAGGCCAGACTGGCTCGTTTGGACGTGGAATCGTGTCGACTCTCTCCTTCTCGAACTCCGAGGCCCTCCACGCAATGACGTTTTCTTTTCGTTGAACGTATTTCGGGTCTGTATGCAGCCATCGGGCGATCTCCTCATAGCTATGGCCAGCACAAAGCAGCATTAGTAGGGCGAAGTCGAATCGGTCCAGGTTGCTTTCGTTCGCATCGGCATCGATACGGTCGAGGAACGCTTCTGAGGCGTCCCGAAAGAACGCCATCAGGACCTGATAGACTCCTTCGTCTTCGAACCCATCGAAATCGAACCCGATAACGTCATACTTCTCAGTGGTACTCGATTCGACGTTCCACCGAAGATCCGAAAGGGTAGCTCTTCGACACCCCCTCAACACTCGCAGTTCTCGTTTCCGCTCTCGTTCCCACGTCGTTATCGTGTCTTCGACCGCCTCACGTTGGGCATGGTTTATATAAACTGGTGTACCCCTTCGGGCGATTGTCGACTC
>LFFM01001057.1_pt1 | contig 19623 bp, 17 predicted proteins | sample 643131 | NCBI WGS metagenome assembly LFFM01 (sample SAMN03777445, study PRJNA286221) | soda lake metagenome | biome: soda lake; feature: Kulunda steppe; material: water; isolation source: sample Tc-Br brine of Tanatar trona crystallizer | place: Russia: Kulunda steppe | collected 2011-07
AAAAGCCGGTTAGCTCAGAGGTAGGTAGTAGCGACAGCTCTGGATCGGCGACGCACTCACCGGAGTGAGTGCGCCGCCTTCAGAGAGTGGCAGAGATCTCATCATCCGAGACAGAAGAACATCCGTTCAGTTCTCCGATCACGCTTCATCAACGATTCGACTCAACACCGTCTTGCTCAACGATCCGCACAAACACCGCCTCGACGCGCCGCTAAACTACAACGGATGGACCGTGAGTACGACCGCAAACTCGATGGCGATGCTGAAGCCCGCCTCATCAAACTTGCCTGCAGCGAACCACCAAAAGGCCACTCACGCTGGACACTCCACCTCCTGGCCGACGAACTCGTTACCCTCGACGAGATCGACTTCGAGTCGATCTCTCACGAAGCCGTCCAACAGCGGCTAAAAAAACGCCCTGAAACCACATCTCTCAAGCAATTGGGAGATACCGCCTGAACAGGACGCTGACTTCGTTTACTACATGGAAGATGTCCTTGATCTCTACCACGAACCATACGATGAGAAGCGTCCTGTCATTTGTTTCGATGAATCCAGCAAGGCACTCCGAGGACACGAACGCGAGCCGCTCCCGGCCGGACCGGGAGCGGTCGCTCGTGTCGATCACCGCTACAAACGGAACGGAAAACAGCGGATTCACCTCTCAATGGAACCACTGACTGGCTGGGTACACGTCGAAATCACTGAAAGGAGACGGACGACAGAGTGGATTGACAGAATGGTCGAGCTCGCTGATATTCACTACCCGGATGCGGACTGCATCCGGGGTGTGATGGATCAACTCAATACACACAATCCTGCTGCATTCTACCAGTTCTTCCCACCAGACCATGCGCAAGCGTATCTTGATCGGTTTGAGTTCCACTACACGCCCAAGAAGGAAAGCTGGTTGAATATGGCTGAGATTGAGATAGGAGTGCTCAAACGACAGTGTCTTAATCGCCGGATCTATCACGCAGCGACCCTCCGAGCGGAGGTCGCTGCGTGGCAAAGGCATCGAAACATGACTACTCGACCTATTGACTGGCAATTTACCACCGACGACGCCCGGATCAAGCTACACCACCTCTACCCCATCGAGATAGAAGAGGATTTACAGATTCAGAGTTGAAGCTACACTTAGCTAAAGACGGATGGTGCCTATATACAGATAGTATTGCCGAGAGGGGAGCTAATTTGACAAGTAGCGGCGTGCGTCCTAACATGGAGTACACAACACTCGGCTCGACGGGGCTGAGCGTGAGCCAGCTCTGTCTGGGGACAATGAACCTGGGCTGGGAGAGCAAGGGATGGCGGCTGGGCGAAGAAGCGAGCAGGGAAATACTCGAACGCGCCATCGATCTCGGCGTCAACTTCATTGATACGGCCAACGTCTACCGGGACGGCCGGAGCGAGGAGGTGGTCGGTCAGGTTCTTTCGGAGTACAACCGTGACAAGTTCGTTGTCGCGACAAAGGTCTGTGGCTCGATGGACGACCAAGACCCGAACGCCAAAGGTCTCTCCCGGAAAGCAATTGAGCAGGAGCTGGCTAACTCGCTTGATAGGCTGGGAATAGAGACGGTCGATTTGTACCAAATTCATCGCTGGGACGAGAATACCCCGATCCAGGAAACGCTCCGAACGCTTAACGACGCGGTTCGTCGGAACCAGGTCCGGTATATCGGCGCCTCGTCGATGTGGGCCCACCAGTTCGCCGAGGCGTTACATACCAGCGACTGCCGCGGGCTCGAACGCTTTGCCTCAATGCAGAACCACTACAATCCGGTGTATCGCGAGGAGGAACGCGAGATGCTGCCGCTCTGCCGGCAGGAGGGTATCGGTGTCATCCCCTGGAGTCCGCTAGCGCGGGGGTATCTTACCCGGCCACAAGACGAGTTCGAGACGACGGAACGCGCTAGTGAGGAGACGGAGCGGCAGGCAAAGCGTCACGCGAGCTACCGGGACGGCGGCGGCGAAGAGATTAATCGGCGAATCGAAGAACTCGCTGGAGAGTACGGCGTCTCGATGGCGCAGCTGACTATCGCATGGCATCTCCATAACGAATACGTTACCGCACCCATCGTGGGCATATCGAGCGTCGAACACCTTGAGGAGGCGGTCGAAGCTGTCGACATCACGCTCTCGGAGTCCGACCGGGAGTACATCGAAGAGCCGTACGAACCCGTCCCGATTGCAGGCCACGACTAGAACCACCGTGAAACGCCCTCGCGTCGACTTTCATCGGTAACCCACCCCGCCGTGTGTATACACAACATTTATTTCAGTCCGTGCCAACTATTTTCACCGTTAGTCATGGCTCAACAGATAGAAGAAATGATAGAACCTGCAGAGGTAGTTAAACTGACACAGGACTTGGTTCAGATTCCAAGCCAGTATATCGAAAACGAACTCGCACAGCACGACGAAATTGCGGAGTTCCTTGAGGAGTATATGAACCAGATCGGAATGGAAACAGAGGTGCTGGAGCCAAACGAGGGTTTCCCGCTGGTCGTTGGCTCAACTGGCAAGGTCGAGGACGGTCCGACAATCGGCGTCGTCGGCCACTATAGTACAGTGGCAGTTGGGGATGAAGATGAGTGGTCGTACGATCCCCTGGGTGGTGAAATTGACGACGGCAAACTGTACGGTCGGGGGTCCGGTGATCAGAAGGGCGGCATCGCAGCCGTTTTAGTGGCTGCAAAGATGCTCCTGGAAAACAACGCCGAGCTGAAAGGGGAGCTACGGCTACTGATGGTCCCGGGGGAAGGGTGTACAGCCAAGGCAACAAAACCGATTGCTGAACAGCATCCGGATTCGATCGACTGTGATGTCTATATCGACTCCGACACGAAGCCCGAAAGCGTGAGCCTAGTTCACGGCGGATTGCTCTGGGTCGAGCTGACCACCCGGGGCGACTCGAACCACGCCGGCCTGGAGACCGAAGACGGCGAGGTTCCGGTCAACCCCACGGAGACGATGGTGGACGTGGTAGACCGGCTCCGTGACAATAGGTGGATGGAGTACGACATCCACCCGCTGATGGACGACGACGGCCCCCTGTCGTGGGCGTACCGCTACTCCAAGGAGCCCATCGTCGAGGTCACCTGTTTCAACGCCGGCGACAAGGTGAACCAGATTCCCGAAAAGGCCACGGCACAGGTCGACATCCGGATGAACACGACCCAGACTGCCGACCAGGTGCTCGAGGAGTTCGAGGCCGTCCTGGACGAACTCCGGGAGGAGAACCCGGAGATAAACGTCTCCTACGAGCTCCTGCAGGAATCGAGCAACGACCAGGATCCCGTGTCGCCGGACCACCCAATCGTGGACCACATCACCGACACCTGGGACGCCGTCGACAGCTACGAACCGGAGCTGGTCGGCGTTTCCGGCGGCGGCCGCCCCGAACTTGCCAAGTTCGGCCCCGTCATCCACTTCGGGGCCGGCGGCGGGAACAAGGCCCACGGAATCGACGAGAACATCCCCATCGACCGGCTCGTGCAGGGCGCACAGCTCCACTCCCATTTCTACCAGCAGGCCCTCGCGGACGACCCTGTCAACCTGAACTGACGCCGGGACGCTCACTTCGTCCCGGCCCACGGGACGGCCACCCGATGGAGACTCCGCTAACCAAAAGCTTTTAATATTGTGAGGTTGCGGCTAGTGATGTGTTCGCACGATGACCGCAAGTACACCGATTACTGTCGACAGAGACAGGGTTGTAAAATTGACACAAGATATGGTACGGATTCCGAGCCAGTACGTCGAGGACGAGCTGGCCCAGCACGCGGAGCTCGCCGAGTTCCTCGCCGAGCACATGGAGGAGATAGGTCTGGATGTGACAATCGAGGAGGAGGTCGAGGGATACCCGGTGGTCGTCGGGACGACACCTAGCGACGGGGACGGACCCACTATTGGCGTCGTCGGCCACTACAGCACGGTGTCGGTCGGCGACGAGGACGACTGGTCGTACGACCCGCTGGGCGGCGAGATCGACGACGGGCGGATTTACGGCCGGGGGTCGGCCGACCAGAAAGGCGGCATCGCGGCGGTTCTCACCGCCTGTGAGGAGCTTCTCGAGACGGGCGAACAGCTGAACGGCCGGCTCCGCATCATCCTGGTTCCCGGCGAGGGCTGTACCAAGATGGCGCTCGAACCCGTCACCGAGAACAACCCGGAGGCCGTCGACTGTGACCTGTACATCGACTCGGACGGCGGCCCCAGCCGGGTGAGCCTCGTCAGCGGGGGCTACGTCTGGATCGAGATAGAGACGACCGGCGACCCTGCTCACTCTGCGTCGCTAACCGAAGATGGCGAGGTGCCGGTCAACCCGGCAGAGACGCTCATCGAGGTGCTGTACGAACTGAAAGACGCCGAGTGGATGGACGGCGAGCCCCACCCCCTGCTCGGCCCCGAGTACGGCCGGTACTCGGAGGAGCCCATCGTCGACGTGAACGTCCTCGATGCGGGGAGCAAGGTCAACCAGATTCCCCCAACTGCCCGCGGCCAAATAGACATCCGGTCGGTTCCCTCCCAGTCGGTCGACGAGATTCTCGAGGAGTTCGAGTCGGTGCTGGCGGACCTCGAAGAGGAGATTCACGGGCTGAAGTACTCCTATCGCATCCTGAACGAATCCAAGAACAACCGCGAAGTCTCGGAGGACCACTGGGTCATCGAGGACATTCTCGCGACCTGCCGGGAGCTCGACCACCCCGAGCCTGAGCTCGTCGGCAGCTCGGGCGGTGGCCGCCCGTCGCTGTCCACGTTCGGGCCAGTGCTTCACTTCGGTGCGGGGGGCGGCGAGGGCGCACACGCACCCGACGAGAACATCCCCATCGAGGTGTTAGAGCGGGGCGCCAACCTGCACGCGAACCTCTATCGGAGACTGCTGACCGAGCCCGCCACCTAGTCCCGGTGCAGGTGGCAGGCGGCGTAGTGGCGCGATGAGCCAAACTCTGGCGTGACGTCGTACTCCGGTTTTTCCTTTGCACAGATACTCTTCTCGAGGAACGTCTCCGTGAGCAGCTGTTCGGCCTGCTCCCACTCCTCGTCCTCGATGTAGCCGAGCGATTCCTCGAGGACGTCGTCGGTGTCGCCCCTGAACGAGAGCCCGCCGAAGTAGCGTTCTTTCATCTCCGCCAGCTCCGAGCGGTCGAACTCCCGTCTGGTGACTGCCCTGGTAAACCGACGTATCGCCGCCCACTCCTCGTCGTCGAACGCGAACTCTTCGGGGGGGATGACGTCCGGGCAGCGGGTGCGGAACCGACAGCCGCTGGGCGGGTTTATCGGGCTCGGCACGTCCCCCTCGAGTATCTTCTTTCTGCCCTCCTGGTCGGGGTCGGGGACCGGGACCGAGTCCAGCAGCGACTGCGTGTACGGGTGCTGTGGGTTGTTGAATATCTCCTTTTCGTCGCCGAACTCGACAATCTCCCCGAGGTACATGACCGCAATCCTGTCGCTGATGTACCTGATGACGCTCAGGTCGTGAGCAATGAACAGAAACGTCAGGTCGAGCTCTTCCTGGAGCTCTTTGAGCGTGTTCAGCACCTGTGCCTGAATCGAGACGTCAAGCGCGCTCACCGGCTCGTCACAGACGATGAAATCAGGGTTGGTCGAGAGCGCGCGGGCGATGTTGATGCGCTGGCGCTGGCCTCCCGAAAACTCGTGTGGATACCTGTTGTAGTGCTGTGGGTCCAGCCCGACCTGGTCGAGCAGCTCCTTCGCCCGACGCTCGCGGCCCTCGTCGTCCAGCATCCCGTGGGCCTCCATCGGCTCCTCGACGATCTTTCCGACCTTCCAGCGCGGGTCGAGCGAGGACTGTGGGTCCTGAAATATCATCTGGATGTCCTTGCGCCGTCGCCGCAGGTTTTCGCCCGACAAATCTGCCAGGTCCTCCCCGTCGAAGTAGACGGAGCCCTCGGTGGGCTCGAGCAGGCGCAGGACGGTCCGTGCGAGCGTCGATTTCCCACACCCCGACTCCCCAACCAGTCCGAGTGTTTCCCCTTTCTTTATTTTGAGTGAAACATCATCTACTGCCTTGACATAGTTGATATCGTATTCTATCGGGAGACCACCATCCAGCTCGAACTTGAATCGATCGATATAGCCGCTTTCACTCACGAAATACTTTTTCAGATTCTCTATTTCTACCAGAACATCTTCATCTGGTACGCGCTTCATCTCAGTCTGGGGCTCTCTAGTTGTCATCGTTGATCTCCGTCACAGTTTCCGCAATAGTATTGCTGACTCCGATGCCATCTTCAGGACCCGAGTTGAGCGGGTCACTGTCCTCATAACCTTCGTCTTCATGTATCAGACAGGAGACGTAATGATCCTTCTGGTCAGCCTCCGACGGATGTATTAGAGTCGGCTCCTTCGTCGTGCATATCTCACGTGCCTCGGGGCAGCGAGTGTGGAACCGACACCCGCTCGGAGGATTTATCGCTTCGGGCATGACTCCTTTGATTGGTTGCAGTTCCTGCTCCGAACTGTCCGGTCTGGGCACGGAGTTGAGTAGAGCCTGCGTGTACGGATGTTTGTTGTTGTGGAAAATATCCCGTATCGGCGCCTGTTCAATAATCTCGCCCAGGTACATTACGTTCACGTAGTCACAGATCTCCGCAACGACACCCAGATCGTGTGTGACCCACAAGAAACTAGTGTCGTACCGCTCCTGGAGATCGTCTACGAGCTCGAGTATCTGCCCTTCGACAGTCACATCGAGTGCTGTGGTCGGTTCGTCGGCGATGATAAGCTTCGGTTGACAGGCAAAGGCCATCGCAATCAACACCCGCTGTCGCATGCCACCCGAGAACTCGTGGGGGTAGTCGTCGATGCGTTCGGCAGGTTTCGGCAACCCGACCTCGCGGAGCATATCGATTGCGTACTCCTCCAGCTCAGCTCCAGTCATATCCCGGTTGAGTCGGATGATCTCCCGCAGCTGATTACCAACAGTGAAGACGGGATTGAGACTCTCCATCGGATCCTGAAAAATGATTGCGATCTCCCGGCCGCGGATTTTCGATCGCAATTCGTGTTCAAGAAGCATCTCTTCGGCCTCCCGGACAGTCCCGTCGGCATCCTCCTCTAGACCGAAGATCAACTCGCCATTGAATTTGATTCGGCCGCCGACGATCTTGCCAGGATTTTCAACCAGCCGGAGGATTGCAGAGATGGCGACGCTCTTGCCCGCGCCGGATTCCCCGACTAAGCCGACGACATCACCTCGGGATATCTCAAACGAAATGCCGTCGACAGCTCTGACGACGCCCTCGTCAGTTGGGAACTGTACTTTGAGATCTTCGACTTCGAGTAATGGGTCACTAGACATGTTAGTTCTCAATTTTTGGCTCGAGCACGTCTTGCAGTCCGTCACCTATGAGGTTGAACCCAACGACTGTGATGAGAATACACAGCCCCGGCCAGAGACTGTACCAGGCGTTTGTCAGCATCACGCCACGAGATTCGGCAAGCATCTGTCCCCACGAGGGCGTCGGTGGCTGTGCACCGAAACCAAGGAATGACAGCCCTGCCACCAACAGGATGTTCCCGCCAACTCTGAGCGTCCCCTCGATTATGACCGGTGCAAAGCTGTTGGGGATGACATGCTTCAGTATGATATACCGGTCTTTTACCCCGCTGGCTCGTGCGGCTTCCACGTACATCTGCTCGCGGATGCTCAGGACTTTAGATCGTATTAACCGCGAGAACGTCGGGACACTGACAATACTGACACCGATCAGCGCGAAGACAATGTCGCGACCGAAGACTGCCATAAACGCGATGACCAGGATCAGGAACGGGATGGCGTACACGGTCTCCGCAAGGCGCATCAGGACGTCGTCTACCCAGCCGCCGTAGTAGCCCGCAACGGCACCGACTATGATGCCTAGAAACATCCCGAGCCCCGTTGCGAGGATTCCGACTTGTATGGCGATCCTCGTGCCATAGAACAGTCTCACAAGGATATCACGACCGCGGTGATCCGTTCCGAGCGGGTGGTCCCAAACGCCGGACCCGTACGTATTCTCAAACCCGGCTGGTGGAAGCAGGGGCTGGACCTGCTCAGGATCCCGCTCCGGGTGGTACCAGTAGGTCTCTGCGAAGTGGTAATCAAGCAGCTGTGCGTCGATTGTCGCGAACGTCGCAATTGTAATTGCAATTGAGACGATAACCAACCCGACCGACGCGGTGGGGTCTTTCAACACCTGCTTGAAGGTATATTTGAATCCAGTCTTGGCCTTGACAGTGTCTTTGTCAAGTAGCTCATCTCCCTCGTCCGTTTGGATTTCTCTGGTTGCCATGATTACTCACTCCCCTCCCCGTAGCTTACCCGCGGGTCGATGTAGGCATACGAGATGTCCGTAATGAGCACACCGACCATAAAGAGGAACCCGTAGACCAACGTCGTACCCATCAACAGCGGGTAATCCAGGTTTTCGATCGCCAGAATGATCAGCCGTCCCATGCCATTTATATTGAACACTGTCTCGATCAGAACTGAGCCCCCGAAGAGGGTGGCCAAGTTCAGCCCGACAACAGTTACCACGGGAAGCTGAGCCGGTCTAAACGCGTGCTTGGACAGAATCTTCCGTTCGGAAACCCCGTACGCCCGGGCTAACCGGATGTACTCCGACTGCAGCGAGCTGACCGTCGCAGAGCGTTCGATCCGCATTGTTGCGGCCATCTGGAACGTCCCCAGTGTCACGACTGGCATAATCAGATGTTCAGCGGACGTACGCAACACTCCGAGACGGGTCTCCAAGTTCTCGACACCGCTTGGATCTGCCCAGGGTAACACTTGACCGCTCGAGGGGAGCAGATCGAGGTGAAACGAGAAAATGATTATCAGCATGAGTCCGATCCAGAATCCCGGGGTGCTGACGCCCCACAGTGCAATCAACCGTGACGTGTGATCGACCTTCTCGTTCCGGCGGTACGCCGAGATGACTCCCAGGGGGATCGAGATCACCAGGGCAAACGCCAGCGACAGCGTCATCAGAACCATCGTGATCGGGAACCGCTCCATGATCTTCTGTTCGACGCTGACCTCGCCAAAATAGATACTCGCACCGAGGTCGCCTTGCGCCACACCGACCATGTAGTTTATATAACGTTCGTGGAGCGGCTTATCTAGACCAAAGCGTTGCTCCGCCAATCTGATTTGTTCCGGATCTGCCTCCGGTCCCAGCATGATTTCGACTGGGTTCCCCGGTATTGCATTCGAGAGAAAGAACGTAATAGTGACAATACCGATTAACACCGGAATTATCTGTAAAATCCGGCGGATGGTATAGTGAATGAGTCCCATGCTAACGAATAGTATTTACAGTCAACGATTTATATCTATCGACGGGAGAATGAGGAATGATTGCATAATAGACACTAGCCGGGACTTTGGTCCAGCCGACGGCGGGCTGCCAAGAGCCTCGATCGGTAACAGGCGGTAAACGTGAGCTGGACAGACTGAGCCAGAGCTCAACAGGGAGCATACCTCACCACAGGTCACGTTGTGACCCGCACGGTAAATCGAAGTCGCCGATCGGTCGGTTATGCCCGGAACCACTGCCGATGAAGATGGCTGCCCCACAATGACGCCGTTCGAGAGGACACACAAGGGCCAGTGACGCCTCGATGTCGGAACGACCGGAAGAGTTCTTGATGTAAGCGGCCGCAAGGTATCCTGCCCGATAGTTGCCCCAGCTCCGACCTCGCAGTCCCCGAAATCACCTTCGGTATTGTCGAGACTATCGCCTGGTAGTGGTCGGGTTCCGGCTTTGGTAGTCAAGGGTGATCCACTGATGTACGGCCTTATACGAGAATCCGGACACGTGCTAGACGTTCCGGGAAGGCAACCCGGCATGAGACGCGGCTATTCATTTTCATTCGCGCGTGGGGACGGCAAATGCCTCCGGTATTGAGCACGCCCTCTGCAGCAACGTGGTACTATGCGACATCTTCCCATTAAACCTCCCTCCTCCCCTCACTATTAAGTAACATCGTGTGGATTTCCTTGGTAGATGGCGACAAACAGATCATCGTACGACTCCTTACTAGAGCAATACCAGCAGATTACAAATATAGAGAACGCTAACGGCCTTCTTAAGTGGGACCAGCAGACGATGATGCCAGAAGGAGGGACGCCAGCACGGTCTCAGCAGCGCTCGGTGCTCTCTTCGGTCGCACACGAGCGGCTCGTCTCAGACGAACTGGGCAGGCTCCTCGAAGAAGTCGACCGCGAGGCACTCACCCCCGCCCAGCAGGCCAACGTCCGAGAAATCGAGCGCCGCCACAACCGCGAAGCATCTGTTCCAAAGGATACTGTCGAACGCGTTTCAGACACTGAATCACGGGCACGGTCCGTTTGGAAGGAAGCGCACGCGAGCGATGATTTCGAGTCGTTCGCGCCCGTGATGAAGGAGGTTACTGATGCCTACATCGACCGTGCCAGAGAGATTGACACGGATGCGGATCCGTACGCCGTCCTGGTCAGTGAAACCGAACCGTCCCTCTCCCTTGAGCGAATCGAGATAGTTCTGGATGAGCTGAAAGATGCGCTAGTCCCGCTGATTGAAGAGATTCGCACAAGCGGCAAGGACATCGAGACGGACGCGTTCAAGGGTTCGTTCGATCAGTCCAAACAGCTCGAGTTCTTCGAGGAAGTGCTGACGCTCGTGGGCTATGACTGGAACCGAGGGCGGCTCGACACCTCCCCGCACCCCTTTACGTCCGGCACGCAGTTCGACGCTCGCGTCACCTCCCGGACGACCGAGGACAACCTGCTCGACGGGCTCGGTGCCGCGCTCCACGAGTTCGGCCACGCCACCTACCAACTGGGGCTGTCCAGGGAGGAGTACGGCACGCCGCTCGGGGAGGCCAGGAGCAAAGCGGTCCACGAGTCCCAGTCGCGGTTCTGGGAGAACCACGTGGGACTCTCGGAGCCGTTCTGGGAGGAGGTGCTCCCCATCGCCAAGCAGCATTTCCCCCAGCTCGAGGACGTGACCCCGAGGGAGGCCTACGAATCCGCCACACAGGTACACGAGGACAACCTCACCCGCGTCGACGCCGACGAGCTCACCTACCATCTCCACCTGCTCGTCCGCATCGAAATCGAACGCGCCTACATCGACGGCGAAATCACCATCGACGAGATTCCGGCGCTGTGGAACGAAAAGATGGAGGAGTACCTCGGCATCACGCCGCCAAACGACAGGCTCGGCCCGCTGCAGGACGCCCAGTGGACACACGGGTTCGGGAACTTCCACAAGTTCGTCATCGGCAGCGTTCTGGCCGCACAGCTGGCTGCAGCACTTGAAGAGGAACTCGGGAGCCTCGACGCACTGATTGCCGACCGGGAGTTCGAGCGCATCGACGCGTGGCACCGGGAACAGATTCACTCGAAGGGCAAGCGCTATCCGACCGACGAACTCGTCGAGCGGGCCACCGGCGAGCCGCTGACCGCGGAGTACTTCCTCGAGTACATCCACGACAAATACGAGGCCCTCTACCGGCTCTGAGGCGCCGCGCTCCCACTCCTCGAAAGGTAACTGCAGACTCACTTTTGCAAAAACATAATACGCAGGGGGCTCAACGTGGAGGTCAATGTCAACACAAAACACGGGGGAGACCTACGAGTCTCTTCTCGACCGCTACAGACAGATTGTCAACATCGAAAAGGCAGCGAACCTCCTGAAGTGGGACCAGCAGACGATGATGCCCGAAGGGGGGACTCCAGCCCGGTCCCAGCAGCGGTCGGCGCTTTCCTCGGTCGCACACGAGAAGCTGGTCTCCGAGGAACTTGGCAGGCTCCTCGAGGAGGTCGACCGGGAGGCGCTCACCCCGGCCCAGCGGGCCAACGTCAAGGAGATCGAGTACCGTCACGACCGCGAAGCCTCCGTTCCTGGCGAGGTTGCCGAAAAGGTCACCGACACGGAGTCCAGGGCCCACGACGTCTGGAAGGTCGCCCGCGAGGAGGACGACTTCGAGTCGTTCGCACCCGTGATGAAGGAGGTCACCGACGCCCACATCGAGCGCGCCGGACACGTCGACCCCGACGCCGACCCGTTTGCCGTGATGGTCGGCGAGACGGTGCCAGGTCTGTCTCTCGAGCGCGTCGAGACAATTATGCAGGAACTGAAAGAGGGGCTGGTGCCGCTGATAGCGGACATCCGGACGAACGGCAGGGATATCGAGACGGACGCGTTCAAGGGCTCGTTCGACGAGTCCAAACAGCTGGAGCTGTTCGAGGACGTCCTCTCGTTTCTGGGCTACGACTGGAACCGGGGTCGCCTCGACACCTCCCCACATCCCTTTACCTCCGGCACGCAGTTCGACGCCCGGGTGACCTCCCGGACGACCGAGGACAACTTGCTCGATGGCTTCGGGGCCGTGATGCACGAGTTCGGGCACGCGGTGTACATGCTCGGGCTGTCCAAGGAAGACTACGGGACGCCGCTGGGTGAGGCCCGGAGCGCGGCAATCCACGAGTCCCAGTCGCGGTTCTGGGAGAACCACGTGGGACTCTCGGAGCCGTTCTGGGAGGAGTTTCTCCCGACGGCCAAAGAACACTTCCCGCAACTTGAGGACGTGACGCCCAGAGAGGCCTACGAGTCGGCGACCCAAGTGTACGAGGACAACCTCATCCGCGTCAACGCGGACGAACTCACCTACCACCTGCACATTCTCGTCCGGACCGAGATAGAGCGGGCGTACGTCGACGGCGAGGTCACCATCGACGAGATTCCCGAGATGTGGAACCGGAAGATGGAGGAGTACCTGGGAATCAGACCGCCGAACGACCGGCTGGGCTGTCTGCAGGACATGTCCTGGACGCTCGGCTTCGGCGGCTACTACAAGTTCTCCATCGGGACGGTCTTTGCCGCCCAGATGACTGCGACCATGGAGGAGGACCTGGACGACCTCGATGGGTTGATCCGGGACCGGGAGTTCGAGCGCATCCAGGAGTGGCAACGGGAGCACATTCACTCGAAGGGCAAACGCTATCCGACGGACGAACTCGTCGAGGAGGTCACCGGGGAACCGTTGACCGCGGAGTACCTCCTCGATCACGTCCACGACAAGTACGAGTCGCTCTACGACCTCTCCTAACAGCAAAAAAGAACCGCCAAGGGCCGCCGCGTCCGGCTCTTTTATCCTAGCAAGAGCGTCACTTGGGTATATTTATTTGTTCACGGACGCGTTGACCGGTGGGTCGTGGCGCAATAGCTTCGGATTACGCTGGTCGACAGCGTGAGGCTGCACGCCCTCGACAACATCCCGGATACCGTAACTGTTCTGCAGGTTATACGCTGCAAGCTGGACCTTCTCTTCGAGGAACTTCGTGATGGCGAACTCGTAGCGTTCCTGCCGCTCGTTGAAGTCGGTAAGGGTTCCTGCTTCCGCGATGGCCTCATTGACATCATTGAAGGGATGATAATGCCCGGTGTTGGCATCAGGGCCAGAGAATTCGCTATTCACGTTGGCGCGCAGAATACCGTGGGGATCAGGATCGCTCATCCCGCGGCCGAGAACCGAAATGTTGGTTGTGTCCTCATCACCGGACCGTCCCGCTTCACCGACCGTCCCCCAGTCGAGACGGCGAACCTCCGTGTCGTAGCCGGCCTCTTCGATGCCGTTCGCGATCGAAACCGCGATGTTCTCACGGACGTCGTCCGGCGGACAAATGAGGTTGAACGTGTAGTCATCAGGAACACCGGCCTCCTCGAAGAGTTCCTGTGCACGATCCCGATCCCGTTCGTTGGGGATTTCGCCCCACTCCTCGTAGGGCATATCCCAGGCTTCAGCCTGGCTACGCGTCAGCGGGCTGTACTGCCGTTCGCCTGCCGGCTCGACGAACGTCTCGATGGCCTGGTCGAGGTCGAACCCGTAGTCAATCGCCTCCCGTACACGTTTGTCCTCACATGGCCCCTCGTTCATGTTGAACTCGATGTAGAAGTAGTTGAGGCCCTCAGCGGATGCGATTTCAGCATCGTCAATGTCATCCTCAACTGTCTGAAAGAGGTCGGGGGGGATCTGTTGAATGATGTCGTTTTCGGCCGTCTGCAAGGTCGTCACCCTCGTCGTGGGCTCCTCGATGAACTCAAACCGTATCTCCGAGATGTTTGCCGGTTCCGGCCCCCAGTAGTCGTCGAATCGCTCAAGGACTATCTGTTCCCCTTCATCAAACTCGGCCCACTGGAACGGACCCGAGCCCACCGGCTCCTGGGTGTTGAACTGCTGAACGTCCTCCGAGCGGACGTCCTCCGGGACAATCTGATGGCTCAGATAATGCGGGAAGGGGGCAAACACCTCCTCCTTGTTGAACTCAACAGTATTGTCGTCAATGACCTCAACACTGGTGAGATAGTCATAGTCGGGTGCTAGCGTGGTTTCCTCCTCTAACATAGCCATGAACGAGTACGCGACATCCTCGGCGGTCACGGGCTCACCGTGATGGAAGACGGCATCGTCCTCTATTTCGACAATGTACCGCCTCCCATCCCGTTCCACCTCGGGATCTCCCACCGCCAGCTCGGGGTAGAGGGTCGTGTCCTCCCCGTAGCTGTACAGCCGGTTGAAGATCTGATTGACGACCTGCATCGAGTAGACACTCGTACTCCGAAGCGGGTCGAATTCGACCGGTGAGGTGGCCAGACTTATGTTGAGCCTGCCTTCCGGGAGCTCGTCCGTATCACCGGGGTCACCGGTGTCATCATCGGTATCATCAGCATCGTCCCCCAGACAGCCAGCCATGGTCGCAATCGCAGCAGCTCCACCCACTGATTTCAGCACGTTACGTCTATTTGTACTTCCTAGTCTACTTTGTGAACTGTTGTCAGTCATCAGCGTACACACACTCAATACTTCCTTCCAAATATTAAAGTTTTTCTCCTCTCACAATCCCATAGGACCGTTTGGACGCCCAACCGTGTCTAAACATGACGGTACACTGACTGATGGTATCATCGATTCCGTCCTCAAGCACGTTTCGGCTACACTGCTTGCGGCCGTAACGAGGGCATCGAGACCAACCACACGGGAAACATACGCATATTTTATAATCGTCGCTGCTGATGGTGGTTCCATGGCAACACCATATGTGACTGGGTACGGTGTGCTCTCCAACGGCGAGCACGACGCGCCGGAGACGGACCTAGCTATCGAGGTGCTCCGGGAAGCGATGAACGATGCCGGGGTTGTGCCGTCAACAATCGATGGACTGTACATGGGAAAGCCTCGCCCATGGGCACGCCAGGGGTTCTTTTCGACTGCCATCGCAGGCCGCCTCGGTATCACCGCCAGACGCACAAACGAGATCAGTACAGCGGGAACGAGCAGCGGGGTGGCACTTCGTACAGCCGTCGAAGATATTCAGGCGGATACCGTCGACACTGCGGTCGTATTTGCTATCGACAAGGTGTCTTCGATGAGCACAGAGCAGTACTACGATTATGCGACCGGTCTGTTCGATCACGAGTTCCAGGCCCCGACCGGTATTTCAACGGCTGGTGTCTATGCAATGAGCTTGCGCCGCTATCTCCACGAGTACGATGTCCGACGGGAAGATATCGCAAGCGTCGTGGTAAAAAACCGGTCGAACGCGACGGCGAACCCGATCGCTCGGTTCCGCTCGGAGACATCCGTGGACGAAGTTCTGGACTCTCGAACGGTTGCAGATCCGCTGCGGCTGTACGAGTGTCCTGCTCTGTGTGACGGTGCAGCAGCACTTGTCCTCCAGAGTGAAGATGCCGACGACTTTGACGACCGGCGAGTGAAAATCTCTGGAACCGGATATCACCATGCGGCCAGTCACTTCATCGGCAAGCGGGAGCAGCCGCTCGTTTCGTTGCCAGCAGTCCCGAAAGCCTGTGATGAAGCAGTTGCGGATGCCGGAACGTCCATAGAGGCGATCGACTGCTTTGAGCTGTACGCCCCGTTCCCGCATATTGAAGCGATGGCGACGGAGGAACTGGGCTTGTTCGAGCCGGGAGAGGGCGCAGTTGCTTGTGCAAACGGAGAAACGGCTGTGGACGGGCAGACACCAGTCAGCCCGTCCGGGGGGTGTGTCGGACGTGGTCACCCCGCCTACGTCACACCGTTGCTCAATCACATCGGAGCAGTCAAGCAACTACGGCGGTCCGCGCCAAATCAGATTCCGGATGCACAGCAGGTCCTGACAACAAGCGAACACGGACACGTCGACGGTGTCAATGCGACCGTCTTCGAGCGAGGTGAAGCACGATGAACGACCCGTTCGCTACCCCCTTTTGGGAGGGATTGAACGAGGACAAACTCCGGATCACGTACTGCAAATCCTGTTCCGAATACGTTTTCCCGCCAACACCGGTCTGTTCACGCTGTGATGGCGCCGATATCGAGTGGCGGGACGTTTCCGGAAAGGGAGCCATCTACTCGTTTACCAACCAGCACCAAACAGCCCCCGAGTTCCCGGACTCGCTGGTCCTCGCGTTGATCGAACTGTTCGAAGGGCCGAGACTGCTGGCCACGGTTGATGCGGACTACGACTCGGTTGACATCGGGAAGCAGGTACAGCTTCACCCGGTGGAGTACAGCCACGAGTTCGACCGCGGGGCGTTCGACAATTATCCGTTCTTCGAAGCTGTGCTGCTGGACGCTTGAGTGTTACGCCGTCGCATACGAGAAATTCGGGCCTGCCACGGGTTCGAATCCCAACGAACTCAGCTCACGGGCTCCTTGAAGACGACGCCGTCATCAATGAACTGGTCAATCTCCTGTTCCGTGTAACCGTGCTCCGACAGTATCTGTTTGACCTCTTCGCCAAATCGTGGCGGGCCGCTACCGTGCTCCGGAATCCAGTCTACGGTTCGCAGCGGCAATCTCACCGTTCTGGTTTCTTCTCCCGTATTGATGTTTTTGGTCGAGATCAGCAGATTTCGATCCTGGACGTGGCTGTCCTCGACGACATCGCTCACGTCGTATACCGGACCCGCTGGCACTTTCCACTCGGAGAAAATCTCCATTAGTTCATCCCGGGTGTACTCCGCGAACGTCTCCTCGAGCTCTGCTCGCAGGAGTTCCCGATGTTCCCACCGATCGCTCATTGTCTCGAACCGCGGGTCATCGAGCAGATCGGGTCGCTCTACTGCCTTGCAGATCCGCTCGTACACTTTTTGATTGATGCCACAGAGATAAAACGGTTCATCGTCTCCGGGGCTGAAGACCTCGTTAGGTGCACTTCCCGGGAAGCCCGTCCCGGTTCTGGTTACGACCTCCCCAGTCTCGTCGTAGTTGGCAATCCAGTAGGCCATCCACGACACTGCTGTTTCATAGAGGCTCACGTCGATGTGGGCCCCCTCACCCGACTGTGCCCGCTCTTGCAGGGCCGCAAACACCATTAGTGCTGCATTCGTCCCTGTCGAACAGTCGATGACACTAGTCCCAATGCGGACCGGCAGCCGGTCGGGATACCCGATAACCGACATCAGGCTGCTCATTGCCTGAATAATTGGGTCGTAGGCAGGCTCGTTGTGGTACGGCCCATCCTGCCCGAAGCCGCTGATCGAACAGTACACCACGTCCTCGTTGCGTTCCGAGACCGTCTCATAGTCAAGTCCGAATTTGCTCATCGTCCCGGGTCGAAAGTTCTCGACGACCACGTCTGCTGACTCCACTAGCTCCCGTGCGAGCCCTCGTCCTTCTTCGGTTTTCAGGTCGATCGGAAGGCTCCGTTTCCCGCCAAGATTGTACGAACAGAAGATGGATCCGCCGTGGAGATCGCGAAAATCATCACCGTTTGGTGGCTCTATCTTGACGATATTCGATCCGAAGACGCCGAGTATCTGTGTACAGATCGGCCCTGCAACGGACTGGGTGAAATCCACGACGTTAACATCTTCTAGTGGTTGCATGTTAACCCAATCTCGTCGTTAAATAAATAAACCTTTGCACAGTAAAGTAAACATCACTCAATATATATTATCTTCGGAGATGGCCCACTTTGGGGTCACAGATCGTACAATGATTCATATTTGTCGTAGATATAATCGAGGAAGTACTCGGCCGTAAGCGGTTCACTAGTTACCTCCTCGATGAGTTCATCCGTCGGATAGCGTTTCCCGAGCGAGTGAATGTGCTCATGTTGCCACTCTCTCATCGCCTCGAACTCCCGGTTTGCGATGAGCTTGTCGAGACTGCCCAGATCCTCCTTCATCGTCTGTACAAACTGTGCTGCAAAGACGTTCCCGATAGAGAACTTAGGGAACCGCCCAAATCCGTGGGTGTACGCCACGTCCTGGAGACAGCCCAGTCGGTCGTTGGGCGGCCTGACACCCAGATACTCCTCCATTTTCTGATTCCACAGTTCGGGGAACTCCTCAATGGTAATCTCGTCGTTGAGATAAGCTTGCTCGGTTTCAACGCGAACGAGAATGTGCAGGTGGTAGGTGAGTTCGTCCGCGTCGACGCGGATGAGGTTGTCCTCGTACACTTGGGTCGCCGACTCGTAGGCCTCTCTGGGCGTCACGTCCTCAAGTTGCGGGAAGTGTTCTTTGGCGATGGGGAGCACTTCTTCCCAGAACGGTTCGGAGAGCCCGACATGATTCTCCCAGAACCGCGACTGAGACTCGTGGATTGCTGAACTCCGCGCCTCACCAAGCGGTGTCCCGTAATCCTCCTGTGGGAGGCCCAGCATGTACAGCGCGTGTCCAAACTCGTGAATTACACCGCCCAGCCCGTCCAGCAGGTTATTTTCGTCGGTTCGTGTAGTGACGCGAGCATCGAACTGGTTCCCTAAACTGAACGGATGTGGGGAGGTGTCGAGCCGCCCTCTGTTCCAGTCGTAGCCCAGAAACGAGAGGACGTCCTCGAACAGCTCCAGCTGTTTGGACTCGTCGAACGAGCCCTTGAACGCGTCCGTCTCGATATCCCTGCCGTTTGTGCGAATCTCTTCAATCAACGGCACCAGCCCCTCTTTCAACTCCTGCATGATTGTCTCGATACGCTCGTATGAGAGATCCGGCTCGGTCCGCCCCACCAAGACGGCGTACGGATCCGCATCCGGGTCGATCCGCTGTGCACGCTCGATGTGAACCTCCGCCACCTCCTTCATCACGGGTGCGAACGACTCGAAGTCGTCGTTTGCCTTGGCCTCCTCCCAGATGTCGTTTGCTCTTGTTTCGGCGTCCGTGACCTTCGTCGCAAGCTCGTTTGGAACGGCGGTCTCTCGTCGGTACTGGCGCTCGATTTCTCGGACGTTGGCCTGCTGGGCGGGGGTGAGCTCGTTGCGGTCGATCTGTTCGAGGAGTTCGCCCATCTCCGAGGAGACCAGCTTTTCGTGTTTGACGGTCTCAAGAACCGTCCGCTGTTGCGAACGGGCAGGACTCCCACCTGATGGCATCTGTGTTCGCTGGTCCCACTTGAGGAGATACGAGGCGTTCTCTATGTTCGCAATCTGTTTGTAGTTACTGATCAACGTCCCGTAGGGGTCACTTGTGTCGCTTGTTGACATCGTCCATTCTTGTCGCGTTTCGAGTTGATAAAGCCACCGAGAGAATGACTTCTGCGAGGACAAGATGAGTGTGCTGTTTGAGCGAGAACTCTTTGATCAGATGAAATTACAATCAAGCTGAAGCGGTGAATATGACG
>LFFM01001058.1_pt1 | contig 19593 bp, 18 predicted proteins | sample 643131 | NCBI WGS metagenome assembly LFFM01 (sample SAMN03777445, study PRJNA286221) | soda lake metagenome | biome: soda lake; feature: Kulunda steppe; material: water; isolation source: sample Tc-Br brine of Tanatar trona crystallizer | place: Russia: Kulunda steppe | collected 2011-07
AAAAGACTCATGCGGTGGCGTGCCTCCGAGCGGCCGAGCGCAGCGAGGTCGCGAGGAGTCCGCGAGGGAGGTCGCGGGGCGACGCGATGCGGTGCGGCTCCGCGTCGCCCCGCGGCCGAGGCTGGGGCTTTGGAGGCCGTCACCGCAGCACCACTGTCCACTTATAAACAGCCGACAGCAACACCCCAATCCAACTTATAAATAACCGAATCAACGTTTTGCGAGACTCACTCCCGACATCACTCACTACTGCGTCTGTACTGACCGCAGGGGAAAAAGTATCACTTTCTACGGATTTCAACAGATCTTGTTACTTGTTCGTACTGTTCGCTTAGTTACATTATCTTCAATCATTTTGTGACCGTCGAAAGACGAGATCACGACGTACGGTTAGATGCGTTCGTTACCCCAGAATGGGCGTATACGAACGCGATACCGCAGCTCGGTTGATCGCGTGAACGGCCATGAGTCGATCCTCGAAACCACGTGGTCCCGTCGGAGTTGGCTTCAGCGGTTGTGTATAGTGGACTCCTCCTGTTTGATCGCATACGCGGTTTTGGTACTACTCATGCAGATGTATTGGTTAGAAACGAGGGAGTCCACAGGTGAATCGGCCACCGTCGCGTTCGGCTCCGTATTCATATAGCGATTGAAGATTTATCCGGCGCATCCGGACCGACTCTTACTCACTATGTGATACCGCCCCGCATGCTCACTGGCGGCGTATCGGAGCCAGTGGCTCGGAGGCGACTCCGGAACGATTACGTTGAGCGACGAACCAACTACGGACATGACTGGTTCCGACTGGGACGACTGGCTCCCGCGCGCGGTCACGGAAGCGACACCTGACACCGTCGGGTTGTGGTATCTCGGCTGTAACGGGTTCGCGATCAAAGGTAGTGAAGGAACGGTGCTCTGGATCGATCCCTACGTCGGGACCGGCGACCCGCCGCGGACCGTCCGAATGGTCCCGGTACCGTTCGACCCGGACGATATTGAGAGCGCCGATGCGGTGTTGGCGACCCACGAGCACGCGGATCACGTCCACGGTCCGTCACAGGCGCCGATCCTGGCGAACACGGAGGCGGAGTTCGTCGCTCCCGACGACTCGCTCGCGGTGGCCCAGGAGGACGAGCGATGGGCGGAAGAGTGGGACATCGACGACGAACAGTTCCATGAGGTCACCGAAGGCGACGAGCTCCGGATCGGTGAGTTCACCGTCCACGTCGTCGAGGTCCACGACCCGGACGCGACCCACCCCGTCGGCTACGTCATCGAACATCCGGAAGGAACGATCCTCCACGCGGGCGACAGCAAGCCGTCACCGACCTTCGAGTCGCTCGCTGACGACTACGACTTCGATATCGGGATCCTCGCGTTCGGTTCAGTCGGAACCATCCGCGACAAGGAAACCGGAGAACCGGTCCGAACGAAGTGGTATAGCGACGAGAACGAGATCGTCGCGGCCGCGAGCGCGCTGGAGCTGGATCGACTCGTTCCGACCCACTGGGACATGTGGAAGGGACTCACGGCGGACCCCACCGCGCTTCACGATCACGTACGGAGCTTCGAGTATCCCTCGCAGCTGTCGATCGTCGAGATCGGCGATCGCGTCGATCTGTAACGGTCCGGACGACGCGAGGTGTGTGTGCCAGCGATATCGATCCACGCTGGCCGTGGCGAGGCGGTTATCGTCTCTGAGAGGCTGCCCGTGGAATTTAAGCCCTTGCTTGCGGACGCTTCCGTATGAACGAACGGACGGCGGAGTCGACGACGACCGTCGAAGAAGACGGGATCAGCGTTGAGAAGTCCTTTACCGACGACGCGTTCCCGGTTCCCGCAGTGATGTATGACCTCTCCTCGGATCGCGAGGACGCGGTACGGGTACGGATCGTCGACAGGATCCCTGACTCGTTCCCGATGGACCGGATCGGGTTCCACCCCGACTACGAAAGCGAGAACTGGACCGCGTACAAGGACCACCGCGTGGAGTTCGAACGAGTCCTCGAACCCGGCGAATCCGTCGAGACCGTGTTCGGGATCCGAGACGACGACCCCGATATCGAGGAGTTCATCGGGGTACCCGTCATCGAACACGTCCCGGTTGGCGAGGAGATCGAGGACGTTCTCGGCGCCGGCGAGCCCGATGCCGTCCGAGAGGTGCTGTCGGGCGACCGCGCGACGCTCCCGGGAATGGAGGACCCATCAGAGGTGGAAGCCCCGGCTGATGAGGAGCCGGATACACCGACTACGGAGAAAGAACGGCCCCATGTGCCCGAACCGCGAGAGATCGCCGTCGATACGACTGCCGCAGTCACGCGACGTGACGCCGCCGAATCGGACGTACCGCTGGAGTCGGAGGAGCCTCCAACGGAAGACGTATCCGAGACTGAAGAGGAGACCGCGGAATCCTCCGACGCGTCGGACACGGAGACGTCCGAACCGGCGACGACAGCAGCGGAAGGAGGAATCGCCTCAACGCTCGCCGACGAGATCCGGTCCGGGAACGTCGACGAGGAGGACCTGGACGTACTCCGGTCGGAACTCGATGTCGGCGTTCCCCGAAGCGTCGACGTCAGAATCAGTCGACTCCAATCGAGCGTTGCGGACATCGAGGCGTACGCCGACGCGCTGGCGGAGTTCATCGACGAGGAGGGTACCGCTCGTGAGATACTGGACGGGATCGATTCCCGTGTCGACGCGGTCGAGGAGGACGTTGGGGCGTTAGACAGTCGGGTCGAAGCCGGAGAGCGGGCACACGGCGAGCTCGCGACCGAGGTGACGGGAATCGAGGAGTTAGTGGACGAGATGGAAGTGTCCGTTGGGGAGATCGACGAATCGGTTGACGTCGTCGAATCATCCGTCGAATCGGTCGAATCCGACGTTTCCGGGGTTCGATCCGACGTAACGGAGGTCGAAGACGCCGTCGAGTCGGTCGAGGAGTCGGTATCGACGGTCGAGGAAACGGTTCACGACGTCAAAGAGACGATGGGGGGCATCGTCGAGGACGTCGCCGGCGTCGAAGCGGACGTCTCCGGACTCGACGACGAGGTGGACGACCTCGGAGACGACATCGAGACGCTCTACGAGGGGGTTGACGACGCTGCCGCAGCCGCCGAGCGAACTGACGGGCGCGTCGATGAAGTCGAGGACCGACTGGGGAGGTTCGATCAGGAGTTCGACGATCTCTGGGACGACTTGGCGGAGGTCGACGCACGTCTGACCGACATCGAGGACCGGCTTGGAGACGATCTCGAGGACGTGGACGCCGAGTTGGCGGAGATCAACGACCACCTGGCGGAGCTCGATGCATTCCGAGAGCGCCTCAATGACGCGTTCGGTCCGTGAGACGGGACGACTGCGGACGGAAACGCAACCCGTTTCACTGGCGATGCCCCACGTTGGACAATGACCGAGGCGTTACCCGTCGCCGTTCCCCGAAAGGGACGCCCGCTCGAGGCGGTTCTCGAACGGCTCGCCGATGTCGGCGGTACCGATCGTCTAGAGGCTCTCGCCGATACGGTGAGCAACACGCTCCGGTACGAAAAGGCCGTGACGAAGGGGTCGATGGAGCCGAAACGGGGTCCCTATCATCGCCTAGCCGACTACTCGGACGCGAGCGAGCCGAACAGACCGGAGTTCACCCTGTTGCGTGACGACCGGGACGGAAAACCGCGCCGGATCGTCTTCGACTCGGCGACGGTGGAAGTAGGGGGCGTCGACCTCATGCTCGTCGGCCGCGAGGAACCGTTTCGCGCCCTTCGAACCCACGAGTTCGCGTTGGGATTCGACGCGGCCGACCTAGTGTTAGAGGAGGTCGTCGGGATCCGATCGACCGGCCTCGGTGACCTCGCCGACGTCAACGAACGCATCGATCCGATGGACACCGACGTCCGGGTCGAAAGCGGTCTCGGGGACACGGTGTATCACACGCTGATGGGACACCCGGACGAGCTTCCACCGGGCACTGAACTGAACCGCGAGTTCCTCGCGGAGTACGATGGTTCAATGTGTATCTCTCCACGATACGAGCGGCTCGTAACCGCCGTCCTCGGGACTGATGTTCTTGCCGACGTCGAGTTCGTCTATCCGGACCCTGACGTGTCAGAGGAAGCCGCGATCGCTGATACTGGACTCGGCGTGTATCTCACGGTAAGCGGTTCAACGGCGCGCGATCACGGACTCGTGCTCGGCGAGCACCTCTTTCCTAGTGAGACCGTGGTGATGCGCAACACGGCGGAGGATCATCCGCTCCTCGAATCCGCGTTGCGGCTCTTCGACGGGATCGGGTCAAACTCGAGAATTACGATCTGATCGTCTCTACTGGGTTCTCTCGTTTCGACAGTCGTTCGGCTCACTGGTCCCCCGGACGATTATATATAGCAGTATGAGATTTATTTAATCGATATCGAACGGGATCGATCGGCTTCGTAGGGGTCTGACGCCATGGATTCGGCCGTTTCCCCGAATCGGGAGTGACCGTCCACCCCGGTTCAGAGTGGACCATGGCATGACGTTCGTCGAGTACCCACTCGTGAACCGATCTCGTCGGGGATCTCCATTCGTCGAAACCGTTCGTTCGGGGTGATGTATCGACACGACTTACCTTCCGGGCGTTCCTCGGCGTATCGACGATCGATATCCGCCGGACCGTGTACGTGGAGCCCCTCAGTGAAAAGGGGTGTATCGGCTCGTCCGAGGAACCGATATCGCCTCGACCGGATCGACGAACCGCCGTCCCGCCAGGCTTCGAGAGCCCCACGCCTCGATGACGGACGAACCCGACGACGTGACGATCCATGCTGAACAGGAGTGCCGATATCGAAGCGATCGAGACGGATCGGGAAACTCGACGCGAGCTGTCTGCGCTGTGTCTAATATCCGCTATTCTAGTACTTTTTATACAGAACAAAAGCCATACAATCCAAGATATTCGTTTTGCTAGGTGGATATATGAGTCCTACAAACCAGTATAAGTGACTTTATCCTGGAATGTGGGTTAGATTGAAGTCACCGGCGGAAGTGTGTCGATACGATGAGTGACGACGGACGCCGGTCGGTGAAAACGTACGTGCCGGCCGAACAGAAGCGGCGATGGCAGCGACACGCCGACGACCTCGAGATGTCACAGAGCGAGTTCGTCAGAACGATGGTACAGGCCGGGAGACGCGGATTCAGCTTCGACGACGAGCGTAACCCGACGGAGGCGCCTCCCGAAAGGTCCAACCCCAGGGGTCACGGCCTCGAAAGACGGATCGAAACGGCGCTATCCGGCGAACCCTGCTCCTGGGAGGAGCTCGTCGACGCGGTGTTCGATGACTTCGAAGACCAGCTCGAGAAGACGCTCGAATCGCTCCAGGACGACAACCGCGTCCGCTACAACGGGCGGCGGGGAGGGTATACGCTCGTCGATGAGTAGATCAGCCGCGGTCGACCCGGAGGACCCGGTCGGCTACTTCATCGAGGACCTGACGTATCACGGCAAGACGGAGCGGACGAGAGAGTCGTACGAGCGGGTTCTCAGGCGGTTCGAAGCGTTTCTCCCTGAGGGAACATCGCCGGAGACGGCGACACACAGGGACTGTATGGCGTTCGTCCACTCCCTTCGGGGCGACGTCGCGGAGAGCACGGTTGCGACGTATGCGGCGTATCTGCACCGGTTTTACGGATACATGACGGAGATCGGTGCGTTCGGCGGGAACCCGATGACGCTCGTGATGGAGGAGATGGATGAGACCGTGGACAAAGACCCTGCCCGTCGGGATATCTCGGTCTCGGCGATGCAGGAGTTCGTTGTCGGGATCACCCATCCCCTACACCGTGCGATGATCTGTACGCTGTTGAAAACGGGAATGCGGGTCGGCGAGCTGTGTAACCTCGATATGCGGGATCTCACCCTCACGGACTCGGAGCTCGAAGCGGCGTACGATCTCGGAACACGGCCGGCACTAGCGGATCGGCCGAACTCGCTGTACGTAACGCCCGATGCGACCGTCGGTGAGGAACTGAACGGCGAGGTTCGAACGGCGTCGAACAAACGAAAACGAACCACGGTCATCCCCGTCGACGACGAGCTCGCGTCGGTGTTGAAACGCTGGCTCGCCATACGCCCGGATTCGCCATCACCCGCTGAGCCGCTGTTCGTCGGTACGGTCGAAGGGTGGGGTGAGCGGATCGAACCGCAGTCGGTTCGTCACATCGTCGAGCAGTACGCCCGGGAGGCCGACTGGTATCGGACCGGAGGCGGCGCTGGAGAGAACGTCACACCACACTACTTCCGACACTTCTTCACGACACATCTCAGGGACAAAACGGGGGATCGGGGTGTCGTGAAGTACCTGCGTGGAGACGTCGCCGACGACGTGATAGACACGTACACGCACAACTGGGGCGATCAAGTACGAGAGGCGTACGAGGCGAGCGTCTATCGATTGCTGGATGGCCGCTCACGACGTATCTAGTGCGATTGGCCGTCTACGGCGGATTTTGTCGGTACTGATACGACGTATATGTGTCGCATAGCGATCTCATAAATCTTATATCGCAATATAAAATTCGAGCAGGCGTTTCGGTGTACGTATTGGGGAACAACCACGGAAAGCGGGGCGACTCCCGCCGCTTACTTTACCAGCGTCGTCGGTAGGTCCGTCTGCCGGACGACCGTCTCCGCGACGCTACCGATCAGAAGCCTGGCAAGCCCTTCGCGACCATGCGTTCCCATCACGACGTGATCGAACTCCCCGTCTTCGACGTATTCGACGAGTCGACGATCCGTTTCGCCGAGCAGGTACGTCACGGTGAGGTCCCTGTCTCCGGCAAGGTCCCGAATCGTTTTGAACACCGTATTGGCCGTCTCGTCGCCGACTCCATCGAGGTCGGAAAGGGCAGCCTCGTACACCTCGCTCGCGTCCGGCGGGAGCATGTCGATCTCGGGATACGCGACGTGAACGACGGTTATCCGCGCGTCGGGGAAGGTATCGAGCGCGTACGCGAGCGATTCCTGACCGAGCGGGGAGTCGTCCATCGCGACGAGGATTCGTTCCGACATACGGCAGCTACCAAGGGGGCGGGTATAATTGCTCCTCCGACCACGAGCGAAAGCGACGACCAGTTCACGACGGGAGCCGACGACGCAGACGCTCCATGACGGCGTCGATCACCCGTCCGTACGCGAGCGAGACCGCCGCGACGACGACTCCACCGACGGTCCATCCGAGCAGGGTTAACAGCGCCCGGCCGGTATCCACGAACCCGCCGTCGGCGGCGAACGCGACCCCGACGACGTGCTCGAGCACCAGCCCTCGGAACGCGCCGTTCGGAGTCGACGCGATCGCACCGGACAGCGTCGCCGCGGTGCCCTCCGCGGACAGCGACCGTAGCACCGCGAGATCACCGCCGAGGACGCCCCCCAGCACGACGAGCGCCGCGAGCGCTAGTGCGGTTCGCCGACTCGACGCCAGCGACGACACCGCGGTCGCAACCGTAAGGTATGCGAACCCGAACACGAGGACGAACGCCACGAACCTGGCGTACAGTGCGGGGGAGTCGACGCCCGGATGGGTCGCGTAGATCCCGGTATCGGGACTGGCCGTCAGCCAGACGTACCCGCCAACGAGGGCCAACGGTACGCCGATGAGTGCCACGAGCGCCGCCGCCCGAGCGAACACGACTCCGAGGACGTACGCCATCGTTCCGACGGGATACGTCCGGATCACCGCGAGTTCGCCGCTCGCCGCGTCGGCGAGCAGCGCCCTGTATCCGAGGACGACCGCGATCAGCGGGACGATCACCTCGACGGGCAACAGGAGGTCGACGACGGCCGGGACGATGCCCGTCGCCCCGCCTCCGCCAACGGCCGTGATCCCGGCGAACACCACGAACGTCCCGATGCCGAGCGCGACGTACCCCGGCGTCCGAGCGACCGTCGCCAGCTCCCGGCGGAACACCGTCGTGAACGCGCGCACCGCCACCGTCATTCCGACACCCCCGTGACGTGTACCGCTCGCTCGCCGGGAGCTTTTCGAGACGACCCGTCTCCAGCCCCGCGAATCGCGGCACGATAGACCCCCTCGACGGAATCGACGTCGTACTCCGCGCACAACGACTCGATCGGCCCGGCAGCGACGACGGTACCCCGGTCGAGCACGACGGCGCGGTCCGCGTACCGGTCGACGAGATCGAGATCGTGTGAACTGACGACGACAGCAGTACCGTCGGCCGCGTTCTCGGCCGCGAGGCGGAACGCACGCTCTCGCATACCGGGATCAAGTCCTGAGGCCGGCTCGTCGAGAACGACGAGCGGCGGATCGCCTATCGTCGCCTGTGCGATCCCTAACAGCCGACGCATCCCACCGGAGAGGGCACCCACGCGCCGGTCGGACGCATCACGTAGGCCGACGGAGCCGAGGGCAGCGTCCGGGTCCGCACCGACCAACCGGGCGTAAAACGCGAGCGTCTCGCGAGCCGTGAACGACTCGCGGAACGGGACCCGCTGGGGCAGGTACCCGACTCGCCGAGCGACGCCCGCGTCGGAAGCGGGGTTGGCGGGTTCCGACCCGTTGCCATCGGTCCCGCCCGGTCGAACCACTGATCCCTCGACGGGGACGGTCACCTCGGCCAGCGTGCGCAGAAGCGTCGACTTCCCCGATCCGTTCGGTCCTACCACCGCCGTGACCCCAGAACGCACCGAGAGAGACACGTCGTCAAGCACGACGATCCCCCCATACGTTCGGGTAACCCCGTCGAGCGCGGCGACGGGATCGGACTCGGTCGCTCCGTCGGGACCACGGTCCGTTTCGTCGTATCGACCGGTTTCAGCCTCGTCCTGTCGACCGGTTTCCGCCTCGTCGGTCGGGGTCGTGTGTGATTTCGTCATGGATCGTCGTCGGTGTCGTTCCGTTCCGACGGCTCGTCCCGCCAGTTGGGGTGGATCGGCCCGTCCCCGTCTCGGACGGCCGCGATACGATCGGGGTCGTACGGCTCGGTCGCCGGACTCGGATCGAGTATGCTTCCGGATCGCGCGCCCGGAACGGTGCCGAGGAGCCGATCGAGCAGGCGTACCGCCGGAGACTCGGCGAGCGTCGTCGCTGCTGACTCGCGATGGAACGCGGCGTCGACCGGGGACGTCGGCTGATACGCTCGGTCCGTCGCACGGAATCCGGAATCGGCACCCTCCCAGTAGTTACCCCGGTCCCCATCCGCCCAGATACGGAGCGGTCCCGCGCCCGCGCCGGCGTGTTCGTCGTTGCCGACGAAGTCGTTGGCGACGACACGGCTCGACGGGACGACCGTCGTCGCCCGCGCTCCCGCTTCGTTGTCGACGAGCACGTTGTGTTCGTACAGCGAGCTGCGGGAACTCGTCGAGAATCCAAGGGAGTTGTTCGCGAGGGTGTTGTAACCGACATACGTCCGGGTGCCGGACGCCTGGATCCCCGCCGGTGAGTCCCGAACGTCGTTCCCGACGATGGCGTTCCCTTCCGGTCGAGTCATCACCGTAATACCGCCGTATACCGACTCCCTCGCGACGTTGTCGGCGATCAGTGAGTCCCCGGTGTACATCAGGTGGACGCCGTAGCGGTTCCCGAGGAACGTCGAGTTCCGGACGATCGAGCCGTCGGCACGGTGGAGGTACACCCCGTCGCGGCCGTCCTCGAACCGGGAGTCAGTGATCGTTACCCGGGACTCCATCCCGACGACGCCCATGAACCCGTCGCGCCACGTGTCGGCGCCACGGACGTGGACGTCTCGGAGGATTGCGTCGGATCCCGACCGCAACAACACCCCGCTGGCGTTCGTCTCGATCGTGACGTCGTCGACGACGAGACCCGGAGCGTCGACGGCAGTCACGCCGGCGTCGCCGTGGCCGTACCCGAGCTGGACGTTCGTGTCCCAGTCCCCGTTCTCGTCCGAGGGGCTGCCGACGGCGTCGGGATCACGCGTCTCGTTCCCGGTGCCCGACAGCGAGAGCCCGACGAGTCCGACGTCCGATGCACGGACCTCGATCACCGATCCGGTCCCGTTACCGCGAACGGTCGCGTCATCGCCGACGATCGTCACGGAGTCGTCGATGACGAGGGTCTCGTCGTACTCCCCAGGGGGAACTCGAACCGTTCCGCCCGGCGGGGCGGCGTCGACGGCCGCCTCGATCGTCTGCGCGTCCTCGCCGACGACCACGGGCGTATCCGAGGGCTCGATCCGGTCGAGCGCGGTCGCGATCCGATCGTCGGCCGTGGTCCATCGATCGGTCGCCGCCGACCGGACGGCGTCCGCGGTGTCGACGTCGAACGAGCGCGCGCGAACCGTGGACCACTCGACGACCTCGCCGCCGTGATCCGCGGCGAACGCCGTCGCGGCCGCGCGGTCCGCGAAGGGAACCACCGTCTCGCCTGCCGGCGAGCGGGCGTCCGAACCGACGACGTACACCGCGTCGGTGGCCGGCGTCCACTCCGGATCGTCCGCCGCGGCGAAGGACCCGTCATCGGTCGTCGTGGGGTCCGATCCGTCGAACGTCGACACGTACACGACGAGCGGGAAGCCGAACTGTCGGTCGGTTCGATCGCGTTCGAGCGCCTCGACGAGCGTCTCGACCCCGTTGTAGCCGACCACGTACTGGTACTGCGAGTAGAACACTTGCGCGCGCGGGACCGTCGCGTCCCCGGCCATTTGTGCGTCCGTCTCGGCCGAGAGGCCGAGTTCGACGGTGTCGTCGTACGCGACCGGGTCCGGGGTCCCCGTCGTCGGATCGGTGAGGAACGCGCCGGCCGTGAGGGTCGCGGTGAGGACCACGACGCCGACCACTAGCCATCCGACGATCCGTGAGGGCTCGCCGAACGGGTCGATCCGTGTCACGTGATACGTCGTTCGCGCAGCCGTATAGACGGTGTGGTTCGTTCCTCGAACGCCGTACTGAACCGCTACGGAAGGTATTTCGGGCGACGTGATCGATCGGAGGTATGAACGAATCCGACGAACCGAACCGGATCCGCCGAACGGTGCTGACCGGAGTGGTCGCGGCCGGAAGCGTGGCGGTCGCCGGGTGTCTCGGCGGCGACGACGGGGCGGACGTCGATCCGGTGTCGCTCGACGGGGAACGGTCGTGTGACCAGTGCGGGATGATCGTCGAGGACTACCCGGGACCGGTCGGGCAGATCCACTTCGCTGACGACGAGCCCGAAGGGGGGCGTCCGGGTCAGTTCTGCAGCAGCACCTGTACGTATCGGTACCGGTTCGACGAGGGTGACGCGGGCCGTGACCCGGTCGCGACGTTTCTCACCGACTACTCGCTCGTCGATCAGGAGGTCTTCGAGGAGGGAGACGACGTCCTGTTCTCGTCACACGTCGAGCGCGACGCGTTTGCCCGTACCGAGTCGCTGACCGTCGTTGCCGGAAGCGACGTCGCCGGAGCGATGGGACCGGAACTGATCCCGTTTTCGGCCGACGCCGACGTGGAATCGTTCCGTGAGTCGTACGGCGGGCAGGCGATCGACGCCGAGGACGTCGACCGTGAGGTCATCGAAGGCCTCTCGTAAGCCGTCGACGGGACGGGAGCCGGCGCGTCGGCCCTTCCGCGCGCTCCCGCGACTTATGAGCGTGGGGGTCGAGCTCCGTCGTATATGTGTGGACGCTATACGTTGTTCGCCGACGTGGCCGAGCTCGAGTCCCGGTTCGGCGCGACGTTCGGCGATCGGTACGAGCCCGGGTACAATCGCGCTCCCGGCGAGCGACTCCCAGTCATCACGAACGACACGCCGGGTCGAGCGAGGTGGATGACGTGGGGACTGACGCCCTCGTGGGCCGACGAATCGTTCGACCTCATCAACGCCCGCGCGGAGACCGTGCGGGAGAAACGGAGCTTCGTGGACGCCTACGAGTCCCGTCGGTGTCTCGTCCCGGCTGACGGCTTCTACGAGTGGGTCGAGGAAGACGGGCGAACCCGACCGTACCGCGTCGCGTTCACGGACGACCGGCCGTTCGCGATGGCCGGGTTGTACGAGCGGTGGCGACCTCCTGAACCGGAGACCAGACAGACCGGACTCGGCGCGTTCGACGGGGGCGCGGCTGACGGTCGCACGGACGAACTCGAACCCGGCTCGGATCCCACCGACGTGGTGGAGACGTTTACGATCGTAACGACGGAACCGAACGAGCTGGTACGCGACCTCCATCACCGGATGGCAGTGGTACTCGACCCGACCGAGACGGGAACGTGGCTCCACGGCGACCCCGAGGACGCGGCGGGACTCATGGACCCGTATCCCGCCGAGGGGATGCACGCGTTCCCGGTTTCGGACCGGGTGAACGCCGCGGGGACCGACGGACCGGAGCTGATCGAACCGGTCGAGTGACGCGGCGGGTTCCCGGCCACCCGTCGCCGTTCGGCGGTACCGACGACGCCCGGAGACACGCCTCTTGGCGTTACCGACGACGCCTGGCGCACGCTTCTTGGCGTTACCGACGACGCCCGGCGACACGCTCCTCGGCCGTCTCGGCGCTGACGAGCTCGTACAGGAGCGCCCGGCCGCCGTCCGCCTTCGGTCGGAGAACGCGACCGAGACGCTGGGTGAACTCGCGCTCGCTTCCGGAGCCCGAGAGGACGACGGCGACGTTGGCATCTGGGACGTCGACTCCTTCATCGAGAACGTTGGCGGCGACCACGCGCGAGTAGGTCCCGTCGCGAAACCGCTGGAGGATCTCGCGTCGTTCCGCCGCACCGGTCTCGGCCGTGATAGCCGGGATCAGGAACCGTTCGGAGATCCGATATACGAGCTCGGTGTGGGCGGTGAACACGATGACACGGTCCTCGCGATGCCGGTCGAGGATCGACCCGAGACGCTCGAGCTTCCGCTCCGCGTTCATCATGATCTCACGGGCCGCGGATTTCGCGAGCAACGCCTCGCGAGCACGAGGGTCGGTGCCGGATCGCATCACGAGCTTCCGATAGTCCGAACCGCTGGTGAACGTGATGTCGGACTCGCGGAGGTACTCGACGAACGTCCCTTGTTTCGCCTCGTATCGCTCGCGTTCCTCTGGGGTCAGCTCCACCTCGATCCGGCGGATGTCGTAGGGAGCGAGGTGTTCGCCCGCCAGGTCGTCGACGTCGAGCGCGTACACCCGCTCGCCGACGAGTTCAGCGACCGCCTCGTGAGCGCCATCGGACCGCTCGAACGTCGCCGTGAGTCCGAGGCGGGCGGGCGCGGCCAGCAGCCGAGCGACGTCCCGGAACCCCTCGCCACCCAGGTGATGCACCTCGTCGAAGACAACGAACTCGAACGCGTCACCGACGTCCTCGGCTTTCAGGTATGCGGAGTCGTACGTCGAGACGGTGATCGGCTCCTGCCGCTGTTCGCCGCCGCCGAACCGACCGATCGGCACGTCGAACTCCGTCTCCAGCTCCCGGATCCACTGCTCCAACAGATCGATGGTGGGGACGACGACGAGCGTTGGGACGCCCAGGTCGACCATCGCCCGGATGGCGATCACCGTCTTTCCGGCCCCCGTTGGAAGCTCGAGAACGCCACGAGTTCCCGCGTCATGCCACGCCGAGAGAGCGTCCGCCTGGTATTCCCGAAGGTCGTAGTCGGTGTCGAGTGCGAGTCGGGGTGAGTCGTCGTCGGGGTCAACCGCGAGTACCCGGTCCTCGACGGACAGCCCCGCGACCGAGAGCGCGCGGCTGATCGCCGCATAGCGATAGGCGGGGGCTCGGCCGGTCCCGGATCGCGGGTCGACTTCGACGCCGGGGAGCGGGGGGATCGGGTCCGCGTCGGCCGCGTCGATTCCGTCAGCCTCGACGCGGATCGTCCCGTTCTCGTAGGAGAGCCGAACCGTCATCGGTTCGAATAGCCGGCGGACTGATAAAGGACCACCGTCTCGATCCGGCATGCGCGCGGCCGAACTCGACCCGGAACTCGCAACGGTCATCCAGGAGCTCGAGGCGCTCGGGCTCCCCGAGTGGCACTCCCTCTCCGTCGCGGCCGCCAGACGCGTGGAGAACGAGACGTTCTCCGGCGATCCCGAACCGTCGGTCGAGAGCGTGCGGGACTTCGCGTTTGACGGCCCACACGGCGCGGTTCCGGTCAGGGTGTACCGGCCGGCCGCGGCGGTCGAGGCCGAGTCCGCTGCCGCTCGAACGCTCGTCTACTTCCACGGAGGCGGCTGGACGCTGGGGACGCTCGACTCCGTCGACGGGATCTGTCGCGAGCTGGCGACGCGGGCCGACGCAGTCGTGATCTCGGTGGCGTATCGGCTCGCTCCGGAGCATCCGTTCCCCACCGCGGTCGACGAGGCGGTTGCGGCCGTCGAGTGGGCCGCGGACGTCGCGGGACGGTTCGGGGGTGATCCGGGTCGGCTCGGCGTCACCGGCACCAGCGCCGGCGGAACGCTCGCGCTCGCGGCGGGGTTATACGGGCGCGAGTTCGGTGGACCCTCCGTAGCCGGCCAGTTTCTCCTGTATCCGATCGCGGGCCACGAGTTCGACACTGAGTCCTACCGCGAGAACGCCGACGGACCCCTCCTGACCCGCGCGGACATGGAGTGGTTCTACGACCGGTATCTCAGCAGCCCCGTGGACGCGCACAACCCGTTCGCGGTCCCGCTTCGGGCCGACGATCTCGGCGGCCTCCCGCCCGCAACCGTCGTCACCGCGGGGTTCGATCCGCTCCGGGACGACGGACTGGCACTCGTCGAACGATTACGTACCGAGGGAACTCCCGTCGAAGGGCGACACTACCCCGCGATGGCACACGGGTTCTGTAGTCTCGCCGACCGAGTCACGGTCGCCGAGGAGGCGCTGTCGGCAGTTGCGGGCGACGTCCGAGCCCGGCTGTGAGTACGGACGACGGTCCGGTCGTGGCCGTGCGTGTCGACTTCCACAGGCGGATCGGGAGTGCGTCGGTAGCCTCAAGGGTCCCGAGACGCACGACACGGCCATGAGTCTCATCGGGTCGCTCGTCACGTTTCTCGTCGGTCTGCTCGTCGGCGGACTAGCGATCTTCATCGCGGCCAGCGTCGTCACGGACACGCAGGACTACGGCCACGCCGTGTTCACGGCCTTGGTCGGCGCGATCGTCTGGGGGCTCTCGGAGCTGCTCCTCTCATGGGTTCCGCTGATCGGCGAGTTCATTCCGCTTCTCGCGTGGGTCTGGATCATCAAGCGACGATACGGCTCGTCGTGGGTTCACGCCGCGATCATCGGATTCATCGCGTGGGGGGCAGCGATCCTCGTGCTCGCGGTCCTCCCCATCGCGGGCGTTACCGACGCCGTCGGCGTGCCGTTCACCCGTTCGATCGCGGCCGCGTAACGCGCGATACGTTCGGGTGGCCGAGCGTCCGAGTCGACTCGAGCGGGGCGTGTTCGAGTCGACTAGAACAGTGCTTCGCTCGAGCCGAGAAGGTGAGCCGGTCCGCCGACCGACCAGACGTCGGTGTCGATCCCGATCTCGGCGATGCGTGATTCGACCGCGTCGACGTGTTCCGGACGGGTGTTGACGTACACCGACGCGCCGGTGTCCGTCGAGAAGTGGACGTCGACCCCCGACTCCTGGAGCTCGCGAACCGCGTTGAACACCTCGATCGTCTCCGGCTGCCAGTACACCCAGCCGGCTGGGCCGGTCATCGTCGTCGCCGTCAACGATAGGGAGTCGCGCTCGGCGGTGCCGTAGATGCGCTCGAAATCGCCCTCGCGGAGCGCGTCCTTCATCTCCACGAGCTGATCCTGGACGTGGGCCGTTCGCGCCTGCATCATGTGGCTCGCGGCCGCCTCGCGATGGGCCTCCTCGGTCTCCTTGTACGCCGGGACGTGTGCGGCGACGATCCGCAGGTCCTCTTCGGGGTCGAACCCGTCCGGTCCCGCTCCGACGTCGAGCCGATACGAACGGCAATCGGCGTCGTTGAGTCCGGCTTCAAGGACGGAGTACGCGCCCGTCACCGCACGAGCCGCCGAGGAGGAACCGCGGCGGGCGACCGTCGAGACCTCGGGGAGGCTCATCTCGAGGCCGGCCGCCTCGGTCAGCGCCAGCGCCGCGGCAGCGAACCCGGAGGACGACGATCCGAAGCCGATGTTCGGCGGGAAGGAGTTCTCGCTCTCCAACCGGACGTGTTGATCGAACCCGGCCAGCTCGCGGACGCGGTCGACGACCATGTCGATCCGCTCGGCGGCGCGTCCCTCGACCGGTTCACCCCCGATGACGTACGTGTCGTCCGCGGCGTCGGGCTCCCACTCGACGGTCGTCGTCGTCGCCGTGGGCGCGGTACAGAGGCTGATGCTGTCGTGGTACGGTAATCGAAGCTCCGCGTCGCGCATCCCGTGATACTTCACGAGCCCCTGGATCGGGTGGGCTCGTGCGGTGACTTTCTCGGTCATTACCCCGAACAGCGACCGGCGGCGGATTAGTCGTTGCGATGCCGGGAGGAGGGCCGTTCGGTGAACGCGCACTCGACCACGAGGACGGGCACCCGGACAGCTGCCGCGGACTCGCCCGTACGAGATCGGCGTGGACCGCGGGTATCGGTCGTCAGACCCCTTGTCCCATCAGATGGCTCCGCAGGACGTCTGGCGTCTTGAGTCCGGCGTCGCTGTTGAGCAGGACGACGGTCTCGTCCCCGGCGAAGAACCCGTCCTGCGCGAGCGACCACGCGCCGGCAGGTGCCGCCCCGCCGGTCGCGCCGGCCTCCATCACCTCGTTCTGGGCGACCGCGACCGCGCTCGCGAGGACGTTCTCGTCGTCGACGGCGACCGCGGTTCCGGCGCTCTCCCGAACGGCTTCCACGGCCGCCGCCCCGCCGGCCGGGTCGGCGATCTCCAGCTCGCCACAGATCGTATCGGGCGTCGCCCAGGGCTCCGGCGTGTCGAGGCCGCGGTCGATCGCGGCCACGATCGGGGCACAGCCGCTCGCCTGGGCCGCGACGAGCCGCGGAATGTCATCGATCGCGCCGATCCGCTCCAGCTCGACGAACCCCTTATGAATCCCCGCGAGCACCTCACCGCTCCCCGTCGGAACGACGACGACGTCGGGAGGCCCGCCGAGGTCGTCGACCAGCTCGAACGCGACCGTCTTGATCCCCTCGTGGCGGTACGGAGTCGTGAACTCGTTCAGATCGGTGTACGTCGTTTCGAGCTGTTCGTCGACCGCGCCAGCGGCGTCGGGATATCGTCCGCCGACCACGCGCATGTCGCCGCCGTGGACGTTCGTCATGGCCTTGTTCGAGAACGCACACCGCGAGGGGACGAACGCGTACGACCGGAGGTCCGCGCGACCCGCGTACGCCGCCATCGACTGTCCGGCGTTGCCGGGGCTCGCACACGCGAGCGGCTCGACGTCGTCGCCGGCGGCTGCGCGACCGGCAACCGCCGTGAGCGCGACGGACAGTCCTCGATCGAGCACGGTTCCCGTCGGGTTGCGTCCCTCGTCTTTGACGTACACCGCGTCGACGTCGAGCTCGTCGGCGAGTCGGTCAGTCGGAACGAGCGGAGTCGCGCCCTCGCCCGCTGATATCGCCGTCTCCGCCGGGAACGGGAGCAGCGCGTCGAACCGCCAGTGTCCCCGTCCGATTCCGAGCGCGTCGTCACGGGGAGCCCCGAACAGCGCGTCCGGACCGACTGCGTCGTAGTCGTAGGTCGGATCGAGCCCGTGTGCCCCCTCCTCGGCCGGAACCGTCGTCGGGTCGGCCGTCTCGTGAACGCGACCGGACGCGCGACTCTCCAGCCCGCGGAACGCTGTCGTCGTCTCCGTCGTCTCCATAGTCGGCAGTGGGGCGGGGGCGACTAATCGCTTCCCTCTCGACGTCGAAGGCCGATCGACGCGAGCCGTCTCGGATGATCGCGGAGACGAACCGGACCCCCGTTCCGAACGACGGGACGAGACCCGGACGGATCGCGGCCCGGGCGCGACCGTTACCTCGACGGGTCGGCACGTCCGACGGGTAGTACGGGAAGGCGGATCGTTCGGCTCCGGGTCGGAATCAGCCATGTCCGACGCGTGTACTCGATCGAGCATGGAGGGTCTCCTTGCGGTTTATACATTCACGTCCCGATACCGCACGTATGGACGCAGACGTCATCGTCGTCGGCGGCGGTCTCTCCGGACTCGTCTCCGCGACTCGGCTTGCGGAGGGCGGTGCGGACGTGATCCTGCTCGAACGGCGTCCCGGTCTCGGCGGTCGGGTCCGAACTCGCGAGGTCGACGGGTTCACCCTGGACCGCGGTTTCCAGGTGTTGTTTACGAGCTATCCCGCCGTCGCTCGCGAGCTCGACGCGGACGCGCTCGATCTCCGGACGTTCTCCCCGGGCGCGACGATCTGTCGGCCGGGGTCCCGATCCGTCCTGTCCGATCCGTTTCGGGAGCCGGCCGCGGCGGTCGAGTCCGCGCTCAACCACGAGGTCCCGTTCGTCGACAAGCTCCGAACGCTCGCCTTGCGCTACGATCTCTCGAAACGTGACGAGAGCGAGTTCTTCTCGGGACCGGACGCCTCGATCCGGGAGTACCTGACCGACTGGGGGTTCTCCGAGGAGTACATCGAACGCTTCGTGGAACCCTTTTATGGCGGTATCACGCTCGACCGATCGCTGTCGACCTCGAAACACGTCTTCGAGTACACGTTCCGCGCGATGGGTCGCGGATCGATCGCGGTCCCTGCCGACGGGATGGCCGCCATCGGGGACCAGCTCGCGGCGAGGGCGCGGGCGGCGGGCGTGGAGGTCCGCACGAGCGAGGACGTGGTGTCGGTCGAGGTCGGCTCACGCGGCCGGTTCCGACTCGGGTCGGGCGGTCCCGCCGAGGGGGCGCGGGTGCAGCTCCTCGACGGTGAGACCCTCGACGCGAGCGCGGTCGTGGTCGCGACGACCCCGCCCGAGGCGCGAAAGTTGACCGGCCTGGAGTCGGTCCCCGAATCGGGCGTTCCCACCGTCACGGCGTGGTACACCCTGCCCGAGGGACTCGAGTTCGGAACCGGAAAGCGGATACTGCTCAACGCCGCGAACGACTCGCCAAACGCGGTGGTGCCGATGTCGGAGGTCGCGCCGGAGTACGCCCCCGAGGGTCGCGCACTCCTCGGCGCGACGTTCCTCGGCGAGGACGCGCTCGACCGGGACGAGACCTCGCTTCGAGACGACACGCGCCATGCCCTCTCCGCGTGGTTCTCCGAGCGCGGGTTCGAGGGACTGGAAACCGTCGCTGTCGACCGGATCCGGTTCGCACAGTTCGCGCAGCCGCCGGGCGTACACGCGGCGCTCCCGGACGCGGACGACCCGGACGGGCCGGTCGTCCTCGCGGGCGAGTACACCGAGTGGTCGGCCATACAGGGCGCAATGGAGAGCGGCGCGCGGGCAGCGACGGTCGCCCGCGATCACGTATAAGTGTCGGAGACCACGAGGACGGGATCGGTCGATAGGGAGTGCTCCGTGATCGATAGCGGGAGTAGGTCTCGCAAAACGTTGGTTCGGTTGTTTATAAGTCGGATTGGGGTGTTGCTGGCGGCTGTTTATAAGTGGACAGTGGTGCTGCGGTGAGGACTTCCAAAGCCCCAGCCGGGAGGGCGGCGCACGCTCGTTGCGCTCCTCAGTCGCTCGCGATGCTCACTCCTTGCGGTGCTTACGTTCGC
>LFFM01001059.1_pt1 | contig 19582 bp, 8 predicted proteins | sample 643131 | NCBI WGS metagenome assembly LFFM01 (sample SAMN03777445, study PRJNA286221) | soda lake metagenome | biome: soda lake; feature: Kulunda steppe; material: water; isolation source: sample Tc-Br brine of Tanatar trona crystallizer | place: Russia: Kulunda steppe | collected 2011-07
TAACAAGCCAGTATCTAAAGTCCACCGAGGTCTCAAGCAACTGGACGACGATGAAATCAACTTCTGTTCACCAGCACTTTCCATTGGTTCACCGTTCTTGATGTCCATTTATATATCCAACTGAATCTCAAAAACATTCACTCATACGCTCATAGAGAGGGTTTGAGCGGCTAAACTGATTGGCGATATTGCCTGAGGTATCCCGACCGAGGTAGTCTATTCTGAAATCTGGGGGCGCTCAATCTCATCTGCCCCACACTTGGGACACTCATCTGCGCCCGACAAAAGATTCTCACCGTACCGGCGGCACTGCACGACCACCACTGTCCCGTCACCGGGCAGTAGCCGAGTAAGTACTGTGAGGACACCCATATGTGCTGAATTTTCAATGGCTATGAGTTAATGCTGCTGGTGCCCGTTCGATTCTTCGGGAGTACTAGCCTCACAGATTCAGCATGTACCTAACGAAGAGGACTTTATTCTCGTGTGGTTGAGAGATCATATTCCCCAACCATCGTTTCACTCATCTCTTATTTGGCGTCGGAGTATCAACTCATTCTTTTTCTATTTGAATGAAATTGAGCATACACTCTTGGGGTAGGATGCCGCCATGATAATACCGAGCATCCGTGATTCCACTTTTGCTGTTATACTGGCGCGGTTTAGCGAGTAATCTGACAGACGTTTTCAAATACTCTGTTCCAGGGGTGCGTGAGGAGACTAACACGCCAGTACCACTATCTTCGAGATCCCCGCCTGCGATTCGTCGATACTTAACTTCTCCCTCACCGTCATAACTGGAAATCGATTCCATCGTGGTTTTCTTTGGGAGCAAGACGAACCCGTGATCGGTCGCAACATAGATTCGATCCCAATTCTCGCGTTTCAGCTTGGTATCGATCAGCTGGTACAGTTCATCGACGTAATCAGTGAACTCCTCCTCGGGATTTTTGAGTTCGTTCTCACCGATATCGTCTATCTCTTTGTCGTAGTATGCGATCTGATGATGCTGCCATCCTTCGGTTCTGTTTTCGGGAACATCCCATCCTTCTCGTTCGAGGACGGTCTTTCGGTGACCTTTCGTGTCTAACCGTTGTCCACCACGTTCAACAGAAAGAGAACCGTTTCGCATCTTTATTTGAAAACGATGAGCTCGACCAGGAGTGAGAGCAGCCATCCCAAATTTTGTCTCTGAAGGAAGCGTACTCACACGTACATCCTCGGTAACTGAGTAGTCTTCTCGAAGTCGGTTTGCTAGTTCCCGGGCTAAGTCTAATCGAAGCGCATCTATCAAAAATAACGCCACAGTCTCTCCTGTTGCGAGGTCTTCCTCATGATCGTTCCACCACTGATATGCAGCGTCTTTACCAGCGAGAGGTTCACCAGAGTCGAAAGAATCGACTACCGCTTCGCTCATTTCTTCAAGATATTGGAGATACCGTGTGTCCAGAACTTCGGAGCGAAGATCGGGGAGAGTATCTCTTGCTGGATGTGATCGACACAACTGGTGCTGTTCAGGTTCGTCAGTGATCTCTAGTTCTAATACACCGTAATCAATTTTCCACGTGCCGTCCTGCGGATCAGCATAGGCATCAAACGGATCCAGAGATGCCGACTGAGTCTCCCAGTTTTTGAATCGTGATTTCAATTCGGCGACCTTAGCTGCCTGCTCCCAGAGTGTTGACCACGGTATCTCATCAGGAAAAACCGACAGAACTTGCTTACGCGTTTGGGCTTTCTGAAGGCAGTCCTCAAACTCCCCACTCTGTACGAGGTCATACCATTCACGCCATAGTTCGGCATCAAGTGCACCATCAACTGGGCATTCTACCAACTCCCAGGGGTTATCATGCTGACTAATGACCCCGTCCCAGTAGGATTGGCTAAGATACCGTTCAGCTAATCGCTTACTCTGGCGTGAATTGACGATTCGTTTTAATGGATTAATGTCTCCAAGTGTACTCCCGACACTTCCGTATCCGTCTGGGAATGCTTCAACATCCACTCCCTCAGAAACCAGCCATCGAGCGACAGCCCATTTCCACACGACATCCTCAATTTTCTCAGGCGTCTCCGCGTTATGAACGGGTTGTACGTGCCTATCCTGAAGTGATTCTTTTACACGGGCAATAGTTTCATCATCACGGTCGATGTCCGGCCAACCCCCCTCAAGGAGGTGCTCCAGTATCTGGCCTTCACCCTTGGTTATAATCTCCCCGACCAGATCACCGTACCTCGGAATCCCCCCACTAGCGAATTCCTCTTTTATTATCCCTGCTGCAATTTCACGGTCATTTTCAGTCCCGCGTTCAACGTCATATATCTCCCATGGATTCACTTCGTAGAGCTCCGCGGTTAATTGTTCAATCGAGAGTTCTATTTCGCCTCCTGTTTCGCGGACATCTCTAAACCAATCGCGGTTGCGTTTCCTCTCAGGTATATACCACACGTGAGGTCCGTCTGGCTCATCAACGGCAGTTTGCCGGAGTTCAAGTGGGAAGCGCCTCGCTTCGGAGAAACTGACGCCAATTTTTTCGGCCGCGGCTCGAACAATCTCGCATAAATGTCCGCTATCATCCCACCACACGACACGAACGGTTTGGGCATGACTGTCCGGGAATTTGTCTTCCAGTTTGTCTACTGCATGCTCCTCTAACGTCGTCGTCGGTTGTGATTTCATTGTTGACGCTCCGTTGTATCGAGGATGACTATTGAGCCATCGCCAGATTCGGTAACTTCAGCCCAGAGTTCATCAACAGGTGGTTCGTCTCCGTCTTCCTCTTCGTCCTCCTCAATTTCCGTATCATCGTCGTCATCATCAGCCAACACGGAATCTGCTTGTTCAATCAGCGCTTCGGCCCGTGAAGCCGATATAAGATCTGGCCCTTGGAGTGCACGCTCGATTTGGGTCGTGATAAACTCGTCCGATTTACTGCCATCGAGTTGATCGTACTTTTCTTGTAATCTGGTATGTAGTACCCCATCGCTACGCTCTTCAAGCAACGCGCGGGCCTTCTCCAGCTGCTGCGCTTCGGTCACCGCATCACTCGACGCAATATCGGACTCTGATAGTGGTTCCGAGGATCGGCGATTACGAATTAGACGTGATAGTGAATCGAACTCCGTGCCAGGAATTGTTTTACGAATCCTCTCCAGTTCGTTATCGATATCTCCCTCTGCCAGTTGTTCCCCTACGGCAGTACAGAGATCTTCAATCGTTTCCTTCTCTGGTTTTCTCCCAGTTAGCAGATGGTAGAGTTCACTAATCTGAGAGAGGCGGAATTCGTGTGCTTCTTCTTGAAGACTTGTGAGCCGCTCTTTCGACGGGATCTGAGACCCATCTGCAGCCTCTTCCATCCTGTAAGTAATCGCCGCATCAGGGTACAACGACTGCATTATCTCTATCGTCTCGGTAAACTCGTCCCAGAGCGGTTCGTCGCCAGCAAATAGAGGTTCGGCCTTCCGATACCATTCAGCCTGTGTTGGTACTGGCGACTCAGTCAACACAGAGTCATCAAGCTCACCACCAGCCATTCCCGGTTCGAGCGCATCTCGTAGCCCCTCCAAGGTGATTTCTTTGTCAAACTCGATGTCCACCCGAGCACAGATATTCCGAATATGGGAGCTGTTCTCTTCTACCCAATCAGCTAAACTTGTGAGCCATGCCGTTGGGTCGTCTCCTTGCGGTGAGAAACCCCGAAGAGATTGGTAGACTGATTTCAGATCTGCGCTACCTTCGATATCGACTGGATCGAACCCGATGTCAATATCTCGGATATCAGAACGCCGTCGCATTACGCGACCTATTTCACCGATATCTTCGATACGAACTCCATCCCGTCTGACCTCTATCTTATTTGCGGCAGCAAGCGTGATTAGCAGGGCAGCAAGCGCTTCACGTGGTGAGCCCAGATACTTTCCACGTCGCCCCTCAATCTCTTCGAGGATGGTTTCTCCACTTACGAGATCATCACCGGCGTAATCGTTGAGGAACTCCTCTGCCCATCCCCCACTGATCTCTCTTGGAACCGTTTTCACTCCGAGAGTATTCGCATCCTCTGCTGTGAACGGCCAGGTACCGTTTCCGTTGAAGAAGTCGAAGAGGTTACGAGCATCATCAACCTCCTGTAGGCGTGTTTCGAGCGTTTTTCTGTTCTGGAACTTCTCTGCAACCGCCTCGGCCATGACTCGCTCGATATCATTAATGTATGTACCCCGAGTCGTCCTATGGTTCGGCGTGTAGATATCGGCCGAGTGCAGGAGTTCTTCAATCTCGTCTTCAACGGCCTCTTCTTCCTGTTGCTGTTCAATCCGGAGTGCCGGATCTGCGTCTGGCCCCAACACAGCTTCCATCGCAATCACATGACGAAGTCGCTCTTGCAAACCGGTAGAGATCTCCAGAGTAACGAGGAGATCTTCGACGCCCTGCTCACCACTGTTCACGTCCTGCCAGGTCCCTCTGGCGTCAGCAACTATATCTGAGTCTACAGCGAGAACCCGAACGACAACTCCATCGTAACGTGGTTCTGGAGATTGCTCGACTTGGTCTACAACTGTATAGCGGCAAGCATACGGGACATCGGAAACACCGTCGAAATTCCGTGTACGTAGTGAATCATCTGCTGTCAATCTGCCCCGATCCGCTTCTCGGATGAGATCCTCGATATGATACCGGAGTTGATGTGTTGGAATATCCGTCGCTTCTTGATTCACCTGATCCCAAAACTCAACGATCTCCTTAGAGAGGAACCGATATGTTTGCGTCGCTGTATTATCGTCCGTCCGAACGAAGTTGTATTCGATGAGAGTATCGAGAGCGTCTTCGACTTCTTTATCAAGCTGTTCGATGTCGGTATCGACAGATCCGACGAGCAGTCGTGTAATATTTTGGCGTGTATTCGGAACGAAGTCCACTTGACCGAGTAAATAGAGAACTTTCGCTACACTGACTCCCATTTCGTCCGTTGTGTTCTCTACTGTCTTGATCTGGTCTTTGGCCCAACCCGGCACATCCATCGTCTCCCAGTGAAGTAGGTCGTAAATCTCGTCCCACGAGACAATCTGGCCGGGGTTCCGATCGGCCCAGGGTATCGCATCTGTTTTTTCTGACCATTGTCCTCCAGTAAAGAGTGAACGAACGAGAATGAGTAGCGCCCGACCCTGAACGTACTCACGGTCAACTTCGAGATCCTCCTTCTTGAGGCTCTGGAGTACCTCCCGAAGTAACCAGAGGTCGTGCTCCCGGAACGGATGTGCTTCTACAGGGTTTCCCAGGTCAGTATAATCTACGTTCTCGCTAAGCTCCGGTTCGATTGGAGGTGTTCTTTCGAGAAGGGCTTGGACAGTCTCAGCCCCTTCCTCCGATTTTCGAAGCCAGCGTTTCCGGACGATTACCTCAGTATCAGCGCCTCGCAATTGAATTTCGTTCGTATACCACGCCTCGGGATCAACCTCACCGACGAAATCCTGCTGATTATCGCGCAAAGACCACTGCCCTGTGCCCAAAATTGGTGGGTTGATCTCTGTGATCAGCGTATCAACTGTTTCGAGGAATTCCCGATACCGATGTTGCTGGTCGCCTACGTAAATAGCGACTTCGTCGAGACCAATGAGGAATTCATATGTCTCACCAGACTGCTGGAGATACCGTTTCGTCCGATCCAACCGTTCGGCAAGTTCCTCAGGCGAAAACGCGTCAGCCTGGATCTCATCCGTAGCTTCGGCAATTGATTCCCTGACACCCTCCTCAGTTTCATAGGGGGTGTTGTCGGTTTCGTTCATCCGAGGCAGGACTTCGTATAGCCACGGTCGGAGAGCTGCCTTATCCTCCGCAGCCTCTATAATCGTCATGCCATCATGCTCGACCGACTGGACTGCATCCCAGAGGCCGTGCTCGATCTCCAGTTTCCATACCCATTCGAGCAGCCAGAGTGGATCAGTTGGGTACCCGAGTTGGTGGCCGAGTTCTTCATAGATTAAGAGCGACAGCGTGGAGTCCCGAACCTTGTCCCGGTCCAAGAGGTTCATAAAGAGTGGGATGAGATGATCTATGTCTGATGAACTGAGACTCTCTCGGAACTCTTTGAATCCAGAGAACTGACTGGAGAGTTTCGGTGCCAACGATTCGAGCCCTTCGATTTCCCCGGTTGCAATCCCAATGAGTTTGAGCAAGTGGGTTTTCCCGGATCCGAACGTCGCGTGAACATATCTAAAACGTGGCTGAGCACCTGTGCTATTGACGATGTCACCAAGCTCAGTCAGCACCTTTTTGGCGCTCTCAGTCTCGTAAAACTCGTCGATATCCCGTTCTACCTGACTGACTTCGTTGACTTTCTGTACCTCTTCCAGTTCTCTGGTTGGTGATCGATCGAACAGAACTTCGAGTGTCTCGTCAGTCATTAAGATAACCTCCGGTGATTTGCGTCTCAATTCGATGGGCCGGGTAGTAGTGGCGAGCGTCCTCGTTAAAGAAGCTCAATTTTCCTCCGAAAATCGAACCAGGGAATGGGATCCCTGTCGTCGTATTTACGTTTCTGCGATCCAGTTCGTCAAGGAGTTCCGACGCACGAGTGAACGGATACAGGCTCCCGAGATTCACTAAAAGCAGGATGTTATGCTGTTTATTTCCTGCCTCAAGATGATTCCGGAGTAGTGTTTCGATGAGTTCCTCTGCTAAGCTCGTTTGTAGCGTTTCTTCGACTGCTTCAGTAGACATCTCTTCAGTCGGGCCGAGATCAAGAACAGTGTCGAACACACGCGTCTCAGGCATTAGATGGTCTAAGCGGACACATTCAACTGTGAGTTCGTTGCCAGCCTGATCCTCTTCATCTTGCCAATCTTTCAGTGCGTCGGATCGCTCGGTGTCGGCCCATCGAATTAATTGTTCAGTGACTCTGTGTTCTACTGATGGTTCGACAGGAATCATAACGAACGGATTCCGTATCCCCCGGCGTTCGCCGCTTGCGAAGTCAACCAGTTCGTTTGTGAAGTTCTTGAGTGGGTTCCCTGTATCCGTCATTTGATGATCACACCCCCGTTGACGCGCTCGATATCAAGCGTTTGTGACTCAAGCAACCGCTCGAACTGTCCTCTGAGTGCGGCCTCGTCAGTGAAGAGAACACCGACGCCATCGAGATCTTCAGGACGCTTGTCTCCGACGAGTTGGTCAAGAGTCTCGTACTTCTCCCGGTACGTCTCGACTCTGTCGGTATTGAGAACGTCCCAATCCGTGGTCGCGGAAACTGTTCCAAGTGCCCGCTTTAGTGAGCGCTCATCGCTCGTCCCGGGTTCTCTATTAGTTAGTGTCTCGACACAAGTCTCGATGTCGTCGTAGGTATCTCTAAAGTGTCGAAGTGGGCGAAGATATCCCGACTGGAACCCGTCGTGGACTCTGTGGTCGGGGAGCTGTAATGGTGGAATCAACCACGCATGCCCCTTCAGAGCTGCTGACAGTGATTCTGCTTGCGTTTCCGCTATCTGTGTGGACCAGTCTCCCTCCAAGCTTGAAATCGTCGTTAATCGAGAATCCAATGCCTGATCGAAGGCTTGCCACCCATCCTGAGTCCACCAATCACGCTCGGTTTCATTTTCAAGTTCCTCTTTCAGGCCAGCTACTGCGTCGTAGAATTCCCGCGACAGCCATCCGACTTCCTGGTCGCCGAATCGAAGTAAACATTCGAGTTGATAGAGATATGGTTCTCGATTCTCCCAGCGTTCTTCAACATCCTCAATCCACTCAGTCTCTGCAGCAGTCTGTTCTATGATCTGATCCCAGTTCGTGTCCGCCGCAGAAATTTCTCTAATGCGGGCATCTGCTGCCTGTCCTGCGGCCTGGATCGCGTCCCGGAACGACGATATGAGCGTGGTTAGAGCGTTAGTCTCCAGCTCAGTCGAAGCACTAATCTCCGTCTGTTCACTGAGTTTGCGAGCCTGGATCTTTATCGACTCATTCATTTCCTCCAACGTTACGATCCCTTCATCGACAGTCTGAATTGGTTCGATGATGTCCGCATCGATCAGTTTCTCCTTGAGTGACGTTCCCGACGGTGCCGTCCGTAGTTTGATTTCTCTGTGCTGAGACTGATCAAGAAGTTCATCGGCAGCGAGTGCTTCGCCGTCTTCCGATACCGGGCGGAACTCCCCTGCTCGGCAAAGTCCCCACAGTACGGCTGTCACTGCTGGCTTGACCTCGCCATAAAACGGCGTCTCTTCGGTGATTTTTTCGAAGAGAGCGGGAAGCCCGAGTTCTTGGTCGTGGTCTACCAAAGTTTGGCCAACCGCACTTCGCACTTCCTTTGCGATCGTCCCCATCGTAGAGACTTCCGCATCGGAAGTCGGGATGTCTATTTTCGTTGCCCAGTCCGGATACTCCTCATCATCTTCCACCCGCTTGAGTTCGTTGAGATAGCTTTGATCCACTTCAAGCATCACCGGGTGGAAGAACGACGGGTACGCGCGGTTGATGCATTCTCTCACTGCTTTCTCGATACCTCGTGGTTCCTGTGATTCGACTTTGAACGAGCCGTTTTTTAGTGCGCTCGAAAGTTTGCTTTTGACTCGTTGTGCAGCGTCATCCAGGTCTCTGGCAATCGTATCTGGGGTTTCAGTTTCCGCGGTCGCTGCGTGCAGTGACCACCACCCAACGAGCTGGTTCCGTAGGTCGTCGATTCCTTCCTCCGTGGCTGTCCAGTAGACAGTTCCTTCATCGATTTTGTCAATATCACTATCTGGTCGGACTCTTCGGATTACTACAGTTGCTTCAAGCGCGACATCGTCTTCCCCGGTATCACTCGTTCCATCAAGTTGCTGTTCATCAATTAAGAAATTGTACGACACAGGGTAGTTGTCACCGTCGTCAGCGTATGGTACCGACGAGGGCAAGTTCAGTCGAGGGCGGATATCGTCCCACAGCTCTGTATCTAAGGCTTCGATAATCGCATCCCAGTCAGGCGCTTCCCGGTTCTTCCGGGCTTCTTCGATGATTTCTCGCTCTTCTGGATCGGTGATCCGAAGCAACGGACCGTCCTCGGCGGTGTTCGGCCTGATGTATTTATCGAGATTTTCGAGGGATTTCTGCACCTGGTTCCGAACAGTCGTTCGGGGTTGTCCTTCGAGGTCATCCATCACGGCCACCGCGATGTTGGCGTCGGTGAGTGGGATCGAGTCAGGGACGTACGAGAGAAGCAAGACGGCCTTGGCGACTTTAAGATCGAATTCGGTCGTGTCGGTCTCCGATTCGATCTCATCGATAACATCGATCTTGTTGGGGATGATGTCCTGCAGTTCGTACTGGATCAGATCGTAGAAATCGACGAGATTGATGAGCGTGAGATCGTCTTTCCCTTCGTCCCGAACCCAGCGGTCTCGAAGACCAGCGACGATTGCCAAGATCGCCCGCGCAGTTCCCGAAAAGATAGACTTCGTCCGGTCAGCCAACTCGTTTCGGAGGTTGGAGAGAATCTCTAAGAACAGTTCGGGCTGGTAGGGAAGCAAAGGGTAGTAGTCCACGAAGTCTTTCTCATCGATTCGATTCAACGGGAGTTCGGTGTTCTGTCCCACTTCAGAGTAGACGAACGTCGAGGTGGGATGTACGCGCGCGGTGAGGGCCTCAGATTCGACCCAGTCTCTGCCGGGATCTGTCTTGGCGAGAAGTCGTCGCTGGACGATCTCGCCAGCGTGATGGCTCGGCAAGTGGTACTGGTGGGGGAATCGATCTTTTAGAATCCCGAAATCGAGCTGTTTAGAGGCTAGTCCCGGTCGAACGTCTTCGATTTCGGACTGGGCGGTAGCGACCATCTGGATGTTTCCGTCGCCGATCGTGTCGATACTCTCCGCGAGAGCGTTTAGCTCTGACAGGCGCTGATAGTTCCCCCCGATGAATAGCGTGACTTCATCGACCAGCAGCAGTATCTTGACCGGTTTGTCGGACTGTTCGTCCAGTTCCTTCCGATACGATTCGACCGCCTCGACTGCCATACGCTGACTGATATTCCGTTGTCGGATGTCTGCCAGTCCGTCGGCTGTCCCTGTCTCTCGTTCGAGAATTTCGTCGAGAACCAGATCAGAGAGCACCCGGTATTCCTGAACGTCTTCCCAACTGTACTCCTCGGCGTTGGGTACACCTGCATCCCGGAGAATCTCCTGCGTGAGTTCTGTTTTGTGATCCCAGGTTTCGCGCCCCTGGTACCATTCTTCGAAGAAAGCAATGTCGAGTCGCTCTGAAAGACCACGAGCCTGGTAAACCGACTGGAGGATAATCTCACTGAAGCTTTGCTCTCGGACACTTTGGTATTTCAGCAGGTTGATCGGGAGCGGTACCAGGTGATACTCGTCGAGCATCCCGGACCACATCTCAAAGAGGTCATCGTTGGTCTGGTCGGGATCAAGTCGCTCCCACACCGCGTTTTGATTCTCCTCATCAAGTGAATCAGAATCTGTGAGGAGGTTGAGTACGGACAAGAGGTGGCTTTTCCCGCTACCGTAGTAGCCGTACAGCCAGTGATTCGCGCCTTTCCGCATTTCATCGTCCTCTCCCCTTACTCGGGCGAAGAAGTCCGAGAGAAAGTTCTCTGAAGCGTCTGTGACGTGGTAGGTATCGAGATAGTGTCGGTAGCGTTCTTCTCTCAGTTCAGTCCCCGCTGGATCCTCCTCGAACTCTCTGTCGATACGGATCGATTCCTCGAAGGATGTAGCCTGTTCCTGAAACAGGTCTTCCTCCAATTTCATACAGTTCCCCCCGTGAGTGTTTCGTAGAAATTGTCCACTGGTTCGAACCAGACGCGACTACGGGCCTCGTGATGTGTCCATGCGTCGTATTGAGCGAGGCGTTTGCTCTGTGGCTCCCAATACTCCTCTGACTGAAATAGGTAAAGCCAGCCGATCGGCTTCGTGAGCCACTCGTCGTCGTTCTGAACCCAGGAGTAGTATGCACCGACTTGTAGTGGGATGTCGCCGACCTTTGGAGTTTGACCGCTCGTCTCTGTCTTGCCTTCGAGCACACCGATCTCTCGCAACGCCGAACGGAGGCCCTGAACCCATCTTTTCTGCGTCGATTCCGAATACTCCAGAGGATCACCGGATTTGTATCTGAAGTTATCAAGGATATCCAGCACTCTCTCCATCTCAAAGTTTAGAGCGGACACGTTCTGTTTAGTCATCCGTCGCAGGTACTCGTGAATGACGAAGCGTGCGAGTCCATCGTGATTCAGAAGATAGAGAAACAAGACCTGTGCCTCTTCCCGTTCATTTCGGCACTGATCAAGAATAGAAGGGAGCTGTGGTACTGATGGAAGCCCTTCTCCAGCAGACTGCAGACGAGACCGGATAGTGATCAGGAGTTTCTCGGAGCTATTCCTACTGCTCCGCTCTGCTACACGTTCGTCGTACCATGTTTCTTTTACAGTAGTCCAGTCAAGTTCGTCCGCATAGAGAGAGGCGATTTCACGAGTTCGTTCTGTCTGAAGACCACACTGAGTCAAACCTGTAGTGATGTCCGATTCGGGGAGAGAGCCAACAAGAGAAGGAATCCAATCGTTCAATCCCCCGTTTCGACCTGTAGCCATAACTTAAACGAACTTGGGCATATACTTAGAAGTTCTTGTGACGGCTGCTGGAAATCGCTATTGGGCAAGGGAACTTTGATGTGGCTCCCATTGGAGGTTGATACAAGCGCTATATCTTATGTCAGGACAACACACTCCTCCAACGAAGGTCCAGCTCGACAAATCCGAACGTGAGCATCTCGAAGATATCGTAACAGAGCTTCGAGAAACCGTTGAAGCCGATATCGAGTACCAACTGGAGCACACTTATGCACTCAGTCAAGAAGAGAGTGGGGAAGACCTCTCCAGTGAAGAGGCAGACAAGCGAGCCAAATTGGCAAAGGCAGTCCGAAGAGAGGACGATGATAAGTCGTGGGAGGAAAAATTTGAGCGGTACGTGATGGGTGTGGGGTATACCGTTGTAAACCGACTTACTGCTCTCCGATGTATGGAGGTTCGTGGATTCTTAGACCGCCCCGTTACTCAGTTTGGTGAGTCTGGTACGACTCCGGCAGCTGAAAAGATTGAGACGGAAGAATTCCTCAGTCCAGAAGATGCTCTTATAGAGGCGTATGACAGGGAGTGTGAGAAGCTGACCGATGAAATAGAGATTTTATTTGATCCTGACTCGCCTTACAGCATTATTGACCCAGATGTAGAAATCTTTGAGGAACTTTGCAGGAAGCTCGATGATGTTCCTGATGCAGTATGGCGTGCAGATGATGTCCTTGGGTGGGTATACGAGTATTATAACGCCTCAAAACTAGACGAACTCCGACGCAAAGGTGACCGGGAGGGTCTGGAGCCGGAAGATGTCCCCCCTGCAAATCAGTTCTACACCCCTCACTGGGTCGTTCGGATGCTCACCGACAACAGTCTCACTAAAATGTATCTTGAGTCCAAAGGAGAGTTGCTATCCACAATCGAAGAGCAGCAGGACTTCACAACGGAACAGCGGAAGTTCAGGGATATTTCACCTGACGAAACACCTTCTTTGGCCGATTTTAGTACTTATCTCGTTCCTACTGAAGACGAAGGGCAAGCCCCAGACTTTGAGGAACCTAAGGATATCCGTGTTATTGATCCTGCCTGTGGAAGTGGTCACTTTCTATTGTATGCATTTGATGTTCTTGAACGGATCTGGCACCGTGAACGTCCGGACTTAGATCGCACAGAGATCCCTGAGAAGATTCTCCGGTACAATCTCTATGGTATAGATCTTGATTTGCGTGCCTGTCAACTTGCGGCATTTAACCTCTACCTCAAAGCACGTGGACGATCGGAAGAAGAGGGGAAGACCGACTTTGAGATGCCTGAGATCGGTATCGTTTGTGCTGATGCAAAGATTGCTAACGTAGAAGCGGCATCACAGGTATTCGGTGAAGTAGCTGGTGACCAACCAGAAATTCGTGGAGCGCTTGAAAACATTCTGGGCGCATTCGAGAACGTACAGGGCCTCGGGTCACTTCTGGATGTGAAAGGAACTCTGGAAGATGAGTTCACGATGGAGGAACAGCCAACGCTGATGGATGCCATCTCCGGTCCGGGCAGTCTGAGTAACTTCTTAGATAACCTTCACCAAGAAATCGCTGAGCAACGAAATGGGGAATCATTCCTGGCAAAAGATCTAAAGAGCTTCTTGAGAGTTCTCGTTATTCTCTCACAAGACTATGATGTTGCGCTAATGAATCCGCCATATGGTTCCAGAAACCGGATGCCGGATGTAGTAAAAACATATGTCGAGGAACGATACAACTACAAGCCAGAGTTCTATATCAATTTCTTCGAGGTCTGCGACCGCCTCACTAAAACTAATGGACGTGTGGGTATGCTTGTCCCTCGAACATTTATGTTTAAACGAACCTTCGAACAATTTCGTGAAGACTTCGTTGGAGAAAGGGGGACATTTGATTTCCTAGCTGAATTCGGATTGGGCATTCTGGATAATGCAACCGTTCGGACAGTTGGTACCGTCGTCCGAACCGATCAGTCGCTCACTGAAGACAGTATTGGCGAATTCTATCGTTTACATGATATTGAGAAAGAAAATAAAGAACAGAAGTTTCTCCAAGGTGCCTATGTGAATGGGGTAGACGAAGACGGAATTCAGCGAAGATATAGTCGTCAAATATCTGAATTTAGCGCGATACCGGGCTCTCCTATCTCTTATTGGGTTCCATTTGAACTTCGTCAACACTACGAATCAGATACGGTATTTGATGCTGACAATGCAAGGGTTGATCGTAGTAGCTTGGGAGTGGTGAAACAGGGGTTAGCGACCGGCAATAATGATCGGTTTGTAAGGCAATTCTGGGAGGCAGTAGGTGATGGTTGGGAACCGTTTGCTAAAGGGGGAGAAGACGCATGGATACTTCCACATATTGGGAACACCGTCTGGTGGGCAAATGAGGGTGAAGAACTCAAACGAATTGACACTTCCAGGCCACAGAATACACAGTATTATTTCGAAGAAGCATTGACTTATACATATATAAAAGAAGGTGGCAGACGTTTTGGCTATTTGAATGGAAATTCGATTTTCAGTCATACAGGGTTCGCATTCATACCGAAATCATCACCCTGGCCGATTCTAGCCTACGCAAATAGTAATCTAATCACCTATCTCATGCTTGGTCAAACCGTCGGTAGACACTGGAATGTCGGAGAGGTTTCCAAACTACCTTGGGATGAAGAATTAAAAGAAAAACAGGATCTCAAAAACCAAGCAAAAGAAGTCGTTGGTCTGTTGCTAGGCCTTCGACAGGGTGACTTTTCATCGCCATACTATAACGGACCTCTCCTCCTGAAGATCTTAGGAGAAAATGTGGCTCTTCGAGGTTATGATCATCCTCATCGGAATATCCTTGACGAGATTCAACCAGTCAAAGTGAAGGAAGATTACGATCTGAATACTAGTTTAAGCGAGCTCGGAATTGCCGCTGAGCGGTATCGTGCCAGGGTGAACACGAAATTGGAAAAGAAAGCTGAAGAAATTGATGAATCCCTGTTTAACCATTTCGGGATCCCGAGGGATCAACAACAAGAAATCCTTCAAGAGGTTGCACTTCGAACAAATGAAGACCCTCGTACGAGTATAGATCACAGCCCGGAGAATATTACTGAGCCCTCTGACGATTTTGAAGACTTAATTAAAGATCTATTACTTCACTTAATAATAAACATCGTCCACAAAGATAGTGACGGGATTGTTCCTATCAACTTCGAATCAGAAACCGAAGAATCACTGATGGATCGTTTAGAAACAGAGTTTGAGAGAATATTCGAAAAATATGCTCAAGACCGACTTGCAGAAGTTGACCAACAGTTAGGGAATAAGCAGCCTGGATCTGAAGCCTATCCGAATATACAATCGTGGATTCAGAACGACCTCTTCGAATATCACCTCTCTCGATTCGAGAATACACCGATTCTATGGCGACTATCAACGGAACGGCTCGTATCGGGCCCTAAAAGCGAAGGGTTTGCCTGTCTCGTGGACTACCGACAACTCGGCCCTAGTCTCTTCGATCGGATAGAGTCGAGATATCTGGAACCGCTTAAGACCGAATATCGAACGCGACGAAATGCCGCCGATCAGCGACGATCTGATGGATCACTTTCAGCCACAAAACAGGCAGAAGCTACTGAGGAGTACGAACGGTATGAAAGCGCTCTAGCACAAATTGATGAATTCCAAGAAGCGGCCTTGAAATTGAGTTCTGAACATCCACGGGACTGGAATAGCGATATGCAATCTCTTGCGGAAGAACTAGCTCCGAAGGTCGCTGAGTTCCGTGACCGTACTGAAGAAAGACTGGAAACGCTAGATAAGCTCGTTGATGAGATGGATCCTGATGAATTCGAGGATCGATTTAGTCCCACGTTTCTTGAACGGGTGAACGATAACAGGGATGAATGGATCGACGCCTTAGAAGATCTCGAAATTGCTTGTAAAGCGTACAGCGAAGATCCCACCCAACCTGTCGAAGCACATCTGTATGACCTCTTCCCGTACTTTGAGGACCTTGTGGGTTCGACTCATTACGGCAGTAATGGAATCTTCTTCATGAATTACTACTTCAGCAAAGGAGAAGAGTATCTTGATGATGGCGAACCGCGTGAAGGACTAGAGGGAGAAATCGAGATCCTTGCCGAATTAGCTGCCGAAACTGATGAAGACGTAGAACTGGGTAAAGAGATCAAAGAGGACTGCAACGAGCTCTCAAAAGCCCTTCCTTCTGATTGGCAAGAGCGTGCACTCTCTGAGGTGCTGACGGCTGGATACAATCCCGTGAAGAAACACGGCGTGGCAATCAACATACAGCCACTTGCAGAAAAGAAGATAGTGCCAGAGACTGTGGACGATAAGGTCATCAATTAGTTCGCTCTGATCTCCATGAGTACTGAATTCGAACCAGGCGATCGAATCAAACTAAATGACGAGCTCGCCGAAGTCATCCGTGCATACGAAGTCGGTAATCTCCCTTACCTAAGAGTCTACGTCGAAGGCCAAGGCGCGAAGACGGTTTGCGTTGAGCACGTTTCAATTGAACCCGCTGATGATGCGCTCGCTACACTTGACGAGCAAGTCGCGGAACTCCATCCCCGACACGAGGCTGTCTCTTCAGAGTGGTTCGACCTGCGAACAAACGCACTCCAGCTCAAGATCGCTCACGAACAAGGACAACTTCTGAGCATCTCGAACTCACTCGTCCGTCTCGAACCCTACCAGCTCGCCTGTGTGAACCAGGTAATGCAGAAGCTTCGCCAGCGGGTACTCATCGGCGACGATGTCGGTCTCGGTAAGACCATTGAAGCGGGGCTCATTCTCAAGGAACTCCAAGCCCGGAATCGGGCCAATAGTGTCCTCTTCCTCGTTCCTGCACATCTCCAGAAGAAGTGGATCCGGGACATGGAACGCTTCTTCGACATCGATCTCACCGTTGCAGACCGCCAGTGGGTGGAGGCCGAGCGCCGACGACTTGGCGAAGAGACGAACATTTGGGATCAGGAAGGACAGAGTCTCGTCACCAGTATGGCGTTCCTCCGTCAGGACGAGTTCCAACCAGAGATCGAGGATGCCTTCTGGGATGTCGTCATCATCGACGAAGCTCACAAGGCCAGCAAGCGCGGGGACTCCCCCAGCAAGACATCCCTCATGGCCGAACGTGTTGCCAACCGCTCCGAGTCACTGCTTCTGTTGAGTGCAACACCCCACGACGGGAAGGGCGAAGCCTTCCGATCGCTCATCAGTTACATTGATCCTTTCCTCGTCGCCGAGAATCAGGAACTCACGCGGGACGTTGTAGACCGCATGATGATCAGACGTGGGAAACAGACGATCTACGACGATAACGGCGAGCGGATCTTCCCCGACAGAGATGTTCAGACAGTTACTGTCTCAATGTCCCCCGCCGAGGAGGAGCTGTATGAACGTGTGACCGAGTATGTCCGGGAAATCTACAACCGCTCCGACCAGCTGAACGAACCCGCTGTGGGCTTTGCTATGGCGCTTATGCAAAAGCGACTCGTGAGCAGTGTCGGTGCGATCCGTGAAACCCTCCGCCGTCGCCTTCAGGGACTCCTCGAACCCGAGGAAAATAGTCTCTCGACCGAAGCGTCTGCGTACCTTGATGGAGAGGATCTCGAAGACTCAGACCGTGAACGGGCCGAGCAAGAACTCGAACGCCTCACTGTGGCCCGCGGGGACGACGCCCTACAGAAGGAAATCGAAACGTTACGAGAACTCGTTGCGTTGGCTGAGGAGCTTCCTGTGGATACGAAAGCACGGAAGGTGAAACGCTACATCGAACAACTGTTTGAGGAGGAGCCTGAAGAGAAACTTCTCTTGTTCACAGAGTATCGTGATACGCTCGATTACCTCCTTGACCTCTTCGCCGACGAACCATGGGCAGATGAAATTCTCACCATTCACGGCGACGTGAGCAAGGACGAGCGCGAGCGGATCGAAGACGAATTTAACTACGGGCAATCACGGCTGTTGCTGGCTACCGATGCCGCCTCGGAGGGCATTGACCTACAGCACAAATGTCATATAATGGTCAACTATGAGCTTCCTTGGAATCCAAATCGTCTAGAACAACGAATTGGACGCATTCACCGATACGGACAGGAAAAAGAAGTCAAGGTCTGGAACTTCCAGTTCGACGGAACTCGGGAGTCCGAGATTTTTGACCTACTGCAAGAGAAGGTCGAAGAGATCCGGTCGAAAGTCGGCGCGACGGCGGATGTCCTTGGGATGCTTGACGACATCAACATGGACTCTCTGTTGATGAAGTCGGTACAGAATAACGAACCTGCGTCTGCCACGAAGGAAGAACTGGAGGAGCTGATGGAAGAGCGCGAGCAGACCCTGTTGGAGTGGTACGAACGAAGCCTCATCGATCCTAGCACGTTCGATGCAGAGAGTCGGGAGGAAATTCAGGAGATTGTCGATGAGTCGGAGGATGTCTTTGGAAGTGAACAGGACATTCGAGAGTTTTTCACCCGGGCAATCGAGGCCTTTGGAGGGTCGATCGAGAAACGAGGAAATCAACTATACGAGGCAGAAGTCCCGTCCGAGGTTACCGAGAGTGGTGAACCGGAGACCATTGGACCATTCACTTTCAACCGTGACTACGCAATCGAACATGAAGGTATCGAGTATCTCTCTCCGGACTCTGAGGTTCTACAATCACTACGGGACTTAGTTCTACAACGCGACCAGAACGGAGGCAAGGTCGGGTTGAAGCTCTTGCCGTTTGTTGATCAGCCAGGGGTCACCTTTGTCTACAAAGTCGCATTCGAGGACGCTACTGGAGAGACGATCCGAGAACAACTAATTCCGGTTTACGTTGATCTGGCTGGGTTCGACGCTCAACGCTCTTTCGGGGAACGGGTATTAGAGGCTAACTCGGTACAGGCCAAGCCAGACAAGAGTACTGTTTCCCGCTTGCTCAGTCAGTGTACAGAACTCGAATCGGCAGCAGATCGATACATCAGTAGCGTTGTCGCCGATATTCGTGCGGATATACTTGATTCTCGCCAGCAGGACGTGAAGCGCGAGTTAGAGGATCTTGAGGATTACGAGCGAGCCGAACGAGAGCGAATTCAGTCGTTCATCGAATCCTATGAACAGAAGGCCTCAGCAGGCTCTGATATGCAGATTGCGATACGAAATCAGGAACGACGGCTTGAGGAGTTAGAAACTCGTATCAGAAAGAGGAAAACAGAACTCAGGAAGCAAGAACAGGTAATCTCCCTCGCTCCGGATATCAAGGCGTACTGTTTGACGCTCCCTGTGTAATAGAATGGACGCTCTTGTGAACACATTATTGATAGAGGGCCACCTTGCAATTTTGAGATCAACACTTCTGTGTGAGATTTTGTGCTACAGTGGTTCTGACGGCCACCTAGTGAGTGTGGTCCACAAGAGCGCTCCGTATTAACAATCTCCGCCAGAAGAGCGTTTTAATAAAACCCCATAGCAACTGCGTTACACGAAAGGAACCCTGGGCTGTTCATGTGCTGATTTCAATAAGTGCTGATTCTACCTAACTTTCTTATCAGTTTTGGCTCTCTAACAGAGTATGTCATCTCTACAGTTATTTACTGGTCCTACGTTCTCATCTTTAGAGCACAAGGCGTTCGAGACAGTTACAGAGAGGGTCGGTAAACAGCCGGAAAGCGTACTCTATATTGGACAGCAGGAACACCCGAAAGACGTAACGAAAGAGCGATGGAAGGATTACGGTCGGTCGGCGAGTCTCAGCATTCGCACCTTCGATGACGTTGTTTCGGAGTGCTATGAGCGTGACCAGTACAAGGGTCGAGTGACCCACATCGATAGACCACTTCTATTTCGACTTGTGGAACTTGGGGTCGAAGAGATAGATTCCTCAGAAAATCCGTTCTACACAGGCCAGCAGTTCCCCCGAGCAGGGCTCGTCGATGCAGCTGAAGATCTTTATACTGAACTCGAATTTGCTGGCCTACTGTCGTCAGAAGCGATGCGTGAGCGACTCGTTAAAGAGGGGTTAGAA
>LFFM01001060.1_pt1 | contig 19570 bp, 18 predicted proteins | sample 643131 | NCBI WGS metagenome assembly LFFM01 (sample SAMN03777445, study PRJNA286221) | soda lake metagenome | biome: soda lake; feature: Kulunda steppe; material: water; isolation source: sample Tc-Br brine of Tanatar trona crystallizer | place: Russia: Kulunda steppe | collected 2011-07
AAGGATCTAAGTCAGAAGCATTAAACGCTCGCCGAGGGTACGCGGTCGTAAGGGCGCGTAGCTCAGCGGACAGAGCACTTGGTTCCGGACCAAGATGCCGCGGGTTCAAATCCCGTCGCGCCCGTTCCAATTCATAACGATTCAAATCCGCTAGACGGCGGTACGTTCCTTATAAAGGAGTACCGCGATCTGCGAGTGATTTCGTTACGTCGCGTAACGGGGGTCGGAGCCTTCCTGCGATTCGCGTACATTCAAACGGTGGTGAGAGGTATTGAATTGGTCGGTTTGGTTCCCACATGGGAACTATTCGCAAAAGTAGGTTATTATCTCAAAGCATTTTCAGGTATGCAACAGGTTCCCCCGTGGACATAAGGGTCTACTTGGAAAGATCCGTTCACAGATAGCCAATCTCAGTGACCACGAACAGCTCTGAAACGATGAGGGAGAAGTCCTACCTCAGTAGCCCAGAGTCGCTTAGATCGAACATTGACGTGAAAAGCGAACGCTTACGATCGTAGTACATACATAAGTTGTATTCCGAGGGACTGTCCAGAATGATTCCTCGAAAACGCCTAATAACTAGATGATGCATGCCCATCCGTAGTTACCGCATCTGTTGTGGTGACAGCTTTTCTGCAATAAAGTCAGAGAGTTCTTTGAGGTTCGTTTCCCGGAAGTGCTCTGTTAGTGCTCTCCGTTTCGGGTTTGCGGGGAGTACCGTCCCGGAACCATATTCGACAAAAGCACGGTCAATAACCTCTCGATAAGTCTTGCTCGTCGCGTATCCTACGATAATATCGAACTCACTGCCATACTGTTTGAGATACTCGACCAGCCGGTCAACCACGAGCTGTTGACGGTCCCTTTCGACATTATTCAGGACGTACTCGTATGATTTTATCGGAGGATGTTCTTCGAATGCCTCCGGAACTGGTCCATACATTCCGGACACGGTTACTTTGTGTACATCATCTGTCCATTTGGAAACAATCTCCTCAACGACCCTATGGGTTCGCGACTCCGAGTACGGTTTTGTCTGGCTGCAGGGGATGACTAGTAGAACTCTCTCATCACCGATCTCGTAATCATCTCGAGTTAGAATATTGAAATCATCCGGCGTATATTTGAGCGAGATCGTCGGTTCATCATTTTCAGCATCCTCGTCCTCCTCTGTGTACGAGTAAAGCGACTTCTGTTGGGGAGTCAGTTCCTCACATCCGATTTCTCGAAGTTCATCTGTAAGGCTTGGGTCGCGATATTGAGCACGCATAAGCGCTTTCTCGATTTTTCCGACCCCATTTGTCGCGAGTTTAGCCACGTATTTAAGCAGACATTCACCGTCATCGCCGTCTATACACGCACGAACGTAATTCATCTCGTCCTGATATACGTGGAAGTTGTGGTAAGCGATCATCGCGTAGAAGTCGCTTTTCATATAGTCACCACTTCGATCGTAAGAGTCACTCTTATAGAGGGTTTCATGCATTTGCTCCACACCCACAGATCTAAGTTCTTGACAACCGGGGCATCGACAATTCCAATCATCATAGTCCTCTAGTTCGTCTGCGGTAAATTTGGACCAGCTGTTAAAGCGGTCAGTCCCACCAAGACCATCAACACCTTCGTCGTAGTCCTCTAACCGGTGTTCACCCGGCTGGACTTGTCGGTCGATTATTTTCTTAAATTGAGCAGCGCGAATGTAGCTCGACGAATCAAACGAATCTGCACCGAGGAGCGCAAGCAGCGAGGTGAACTTTCCACCGACACCGAATACATGGAGACCGAGGTCGTCTTCACGTTCTTCGGGGATCGCATCTTTCGCACCCTGAATAATATCTACGAGTGTTTCGACGTTGTTGCGGAGAGGGACAAGTGAACCTACTGCGAACCCCTCGAACGATTTGAGCGACGCCTGCCCGCCGCGCGCCGATCACTCAGTAAACTCGCCAAACCACTCGTTGATCGTCTCTATCCGGTGTATCGCGCGTTTCGGATTGGTGATCGCATGGTTCTCGTTGGGGTAAACAACGAGTTTCGCGGGGACGCCCTGTTTCTTGACGCTCACGTAGAGCTGTTCGGCCTGGGTCGGCGGACAGCGCCAGTCCTCACCGCCTGCAGTGATCAACAGCGGCGTGTCGATTGCCCCGACCTCGGTGATAGAAGAGATAGAGCGGTAGGTCTCTTCGTCCTCCCAGGGGAGTCCGAAGTCAGCCTCCATCCGATTGTGTGAGTCGCCTGTCCCAAAGTAGGTGTAGCGATCATAAATACCGTGTTCGGCGGCACCTGCACGGAACCGGTCAAACTCGGTCAACACGAATGCAGTGGTGACACCACCGTACGAGAAGCCGGTGACGAACAGCCGCTCGGGATCCGCCCATCCACGGTCCACGATGGCGTCCACACCGGCGACGACATCAAACGGCTCACGGGCGCCCCACTCTCCGCTTATCGCCTCGCTGAATGATTTGCCGTACGAGGAGCTGCCGCGGTAGTTCGTACGGATCACGACGTAGTCTTGGTTGGTCCAGTGGAGATACGAGAAGCTGTGTTGGGGGGCGTCGTACGAGACAGGGCCGCCATGGATCGATGCGATGGCCGGCAGGGGGTCGTCTGTTTCGGGGTCAAAGCCTGCAGGGGTATAAACGATCGCCTCGATCTGTTCACCGTCGTTTTCAAATGTGATGCGCTCACATCTGGGTGGGTCGTAGCGCTCAAAGAGGCTGATATCTGACTCCGTGAGTCGAACAAGTGGGTCCTCCGCATCCGTTCCCGCGTCGAGATCTTCGACTGTGAGGGTATAAACGTCTGCACCCTCGCTTGGGTCAGAGACGACGAGTGCGAGGCGGTCGCTGGTGCCGCCCATAGTGGAGATGGTCCGGTACTGTCCCTGCGCCTCGAAGACGCGCTCTGGATCGTCAGCCGTGGCATCGAAACGAACGAGCCGGGTAAGTCCCTCATCACCGACCGCAGTCACCAGCGTCTCCTCGTCGGTCCACACCAGCGGACCGCCGCGACCAGTTGGCCGGTCCAGCGAGTCGGCGACAGACCAATAGGCGTCCGGATCCGTCGTCGCCGGCTCGGTGACGTAGATGTCAGTCGGCTCGTACATGTCGCCGGAGACGCGGCCGTAGAAGGCCAGTCGATGTCCATCGGGGCTCCAAATAAGCTCAGAGCAGCGCAGGATCGTGTCGGTGTGCCGCTCCAACCCCGTTCCGTCCGGACGGACCGTGTAGACATCCATAGCCTGCGAGTTATCCGGACGCTCTGTGCGGTTTGAGACGAATGCGATGCGGTCACCGTCGGGGCTCCAAGCCGGACTCAAACCTGTTGCGGGCTCTGAGGCGCCGGCGCCGTACGCCTCATTGATCCGAAAACTCTCTCGGCTCTCGATATCGACGACGAACAGGTAGCTTGTGACTGTGTCGAGCCAACCACTCCCATCGTACTTGTGTTGGAGCCGGCGTGTCTCGATGGGCCCTTCCTCCGCGAGCTCCTCGCGGTACTCGCACTCCTCGTCTGTCGGGTCTTCGGCCGCGACGACGATCCGGTCACCGTCGGGCGCCCAGTCGAATTCATCGACTCCATCCTTGCGGTCGGTTATTTGTCGCGCGTCACCTCCCATTTTGAGGTCGTACAGCCACACCTGTGGGGCGGGCTCGTCGTCGGTACTTGTGCCGTCGGCGGTGGTCTCGGAGGTCGTCTCGACCGCGAGTTCGATGTCATCTGCACGCGTCGCGACGACCGCAAGGCGGTCACCGCCGGGACCCCACTGCGGTGAGTGGACATCCGCGATCCGTGAGAGGCGGTGGGGATCGCGGCTTCCGTCGGCCGGTGCGACGAAGACGGAGTTGTGACGGGCATCGTCTTCGAGATTGAACTCGGTGGCAACAAACGCGACGCGCTCACCGTCCGGTGAGACCGTTACGTCCGAGAGCAGCGTTTGCTCGGCGTAATCCTCTACCGATCGCGTAGGATCTGACATGAACTCACAGGCAAACCGACGAATTATAACCGTTCGGGTAGCGGTGGATAAGTCCGTGGTGGGCTCCCAAGTCGATCCTGTTTCAGGCAGGCGAGTTGGAAGTGATAAAATAACAAACAATTATCACCAACCAAAGTGGCCAATTCGAAAAGCTAGCGATACGGAGCAGTGATTCGTGATGTATACTCTTGCAACTTCCAGGCATTTGATACGTTAGAATCGGTAGTATGTAGTTTCTTCTACCGATGTAATCCAAGTTTATTATATTACAACCTTCTCCTTAGAGACTTTAGTTTAAATTTGTGTTAAATTTTGGGAAATGAATGGTTTAAAGTATATGATGATTCCCACAACTCTGTTGCCGGTTGAAAAAGGTTTTTTATGGTTCGCTTGAAACCAATTTCATGGGAAATGCTGACAAGATACAGACGAGGCGGAAGTTCCTGAGTGGCACCGGTGGACTAGCTACAGCTGCTGTACTCGCGGGCTGTACTGGTGACGATGAGGGCCAATCGGCCGATGAGATAGTCGACGATGACAGCGACGACACCGACCCAGGAGACGACGACGAAACGTATCTCCAGTTGGTCAACGGGACGATGGACACGATGGATCCCGTCGAGTCGACGCTGGCGAACACCGCTGAGGTTCTCGACCAGGTGATGGATACGCCGTTCGTTAACCCGAACGGAGAGATTACAGTCGAGAATCTCCTCGTAGAGGATTACGAACTCGCAGACGACGATATAACGTACACGCTATTTCTCGAAGAAGGCGTTGAGTACCACGGCGACGGCGGCGACTGGGGCGAGGTTACGGCCGCAGACTTTGCGTACAACTGGGAGCGTCTGGCGGCCTCGCAGAACTCACGACGGGTCGGAAACATTCTCGACGACCTCGGGATCAGTCACGAAACGGACGACGACGGCAACTACGTCCCGGAGTCATTAGAAGTCGAGGTCATCGACGAGTACACCATAGAGTTCACGCTCCAATCACCGTACTTCGCGGCGCTCGACGAGATGACCCACCGTGCGTTCGCCCCCCTCCCCGAAGGTATTGTCGGCGACATCGATGGCTACGATGGCGAGGTCGACCACGACGATATCCGAAACGAGATCGTCGTTGGGGCAGGACCGTTTGTCTTCGAGTCTTGGGAAAGTGACCAAGAGGCGCAGGTATCCGCGAATGAGGATTACTACGGTGACGGACCGATCGTCGACGGTGTCCACTGGCAGATCCTCGAAGACAGCAACGCGATCTACAACTACGCGATGAACCGGAACGTAGATATGATCGGGACACACTTCCCGACTGCCCAGTTCGATCCGAGCCTCATTGACATAACCGATGAGGAGAACGGACGTGAAACGGGTACCTACGGTCCGGTCCGCAACGACGAAATGATGGACTACATGCGTGTTCCCGCGCTCTCGTCTGGCTTTTTATTATTCAATATGCGTGAGGTCCCACTCGCGGTGCGCAAGGCGGCCGCGCACGTCATGGACCACTCGCAGATTGCGAGCGACATCTTCAAAGACCGCGTCCAGCCGGGGTACATGATGACGCCACCGTCGATATTCCCCGGCGGTCCGGAGGCGTATTGGGAGCTTGTTGAGGAGGAGTACCCCTACGGCCCCGGTACACAGATCGACGAAGCCCGCAAGGTGATGGAGGAGGCAGGCTATGGTGAGGACGATCCCTTCGAGTTCTCCTTCACGATTACCGACTCAGACACGAACCGACAGATGGCCCAGCTGCTCCGTGACCAGCTGACGGCGGCATACGTAGACGTAGAGATCGACGTGGCACCGTTCGCGACGATGATCGAGCGCCGCGGTGAGGGGAATATCGACTCCGCTGACAGTGGGTGGTCGATGAGCGTCAACAACCCCGGCGGGATTCTCCAATTGCTGTACCCAGAACACACGCTGATTGAGAACCCCAACTCTATCATCGAGGTGAACTGGGACGGCGACGGCTCAGAAGAGGCGACTGAGGCCTGGGAGCGCGCACAAGCAAACCCCTCGCCGGACGACGAGTCCACTGAGATACGCGAGGAGGCGTTCATTGAACTCGAGATGCTGATGTGGGAACACGTGCCGTTTATTTGCTACGAACACCGGCTCGTGGAGCGGATGGCGTACGACTGGACCGATGCACCGCTGCTTGGGCCGCTAGATTCACAGAAGTACAACCAGGTAGACGTGGGTGACCGTTCTTGAGGCCGTTCCTCCTGGTCAACAGTTGATCCATGTCGCGCGTTACCGCTCTAGGTGTCTCGTTGATGGCGTCTCCCGACTCTCGCGGCAGGCGAGACCCACTGACATGGAGCGGTTTCAATCATACTCACCATTGAGAGACATAATGACAAGAAGTAACCCAAACGCTCCCGGGGCTGCGACCTGTCCTGAGAGGCGAACTGACGTACAAACAAAATGAACCGGTGGAAATATCTCCTCAGGCGAATCGCCCTTTCGGTCCCTGTCGTCATCTTCGGGGTGTCAATGACTTTCGTCATCCTCCGAATGGGGCCGATAGACCCGGCCGGCGCAATTGTTGGCCCAGACGGCGATCCACGAGCGCGAGAGGCGGTCCGAGAACAGCTCGGTCTCAATCAGCCCCTCTGGCAACAGTATATTGACTTCATGGTCAATATGCTCACACTCAACCTCGGCCAGTCGTGGGTGATTAATCCCGGCTCCACGGTGTACGAGATGCTGTGGCTCTACGCTCCCCGCACGATCTGGCTTGGCTTCTGGTCCGTGCTGATCGCCATCTTCATCGGGATCCCGCTGGGATTTTACGCCGGACTCAACCCCAACACTTCAAGCGATTACTTCGTCTCCTTTGGCGGTATCGTCTGGCGAGCGATGCCAAACTTCTGGCTGGCGGTGATCCTCGTCGCGTTTCTGTCACAAACAGATGCACTGATCGGATTCGACTGGCAGGGATTTATGATTGACACCCCGGTGGTGACGTCGCCACCGATGGACTGGGCGCTCCAGTGGGATGGAGAATTAACTGCATCAGAGCGGTTCTGGTCATTCGTTGCCAGCACAAAGATGGTGTTACCGGCTGCGCTCGTGTTGGGATCAGCCTCAATGGGGACAGAGATGAGAATCGGTCGCACCGCAGTGCTTGAGACGGTCAACTCTAATTACGTCCAGACAGCAAAGGCGAAGGGCGTACCCAAGCGGGCGCTAATCGGCAAACACATTTTCCGGAACTCGCTCATTCCTCTTATTCCGGTTATCACCTATGAGGCGTTCCTGCTCATCGGAGGATCCGTGCTCGTCGAGACCGTCTTCGGAATTAACGGGCTGGGATATCTCTTTTTCCAGGCCGCGGTCAACGCTGACCTCCCGATGGTCGGCTCGATAATGTTCGTGTTCATTCTGTTGATTGTCGGTCTCAACATCTTGCAAGACATCCTGTACACGCTGGTCGACCCACGAGTCGGCTTCGACGGAGGAAAATAATCATGGCAACTGTAGACGAAGACCTACCTCTGCTCGATCGTATCAAACAGCACCCGAGGCCTGCCGCAATCTGGCTCGGCGGCGTGCTCGTCCTGTTCGCGCTCCAGCTCGGCGCTGTGGCCGGCTGGATGCTAGCACTCCCCTGGGAGGCTGTCGGCTCAGTAGTACCCACCATCCCGGGCGTCGGCCTCCTCGCTGGAGCGCTAGAGCGCGTGGCGTCGCTGCCAACGGTGCTGTCGGAGGAACTTATTCCCAACCAGGGGTATCATATCCCAGGAGAGGGATGGCAGGAGACGTTCATGGGGCTCTCACCCGCGCAAGCGTGGGCGCTCCGCGTCCTGCTTATTTATACATACGGCTTTACATGGTTTGGGTGGCTGTGGTACGGCTACCTCATCTTCCGGCGAAACTACCGCTATGCGAAGTGGACACCACGCGACGATATGATCGATCGCCTCCGTTCGCACCGTTGGGGGCAGTTCGGACTGATCATCGTTTTGATGTTCCTCGTGATGGTGCTTTTCGCACCGGCGATGTCACCGACATCCGTCGAACAGAACATCCAGGACCCATATACACACGATATAACGATCTACGACGAGAGCACCGGCGAGGTAACGACAATCACCGCTGGCGAGGCGAACGGCAACTCCTACTCGCGCGGCTCGCCGGACAACAACGTCGGGCCGATGGAGTACGACGAGTATGACCGGTTCGCACCGTTTGGGACGCTCGATGATGGGAAGGATTTGTTCACCTTCATTGCTTATGGGTCGCGGGTGTCGCTGATAATTGGGCTCATCAGCATCATACTAGCGGGACTCATTGCGACCACCTTCGGGATGGTGACCGCCTATTATAAGGGGGCTGTCGACCTTTCGGTCGTGGTCACCGGTGACTCCATCCAGGCAATGCCACGTCTGCTCCTATTGATCCTCTTATCAGTGATTCTCAGTGGGACGTGGCTCGCGGGGCTGTATAACGGGGGTGTGTTGCTCGCGCTGATCTTTGCCGGGACGGGGTGGCCAGGACTGTGGCGAGCGCTCCGTGGCCCCGCGTTTCAGATATCCGAAAAGGAATGGGTCGACGCTGCCAAGAGCTACGGACAGACTCCGAGCAAGACGATGAAAAAACACATGTTCCCCTACGTGCTCGGATACCTGCTTATTTACTCCTCCCTGAATCTCGGTGGCGTTATTATTGGTATTGCGGGCCTCTCGTTTCTCGGGATTGGGATCAATCCCCCGACGCCCGAGTGGGGACGCGCGATCAGCGCGGGACAGCCGTACGTGGCGACGGCGTCCTGGCATATCTCGATCCTACCAGGGATCCTCATCGTACTCGTAGTGACAGCGTTCAATGCACTCGGCGATGGGATCCGCGATGCCATCGACCCCGAGAGCTATGATAGTACTGCCGAGGCCGGAGGTACCGGCGCATGACCGTCGAAGTGAGCGACACACCAAAAAACGTGAACGACAAAGCGACCGATACCGACACAGCGGAACCGCTCCTATCTGTCAGCGACCTCCAAACCGCGTTTTACACCGATAAGGAGGTGATACGGGCAGTCGACGGCATCTCTTTTGAGGTGGCAAAAGGAGAGACGGTCGGTATCGTCGGCGAGAGTGGATCTGGAAAAAGTGTCACCGCCCGATCAATCATCGGGCTCATCCAGAATCCCGGACAGATACTCGACGGGAGCAGTATCCGTTTTAAGGGGACCGAGCTGACCGAGATGACGGATGCCGAGTACGGCTCCGTGCGGGGCGGGGAGATATCAATGATCTTTCAAGATCCTCTGACGAGCCTTAACCCCGTCTACACTGTCGGTAATCAGATCCGAGAGGCGCTCAGCCTTCACCAGGGAATGCAGGGAAAAGCGGCCAAACAAGAGGCAATCGACCTGTTAGAGGCGGTCGGTATCCCGGACGCGGTCGGACGCGTTTCGGAGTACCCTCACCAGTTCTCCGGAGGGATGCGCCAGCGAGCTATTATTGCAATGGCTCTGGCTTGTGACCCAGATCTGCTTATTCTCGACGAACCGACCACCGCGCTAGACGTCACCATTCAGGCGCAGATTCTCGACTTGCTCGAGGATCTGCAAAAAGAACATGAGATGGGGATGATATTCATCACCCACGACATGGGCGTTATCGCAGAGATTGCCGACCGTGTCAACGTGATGTACGCCGGCGAGGTGATTGAAACGGCGATAACTGAGAGGTTGTTCGCGGACCCCGCACACCCATACTCGCGAGGGCTCCTGCACAGTATTCCAGGTCGAAACCCCGGTGCGGACCGCCTGCCAACCATCGAAGGCGAGGTGCCGACGCCAAACGCCCCGGCCACTGACTGTCGCTTCGCGCCCCGGTGTGGCCAGGCGTTCGACGAGTGTCACGAGGTACATCCAGAGCCAGTTCGACCTAACGCGGAGGCGACCGACGATCACACTGTCTCGTGCCTACTCTACCCAGAGGAGTACAGCCGGAGCCGGTCATTCGACCAACATATGGCCGCCCGTGAGGAGGGAACCGACGATGAGTAACGCCGAGTTCGACGATACAGAACACGGTAATGGCGACGAGCCGCTCGTTCGTGTCGACGGGTTGAAAACGTACTACGACGTCGGTGGGGGCCGGTTCTCCAAGCCGCCGGTGAAGGCGGTTGACGGCGTCTCCTTCGATATTGCACCCGGAGAGACGCTGGGACTGGTTGGTGAGTCCGGCTGCGGGAAGACGACGTTAGGTCGAACGCTCGTCCAACTGGAGGAGTCGACCGAGGGAACAGTGCTGTTTGACGGACGCGACATCACGGAGATGTCCCGCAATGAGCTTAAAAAATGGCGCCGGCGCGCCCAGGTCGTGTTCCAAGACCCCGACTCCAGTCTCAATGACCGAATGACGGTGGGTGAGCTTGTCCGCGAGCCACTCGACGTGTACGACTGGCAGACGGCGTCGGATCGCCGAAAACGGGTCCAGGATCTGCTGAGTACCGTCGGGCTTCGCGAGGAGCACTACTACCGTTATCCGCACCAGTTTTCTGGTGGTCAAAAACAGCGCGTCGCTATTGCTCGTGCGCTCGCACTTAAACCCGACTTCATCGTGCTCGACGAACCCGTAAGCGCGCTTGACGTAAGCGTCCAGGCACAGATTCTTAACCTGCTCGCGGATCTTCAAGAGGAGTTCGGATTGACGTATCTCATGATCGCTCACGACCTCTCCGTAGTCCGGCACGTCTGTGACCGGGTGGCTGTGATGTACCTCGGTAACATCATGGAGATCAGCGAGACGGAAGACCTCTTTACCAATACACAACACCCCTACACGAAGTCGCTCATTTCTGCCGTCCCCGAGGCAGAACCGACGTCTAACCCGAATCGAATCATGCTCCGTGGGACGCCACCGAACCCTCGAGATCCACCTTCGGGCTGTCCGTTCACTACGCGGTGTCCAATGAAGATCCGGCCCGAAGAGTTCCGGAACGCCGACGAAGAGGTGTGGTCCGCCGTTGAGACGTTCCGAACGGTGGTACGCGAGCGAACGTCCAAGGATCCGTCGCTCACTGAGTATGTCGCGTCGATACTGGGACGCGATCCGGAGGTGGTTGATATCGACCGGCTGTACGGGGAGACGTTCGCCGACGTCTACCTTCCGGAGGGACTCGAGGCAGTCGTCCGTGAGGCCACGACAATTCTCAGAGAGGACTCTCCAGAGGCCGCAAACGACTTCCTCTCGGATCGTCTCGAAAGCGTCTGTGACGACGAGTCACCATCGTTCCACGAGGGATCTGGCGACGGCCATCTCAGCGCCTGTCACCGCCATAGGTCAGAATTCGACAACCCACCGGAAGTCCTCGGGGACGGAGCGGGCGGAGGGAAGCACTGATACGCCCGTACTGCGGACTGACACAAGTATGGCCAAGATTGCACGGGACAGAGGAAACGACGCCTCCGTCTTCGCACGCGCACTTGACGCACTCGTCTACGCCACCGTTATCACGGCGGTGCTCGCTTGTGCAACGCTCGTGTTCGCGGTCCCGTTCGGCGGCGAGGCGAACTGGGTCAAACAATTGCTGTTCGTGTTCGGGTGGCTAGCGTTTGGGTACAGCCTTGTTCACCTGTGGCCAAACCGGACGGAACTCGACTCAGGGGCCGAAAAGCGAACTGCCCCGGAGGACGTATTCGACGATCTGGGTAATACGATTCCGTTCGGGCTTCGGATGCGGTCGATTCCGATCATCAGCGGTGCCCTGCTTCCACCGCAGGCGCGCTGGTCAGACGGCGTCCGGGTGTTCGTGCTATCACTTGTCTTACTGCTTGTTTCCTTTCTCATCGAGGCGTTCATTGAGGGAGCTGTGTGAACTACCCTCCTACCTCGCTCGGTTTGGAACCCGACTCGTTGAGAGCGGAGTCTGCTCCGAACGATGCTGAAGCATCCCGAACCGAACCCATTTAGGTATTGTTACCAATGTACGTAGTATGCGAGAGGTCACATCATCAGGCAAGGGGACAGCCGAACGGATCACGAACACGTCTGCGCATAAAGATGCGTGGGCACAAACGCTAAACGAGATGGAGGCGCTGGCGACTGACCACGAGGCACACGGGCAGGATGTAGTAGAGGTTGTCGCTGATGACACCGCCCCCGAACACCCAGACATCGGCGACAGCGGCCGGTACGGGCTGGTCCACGTGGTGGCACGGAACTACGCCGATGAGTTGGCGGGGCTCCCTCCAGACACTAACTTCCCTGCGTACACGGTCTACCGGACGGTTGTCGGTGGTCGCGTCTTCCTGGTGACCGAACTTCAGGATCCCGACGCTGAGCTGATTGTGCTTGTCGCCAGCACCTACGAGACGAACGCCGCAAGCGAGTTGGAGGTGGTCGCTATCGACTCAGGAACGATGTACACACACTTCCAGAAGCTGGACGGAACCCACATCATCTCGTTCAGGCACGACGAACCGACGAAGTTCTTCCCATAAAAGGCGCAGACTTCGGTTTCTGCGAGCCAGATACTCGACCCTGCAAACGAAACCTCGCGGTATGGGTCAGTGGAACAATCATCACCGTAGGGTAAGATCTCTTTTAGACACGGCGGTTTGCATAGGAACCACCACGTCTTACCCCCTCCAGAGGCAGGGACGCGACAGCTAGGCAGGTCTTTCCAGACGAACCGGCCCTGTTGAAATCCTCAGGGAGTTACATGTTCGCTGTGTAATTCTACGAGATGAAGGCCCTCCCGAAGTCGCAGATTCTCCGGTTTACTGAGAAGGCGATCCATCTGGCACGCCGAGCGGTCTCTCGATACTCCTCGAAGTTCTCCAAACACCGCTACACACTTCCGCAGCACGTTGTTCTGCTGTGTCTCAAAGTTCGGAAACAACCTACCGTGGCCTGCTTGACGAATTGATCGAGATGCCACGCATCCGTCGAGCTCTTGGATTAGCCGAACTTCCTACGGCATCAACGCTCTGTAAGGCTTTTAACCGGCTTGAAATGGCTGTATGGCGTCTCTTATTGACTCTTTCAGTAAACTACTTCCGACGAGCGGTGTCGTTGGAGTTGGTGCGTCAGGGTTCGACCGCAGTCACGCCTCAAAACACTACACGAAACGAGCCGAACTCACGATTCAGCAGCTCAAAGTGACGCTGTTAGTCGATGTAGAGGTGAACGCAATTCTCGATCTACACGTAACGACGACGCGGAAACACGATAGCCAGATCGCTCCGTCGTTGATCAAACGCAACCCCGAGACTATCGACATCCTGCTCGGGGACAAAGGCTACGACGACCAGAAAATCAGACGACTTGCCCGTCAATACGAGGTTCGGCCACTGATTAAGCATCGTGAGTTCACGTCACTCCACAAGGCATGGAACGCACACTTAGACACTGATATCTACGGCCAGCGGAGTCAATCCGAGACTGTCAACTCAACGCTCAAGCGAAAATACGGTGCCTTTGTCCGGTCACGACGCTGGTGGAAACAGTTTCGTGAACTCACAATCGCCTGCCTCATTCACAATGTAGACCGATCACTCTGAGCGGTCAATACAGATTATTGAATTATCGATGTTACGGAGTACCAGCCGTCATTTGCCCAACATTCATATACTGACACTATACTGAATGAAGTATGCAAATCCTCCAAACCCTTCCTGATAGCTCACTTGGTCGAAGTGTACTTACGCTCTCTCTGGGAGCCGTTATGGCCGGTGGAGGATGGCTGCTTCTCCCCATGGCAGGTTCAGGGGCACTCATTTTACTTGGTATAGCATTCATAATGTTAACCCCGATTTTTCTCCTATTCGGTTGAGAAGACTACTCTATATGCACTCTTCAGCGACCAGCTGTTTCAGACGATAATGTATCTGAAGAATGGGATTTCAACAAAGCCAGATGATCCGATCGCGAGCGTGCTCGTCAAGTGCGTCAAGTTGTCGCTTCGACCGATCAGTGAGCTTCCAGTCCCACTCCTCGCTCATCGCTCATTCGCATCGTTACGTCCGTACTCCGCTTTGATCTCATCGCTGGAGTGAGTTCGACCTTCCTGAATATCGACCTCGCTCGCAGCGATCGCCTTGAGATCCGCACGGTTGAACTCGGGATGTTTCACCGCATCACGAAGTACATCGCGGACGAACTCGCTACGGCTGTTGTACCCGAGGTCTTCCCACGTTGCGTCGACGTCGGCGAGAAATGTCTCTGTCATTCGAATGTTGACCGTCGTTTTTTCGGGCGGCGAACTGGCTTCAGACATACTGCTGTGTTGAAATTGTGTAGCAATAACGGTTACGCCGAATCAGACGTTGTCGAGGTCTCCCCGCTGCTGCTTATACCGTTAGAAGTGCCGTCTCTTATCCTCTGGTAAGTATTCTGCCTCATCAATTCTTTTCCTGATACTTCCAATTTTTTCCTTTTCAAGGTTTTCTAGTTCATTACAGTCGTCCACGAGGCGACTCTCTTCAATTGTCTCCTGTATGTACGCATAAATATCACCGCCTACGTCAGTACTTCCAGATACCATATGCATATTCTCCGAGAATATATCGTAGAGGTTGCAAATAAATTCTACACTAATAAAATAAAACTCAATATTATCTCTATGTGAAACTTTTTCTCGTCCTGTCGGATTCAAACTTCCAGACTCAGTACCTTCAAAGAGAAGCTCCTTTGACACAATAAACACCAATCGATCGCTCTCAACTAGGTCTGTATAAGCTGATTTCTCGATATCTTCTTTTGCTTTGGACAGTTGAGTCTTTGGAATCTCTTTACTCTGCTTAGAGTCTATAAGATAATCTGTCCCATTTAATCGGAGTCCTCCGTCAGGTTCATCGCTTCCGCCACCCGGCAAGTAATCCCGAAAGATGTATCTTAAGGGAACATTCAAATGGTCCTCAATTTTGTATCCAGCCCGCTTGGCTCCGAAGTTTTCTCTAAGGTTCTCTGGTGACTGATAGTAATCCACTAATATCTTGGCCGACCGTCTCGCTTCTTTTTCGGTTAGCATTTTTTGTCGATACTTGATTTGCCTTTGGCTTGCCCTCACAATGTACTGGATCACTTCTTTTTCGTCATCTTTAGTCAATAATTCATAATAATTTATACGCGAAAGGACAACATTGTATATTTTCTCAAATTTGTCCAAAATAGCATTAATAGGTATAACAACCCGATAAAAATGCCTGTGGTCATCTTCGATATTGTCCGAATATGACTTAATTATGACTTTGACCCTGCTCTTTTTGTATTCTTCAACTTCTGTGATTCGGTGCTGTCTTCCCTCGACCTCTATATCTATTTTCTCAACTTCACTCAACTTTTTATGAACTTTCTGACCAAGTACGTCCTTGTTAAACTCGATCTCACCATCCTCGGTGATTACTTTTTCATTAGTAAGATAGTCTATTGCAGAATCATCTTCCATCTCAATCATTGGATCGTAGTACTTGCGGCGGTAATTGCTATTTGTAGTTATGATTTTATTGAAATAATAAGAGATCGGATAGAAATATGGCTCATAGGTTTCTATACCGTAGCCTTCCAGTATTTCCTCAATCTCATCACGATATCGTTCTTTTTCACCAGATATCTCCAGAGATATTTTAATAAATCTTTGATTATCTATAGTTCTTTTGTATTTATTAAATTTAACTTCAAATACAACATCCTCATCCTCATCAATGTATACAAATTCACAGGAACGGATCGTGAGTAAATCTAACCTATTCTGTAGTAAGAGGTCGTAATCGACGAAATCTTCAATGTGAATTATCCCCTCATCGGAAGAAACTGACAATGAAACATCAGAACTGTTCCCAGAGATATTAATGTTCTTTAATACAATATCGTGGTCTCTGAGTTTGTGTATAAAATCGGGATCAATTTCCAGTTCATCGTAGGACTCCGGTTCTTCATCCTGTAATTCAACTTGGTCAGATCTAGACATATGACTAACAAATTGATTTCTTTGACTCTTATCGCCGGATATTTGTAATTCATCTTGACCCGAAGTGATTGAGATCAGTAGTGGCGGATAATAATCCTCGTTGGTAGGTTGAAGAGGTTCAATATATTCTCTCGATGTACGCTCTCCAACATAGATAATCCGTACGTTTGAGTCGTCATCTTCTAGAACCAGATTCTCGCCAGTATCAATTTCTGTTCGAAGGTCATCTACTCCTGATGAAGAGTCCAGCTTCTTGATGTCATTTGATCTAAATTCTTTGTCAAATCTTATCGTAATAAGTTCTTGTATGAATTTTTTAAAATCGGAATCAGGAGCGATACTAGGCTCTACATCAAAAGACTCTGAGATTATCTCAGATATGTCTATCCAGAAATCTGTATCTTCTCTGTCTATTTTTCCATATCTACTCTGAAGTTCGGAGACTCTAACCCCCTCTTCATCAAGTACATTCCTGACGCTTCTAAATAGATTCCCGCTCTTTCTACTGAATAGGAATGGAATTACATTTTCTTTTAAAAAATCTTTTTCGAACTGTTCGTCTCTCATAGCCTTCTCCCTAATATGAATACTCTGAAAACATAGACCAAGTTCTGAGTATGATTCATATCATTACCTGACGAATTCAAATATAGATAAGTTTGTCGTCTGGAATGTGACCTGTATTTGTACACTCTAGATATTGTCGAGGTATCCCCGTCGCTGCTCCATTTTTTCACGCTGACTCCGCCGGTCGTAGTGTTCGTCGAGAACGCCCACTGTCACGTTTGGACGGTCACTAACGACGTCTTTTGGAACATCACTATTCAGGTGGTGAGTGATCCCACCACGCCGAAGGGCGTGTGGACTGACGCTCGAGGGACAGTCGAAGGCGGCGGTATACTCCATCGCCTCGCAACTCTCTGGAGCACGGTCGTGTGGGCACTCTCCAGTAGAAACACAGGGCCTTGTGTACCTGTAGCAATCTCCCCGAAGCGTCGATCGATGCGCACGTCCGTTCGATGTCGACACGAGTGGTCGCCTACCGAACTCGTCGTCAACATCGGGCCGCCGATTCGCTATCCAGTCGTCGATAAGCCCGCACACCCCGTTCGATAACGCGATCAGTCGCTCTCCACCTACTCCATTCTTGATCGTCGTGCCGGTCTCAGGACGGTGGACGACGGCGATATACTGCTCAGTCGAGTCGTAGTCGTCGACGTCGAGCGAGTGGACCGCACCGGTCCGCATCATCGTGTGCCACATCAGCGTGATCACGACGTGAGGGCGTGACGCATATTCATACTTTGAGAGATAGCCGAGAACCTCTTCAGCATGATCGGACTCAAGCATCACGTCACGGACGTTCTGTCCGTCTCGCAACACTGGTGACCGCACCTTCATGTGGAGGTCAGCGACGACAGCGTCGATGCTCTCTAACCATTTTACGAAGACACGGATCGTGTCCATCTGGGTCTTCTCCGTGGCGGGCGCGAGATCTCCCTCGCGACGCCGCCAGAGACGGTACTCATGCAGGATCCGTCCGTTCAGCTTGTTCAGATTGTCTATGTCTTCCTCATCACACCAGCGAACGAAGTGACCGAGACGAGAGCTGTGCGAGTACAGCGTCGCCTTGGCCACCTCAGCTTCGCGGTCAGCGAGGTACAGTTCAACGGCCGTTTCCGGGTCGATTGGTTCGAGGCTCATCGCTCTTGCTCGCGCGAATCGCGATCTGACCCCGATCTGAACCGCCCGATCTTCGGCGTGTTAGGCCTGAAAGGACGATTCGTTACGAGCGTGAACGCGCGCCCGTCGTGCCCGTCTGTTTCTAATAGCATGACCGCGACGGGATAGCTGTCGTACTACTGCAAGACGTGTGATTTTGAGTTTCACCCATTCGGTTCATCCGTCGGAACCGGGAGGCGTATGCTGAATAGACGAGAAGGTTTTGTCGAGTGATCGACCAGCGACGATCCTGAATGTGCTGTTTCTTCTGATCGGTGGGGGTTCCTCGTTCTCCTCCTGAGAGGCAAAAAAGTGCCTCGGGCGATCGCGTCGTGGAGGACCCGGTTATTGGAACCAATATTACGGTCAAGAACGCCGAGTACTGTACGGTACACGACGAATCGATCTACTACTTCGAAAACAAAGACTCACGAACACAGTTCCAAGAATCACCGGAGGCGTATCTGTAACTGATCCGCTGGCTCTACTAAACATCCGTTGAGAATCTCGATGGCCGCCTCCAGCGTGTCGGTCGTCTCGAACAGCTTGGCGTTCATGAAGTGGGATCCGCACGATGACTACGTGTTCCTCCCGTTCCGCCCGTTCACGTGGACGGCCGAGCGGATCGCTCCCACGAACTGAAAACGAGCGAACAATAAACCAGACATGGACCCGAAGGATCGCATGATGCCACCTGAACCGCTCTCGCGCAGGTCGATGATCGCCGCTGCGGGGACCACGGTCGCGCTCGCCGGCTGTCTCGGCGGCGACGCGAGTCGCGAGGAGTGGACCGTGTCGGAGTCGCTTGCCGCCACACATGCCGTCCAGTACAATGCACCGAACTGCGACTGCTGTGACGAGTACGCGGCGTACCTCGATGATCACCTCGGCGACGACCTCGACGTGCGGGAATCCGACGACATCGACGCCGTCAAACGCGAGCGCGGGGTTCCGGCTGATCTCGACAGCTGTCACACGGTCGAGCTCGACGACTACGTGGTCGAGGGGCACGTTCCGGTCGAAGTCGCCGGCGAACTGCTTGAGGGGGAGCCCGATGTCGCTGGAATCGCTCTTCCGGGGATGCCCGCGGGCTCACCGGGGATGCCCGGCGAGAAGGACGGGGAGTGGACCGTCTACGCCTTCGACGCCGACGGCGAGTATGAGCAGTTTATGGAACTGTAGGCGAACTCGACTCACCGAGTGCTATTCGAGATCCGCCCGCCGGAGTCGCTGTGCGTTGTTCGCTTCTATTACTCTTCGAGCGCGGCGACGATGTCGTCGATGGTGTAGAGACGGAGATCGTCGCGCTCGGCGGCGACCTCGCGGACACTGTCCGTAAATCCGCTCCGGGAGAACAGCGCGTATTCGACGGTCCGATCTCCACCGTCCGGTGGCTGCCACCGGAGCTCCTCAACGTGCGTCTCCAGTGATGCCAGCGCGCCGTAGTCGAGTGGCGATTCCTGATACTTACACTCGCCGACAACGAGCGTGTCTTCGTCAGTGAGTCCGACGACGTCGATCTCGTGGTCCTGATACCACCACCCTCCGACATCGACGATCGGTGTCTCATCGTACAGGGTCCACAGTGCGTCACAACACAGTTGCTCGAAGGCGGGTGCGACGAAGTCGGCCATCTCTGGTTCGACGAGTCGTTCGTAGGCTTCCTCGCCGAACTGGTCGTAGCGATCCGAACTCCCGTACAGGAACCGGAACCAGAACCGGAACAGCGGATCCCGAAGCCGGTACTGGCTACGCTTGGATCGTTCGGGTTTCTCAGTCACCGGCACGTGTCGTTCGATGAGCCGAAGCCGAGAGAGTCGATCCAAATACGTCGATAGCTGGTTGTAGTCGATACCTGTCACACCGGCGATCTCGTTCCGTCCGGTCGCCCCGCCGGCGATCGCTTCGAGGATCGAGAAGTAGCGCG
>LFFM01001061.1_pt1 | contig 19568 bp, 16 predicted proteins | sample 643131 | NCBI WGS metagenome assembly LFFM01 (sample SAMN03777445, study PRJNA286221) | soda lake metagenome | biome: soda lake; feature: Kulunda steppe; material: water; isolation source: sample Tc-Br brine of Tanatar trona crystallizer | place: Russia: Kulunda steppe | collected 2011-07
GCCAGGTATGCGGCTCGTCGGGTTCGTGGTGTCACGGTGTCGCGGTCGGCAAACGTCGATAGCGCGCCGACGATCTCCCGCCAGTCGTCGGTTTCAAGCGCCTCGCTCACTGGGGACACCGGCTGATCGTCGGCTTCGTTCGCCGCCTCAGGCCCCCAGCTGTCGTCGATCTCGAAGACATATTCGGTTGGATCGATCCCACAGGCTCGGCTCATCGACTCGATGAGTTGCCACCGCCGTTCGGCGGCCGGTGAGTCGTCCTCGGGATGGGTGTTGCTGGCAAGCGCCTCAATAGCAATCAGCCAGTCTTGTGTCTGCCAAGTTGGTGGAGGGACTTCAGTCATGATCAGGCCAAAAAGACGTGTCGCGGGCGGTCGGCCAGTACGTCACGGCCCCACTGGACGGTGTTGCGGAAAGCATCCGACCGGAAAAAGCCCATGGCGTCGTCTTTCGAGCGCCACTGACTGGCGATGAACATGTCATTTTCGTCTTCGCGGTTGACCATCAGATCCGTCTCCATGTGGCCCTCGGTTTCCGCAAGGACGCCACCGACGGTACCGAATTTCTCGACAAAGTCCTCGCGGGAGTCGGGTTTGACCGTATAGAACATCCCCATCGTTCCGAAGCCCGACTCCTCGCCGGCACGTTCGACAATTCCGGGAAGCTCCGAGAGGAAGCCAGCCGCCGTTTCGGCGGCACTCGCGGTTTCCCAGATTGAGACGACAGCCGTCCGATTGCCACCTTTTGCGCCGTAGACGGCTGTTTTGACGTGGCTGCCGTAATGATCGAAGTTCTTGCGGAGCCCATCGACTTCTTCGAAGAGGTCGTCGCCGTCGGCTTCCGAGTAGAGAACGGTCGCATAGACGTCCTCACCGTGTGGTTTGCCGGCGTAAATGTTGAGATCGGCGAGTTCGCCGCGAATCGCATCGTCGCTGTTCTCGTCGGCACCAGTGTTGGTGTTGTCGCCATGTGCGTGGCTCTCTCCATGTGGATGATCTCCGTGGTGCCCGTGTTCCTGTCCGTGTGGATGGTCGCCTGTCTGATTGTGTCCGTGTGGACTTGCTTCGGTCTCGCCGTGGGCGTGTCCGGCTGTGCCGTGTCCGTCCGTGTCGTGTTCGCCCGTCGGGACCGTCTCGCCTTCGAGATACGCAAGCAGGTCTTGGGGCGGGAAGCGCCGGCCAATGTAGAAGTCGTCGAATTCGCCGTATTTCGAGGTCGCCTCATCGAACCGCATTTCGTAGACGATGTCTTTGATATCCGTTGGGTCGGCTGCAAACAGCGTGACACCCCACTCGTGGTTGTCAAAGCCGACCGACGAGGAGATGATCTGTTTGATTTTGCCAGCGTACTGCTTGCCGGTCGAACCATGCCCGGCCATCAGGTCGGCGCGCTCGTCGAACGAGAGGGTATACCAGTTGTCGGTCTCCCCGCGGCGCTTGCTCATTGGATAAAACGAGACATATTCGTCGTCTGGGAGTTCGGGCTTGAGTTTTCCCTCGATATACCGACGGAGTCCGGTGTCGACCTGCTCGATATCTCCCTCGAAATACTCGTCGGAGACGTACCCAGAGACTTCAGTGACCGAGACGTAGGAGGTCGGCTGGTCGGTGAATCCCGCCAATGCGGTCTGTTCGAACTGCCGTTCGGCCCGTGATAGCGAATCGAGCGTGGGGCGCAAATGGAGGATCAGCAGGTCGGCTTTGTGCCCCAGAATCGAAAAGATCGCTGAGGCTCCCTCACCATCGGCGGTATCGCTGACCGATTCGTGGGCGGCGAGGTACTCGTGGCCCTCTCTGATCGCTCGTTGTTTGTCGTGTTCGGGGGCGCTGCGCCATGCGTCCCAGTCAATCGTCCGAAAATCATGCAACACATACCAGCCTTCGTCGGTCTGTGGGACTTCAGCCATACAGGGGCTTGGTGCCCCGGTGGTATGGGGTTTACGTGTCACCGCCTTCGACTGTTAGTTCAATAGCTGCGGGCCGAAGATCATGAGCAGCAAACTCACGAGCATAAGGAGCCCGACACTCGTCGTAACCGCCCGGGTCAGCGTTGCTTTCTCTGGAACTGGCAGTCGCGAAATCACCGCTTCTGCGGAGGTTCGCAGGATGTGTCCCCCATCGAGTGGGAAGGCTGGAATACAGTTGAACAGCGCGAGGTTGAAATTGATCCAGCCGGTCCAAAAGAGGATGTTGGCCAATAAGAACACACTCGTCTCGCCGAAGACGGCCAGCGGACCGGTAACCTCGTAGAAGGCGACATTGGCATCGACAAAGCCAGCAAAATTGAAGTCCAATCCCTCATCGATGATTGAGGCAAACGGCAGAATCAACAGGAACAACAGGACGACCGCCAAGCCATCACCGACATCGCCGCTGAGAATCGACAGGAAGTTTTCGGCCGGATACGGCATGACGCCGAAGCTGTTGACGCCGATGCCGCTCATATCGGCGATATCGTAGATCCCAACGAGGACGCGGTCTTCGTCCTCAGGATGTTCGCCGAGCTCGACTTCGTAGGTTGTCTCGTCGCCGTCGACGTAGCCGACGATTTCAATGGTGTCTCCGGGATCGAACCCCGAAAGCGTCTGCTCGATATCCTCGAAGACAACGGCTCGTTCGCCGGCAACCTCGGTGATGACGATTCGCTCGTCTTCGGGGGCGTCATCGGCCGCCAGCGGGCCGCCGGGAGTCACTGTTACGAGCACACCGAACGGCCCACTGGCGGTGGTCTGCTCGCCGGTTTCTCCGTCTTCGATCGTGAGCTCAACGAATGACTCGTCAGCCACCGCCGATCGAATATCACCCTCGGTTCTGACAGGCGTGCCGTCGACCTCAGTGATTGTTTGGATTGTCCCCTCCTGGGAGACAATGCCGTTGTCATCACCGGATTGACCGGCCGCAAACGGTGAGTCGGGAACGAGCGAGGTAATCAGTGCGGTCCGGTCAAGGGTTCGCTCGCTGTCATCTGCGAGTGTGACTGTCACCTGTTCGTTTGTGTTGGTATCGAGCGCGGCGAGCAGGTCGTCCTCGGAGTCGATCTGTTCGCCATCAAGTGCGACGATCCGATCGCCCTGTTCGACTCCTGCCGTGTCGGCTGCGCCTCCGGGGAAGACCCCGCCGACAGCAGCACCCGGAGCGACGGCGATTGCGCCCGCAACCGGCCCGAACAGCAGGGCAAACACGAGGGCGGTAATAATGAGGTTGTTGAGAACGCCAGCGGCGTACATCCGGGTCCGTGGGCCGCGTTTGGCGGCTTCGGCGCTTTCCTTATCGGGTTCGACGAACGCCCCGATCGGGAGGAATGCGAAGAGTGCAACTCCCATTGATTCGATATCGATGTTTTCGACCCGGCAGAGCAGGCCGTGGCCTCCCTCGTGGACAACGAGGCCAACAAGCAGGCCGATGATGATCTCGGGGGCGACCTCGAGCGGGAGGAACTCGTTGACGCCTGGAATCACTAAGACGTTCTGTGGGCTCTGGAGGACGTTTTCGGTCGGCGGTGACTGAATGAGTGTGACACTTTGGACGATCAGCAAGAGGAACGTCCCGACCATGATGACGAGTGCAACACCAATGCCGACGTTGCCAACGGCCCGCCAGAACCGCTTCGGCCCGGCGAGCCAGTCGAGAAACGCCCGGCCACGTTTCGTATGAACTGTCAGTAGTGGTCCAGAAACCGAGACATATCCCGGCAGCAGGCCGCGCCGGTCCAATGCCATGGCCCCTGCGGTGTACGCGAGAATGCCCGCAAGAATCCAAAACAGCGTACTCATTGTCCGCTGTTAGTTCTCAGCACGTGAAAGCCGTTCGGGTCGTCGGCTCTCGCGCCCGTCACACATGAACACACATATACCCCGCCACCTAAGGGCCATCCATGAGCGCACTTGTCGACTTCGTCGTCCGACTGCTGACCGACCTCATCGTGATGCCCCAAATATTCATTGAAGACGTCTTCCTTTCGGACCCGCTGTCGGCGATTATCATCATTTTCGGCAGTCTGTTTATTGGCGTCGCCAGCGCCGTCCTCGGCTACGCTGTCCTCGGCGCACTCGGCGTGCCACTGCCGCGACTCGGCCGCGGTGCTGACAACCGGGTTGAGTAACGTGGTCGATGGGGGCCTGCCCACGGCTGACGCTAGCGATACCGGTGCTGAGAAGTCTCCCGGTGAGAACACGGAGGCGATGACAGTCGCCCTCATCACCGTCGGCGACGAGCTACTCTCTGGAGATACGGTCAATACGAACGCCAACTGGCTGGCAGCACAGCTCTCCGAGCGGGGCGTCCGCATTGCTCGCGTCCTCTCGGTGCCCGACGAGCGCGAGACGATTGCGAGCGCTGTCGGCACCTATCACAGCATGTTCGATGCGGTGCTCGTCACCGGGGGCATCGGTGGAACACCGGACGACGTGACGATGGAGGCCGTTGCCGACGCCTTCGACCGACCGATGACTGTCACCGAACTGGCGCGGCACTCGGTTGAGAGCCGACTGGCCGAACTCACAGCCCGGCTGCCCGACCGTGAGCTTGCCGTCGACGTTACGGCTGAGGCGGCACTCCCCGAGGGAAGCCGGCCGCTCTTGAACGAGACAGGGCTCGCCCCAGGCTGTGTGCTCGACGGTGTCTACGTGTTCCCGGGAATCCCCGGCGAACTGAAAGCGATGTTTGAGTCGGTCGCAACCGAGTTTGCCGGCGACCGGCGCTCGGCGTTTCTCTATACAGTCGAACCCGAGGCCAACATCGTTCCTTCGCTCGAAGCGGCAATGGATCGGTTTTCGGTCACGGTGGGCTGTTACCCCGACCGAGAGGCCGATCACAACCGGCTAAAACTCACGGCGACCGACGATGAGGAACTCGCGGCGGCCAGCGAGTGGCTGTTGGCGACAATCAACGCGAGTGAGACGCCCGTCTCTCGAAATTGGACCGCCGAGGAACCGCAGTGAGTGGGCTGGCCGAAGTGGCCGTCAGCCGACAGCGTTAGTCGTCTGTCTTTACGTCTGCTGACAGCCCTTGGGCGAGTTCGATATCCGGACTGTTGTTGAGTGTCCAGGCGGTTCGTTCGGTGACGGCTTCGATCACTTCTCGGGCCGAGGGATAGCCGTTGCCCGACTTCTTGACGCCGCCGAACGGGAGTTGGACTTCTGCGCCGATACACGGCAGATTGCCGTAGGCCAAGCCGAGTTCGGCGTGGTCGCGGTAGTAGTTGATCTGGCGGTAGTCCTCCGAGATAATCGACCCTGCAAGGCCGTAGGGCGTTGCGTTCTGGAGTTCGACCCCGCGTTCGATATCACCGTCGTACTCGATGAGTGCAACATGTGGACCGAAGACTTCCTCGCGGATGCAGTCGAGTGAGTCGTCGTACTCGACTTCGTAGACGAACGGCCCGACCCAGTGGCCGTCTTCGTGGCCCTCGGGGATCTCCTCGGGAGCGAGTTCGCCCCGGTCGACCAGCACGTTCGCACCCTCCTCGCGGGCCCGCTCGTTGCCGGCGAGCACCTTCTGTTTGTGTTCGGCCTCGATCAGCGGGCCCATGAACGTTTTTTCGTCGAGCGGGTCGCCAACAGCAACCCGCTCGGTTGCGGCGACGTAGCGTTCTTTGAACTCCTCGTAGACGTCGGTGTGGACGATGAGTCGTTCTGCCGACACACAGCGCTGGCCTGTGGTTTTGAATCCCGACAGCACGGCCGCTGGAACGGCGAGATCGAGGTCAGCCTCCTCGGTGATGACGACCGCGTTTTTGCCACCCATCTCGCAGGCCGCGAGTTTGCCCGGCGTTCCACCGACCTGATCGGCGATATGGTGGCCGACCTCGGCGCTGCCGGTAAAGAGGACTGTCGCCACGTCGTCGTGGTCGACGATGGCCGCCCCGGCATCGCCGTACCCCTGAATCATATTGAAAACGCCATCGGGAATCCCGGCGTCGGTCATGAACTCGGCAATGGCATGTGCACAGCGGGGTGTCTGTTCGGCGGGCTTCCAGACGACCGTGTTGCCCTCGACGAGTGCGACTGCCATGTGCCAAAACGGAATCGCGATTGGGAAATTCCACGGCGTAATGCAGCCAACGACGCCGCGGGGTTTGCGACGCATGTAGGCGTCTTTCGAGCCGATTTCTGAGGGCACGACGTCTCCGTGGGGATGCCGAGCGTTGCCGGCGGCCCACTCAACCATGTGGGCGGCTTCGACGATGTCCGCACGCCCTTCGTTGATTTCTTTGCCGCACTCGCGGGTTACGAGCTCGCCGAGTTCGTCAGTTCGCTCTGTGAGTGCCCGATAGACGTCCCAAAGATATTCTGCACGGTTCGGATACGATAGCTCGCGCCAAGAGTCGGACGCCGATTCGGCGGCCGCGACCGCGCGATCGACCTCGTCTTGGCTGCCCCGCGGAAACTCGCCGATCGGTTCGCCGGTTGCGGGGTTCGTGCTCAAAAACGTCTCCTCACCGGCAATCCACTCGCCATCAATGTAGTGATTAAACTGCTCCATACCTGTGCTTGCATGGGGCCGACCCAATAGGGCCACCCTCCCATGGGAGGCTCCAACGAGCAACTGTTAGCTCCGGTAGCACGTTGGGAACTGCCGGTTTCCGAACCGGTTTTACCCAACCGTGTTACCACCAACCGTGTACCGCCGGTTCAACACTGAGGTGACGCCACTTGCCGCACTCGGCTTTGCCATCTTCGCCGCCAGCACGAGCGCAATTTTGGTTCGCTGGAGTGCGGCACCAAGCGCAGTTGCTGCCTTCTACCGTGTGTTGTTCACGACACTCTTGGTTGCCCCGATTGCAGTGGTTGGTTACCACGAGGAGTTTGCGCGACTGTCTGCTCGTGACATCGGGGTTGCAGCCATCGCTGGCATCGCGCTCGCGATTCATTTTGCGGCATGGTTCGAGAGTCTCAACCACACAAGCGTTGCCGCCAGCGTCACCATTGTCCAGAGCCAGCCACTGTTTGTCGCCCTCGGGGCTGGGCTGCTGCTCGGTGAACGTCTCAATCGGGTCACAATTATTGGCCTGACGGTCGCTATTGTTGGCGGTATCGCGATGTCGTTCGGCGGCGCGGGCGAGGCTCCCGTCTCGGATGCCACCGCCTTTGGCAATCTGTTGGCGCTGTTGGGTGCGGTGACAGTCGCGGGCTATGTGCTTGCGGGCCGCTCGATCCGCCAGCGCGTCTCGTTGTTTCCCTACGTTACGGTCGTCTATACGGCCTGCATGCTCAGCCTGTTCGTTCTCGTCGGCGTCCAAGGACATGCGTATATTGGGTATCCACCACGCGAGTGGCTGCTTTTTTTCGCGATGGCGGTCGGTCCGGGCGTACTCGGTCACACCGTTATCAACTGGGCGCTGAAGTATCTCGAGTCGGTTGTCGTCAGCGTCGCCTGGCTCGGTGAACCCGTTGGCTCGACGCTCCTTGCGCTCGTTTTGTTATCGGAGATTCCCGACACAGTCACGGTCGCCGGTGGGCTAATTGTGCTCACGGGCATTTACGTGACAACTGTCCGCCGAGGCCAACCGAGTCGTCCTGGCTGAGTCGACACCGCATTTATTGCCGTCCCAACGTAGTTAGCCGCCGAGGTAGAGTTTTGAGACTTCGGGGTTGTCTAAGAGGCCGTCTGCGTCATCCTCGAAGGCGACCGTCCCCTGATCGAGTACGTAGCCTCGGTCGGAAATGTTGAGCCCCTTGGTTGCGTTCTGTTCGACCATTAGAATCGAAGTGCCGCCTTCGTTGACCGTCTGTACGTCTGCAAAGACGCTATCTGCGGTGTTCGGCGCCAACCCAGCAGAGGGTTCGTCAATCAATAACACGTCGGGCTCCATGACGAGTGCGCGCGCAAAGGCGAGAATCTGTCGCTGCCCGCCCGAAAGCATTCGTGCCTTCGCTGACCGCTTTTCTTCGAGCAAGGGAAACTGCTCGTAGAGTGTCTCGATTATTTCGCCGAGGCGGCTGTCCTCGCGGGCGACCCCGCCCATTCGGAGGTTTTCCTCGATGCTGAGCGAGCCAAACACGTTGTTGGTCTGTGGGACGTAGCCAATTCCTTCGCGAACAATGTCTTCGGGAGCCATTCCCCCGATTTCTTTACCGTGATATTCAACCGACCCTGCCCACGGTGACAGCATGCCAAAGGCCGTTTTGAGGACGGTCGATTTGCCCGCCCCGTTGGGTCCGATCAGACAGACAATTTCACCGGGTTCGACCGACAGCGACAGGTTGTTCAGAACCTGTGCGTCGCCATAGCCACTGTCAACCCCGCGCAAAGAAAGGAACGACTCGCTCATTCGGTACCTCCGAGATACGCTTCGATGACGCGGTCATCGCTTTGCACCATCGTTGGCGGTCCTTCCATGAGAACACTCCCACGGTCTAATACGATAACCCGGTCGGCAAGCCCCATGACGAACTCCATGTCGTGTTCGATCAACAGTATCGTCATTCCCTCCTCGTTGAGCCGGCGTATCTGGGCGGCTAGGCTCTTTCGAAGCGTTGGGTTGACCCCGGCGGCCGGCTCATCAAGGAGCAGAATGTCGGGCTCAGCAAGCATTGCCCGTGCCAGCTCGACAAGCTTCAATTGACCACCGGAAATGTCGGTTGCTGGCTGGGTGGCCAACTCGCTGATCTCGAACTCTTCGAGTAGTCGGTCGACTGCCGCAAGATTCCGTTTTTCCGCCTCGTTGACTGCCGAAGGGCTTGTAAACAGCGTAAGGAACGACTCGCCGGGCTGGTTCCGTGGGCCGACCAACATGGCCTCACGGACAGTCATTCCCTCGAGTTTTCGGGGCGTCTGGAACGTTCTGATCAGCCCGTTGTCGGCGACATCGTATGGCTCGCTTCCGGTCACATCGGTCTCATTGACCAACACCTGGCCGCTATCGGGCTCATAGAATCCTGAAATCAGGTTAAACAGCGTCGATTTGCCCGCTCCGTTCGGGCCGATGAGCCCGGTGATGGTGCCGCGTTGAACGGTAAAGCTTGCATCGTCGGTGGCGACGAGTGCACCGAAGGTTTTCCGTAGCTCCTCGACTCGAAGGACGAAGTCAGTCTCACCGGTGTCGACACGACTGGTGTGTTGTTGTGATTCTTGACTACTCATGTGAGTCACCGTGAGGTCCGTTTTCGTCGGCCGGCTGGGACGATGAGTCAGCAAGGGCGTTCGGCCAGATTAGTTCACGTTGCGGTGGCAACACGCCCTGTGGGCGGAATCGCATCACGAGAACGATCAGCAGGCCGATCAACAGCAATCGGAGCGGTGCGCCATCTATCGGGAACCACGCGAAGTCGTTGAGGAACCGCGAGCCCTCTCGGATGGCGACGACAACGAAGCCGCCGAGCAGTGCCCCGCGGTTCGAGCCGCTTCCGCCGAGGATCACCGCAACCCAGACGTAAAACGTCGTAATCGGGTCGAGATCACCTGGATTGACAAACAGGTTGAGGTGTGCATAAAACACACCCGCAACGGCCATGATGACGCTCCCGAGGACGAACGCCTGCATTTTATACGAGAACGTGTTTTTCCCGAGACCGCGAGCAAGATCCTCGTCGGAGCGAATTGTTCGCAAGACCCGCCCCCACGGCGAGCGGTGCGCGCGCTGAAGGACAAAAAACACGGCCCCGAGCAGTGCAAGCAACAGCGAGACGTTGAGGAGTTGTCGCCAGAAATTCGACCCAAGCGTCAGTATTGCAATGCCTGTGTTGATGCTTACGTCGGGCATCTGTTGGGGGAGCGTTCCGAGAATTGGCCAGTTCTCGAAGAAACTCGGGATGCCACGGATACCGGCGCTCCCATTTGTCCACTGGCTTTCGTTCTGCAGGAACATCCGAATGACCTCAGCGAGCCCGAGTGTTGCAATCGCGAGATAATCGGCTCGGAGCCGAAGTGTGGGAATGCCGATGGCAACGGCGACCACAGCCGCGAGGACGACCGCGACGAGCAGGCCAAAAATCGGATCAAACCCGCCGGCAATCGGCGAGTTGCTGCCGGTCATGAGTGCTGCGCCGTACGCGCCGAGCCCGAAAAACGCCGCAACGCTGAAATTGATCAGCCCGCTGAAGCCCCATTGGGAATTGAGCCCGAGTGACAACAGCGCGTACATTCCTGCAAGTCCGAATAAAAACAGAAAGTACGACGCACCGAGGACGCCACTGAGCAGCGCGACAACCAACAGCAAGATGGCAAAGCCGAGAACGAGCGTCACGCCTCGCTCTGCGGCGGTCAGCCCGCTGAGACTCTCGCTGATCAGTTGGCGAACCATCGTTAGACCCCTCCTCCGTCGTCACCGGCAATGCCGGTTGGCCGGACCAACAACACGGCGACCATAATGAGGAAGGCGACTGCTTCGGCGTAATTGATGCCGATTGGAATACCGACTGCACCGAGCACCGGCGTCATTTGGACGACCATTCCGATCAGCAAGCCGCCGAGCATCGCTCCGTAGACCGAGCCGATCCCACCGAGAATGACTGCGGCGAAGATGACCAAGAGGAGGTTAAAGCCCATCCGTGGGGCCAGCTGGTTGAACAGGCCGAGAAACGCTCCGCCGGCACCAGCGAGTCCAGCACCGATGATCCACGCCCAGAGCCGAATCCGGTAGGTCCGAATTCCGCTCACACGCGCGAGATCAGGATTGTCCGCCATCGCTCGCATTTTACGGCCCAGATCGGTGTACTGCAACAAGACGTGGAGGCCGCCAACGAGCAGTATCGCCGACAGCACCATCGCGACATCGTGGGTCGTTACCCGGATCCCGTACGGAATCAGTGCTTCTATCGGTCGCAGTGTCGGGATATCGTACCGAATCGCACTGGCGCCAAAGCCAAGCTGAATAACCGCCCGATAGATGAATGCAACACCAATCGAGGTAATCAACAGCCCGATTGCGCTGATATCGAGTGGATCATAGATGATCCGCTGGGTAAGAACTGCGACGCCCGCGGCGACGGCTGCGCCGACCATGAGAGCAATAAAGAACCCAAGCGGGAGCCCGAAGACGCCGGCGCCGAGACCGCCGATCGCCCCAAAGGTGACGAGTGTCGCATACGCGCCGACGGTCATGGTATCGCCGTGCGCGAAGTTCGCAAAGCCCCCAATGCTATAGATTAGCGAGAGGCCGACGCTCCCCAGAACGATGATACTACTGTAGACAACGCCGTTTGCCGCAAGTTCGATAACTGACATCCTGGATCTCTTAGGATTGGCGGAACTCGATCACTTCGTAGTCGTGGTCTTGAACTTCGAATACCGCGAGGCTGCCACGTGGGTCACCATTTTCATCGAAGTCAATCGGGCCACTGACGCCCTGGTAATCGATGTCATCGGCAGTGCCGCCATCATCGAGTATTGCATGGGCCTCTTCGTAGGAAAAGACCGCTTCACCATCCGGACGGGTTACGTCGCGCACGACCTCGCCGAGTGCTGCCCCCGAGAAGTCGTCGGCTGCCTGAATCGAGAGGGCTGCGGTGACGACACAGTCATAGCTAAAGGCCGACCACGCGGTCGGTGTCTCACCGAACTCGGCCTCGAAGTCGGCGGCGAACGCCTGATAATTCTCTTGATCTTCGGGTGCCGCAGGTTCGACGAGCTTCATGCCGTCCATGCTGCCCTCGGGTGTATTTTCGATCACTGTGTTGCCGCGGTTCGAGTCAGCTCCGTATAGCTGAGGTTCATAGCCGCTTTGGAACATCTCACGAACCTGTGTGGCAAACTCTTCTTGATACGTAATATGCAGCCACGCTTCGGCCCCTGAGCTGTTCATCTCCGAAACGAGGCTCGAATACGACGCCTGTTCGCCGTCGTGTGAGCTGTCGTAGACGATGTCGCCTTCGTAGGCCTCTTCGAAGGCGTTATAGAGGCTTTCGCCGAACTCGTCGTTGATATACGTCACTGCAACCTCGTCGTAGCCGTCATCGAGGATGATGTCGGCGAGCGCAATCGACTGGGTTCGACCGCTTGGTGACATCCGCAGCAGCCCAGGGAAGTCTGTCAGTCCGAGACCCGTCGAATTCTGACTAAGCTGGACGACATCGGTGTCGGCAATGACGCTCTCGTAGATTGATAACGAAACCCCCGAGCCGACGGCCCCGATCACAAACGGAACACCATCTTGATTTACCAGTTTTTGGGCCGCTGAGACGCCGCCTTGACTCTGACCCTCTGAGTCTTCAACAATGATCCCGAGTTCGCCATCACGAACACCGACTGCGTTGACATCTGCCAGTGCGAGTTCGACTGCACGCTGGTTACGCTCACCAAAGTCCGCCAACGACCCGGTTAGCGAGTCAATCATTCCGATGGTGTAATCCCCCTCGTCATCATCGTCGGAGCCACCCGACCCATTTTCATCATCTGATGTACTAATACAGCCCGCAAGCGTAACGGTGCCAGCAACACCGGCGGCCTTGAGAAGTGTTCGTCGGTCAGGATTGTTTATGATATCATCTGCCATGATTGTCGGTTGAGTAGTATTGACATTAACCTTCCCCCTTCCATGGTCGGGTGGATTCGACGCTATTATTCCAGTCCCCTCATGTCAGAATAGTATGGTAGGGTCGGTATTGAGAACCGATTAGTTCGTTGGAGTGTCTATGATCCCACCAATCGCCAACAATTTCGTTGCTGGTGAAACTCCTCAAACGGCAATTGATCACGTTGCACGGTGTAACGATGACGGGATTGCCGGCATTCTCAACCTGCTTGGCGAACACTATACCGATCCAGCGGACGCTGATGCTGACACACAGGCGTATATTGATCTCTTGGGTGCCCTTTCGGCGGCGGGTGTTGAGGGCTGTATTTCGGTAAAACCCTCACAGATTGGTCTGGATATCGGCGATGAGGTATTCAAATCGAATCTTGAATCAATTGTTGCCGCCGGTCAGAAACACGACCGCTTCGTCTGGATCGATATGGAAGATCATACGACGACAGACGTGACCCTTGATGCCTTCGAAACCCAGACGCTCGCAGCGGATGGTGACGTTGGGCTCTGTGTGCAGGCCAACCTCAAACGGATACGCGAGGACGTCGAACGACTCGCCGAGCTCCCCGGCAAGGTTCGGTTTGTCAAGGGAGCCTACGACGAGCCCGCAGCCATCGCGCACAAAAATAAACAGGCTGTTGACGAGGCCTACCGTGAGCTGCTCGCCTACGCGTTTCGTGAATTCGACGGCGGGATCGCAATCGGGAGCCACGATCCAGCAATGATCGAGTATGCTGCCGACCTCCACGCCGAACACGGAACCGATTACGAGGTCCAAATGCTCATGGGCGTTCGAGAGTCGGCCCAACGCGACCTCGCTGCCGACGGTGTTCCCGTCTATCAGTATATTCCGTACGGCAGCAAGTGGGCTTCCTACTTTTACCGGCGTCTCCGAGAGAGAAAAGAAAACGCACTGTTCGCCCTCCGGGCGATTGTTGGTCAGTAGTCCGGCGAGGCGGTTTCTATTCCGTTATCAGGCCTAGCGAGCGGTGTTCGTGACTCAGCGTCTGTTCTCAGGTGGGTCAAGAAGCTTTGATTCGGCCTTCCGAAGGTGTTCGAGTAACGTTGTTTTCGAAACCCCGCGAAGCTCTGCGAGTTCACGCGTTGAGGTCCCGCGTGGCCACTCATAGTATCCCTCCTCACGAGCGAGATTGAATACCTCCCGTTGGGTCGGTGTGAGCGAGTCAACCCGGTGTTTTCGTGCTGGCCGACTTACCTCACCAGTGGCGGTTATTCGTTTAATTTCGACATCAGCACCCGCGTCCTCACAGACGTTTTGCAGGGAGGGTTTGATGTCACTCCGGTTGCCAGCGAAACACACTTGCCAGACCTCTCTGCCGTCTTCGATACGGACCGGCGCGCTGTGAACGAAGCCGTGGCGCAACAAGACGGGACAGACCATGTCGCCGGGATTGTATTCGAGAAAGAACTCTCTGACCACATTACCCGGTGCATCGTGGCCCGCACCAAAGCGCTTCTGTAGCTCCATGAGATTGCCGCTATGTGGGGAGGATTTGATATGCTCAAGGAGTGTTTCGACCTCATCGAGAGTGTCGCCGAACGCAGTGAATAGCCCGTTTACCGACCCGGTATGCTGTTCGGTCGTTGGTCTGTTATAGATTGCATGCGCGAGGATTCCGCCCGGCACGTCGCGAGTCGCATCAATTGCCCAACAGTTTGGATGCCAGAGATCAAGTGTGAGCCGTGAGCCCGTGGTCGCTGCTGCCTCACTCATATATGTGTGAACTGTTGGCAAACAACATAAGGCTCACGTCCGAGATCGTCCGCCACCTGCTTGGTCTTGCTGGCTGTCGCTATCCGTTCGGCGCTTACTGCGTCGCCTGCTCGTAGGCTGTCGCAGCCAACTCAATCGCCGACTCCAACTCCGGTCCGAGCGGCGAGCCAACAACGATACTGTCGGCGTGTTCGAGCACCGCAGCCATTCTGTCTGCAACCGTCTCGACGGTTCCGGCCATACAGAAGGCATCAACCATTGCTGGCGTCACGAGTTCGAAGGCCTCCGAAAAGTCCCCGGCACTGATTTTTGTGCCGATCTCCTCGGCGATTTCGCCGTCGATTCCGTGTCGGGCGAGTACTGGCGGGGCTGCACCGGCGGTAATAAACGCAACCGGCGGACGGGCAGCCTCGCGGGCGGCCTCCCGGTCGTCGGCAACGCTCACACTCGCGTAGGCAGCCAGGTCGAACTCGCCGCGTGAGTCGGGCCGGTCGGCTTTTCCTTTTTCAACCTGCTCGCGAGCCCACGCCAGATCGTCTTCGTGCGAGCCGTTGAACAACAGGCCGTCGGCGTGTTTACCGGCCATCCGACACATGTGGGGTCCCTCGCCGCCAACATAGACCGGAATGTCGCCCCCGGAGGGTGGCTCGTAGTTGAGCCCGGCGTTCGTTGCGTCGAAGGTGCTGTCCTTGCTGATCCGTTCGCCAGCCCAGAGCTGTTGGGCGGTTTTGAACGCCTCGATAACGGGCCGGAGGCCACGATCATCAGCATAGCCGAGATTTGCGAGCGTCGATGGATCACCGGGGCCGATGCCGAAGACCGCCCGACCGCCGGTCGCCTCGTCGATGGTTGCGACCTTCGAGGCCAGCGTGACCGGATGGATCTCGAAGGGATTGGCGACGCCCGGTCCGACACGGAGCGTGTCGGTTGCCGCGCCGATGTGGTGGAGTGCGGCAAACGCATCGCGGTTGTTGTAGTGACACGACGAAAACAGGGTGTCATAGCCGGCGTCTTCGGCCAGCACGCCGAGTTCGGTCAGCCGTTCGATCGGATGCTCGGGCGTTAGTTCGATGGCGAACATTAGGCCTCACCTCCGGCGGCCGTGTAATCCCAGCCACGGAGCGCTTGTCGGACATAATCACCTGATAGATCGCGGAAGTGGTTCTGGCTGCCCGGCATCTCGCCGAATTCGAAGCCGCGGGCGACGATCACCGGCGTTCCCGCGTCGCCTTCGCCGGCGACGAGGTTGGCCGCGGCGGCCAGTTCGTCGATGACGTTCTGGACGGTCACGCCGAGTTCGCGGCCGTCCCGGTCGGGCTGACCCCGCCAGTCACGGCTCGCGGGCATGCCGTCCCAGCCGAGTGCGACGCCGCGTTGGCCATACCGGAAGGGCCGACCACAGGTGTCGGTGACGATGACCTGCTCGGCGGGAATTTCGGCCTGTATTCGTGCGGCACTCTCGCTGGGGCGTTTCGGGAGCAACAGCAGATCGCTGTCGGCGACATTCGAACGGTCGATCCCGGCATTGACACCGACGTGGCCAAAGCGGGTTTCAGTGAGCAAGAACGGGGCCTCCATGATGACTTCGACGCTCTCTTCGAGGACGGCCTGTGCAAACCGTGGATCCCGGTCGTGGCCATCGAGTGCTGACAGCCGATCGGCAATCTCGCGGGCTCGCGGCCCAGCGGGATACTCATCGAGGTCGGCAAGACGGCCTTCGGCCTTCGAGACGACGGTGCTTGCGACACAAACGACATCGTCGGCTCTGAGATCGACGCGGTCACGGATTATCGCGGCGAGATCGTCACCGGGTTGGATCTCGGGAATGTCGTCGACAGCGAATAGTTCCATACAACTCACACGGCTGTTGTAACAAAAAGGGCGACGATAGGGGCCGGCTGAACCGGTGTCGGGACGGCCAGCACTCGCTGTTCATTGTCATCTTAAATATCAGATTTTCGAACAATGAAAACCGTGGTATCTGTGGGCGACAATACACTGATGATGACCCACGTCGTCACTGTCTTCCTCCGAAACCGTGGTGCGGTGCTCCTCAGCCAGCACACCGCTGACGCTGAAACAACTCCCGGCCGCTGGGATGGTCTCTCAGCGCCGATACAGGGCGATAGCGATGCAGTCGTCACTGAGGCTCGTCGGCTCGTCCGCGAGACACTCGGTCAGACACGACTTCGACTCGCCTACGCGGGCGAGCAGCTATCGGTGAGCGCTGGTGGCCGCGAGCGGACGGTCCACCCCGTCTTGTTTGACACGCCGACCCGCGATGTCGACATCGATCTCAGTCGCTCAGAGAGATCATTCGACACGGTCGAATGGGTCTCGCCAACAGCCATACTCGACCGTAAGACGGTTCCAGGGCTCTGGGAAGCCTACCAGCAGGTTGCCGCTTCAGTGACAACCGTCGCTGCGGACACGGTCCACGGCTCGGCAGCGATTTCGATTCACGCCCTCGAGGTGCTTCGGGATCGAGCCGCCGTCGCCGACGAGTGGGAGTCGGTTGTCGAGGTTGCCCGCGAACTGCAGGCCGCGCGGCCGAGTATGGCCGTTTTGGCGAACCGGATCAATCGGGTGATGAGTGGGGCCGACCGCTCGCCGACGGCCGTCCACGACCGCGCACTCGACGCGATCGAGGCCGCCTGTGATGCTGATTCGACGGCTGCGGCGACCGCTGCCGATCGATTGGAGGGGCCGATCGCGACGCTTTCGTGGTCAGGAACGGTCAGGGATACACTTCTCGAACTCGGTGCCGAGGTGACCGTTGCCGAGTCACGGCCCGATTTTGAGGGTATTGAGCTCGCAGAGGCACTCTCTGCGGCCGGGATCGATGTCACCGTCACGACCGATGTTGCCCTTGTCTCGCTGTTGTCGAGCCGGGAGTTTGGCGCGGTGCTCGTCGGTGCAGATACGATCTTGCCGAAGGGTGATGTGATCAATAAAACCGGAACCAGGGCGCTTGCGCTGGCAGCCGACCGCGTTGATGTCCCGGTCTACGTTGTCGCCGCCCGTGACAAGGTTGCGACCGACGACACCTTCCACCCCGAGTTCGGGCCCGATGCGGCGGTCTATGACGGCCCAGAGCCCGTGTCGGTTGTCAATCCGATTTTCGATCTCACCCCGGGTGATCTCATTGATGGCGTCATCACTGAAGACGGATTGCTTGATCAACGTGGGATTACGGTTGTCACCGCCCAACACCGGTCGAATACCGACTGGCTGGCAGAAGAGTAATTGCGGGTGATTAGGGGAGCAGATTGCCGATTGCCTCGTAGACAACCGCGGGGTCGACGAGGACGCCACTGAACAGCGCCGCAAAGATCACGACGAGTGCCTTACCGTACCGGCTGATAAGAACCCGAGTTGAGGTCGGCAGTTGGGCGCGGACGATCGGCAGGGCCATCACGCCGAGGAAGAGGCCCAGGCCACCGGCAAAGACGTTGTCACCGATATTTTGCAGGCCGATGTAGATGATGATGACGCCAGCGGTGTAGCTGAGGATTTTTCCTTTCTCCATCCAGATCCGGTCGAACATTCCCGTCCGGGTTCCCGCATCGAGGTCTTCCTCGTCGGCTTCAGCCTCGGCTGTCTCTTCTTCCTCGGGGATGTCGTCGTCGGCTACGTCGGTTCCCTCGTCGTCGGGTGCGTCTGTGTCTGCTGGTTTCGTATCGCTCATTGGCTTTTCGTCGTTGTCTCCGGTTGGCTCGCCGACGATGACGTCGATATCGGTTGAATCGGTTTCACAGTCGATGGTGAATCCGAGCGTCTTGCCGGCATCGGCCGCCGTCGTCTGATACTCTAACACCGCCATTTTGGCCGTGTGGGCATCGATATCCAGCGTGGCTGAATCCTCGCTCTCGTCGAGTGTGAGTGTGACTTCCCTCGCACCCGGAATATCTCCTTTGTTTTCAATCGTGACCTCGACTTCAAGCGTTTCACCCGGATCAACGTCGGTTTCGTCGTCCTCCTCGCGGTCGGTCGCAAGTGTGACCGCGGCGACGACGAACGCCGCCTGTTCGGGTTCGGCCAGGATGTAGCTCGCGGCCCCCGGCACCGATGCGACTGCTTGGGCGACACTCGCGGGCGCGGCCGCCGCGAACAGCTCCGTCCGCGAGAGCAAGACGACGGCGACGTACACCCCGGCCGCACCGGCTCCACTGCCGACGATGATTCGAGCCGGCGAAAGGGCGGCTTCTTCGTCCTCAGAATCCGGTTCGATATCGGTTTCTTCGGGTTCCTCGTCGTCTCCACTCGATCCTGTTGTTCCGTCCGAGTCGTCATCAGCCGGCTCCTCTTCGGGTGGTTCTTCCTCTACGGGCTCGTCATCATCGTCCGACGAAGACGACGAGGAACCACCGGTGGTGGCTGCTGCAGTGACCGATAGCGACACCGAGTCCTCGAAGCCGCTCGCCTCGGCGGTGAGCGCTGTCGTTCCAGAGCCGGTCCCGGTCACCTCGCCGCCATCAGCCACGGTTGCAACCGAGGGGCTTCCGGTCGAGTAGTTGGCCGGTTCGGTGGCGGTCTGGGTGGTTCCGTCGGTCAGCGAGAGGGTGACCGTTGAGTCGGCGGTGTCGTCCTCATCGAGGTCGGTTTCGCTTACCGAGAGTGTGTAGTCGTCGACGCGCCATGTGTGAATTGGATAGCTGTCAGTGGCTATCCAGACGGGATTGAATGCAAGGTTCGTGTTTTCGGTCGCCGCCGCTCCCTGAAAATCCGCGGTTGTGAGACCGGTAATACCGGTTGTGGAGCCGGTTGTGGAGCCGGTTGCATTTTCGGACCCACTGGCTTCGGTATCCCAGTAGGAGTCGATGACGGTGGCTGAAACCGAGCCAGTAAACCCACCGACAGACGTGTCCCCGCTGACAGATCCGGTTGCGAACGAGGTCGACACATTACTCTCAAGATTCCCCCCAAATCCACCAACAGTGATACCACCGACGACACTCCCGGTCGCAGACGAGTTCACCACTTCGGAGTAGCTGCTGCCAACGAATCCTCCAACGCTGCTGCTCCCGGTCGCTGAGATCCCGACGGTTGTAGTGGACCGTGAGACGCTACCACTATTATCCACAAATCCAACGAATCCGCCGACTGAAGAGCCATCTTCCGTTGTGAGCGTTCCACTCGCAGATGAATCAGTGATCTCCGCCTTATTGTTACCAACAAGTCCACCAACGCTATCACCTTCGTCAATCGTAAGCGTACCATTTGCCGTCGAGTTCGTGATTCGCTCGTTGTTTTCTCCGACAAGGCCACCGATTGATCGAGAGAAACCTTCACCGGACTTGGTAGTTGCAATCGTACCGTCCGCCGTTGAATCAGTGATCTCCGCGTTACTGTTACCAACAAGTCCACC
>LFFM01001062.1_pt1 | contig 19562 bp, 18 predicted proteins | sample 643131 | NCBI WGS metagenome assembly LFFM01 (sample SAMN03777445, study PRJNA286221) | soda lake metagenome | biome: soda lake; feature: Kulunda steppe; material: water; isolation source: sample Tc-Br brine of Tanatar trona crystallizer | place: Russia: Kulunda steppe | collected 2011-07
CGCCGCCGACGGCGTCGAGTTCCTGCTCGGCGGCCGACTCGACGAGGGCGGGCTCCCGTTCCCGATCCGGGGTGCCCGACTGGCCGAGGAACCCGCCGACAGCGCCGCCCGGGGTGCGCTCGCTGCCGCGAAGGAAGGCGCCGCCGACCGGGACGGGGAGCTGGTCGAGAGCGAGGGGAGCTCCGCGGCCGTCGAGCACACCGGCGACGAACCGCACGCGGAGACGGTCGAGTCGCTCCGGGGACGCGTGGAGACGCTCGAACGGGAGGTCGACGACTTCGGGAGCCGGGACCGGACGGCGGAGCTGGCCGACGAGCTCGAGGGGGCGACGGCGGCGCTCGCAGCTACGGAGGAGCGCCTGGAGGCCGGGGAGACGGGGATCCGCGAGCTCGACGCGACCACGGCGGCGATCGAAACCGAACTCGACGAGCTCGACGGCCGGATCGGGACGCTCGAATCGGCGCGAGAGGAGCTCACCGCCGACGTGAGGGGCATCGAAACGCGGTTGGACGAGACGGTCGAGCAAGTCGAGGGACGACTGGACGAGACGGTCGAGCAGGTCGAAAGTGGGCTGGACGAGACGGCAAAACGGCTGGACGGACTCGAAGCCCGCGTCGAGGGACGGCTCGGCGCGGTCGAGGACGAGCTCGCGGAGGGCCGGGAACGCCTAGAGGGGATAGCGGACGACCTCGGGACCACCGGCGACCGTCTCGACGCGGTCGAGAGAGAGCTCGAAACTACCGCCGGCCGGCTCGAGGCGACCGAAAGTGGGTTCGAAACGGTCCAGGAGCGTCTCGAGGCGGTCGAAGAGGCGACGGTCGAGGCGAACTCCGGGCGCGGCGTCGTCGGCCCGGCTCTGGCCGGTGCCGGCGGTGCGGGGCTGCTCGTGGGGGCCACGTTCGCGGCGGCTGGCTCCCCCGCCGTCGGAGCGGGTTCGGTCCTCCTCGGGGCGGTCTCGCTCGCCGGGGCGGTTCGGGCCGGCCGACGGTAGCCGGCCGGGGGGATCCACGGCGAGTCTGGCGTTTTGGAATCGACGAGTTCGGTAGTTCGATCGCGTAGTTTTTGCCCGAAAGAGTTAATGACCGAGTACTGACGGGCGGGGTTAGCTTTTAGTCGTCCGGCCACCGAAAAGAGGTATGGTGTATCACGATACGTACAGCCCGGACACCTACTACTACGAGTGTCAGGACTGTCGGTGGCGAGAGACGCGCGAGGAGCCCGTCGGAACGTGCCCGCGCTGTGGCGGAGGGGTCCGGAACATCGCCGTCCCGCGGGAGTGATCAGAACTCGGGTAGGTCCTCGGGGGGTTCGTACTCGCTCTCCCAGTCGATGTACTCGTCTTTGAGCACGTCACAGACGATCTGGCCGAGCTCGGTCATCTCGGCGTTGATCGAGGAGACGGTCCCCCAGGAGTCGAGCTCGGGGTGGTACTCCCGCTCGCGCCAGTCCTCGGGGATCCCGGGTGCGTGGTAGCCGACCCGCTCGGCGAAGCCGTCCCAGAAGAAATCAAAGCGCTCGATCAGCCCGAGCTCCTCGACGATGGCGTACTCGCGGTCCTCGAGGTCCGTGTCGGCGAGCCAGAGCTCCCAGGAGCGTTCCCAGGCGCCCTCCGCCAGGAACTCGGCGAGCTCCTCGCGTCTGTAGTCGGCGTCGCCGACGACCTCGGCGTCCTCGTACTCGTTGGGGTCGATCTCGCGCAGCTCCGGGGGGTCGGGGGCCTCGACGTCCAGTTGCATACCTGCCGTAGGGCGAGGCCGGTGATAAGCGTGGTCCCGCGGTCAGACGAACGCGGCCTGGACGTGGTCCCGCGGTCAGACGAACGCGGCCCGGAGGCGCTCGGACCACGCGAGCAGCCACTCGTCGCGCCCGAAGCGGGCGGTACACTGCAGCCCCAGCGGGAGCCCCGCGTCGGTCTCGGAGGCCGGGAGGGTGATCGTCGGAAGCCCCGCGTGGGTCCAGGGGAGGTTCATCACGGGATCGCCGGTCGTCTCCAGGCCGGCCGGTGCGGGACCGGGGGCGGCCGGACTGAGCAGGACGTCGACGCCCGCGGCGTCCATCGCGTCGTGGATGGCCTCCCGGAGTTCGGACCGACCGGCCCGTGCCCCCGCGAGCTCGCCGACGTCGACGGCCAGCCCCTCCTCGATGAGTTCGACGGTCCGGTCGGCGTACCGGTCGCCGTAGGCCGGATACCACTCGGCGTGAGAGAGGGCCGTCTCGGCGGCGACGAGCCGCCGGTGGCGTCGGTTTACGTCCTCGATGTCGGGGAACGGATCGAGCCGGTGGACGTCGAACCCCGCCTCGGCGAGCCCCTCGAGGTGGTCCCGAAACCCCGCCCGACCAGTCGACGACGCGCCGTCGAGGTACGGCCCCTCGACGGCCCCGACCGTCGGCTCGCCGCCGGGAACGTCGCCGGCCCGCCAGTCGGAGTAGAGAACCCCCGCGGCCAGCCGGGCGCCGGCGACCTCCCGGGTGAAAAAGCCGACGTCGTCGACCGACGGCGCGACCGGGATCACCCCGTCGATCGGGATCCGGCCGTGGCTCGGTTTGACGCCGACGACCCCACAGAACGCCGCCGGGCGGTTCACCGAACCGATCGTCTGGCTGCCGAGCGCGAGCGGACAGAGCCCCGCGGCCACCGCCGCGGCCGAGCCGCTGCTCGAGCCGCCGGGCGTGTGATCGGGGTCGTGGGGGTTGCGCGTCGGGCCGGGCTCGAAGTAGGCGAACTCGGTCGTGACCGTCTTCCCGAGGACGAGCGCGCCCGCCGCCGCGAGCGCCGACACCGTCGCCGCCTGCGGGCCCGCGAGTGCCGACGGCGGCACCGACGAGCCCGCCCGCGTCTGGAGGCCGTCGACGTGGAAGATGTCTTTCACCCCGACGGGAACGCCGTACAGCGCCGGCCGATCGCCGGGGTCGGGATACCGGCGTTCGAGGGCCGTCGCGGCGTCCGCGAGGCGGCCCCACCGGCCCTCCTCGGGAACGAACGCACGGACGGTGGGTTCGATCGACTCGAAGCGCTCCTCGAGGGTCGCGAGGTGCGCCGTCGGCGCGAGGTCGTCGGTGCGCAGTCGTCTCGCGAGCTCCGCGAGGTCCGCGGTCGTCGTCATCGGGCCGGCTTGGTCGCCGGCCGACATAGTTCGGTCGACATCGGTCGACAGCGACGACCACGAGGTCCTCTGGCCGTTCCGAGCCCGCTGCTCGTCGGTACTGGCTCGAGGAGTCCGACGCAGCGCTCGACGACGCGACGCTCGAACGCCGGTGTCCCGGCCCCGGCGACCGCGGTCAGAGGGTCGCCTCGGTGTCGATCCCGTAGACGAGCCGGGGAGTCTCGACGTGGGCGGTCCGGATCGCCTCGTCGTACCCCTCCTCGCGGAGCCAGGCGACCCGCCGGGGGACCGTCTTCGGGCCGAGAACCGCACCCGGCCGGTCGGGATCGTCGAGGAAGTCCGTCTCCATCAGGAACGGTGCGCCGCGTTCGGCGGCCCGTTCGAGCTCCTCGCGGCGGCTTATCACGCTCGGGATCGGTCCCGAGAGCCGGCCGCGGGCGAAGTGTTTGACCACGCGCTCTCGGGCCAGTCCCGCCGTCTCGGCCCACTCGGCGACGTCCTCGAGCTCCTCGGTGTCCTCCGTGTGGAGCTGGACCGGACAGTCGAGGGCGGCGCCGAGGGCGAAGGCGTGGCGCATGACCCCGTTCGAGACGTCCCGGATCGTCTCGGTCGTCTCCCAGTGGGGACGGCCGGATTTCAGCCCCAGGGCCTCGCCGCGTTCGACGTACTCGGCGGCGACCTCGAGGCCCTCCCGCATGATCGCGCCGGCCTCGGCGGGCGTGTAGCCGCCGTCGTCGGTCAGCCGCCCGATACAGGCCGGGTGGACCCCCAGCATCGCCCACGCCCGCCCGGGGAGGGCGTCCGAGGCCGACTCGACGACCCCGAGGGTGCGCTCGAAGACGGGACGGAAGTCCTCGCCACCGTCGACCGCGTCGACGATCCCCCAGGAGGGTCGGTTGATCACGATCAGGTGGGTTCCACCGGCGTTCGCGAACTCCTCGACCGCCTCGAGGCCGCGTCCCCGGTCGGGATCGAGGTGGAGGTGGTCGTCGAGGATCGGCGTCCCGCTCATGCTCACAGCCCCGGGGCGAGCTCCTCGGCGAAGTAGGTGATGATCAGGTCGGCGCCCGCGCGTTTGATCGACAGCAGCGACTCGTGGGCGACCGCGTCGAGGTCGAGCCACCCCTTCTCGGCGGCGGCCTGCAACATCGCGTACTCCCCGGAGACGTTGTAGGCGACGACGGGGTGGTCGAACTCCCGGCGGATCGCGCCGACGACGTCGAGGTACGGCAGGGCGGGTTTGACGATCAGCGCGTCTGCGCCCTGTTCGACGTCCAGACGGACCTCCCGGAGGGCCTCGCGGGCGTTCGCGGGATCCATCTGGTAGTGTCGGCGGTCGCCGAACGCCGGCGCGCCGTCGGCGGCGTCCCGGAACGGGCCGTAGAAGGCGCTCTCGTATTTGGCCGCGTAGCTCATCACGGGGATATCCGAGAACCCCTCGCGGTCGAGGGCGCCACGGATGGCGCCGACCTGGCCGTCCATCATCCCGCTCGGGGCGATCATGTCCGCGCCCGCGGCGGCGTGTGAGACGGCGATCCGCTCTAGGGCGTCGAGGGTCGCGTCGTTGTCGACGGTCGTCGTCGGCTCGTGTTCGTGGCTCCGGCCCTCGAGGCCGGCCTCGAGGTGGCCACAGTGGCCGTGGTCGGTGTACTCACAGAGACAGGCGTCGGTGATCACGTAGGCGTCGGTCCCGTCGGTGATCCGTCGGGTGGCCTCCTGGATGACGCCGTCGTCGGCCCAGGCGCGGCTCCCCTCCGGGTCTTTCGATTCTGGGATCCCAAAGAGGATCACGGCCTCGACGCCGGTCGCGAGCACCTCCTCGACGCGGGCGACGCTCTCCTCGATCGGGACCCGTTCGTGGCCGGGCATCGACTCGATCGGCACGCGGGCGTCGGCCGTCGCGTCGACGAACACCGGCGCGACGAGGTCCGTCGGCTCGAGAGTCGTCTCGCTGACGAGCCCGCGGATGCGGTCTCGCCTGAGCCGACGGGGGCGATGGGTGAGGTCCATACCCGCCATACCCATGGCGGGTCCAAAAACTACGCGTTCTCGTCGCGCGAGGACGGTCTCGTCCACGGTCGGCCGAAAACGGGGCGGCGCCGACCGGCGACCGGACCCCAGACTTAAGCCCGACCGAGCGGAACTCGCGTCCGATGACGACACTCGAGACGCCGGGGCCGACGCTGGGAGTCGTCGGCGGCGGACAGCTCGGCCGGATGCTCGCCGAGGCCGCGGGGCCGCTGGGGGTCGAGGTGGTGGTCCTCGATCCGACGCCGGACTGTCCCGCCGCCGCGGTCTGTCGGGACCAGATCGTCGCCGGCTTCGACGACGAGGAGGGGATCCGCGAGCTCGCCGAGCGCGCGGACGTCCTGACCTTCGAGATCGAGCTGGCCGACCAGCGGCTGCTCGAGGCGGTAAGCGAGGCAACCGGCGTGCCGGTCCACCCCTCGCCGGCGACCCTGGAGCTGATCCACGACAAGCTCGAACAGAAGCGGGCGCTCGCCGACGCCGGGATCCCCGTCCCGCCGTTTCGGGCCGTCGAGGACGCCGGGGACGTCCGGGCGGCGATCGAGGCCCACGGCGCCGTCATGCTCAAAGCACGGACCGGCGGCTACGACGGCCGTGGCAACGTCCCGGTCGAGGATCCCGGGGAGGCCGGGGCGGCCCTCGAGGCGGTCGCCGGCCCCGCGATGGTCGAGGCGTTCGTCCCGTTCGAACGCGAGCTGTCGGCGATCGCCGTCAGGGGCGACGGCGAGCTCGCGATCTTCCCGATCGGCGAGAACGTCCACCGCGAGGAGATCCTCAGGGAGACCATCGTGCCCGCACGCACGGACGACGCGACCGTCGAGCGGGCCCGCGAGGTCGCCACGGACGTCCTCGAGTTGCTGGACGGACGGGGCGTCTACGGCATCGAACTGTTCGAGACGGCCGACGGGGAGATCCTCGTCAACGAGATCGCCCCCCGGCCGCACAACTCGGGTCACTGGACGATCGAGGGCGCGGTCGGCTCCCAGTTCGAGGGCCACGTCCGGGCCGTCCTGGGGTGGCCGCTGTGTTCGACCGAACTCCGGGCGCCGACCGTCTCGACGAACCTGCTCGGGGACGTCACGGAGCCGGGGCCGGCGCGGCTCGCGGGGGTCGACCGGATCCTCGAGACGCCGCGGGCACACCTCCACTGGTACGGCAAACGCGAGGTCCGCCCGCTCCGGAAGATGGGACACGTGACGGTGACCGGTCGGGAGGGCGAGCGCCGCGAAGAGCCGCTCACGATCGCCCGGGAGCTCCGGGAGGCGGTAACGTTCACGGGGCCGGGGGACGGAGGGTGAGCATGGCCGAGAGCGTCACCGAACTCGTCGACCGGCTCCAGGAGGAGGCGATCCACGACCGCCCGCCCGAAGAGACCCCCGAGGTGGGGATCGTGATGGGCAGCGACTCCGACCTCGAGACGATGATGACCGGCGGCCGGCGGCCGGGCGCCCACGACGCGTTCGTCGAGGAGCTCGGCTTCGCCGAACAGACCGACTACCACGATCCCCCCGCCGAGCGGTTCACCTTCGAGACGTACGTCACCTCCGCCCACCGGACCCCCGATCTGATGTACGCCTACGCGGAGACCGCGGAGGCCAGGGGGATCGAGGTGATCATCGCGGGCGCGGGCGGGAAGTCCGCGGACCTGCCGAACATGGTCGCCTCGATCGCCTACCCGCTGCCGACGATCGGCGTCCCCGTCCAGGAGAAGTCCGTCGACAGCGTGATCGGGATGCCCGCCGGCGCCCCGCTGGTCGCCGTCGACGCGGGGAAGTCGTTCAACGCCGCGCTGTCGGCCGCCCAGATCCTCTCACTCGAGTACGGCGAACTCCGCGAGCGGCTGGTCGCGTACCACGACCGGCTCAGAGACGAGGTTGGGGAGGTCTCCCGCGAGCTGCACGACCGCGGCACCGTCGCGTTCTCGAGACGGTGAGGCGGGCTCGACACCGCCGGACTCAGGATGGCGCGGCGCGTCAGCCCAGTCACGGCGTTGACGAGACGGCCGACACGTCAGCCCAGCCCTGACGTGGACGAGCCGGCCGCCAGCCCACACTGGTAGGCAAAGCGCGTTTACCGAGATCCCTGCCGCCGAGGCGGAGCCAAACGCCGCCCAGACCGCCTGAGTCGCCGGGAAACACCAGAACGCTGAAGAATCAATCCTTATATGGGTGGCTTTCCAAGGTCCGAGCACACGGAGATGAACCAGTGGATAGCCGTCGGGGCGCTCGCGGTCGTGGGGTTGTTGATACCCATCGGGATGATGGTCGTCTCCTACCTCATCCGGCCGAGCGTGCCCGAAACGAGCAAACGCGCCACCTACGAGAGCGGCGAGGTGCCGACCGGCGGGACGCGCATCCGGTTTAACATCCAGTACTACATGGTCGCACTCCTTTTCGTCGTCTTCGATATCGAGACCGTGTTGTTGTTCCCCTGGGCCGTCGTCTACCGGGACGCGCTCGGCGAGGTCGGCGTCGTCCACGCGATGGGGCCGATGTTGCTGTTCGTCGGCATCCTCGTCGTCGGACTCGCGTGGGCCTGGCGCACCGGCGCCGTCGAGTGGGCAAAGAGCCCACGACAGGTCGAACCAGAGGTCGATCGACCATGAGCAACGAACCACGCCAGCGGATACAGGACAGCACCGCCCCGTCGACGGACACCCGTGAGGACCGGATGGGTTCGGGCGTCGACGCCCGGATGAACTCGAAGCTCAGGGAGGCGTTCGGCGCCTCGCCGTTCATCCTCACGAAGTTCGATCAGTTCATGAACTGGGTGCGGGGGAACTCGATGTTCATGCTGCAGTTCGGGATCGCCTGCTGTAGCATCGAGATGATCCACACCTACGCGATCAAACACGACGTCGACCGCTACGGCGCCGGCGTTCCCCGCGCCTCGCCGCGGCAGGCCGACGTGATGATCGTCCCCGGAACGATCGTCTCGAAGTTCGGCCCGCGGATGAAACGCGTCTACGACCAGATGCCCGAACCCAAGTTCGTCGTCGGGATGGGATCCTGTACGATCTCCGGGGGCCCCTTCCAGGAGGGGTACAACGTCGTGAAAGGCGCCGAGGAGATCATCCCCGTCGACATCCACGTCCCGGGCTGTCCACCCCGCCCGGAGGCGCTCGTCTACGGCATCCTCAAGCTCCAGGAACGGATCCAGCACGGGGAGTCCTCGCCCGTCGTCGTCAAACCATACGAGCTAGAGGAGTTCGGCGATCTCCCGGAGGACGAACTCGTCCAGAAGCTCGCCGCCGAGATCGACGAAGAGGACCTGGTCATGCGGTACAACTGGGCTGATTCGCCATGAGCACGGGGATCGAACGCCACGAGACCGAGGAGGCGCTCGCGGAGCTGATCGGCGACCGGCTGCTCGAGCGCGACGACCACCTGAACGCACCCGGCTTCGTGATCCGGCCGGACGACGTACAAAGCGTCCTCGCCGATCTGCGCGAGGAGGCCGGCTTCGACATGCTCTCGTGTGTGACCGGGCAGGCATACGACGACCGCTACGAGACGATCTACCACCTCAAACGGTACGCCGACCCGACCCGGGAGGCGAGCGTCGTCGTCCCGACCGCGACCGACGAGCCCGTAAGCGAGACCGCCGAGCCGATCTACCGCGCGGCCGACTGGGGCGAACGGGAGTGTTACGACCTCGTGGGCATCGAGTACGAGGGCCACCCCGACCACCGTCGAATCCTGCTCCCCGAAACATGGCAGGGCCACCCGCTCTCGCCGGACTACGACCAGGACAAACCCCAGATCGTCACGTTGAGCGAGCACGCCAATCCGATCCAGCCGGACCACCGGGAGTCAGACACGATGTTTCTGAACATCGGCCCCCACCACCCGGCGACCCACGGCGTCCTCCACGTGAAGACGGTCCTCGACGGCGAGACCGTCGTCGACCTCGATCCGGACATCGGCTACCTCCACCGGTGTGAAGAGCAGATGTGCCAGCAGGGCACCTACCGCCACCAGATCATGCCCTACCCCGACCGGTGGGACTACGTCTCCTCCGGGCTGCTCAACGAGTGGGCCTACGCCCGCGCGGCCGAGGACTTAGCGGACATCGAGGTCCCCGAGTACGCCCAGGTGATCCGGACGATGGGCGCCGAGCTCTGTCGGATCGCCTCCCACATGCTCGCACTCGGGACGTTCGCACTCGACGTCTACGGCGAGTTCACCGCCCTGTTCCAGTACACCTTCCGGGACCGGGAGATCGTCCAGGACATCTTGGAGGATCTGACGGGCCAGCGGCTGATGTTCAACTACTTCCGGCTCGGCGGGGTCGCCTGGGACCTCCCCGAGCCCCGCGAGGAGTTCTTCGAGAACGTCCGTGACTTCCTCGACGAGCTCCCGGCGAAGGTCGTCGAGTACAACGACATGGTGACCTCGAACGAGATCTTTCAGGTCCGGTGTGTCGACACCGGCGTCCTAGAGCCCGAGGTCGCGAAGTCCTACGGCGTCACGGGGCCGGTCGCCCGCGGCTCGGGGGTCGACTACGACCTCCGCCGGGACGACCCCTACGGCTACTACGAGAACTTAGAGTGGAACGTCGTCACCGAGGACGGGATGGACAACTACTCGCGCGTGCTCGTGCGCATGCAGGAGGTCGAAGAGAGCGCGAAGATCATCGAACAGTGTGTGGACCTCCTAGAGGAGTGGCCAGAGGACGACCGGGAGATCCAGGCGAACGTCCCCCGCACGCTGAAACCCGACGCCGGCGCCGAGACCTACCGCTCCGTCGAGGCCGCGAAAGGCGAGCTGGGGATCTACATCCGGTCGGACGGCACCGACACTCCCGCCCGGTTCAAGATCCGCAGCCCCTGTTTTCACAACCTCTCGGCGCTCGCGGAGATGGCCGAAGGCGAGTACATCCCCGACCTCGTCGCCTCGCTGGGTAGCCTCGATATCGTACTCGGGGAGGTGGATCGATGACCGGCGTGGCCCCGCTACAGAGCGGGGAGACGTACCTGCTCCCCGAGCGGATCGCCGACCTCACCGGGCTCGGGGAGTTCGGCGTCCTCGGGGAGCTGGTCGCCGCCTTCGTCGGCGCCTTCATCGTCGGCAGCCTGATGCTGGCGATGACCGGCGTCGCCGGCCCGTGGGCCAAACGGAAGATCACCGCCGCGTTCACCGACCGGATCGCGGTCAACCACCTCGGCCCGGCCGGCATCTTCATCATCGTCGCCGACTCCGTCCGGCTGCTCTCGAAGGAGAACATCATCCCGGAGGACGCCGACCGGCCGGCGTACGACCTCGCACCGATCGTCATCGCCGCCTCCGCCCTGCTCGGGTTCGCGGTGATCCCGATGGGAAGCGGGATCCACCTGGCCGACCCCGAGGTCGGGCTGGCGTACGTCTTCGCGATCGCGGGCATCGCGAGCATCGGGCTGATCATGGCCGGCTACGCCTCCGGCAACAAGTACTCGATGCTCGGCGGGCTGCGTGCGGTCGCCCAGAACATCGCCTACGAGATCCCACTCGTCGTCACCGGGATGTCGGTGGTGATCTTCGCCGGCTCGCTCCAGATGAGCACGATCGTCGAGGCCCAGGCCGAGCCGCTCGTGACCGTCGCCGGGCTCTCGATTCCCGCCTGGTACGCGATCGTCAACCCGTTCGCGTTCGTGTTGTTCCTGGTCGCGAACTTCGCCGAGGTCGGCCGGAACCCATTCGACATGCCCGAGGCGCCGGCGGAGCTCGTCGCCGGCTACCAGACCGAGTACTCCTCGGTGTACTTCGTGCTCGTCTACCTCGGGGAGTTCTTACACATCTTCCTCGGCGGGGCGATCATCACGACGATCTTCCTCGGCGGCCCCGCCGGCCCCGGTCCCGCCGAGCTCGGCATCGTCTGGTTTCTCGTGAAGATCTGGGGGGTGTTCTTGCTCACCCAGTGGCTGCGCTCGGCGATCCCGCGGGTCAGGATCGACCAGCTGATCGAGATCGGCTGGAAGGGGATGCTCGTGCTCGCGTTCGCCAACCTCGTGTTGACGGCCGTGATCGTGGCGCTGATCGACGCACCCGGACTGTAAACCCATGATCGGACTACTCAAATCGATGGCGACGACGATGAAACACGCCCTCGACGGCGAGACGTTCACCGTCGAGTATCCGAAGACCGCCCCCGAGATCTCCCCGCGGTTCCGGGGGATCCACAAGTTCAGCCAGGAGCGGTGTATCTGGTGTCGGCAGTGCGAGAAGGTCTGTCCGAACGATACGATCCAGATCGTGATGGACGACCAGCGAAACGGCGAGCAGTACAACCTCCACGTCGGCCAGTGTATCTACTGTCGGCTCTGTGAGGAGGTCTGTCCCGTCGACGCCATCCTGCTGACCCAGAACTTCGAGTTCACGGGCGACACCAAACACGACCTCGTGTACAACAAAGAACAGCTCAAAGCCGTCCCGTGGTACAAGGACATAGACCCCCTCGAGTCCCGCGAGCCCGATCGCGGCGCCTGGATCGGCGAGGGTGACGGCGAGGTCGATTACCAGTAACCATCTCGAAATCTACAAAGGCCCCCCGAAACGAGACCACACCAATGACATCGGAGCTCATCGCGTTCGCGCTGTTCGCGGCAGTCACCGTCGGCAGCGCGGCCGGCGTGGTCCTATTTAAGGACCCCTGGCACTCGGCGCTCATGCTGGGCGTGGCGCTTCTGAGCGTCGCCGTCCACTACGTGATGCTGGCGGCGGAGTTCGTCGCCATGATGCAGATCCTCGTCTACGTCGGCGGGGTGCTCATCCTCATCACGTTCGCCGTGATGCTCACACAGCCGGACGAACCGACGGAGGTAGTACGGACATGACGACTCGACCCGAGTTGCGGCTGGGACGGACGCTCGTTCCGGGCGTCCTCGCGGTGATCCTGTTCGCGCTCATGGCACTTATCACCCTCAACACCGGCTTCGCCGCCGAGATGGCCGGCTTCCCCGAGGTCTCGATCACCGCGGCGATCGGCTACGCGCTGCTCGATCTGACGACGATGCAGGCCGAACAGGGGGTCGCGGGGACCGAACGATTTCTGGTCTCGTTTATCCTCGTCGCGATCGTCCTCGACGCCGCCCTCGACGCCTCGCTCGTACTCGCAAAACGCGAGGAGGAAGGCGAGGCGGTGACGGCGCTGTCGAGCACCAGCGCGGGGCCCGGAGCCCCGATGGGGGCCGGGCCGGCGGCGGCCGACGGCGGCCGGACCGACGACGACGCGACCCGAACCGACGGGGGAGACGGCTCGATCCGGACCGATGGGGGCGAGTCAGCCGAAACGCCGGCGGCCGACGGTGACTCGCCCCGGACCGATGGGGACGAGTCGAGCAGAACGCCGGCGGCCGACGACGCGGACGGAGGTGAGCGGGCGTGACCGTCCCGATCGAGTACTACGTCCTGCTCTCGATGGCGGTGTTCTGTATCGGGCTGTTCGGCGTCCTCACGCGCCGGAACGCGTTGATGTTCCTGATGTCCGTCGAGCTGATGTTGAACGCCGCGAACATCAACCTGATCGCGTTCGCGTTCTACCACGGCAACGTCACCGGCCAGGTGTTCGCGCTGTTTACGATGGCGCTCGCGGCCGCCGAGGTCGCCGTCGGCCTCGGGATCATCCTGGTACTGTACCGCAACTTCCGTGACGTCGACGTCACGGTACCGTCGGCGATGAGGTGGTAACACGATGGAATCCGCATTCGAGTTCGCGCCAGCGATCGCGCTGTTCCCGCTGGCCGCGTTCGTGATCGCACTGCTTTTCGGACGGCAGCTGCCAAAGCGGGGTGCGCTCGTCGGCATCGTCGCGACGGGCGCCTCACTCGTCTTCTCGCTGTGGGCGGCGCTCGCGGTCGCGACCGTCGGCTCCCACCGGGAGCCCCTGTTCGAGTGGGCCGTCGGCGAGCCGACGAGCGAGACCGGCGTCGAGGGGATCGAGTTCACGTTCGGAATCCTGCTCGATCCGCTCTCGACGCTGATGCTCGTGATCGTCTCGCTTATCGCCCTGCTCGTCCACGTGTTCAGCCTCGGCTACATGAACGCCGAAGGCGAGACCGGACTGCCGCGATACTACGCCGAACTCGGGCTCTTTACGTTCTCGATGCTCGCGTTCGTCTTCGCGGACAACCTGCTTATGGCGTTTATCTTCTTCGAGCTCGTCGGCCTCTGTTCGTACCTGCTGATCGGCTTCTGGTTTCGGACCGAGTCGGCGCCCTCCGCGGCGAAGAAGGCGTTTCTGGTCACCCGCTTCGGTGACTACTTCTTCCTGCTTGGGGTCGTCGCCATCGCCGCGACGTTCGGCACGCTCGGGTTCGCCGGCGAGGGGTCGTTCGTCGAGGCGGCCGGCGAGGCCATCGACGCCGGCGAGAGCCTCTTCGGGGTCGACCCCGAGCTCTGGGTGACGATCACCGGCCTGCTCGTCCTCGGCGGGGTGATCGGCAAGTCCGCACAGTTCCCCCTCCACACCTGGCTGCCCGACGCCATGGAGGGGCCGACGACCGTCTCCGCGCTCATCCACGCCGCGACGATGGTCGCCGCCGGCGTCTACCTCGTCGCGCGGATGTTCGGCTACTACGCGCTCTCCCCGACGGCGCTCGCGGTCATCGCCTTCGTCGGCGCGTTCACCGCGCTCTTTGCGGCGACGATGGGCGTCGTCAAAGACGACATCAAACAGGTGCTGGCGTACTCGACGATCAGCCAGTACGGCTACATGATGCTCGGGCTCGGCGTCGGCGGCTACGTCGCCGGCGTCTTCCACCTGATGAACCACGCCTTCTTCAAGGCCCTGCTCTTTCTCGGGGCCGGCTCGGTGATCGTCCTCGCTCACCACAAACAGGACATGTGGGAGATGGGCGGGCTGAAGTCGAAAGCCCCCGTCACCTACTACACCTTCCTCGCCGGCGCGCTCGCGCTCGCCGGCATCATCCCGTTCTCGGGGTTCTGGTCGAAAGACGAGATCCTCTATGACGCGTTGATCGTCGGGATCGAACAGCCCGTCTTCTTGCTCGCGTACGCGATGGCGCTCCTCGCCGTCTTCTTCACCGGCTTTTACACGTTCCGGATGGTGTTTCTGACCTTCCACGGCGAGCCGCGTTCGGACGCCGTCCGCGATCCACACCCGGTCGGGCTCTCGATCAAACTCCCGCTGGTCGTCCTCGGGGTCCTCGCCGTGGTCGCCGGGGTCGCCAACCTCGCCCCCGTGGCGAAGCTGACCGGCCTCGAGATCACGTTCCTCGAAGGCTGGCTCGAGGGTGGGATCGGCGAGGCGAGCTACCTCGCGTACAGCGGGGCGGTCTTCGAGGGCGCGGAGGCGGTGTACGCCACGGGCGTCATCGGGACGGAGTCGACGACCGTACTCGTCGCCGCCGGCGTCTCCTTGCTGCTCGCGTTCTCCGGAGCCGGCGCGGCCTGGCGGCTGTACGGCGTCCCGGAGCCGGTCCGTCACACCGAGTCCCTCGGTGGAGCGTACCGGCTCCTGCGGGCGAACTACTACCAGGACGAGTACCAGGTCTGGCTCGCCAGCGGGTTCACGCTGCCGCTTGCCCGCGCGGCCGACCGGTTCGACCAGGGCGTGATCGACGGCGTCGTCAACGGCGTCTCGAGTGTCAGCCTGTTCGGTAGCGGCCGTCTCAAGCGGCTCCAGACCGGAATCGTCACGAACTACGCGGCGTTGCTGGTGCTCGGCTTTCTAGCCTTGCTCGTCGCCCTCGGCGTCCACGGAGGCTGGTTCCTATGATGATCGAAACACTGCTCGCGGTCACGTTCGTCGGCGCGTTCGCGACCTTCCTCGCGCCGGATCGGGTCGCCGGAAAGCTCGCGTTCTTGATCAGTCTGGTTCCCGTCGCGCTCTCGCTCGTGATGTTCGGGGCGTTCGACGGCAGCGGCAACGCCTTGCTCGAGGGCACCCTCGCCTTCGAGTCGCGCGCGGAGTGGATCACCGTCGGGGAGTACACCATCTCCTGGTTCGTCGGTCTCGACGGGATCAGCCTCCCGCTGGTCGTGTTGACGACGATCCTGACGACGCTGGCGATCGTCAGCTCCTGGACGCCGATCGACGAGCGGGAGTCACAGTTCTACGGGCTGATGTTGTTCATCGAGGCGAACCTGATCGGCGTCTTCGTCGCGCTCGATTTCTTCCTGTGGTTTATCTTCTGGGAGGCGGTGCTCATCCCGATGTACCTGCTGATCGGCGTCTGGGGCGGCCCGCGCCGGAAGTACGCCGCGATCAAGTTCTTCGTCTACACGAACGTCGCCTCGCTGGTGATGTTCGGGGCCTTCATCGCGCTCGTGTTCGGCCTCGGCGACGCCGTCGGCTCGTTCGCGCTGCCGGAGATCGCCGACGCGACGCTCGATGGCGGCCCCGATGGGCTGTTCGGCCTCGACGGGGCGAGCCTGCTGTCGGTCGTGTTCGTCGCGATGTTTCTCGGGTTCGCCGTGAAAGTGCCCATCGTCCCCTTCCACACCTGGCTGCCCGACGCCCACGTCGAGGCTCCGACGCCGGCCTCGGTGTTGCTGGCGGGCGTCCTGTTGAAGATGGGGACCTACGCCCTGCTGCGATTCAACTTCACGATGTTCCCGAGCGAGGTGCTCGCGCAGTTCGCGATCCCGATCGCCGCGATCGCCGTGATCAGCGTGATCTACGGGGCGATGCTGGCGCTCGCCCAGACGGACTTAAAACGGATCGTCGCCTACTCGTCGGTCTCCTCTATGGGATACGTGATCCTCGGGTTGATCGCGTACACCCAGTTCGGGGTCGGTGGCGCAACCTTCCAGATGGTCTCTCACGGCCTGATCTCCGGGCTGATGTTCATGGCCGTCGGCGTCGTCTACAACGCCACCCACACCCGGATGGTCACCGACATCTCCGGGCTGGCAGACCGGATGCCGATCGCCGTCGGGATCCTGATCGCCGGCGCCTTCGGCTACATGGGGCTGCCGCTTATGTCCGGGTTCGCCGCCGAGTACTTCATCTTCTTCGGCGCGTTCGGCTCCCCAAGCCTGCCGTATGCCCCACTGTTCACCGCGCTGGCGATGTTCGGGATCGTCGTCGTCGCGGGCTATCTCCTCTTTGCCCTCCAGCGGACCGTCTTCGGTCCGTATCGCTTGGAGACCGACTACGAGGTCGGTCGCGCGCCGATCCACGACGTCGCGCCGATGTTCGTCCTGCTCGGGTTGATCGTCGCGCTCGGGGTCGCCCCGGAGCTGATCTTCGAGATGATCAGAGACGCCGTCACGCCGGTCATAGAGAACGGGGGTGAGCTCTGATGGCGCTGGTCGAGCTCCCCGACTGGGCGGCACTCGCGCCCGTGCTCGCACTCGCCGCCACCGCGCTCGTGATCTTCGTCGTCGACGGGATCGATCCCCGACGGACGGATCGACAGCTGCTCGCGGGGCTCGCGGCCGGCGGCTCGCTTTTCGCGCTCGCGCTCGCCGTCTGGTTCTCCCTCGCCGGCGTCGGGGATCCCGGCTTCGAGCTGTTCGGCGGCCAGCTGGTCGTCGACGAGATGGCGCTGTTTTTCGTCGTCGTCGTCGCAGTCGTCACGGCGTTGATCTCGATCGCCTCCTACGACTACATGACCGAGCACGCCTACCAGGCGGAGTACTACTCGCTCGTCTTGCTGGCGGCGACCGGGATGGCGACGATGGCGACCGCCAACAGCCTCGTGACGATCTTCATCGCCCTGGAGCTCGCGAGTCTCCCCTCCTACGCGCTGGTCGCGATCCTCAAGGAGAATCGCGGGAGCGTCGAGGCCGGGCTGAAATACTTCCTCATCGGGGCGCTCTCCTCGGCGATCTTCGTCTACGGGGTGAGCCTGATCTACGGGGCGACCGGCCACCTCCAGCTCGGAGCGATCGCCGACGTGATCGCCGGCGAGGCCGAGGCCGGCGCCGGCCACGCGATCGCGGAGTTCGACGGGATGCTCGGGCTCGGGGTCCTGATGGTGATCGGCGGCCTCGCGTTCAAGACCGCGAGCGTCCCCTTCCACTTCTGGGCACCCGACGCCTACGAGGGCGCGCCCGCGCCGATCAGCGCCTTCCTCTCGTCGGCCTCGAAGGCCGCCGGCTTCGTGATCGCCTTCCGCATCTTCACCGAGGCGTTCCCGATCGACGCGATGGTCGGGATCGGCGTCGACTGGACGGTGGCGTTCGTCGTCCTCGCGATCGTCACGATGACCGTCGGCAACTTCGCCGCCGCGACCCAGGAGAACGTCAAACGGATGCTCGCGTACTCCTCGGTCGGCCACGCCGGCTACGCGCTGATCGGGCTGGCCGGCCTCTCCGGCGCGAACGGGGAGTTCGTGCTCGCGGCCGCGATGATGCACCTGCTCGTCTACGGCTTCATGAACACCGGCGCGTTCCTGTTCGTCGCGCTGGCCGAACACTGGGGCGTCGGACGGACGTTCGCCGACTACAACGGGCTGGCGAGCCGGGCGCCGATGGCGTCGGTCGCCATGACCGTCTTCCTGTTCAGCCTCGCGGGCATCCCACCGTTCGGGGGCTTTTTCAGCAAGTACTTCCTGTTCGTCGGCGCGATCGGCGTCGGCTCGACGGCGATGCTCGTCGTCGCCGCCGCGCTCGTCGTCAACAGCGCGCTCTCGCTTTACTACTACTCGCGGCTGGTGAAGGCGCTGTGGATCGAGGAGCCGACGATCGAGCGGGCGACGCTGACGAAGCCGACCGGCATCTACGCCGCGATCGTCGTCGCCGCGGTGATGACGGTCGTCATCCTGCCCGGCTTCGGACCCGTCGCCGACGCCGCGACCGCCGCGGCCGCCGCGCTGGTCGCCTGACCCGGTAGCTTTTACCCGACGGCTTCGCAAGCGGCGGTATGACCTCCCGACTGGTACTCGGCTGTGGGGCCGTCGGGGAGCTGGTCGTCGAGCGGCTCGATCGGGACGTCCTCGTGATCGAAGACGACCCCGAACTGATCGGGACTCTCCGGGAGGAAGGCGTCCCCGCGGAGGTCGCCGACCCGAGCGACCGACGGATCCTCGACGGGCTGGCCGAGCCCGCCGTCGTCTGTGTCTGTGCCGACGAGCCGGCGCGCAACCGGGCGATCGCCGAGGCCGCGGTTGCGAGTTTCGGGCAAGCCGTCGTCCTCGCGTACGTCGGCGAGGGGGCGACGGCGACCGAGCTGACCGCCATCGAGGCGCTGGCCGACCACACGGTAGATCCGGGCCGCGAGCCGGCCGACCGAATCCTCGCGGTGGCGGCGAGCGAGGACGCGAGGCGGGCGGCGGCGCTCTCCCGCCGGCTGGCGTCGATCGACGGCCGGCTCGCGGTCGTCGCCCACGACAACCCCGATCCGGACGCCATCGCCAGCGCCGTCGCGCTCTGTGAGCTCGCCGCGAGCGTCGGCACCGACGCCGACGCCTGCTACTACGGGGAGATCGGCCACCAGGAGAACCGGGCGATGGTGAACCTCCTGGAGCTCGATCTCCGGCGGCTCGAGCCGGACGACGATATCGGCGAGTACGACGCGATCGCGCTGGTCGATCACTCCCGGCCGGGGGTCAACGACGGCCTCCCGGAAGATCTCGACGTCGAGATCGTGATCGACCACCACCCGCCACGCGGCCCGGTCCCGGGCGCGTTCCGTGACCTGCGCGAGCGGCTCGGGGCGACGAGTACGATGCTGGCCGGCTACGGCGAGCAGCTGGGCCACGAGTTCGACCGACGGACCGCGACCGCGTTGCTGTACGGCATCCGGGTCGACACCGACGCGTTCACCCGGGAGTGTTCGCCGGCGGACTTCGCGGCGGCGGCGGGCCTGTTAGAGCGGGCGGACGCCGACACGCTGTGTCGGATCACCTCCCCGACCGTCGACGGGGAGACGTACGACACGATCGCCCGGGCGATCAAGCGACGGGTGCAGCGAGGCTCGGTCGTCGCCGCGAGCGCGGGCCGGATCGGGAGCCGCGACGCGCTCCCCCAGGCGGCCGAGACGCTCCTCGGGATGGCCGGCGTCGAGACGACCCTCGTGTTCGGGCTCGACGACGGGACGGTCTACGTCTCGGCCCGATCGCGGGCGCCCGCCGTCGACCTCGGGGAGAGCCTCCGGGAGGCCTACGGGGCGATCGGCAGCGCCGGCGGCCACGCCGACATGGCCGGCGCACAGCTCGAGGTCGGCATCCTCGGGGAGGATCCCGCGGATGCGGAGGTCGAGTCGATCCTCGACGTCGTCGAGGAGGTGTTGATCGATCGCTTTTTCGAGGCGATAGAGCGTCGGCCCGGCACAGCCGTCGGAGTCTACGACGCCGCCGGTCGGCAGCTGTTCGGCCCCGAGGAGAGCGTGTGAGAGCGGGGGACACGTGCCCCCGGCTCGGAACGAGCACTCGAGGTTCCCGGCTCGGAACGGGCACTCGAGGTTCCCGGCTCGGAACGGGCACTCGAGGTTCCCGGCTCGGAACGGGCACCACCGGTAAGCGTTGCTGTACTGCTCGGTGGCTCA
>LFFM01001063.1_pt1 | contig 19556 bp, 19 predicted proteins | sample 643131 | NCBI WGS metagenome assembly LFFM01 (sample SAMN03777445, study PRJNA286221) | soda lake metagenome | biome: soda lake; feature: Kulunda steppe; material: water; isolation source: sample Tc-Br brine of Tanatar trona crystallizer | place: Russia: Kulunda steppe | collected 2011-07
CGACAATGCTCATCTTCTTCATCGTCGTGTACGCAGAGAGTGTTCGAGTCGAAATCCCACTCTCACACGCACGAGTAAAGAGTGGACGAGGGAAGTTCCCAGTCAAGCTCATCTACGCAAGTGTTCTCCCAATGATTCTTGTTCGAGCTGTTCAGATGAACATTCAGTTTATGGGAAGCATCCTTAACGAACAATGGGCGGCGATGCCATCCTTCCTCGGAGAATATGGAGCGGATGGACAGCCGATTAGTGGATTCTTCTACTACACAAATCCAGTTAACGCCCCACAAGAATGGATGTGGTGGGCTTACGCTGTTGGACAAGAACCGTGGCAGATAATGATGCGAGTAGGAATTGACCTCTTCATCATGGTTGTCGGTGGCGCAGTATTCGCCATCTTCTGGGTTGAAACAACTGACATGGGTCCAAAGGCAACTGCCAAGCAGATTCAGAATACTGGAATGCAAATCCCAGGATTCAGACGGAACCCAAAAATCCTCGAAAAGGTACTTGCCCGATATATCCCACAAGTAACCGTCATTGGTGGCGCACTTGTTGGATTCCTCGCTGTAATGGCAAACCTCCTTGGAACAATTGGTACTGTCGATGGGATTGGTCTCCTACTGACCATCTCCATCCTCTACAAGCTGTATGAGGAAATTGCTCAAGAGCAACTAATGGAGATGCACCCAATGATGCGACGGTTCTTCGACTAACGACCACTCTTTTTGCGTTCCGTTATTACCTTAAAACTAAGAGACAAGTGAAGTGCGCTCGGGGTCAAGCCTCGGGGTATTCGCCTTCAATTTTGATAAAACAGTACAAGGAATTCATTCCACGGACAAAACCGTAGGATTTCCTCTTTAAATCTGTGTGAATCGTTCTTTCTCACTTTCAGCCGCTTCCTTAATCGACTTCACCTTACTTACTTGCTCAATAAAAGTATCAGCAAACTCTTTCCCCTTTGAATCAGAAATCTGGATAAGTAAATTCTTCATTTGAGGGTGTTCGATATTTAGGAACTCACCATCACCATCAGGGTTCGGTAGAAAATCACAGGTTTCTATATTTTTAAGAGCGAATTGTCCACGGATAGTAAATGGATATAACCTATCTATTACAATACACCTGAAATCTGTCAGGACAAACCAAGTGTGTCTCCCACGGATATGTCCGTCAGGGATACGCATCGCTGAAATAAACACTTCATGTTCATACGCATTAAGCAGTTCTTTGAGTTTGGGATGGAGTTTCTCAGAATAATATGTCGTATATACTTTACTCATTACTGTGGAGTTAGTGTCAACTTCATTTAATTGTTATGGCTTCTCGATGGGAAAAATATTATATGCTTTGTTAAATAATATATACATATGGTTCGACTTTCCGCTAAAACAGTGTTTTACTTATTGATACTGTTCGTTGGTTCGATGTTGGTTTTAATGTTCTTGTTCCTCATGTACTTCCAGAATATGGGGGATATGATTGAGTTCATCCGAAGTTTAGGGGGTAGTTTCAGGGCTTTCCTCGGGGAATTCATTCGTACTGCTCGTGATATCATCTCGGACATAATCAGATGACCGAGAGGTGTTCACCAAGATATGCAAAGTTTTATAAGGGGTGAGGTCTAATAGTGAGGTACCCAGTAACACGCTGGGAGTAACGCAAGGACAACTATGACACAGAACATAACTCTCCACGGCATGTTTGCCTCTTTATTCGGAGAGTCTACTGTGTATCATACAGTAACTGAAATTCTACCTGTATCCAAAATTTATACCCACAATACATGGGAAATGGAACAGGAGGATTCAGGGAAGTTGTCCTTGGCGTAAACTCCCAAGGTTTCTACGAAATCTTCTTCCCTTTTTGAAACCTGTTCCCAATAAACTTCGACCGAACAGCAAAGCGACAAGCAACACTCGATACAAATCGAAGGTGATACACGAATCAGACAACCCACCTACACACGAACGGACGAATCAATTGACAAACAAACAACACTGAAAATCAAGATAGGACATACACGCAACTCGAATCAAGTATAGCACACAAAATACTAACACAACACTACACTACCAAAAAGGGAACACAATACACGAACAAAACAGGTGTATAGCACGATAATCAGTACTCAAACAAACACAAACGGTGATATAACAAGATAGAAAATAACTCAACTACGAAAATCAGTCGTATAGACCCCACCCACCGAACCCACCATTCTCATTCATATACTCATAACTCGAAAACGCAAAGTATAAACATACACAGCTCTGTATATACATATATCATGTACGCTAATCCAGAGAGTGAATCCGTTGAAGATGATAGTGAAGGTACAATTGAATTAGATTTCGACAGAGAGTATTCTAATGAAGAGTTTGAGTTAGAAATTGTCGAAGAGACAGAGGACTGCATAGGGATTCGAGTGTATAACCCTGATGGTCAGATTGTCGCTGAACAGGAGTTCTGGTTTGCGGAGTTCCTATTGTATTCAGATGATGAAAGTGGTTACAAATTCAGAGACACATTTACAAGTCCAACATCTGAAGTCTTGCTTCAGTTGACTCCAACAGTTGACTCTGTGTTAATTGTTGTTGCTAGCCCCTTTGGTATCGAGACATACCATAGAGTAGCGTATGATGAGGTGTCAGTTACTCCAGAAGACCTGGAGTATTTGTATTCGAACGAGGTTCAGTCAGAAAGATGAGCGGCTTCAACGGAGTCTGTTTCTAATTCAGTTACTACGCCATCCCAACTACAAGATTCACACACAATATCACTTTCGTCTTTAACCTCAACAATCACCGCAGCCCATGCTGGTGAGAATTCGCTATGTCGTCCACACGCAGGGCATTCTTGTTCTAACTGTTCTACAGCTCCAGCAATAATCTGTGTTGCCGTTGCCAGTACAAGATTACATTCCTTATGTAAGGCAACGGGTTGAAGCTCGGCTAAATCTTCGTAAGTCAAGTAGCCTTTTTCATTTAATAGTTCCTCTGTTGATGGACCAACACTATCTAATACACAAAAATCATCTGTCGTTTCCGTATTTGGCATCGTATAAAAACAAATAGACGGACCCACTAATATAGTTTTCGATTTGCATCTAGTACTAGACATATTCACTAATTCAGTGAATTTAGCTCCTCAACACAGTGTACCCTTATAAATCAATGAATTAACTCAAATTTTTACAACAATCCAACCACTATATTGGAAGTATATTATAGGGCTATCAAAGACTATTTCAATAGTAATTCATCAAGACTTGACAAAAACATGATAAATAAAAGAAGACTTATCAGAAAACAGATATAAAGTTATTCGATGAAATCAATCCCACCATCCGCAGGGTCAGAGACAGTTTCACTTCGCCCGTAAATCTGTTCACTTGTTACGCCCGTGACAACAACCATTGTTCGCATCTTATCTCCAAACTCCTTATCGACACTAGTTCCCCAGATAATACGAGCGCCTGGGTCAACTTTATCGTATAACGATTCAACAACACTCTCTGCTTCTTCAATCGTCATATCTTCTCCACCAGTTACATTCACAAGAACAGAGTTAGCCGTACTGATATCCGCATCAAGTAATGGTGAGTGAAGTGCCGAGTTAAGAGAGTCAGAGGCACGAGACGCTGTTGAACTTTCACCCATACCAATCATCGCAACACCTCCATTTTCCATAACGGTTTTCACATCAGAGAAATCAAGGTTAACGAGACCTGACTGAGTAATCATATCTGTGATTCCCTTAACAGACCGCATCAGGACTTCATCACAAACTTTGAATGCCTGTTCAATTGGCATATCACCAACTGACTCCAGAAGTTTATCGTTTGGAATAACAATAACTGTATCACTAACATCTCGGAGTCGCTCTAATCCTGCCTGAGCATTCTGCGCTCGAACTTCTCCTTCTGTAGTGAATGGAAGTGTTACAATCGAGATAGTAAGGGCACCAGATTCTCGTGCGGACTTCGCAACGATTGGCGCAGCACCCGTTCCAGTACCACCACCCAATCCAGCTGTAACAAAGACCATATCAGAATCAGAGACAGCACCCATAATATCATCACGATTCTCTAAGGCTGATTCCTCACCGACTTGTGGAAGTGACCCTGCTCCACGACCCTGTGTCTTTTCTTGACCAATAAGAATTTTCGTGTCAGCATCAATCTCAACAAGGTGCTGAACATCTGTATTGAGGGCAACTAAATCAGTTCCATCAATATCTACTTCATTCATCCGATTGACTGTATTTCCGCCACCGCCACCACACCCGACAACTGTAATCTGTGTTTCAAGATTCTGCATTACACTAGCCAACTCCTCATCGGACATCCCAACAGAACCTGCGTCGGTTACTTCCTGCTCCTCCGCCTGCTCAACATACGGCGGCATTTCGTTCTCTTCTTCTAATTCATCCTCCATGTCCTCCTCGAACTTTTTCTCTCCTTCTTCGATTGCGTCTGATACAAGGGAATCCATTGTTATACTACTATATCAGATATACCCTTTAATTATCTTTTCGGTGGTTTCTCCTAAAAAATCGGCAAAGTCAAAAGACTTAATACAATCCTGCCCAACTTAAATCAGTATGGCAATTCTCTCGGATAGAACGATAATTTCCCATATTGAAAATGGACGACTCGAATTTGAACCTGAAGTATCCGCATCCCAAATCCAACCAGGTAGTTTAGATATTAGACTTGGAGACAGTTATTCAAATGAATTCACAGGCGAAGTATATGAAGACCAAGACCAACTCATATTTGAACCAGGGACTTTTTATTTAGGACACACAAAAGAAACCGTCACACTTCCTGATGACATCTGTGCGATTATTAGTGGTCGTTCATCTATCGCTCGAAAAGGGCTTATCATTCACACAACCGCAGGATGGATTGACGCAGGATTTTCAGGAGAAATTACTTTAGAAATTATGAACTTCAATAATGAACCTATTATACTCCCGAAAGATAAACGAGTCGGACAGTTAGTATTCTTCCAAATGGATACACCAGCCGAAAAACCCTATGGCTCTCAAGAGAATTCAAAATACCAAGGTCAAAAAGGTCCAACACGAAGTAGACTCAAAGACACAGTTCAGGAGTGAAGAAATTTTAGACTGAAAAAACTATTATAAGCAGTACTTGTGTATGTACTGTATATGAACCGACGAGAATTTATCGCTACAAGTGTCACTGGAATCGGTATAACAGCTCTGGCTGGATGTTCTGAAACAGAGCCTGAAGAAACTCCTACTGATACAGACGATACAACAGAGCCTGAAGAAACAGAGAGTCCATATGAATTAGAATTTGCACCAGATTCGTCTGATACAGAATTCATCGAACCATTAGAGTACTCTCTTGAATTACTAAACGCTACTGAATACCCTGATGAACCATTTAGGATTGAAGTTACACTCACAAACACAGGTGAGGATGCTATTGTCTACGGGGATATAAACAGGGTATTCTTTGATGGAACGGTTGATTATCCATACACACTAATCAACACAGAATCAGAAGTTGATTTCGAATTTGACTCTGCAACACAACAGTGGTTTACAACTGAAGAATATGTGCGCTCTTCATCTGAAATGGAAACACATACACTTGCTCCAGGTGAATCTCATTCGGAAACTGTTGTTCTCGCATATAATCGACAATCTCATGAAAGGGAACTACAAACTAATTCAAACCCATTCGAATATGAATTTAGCACGCTTATTCATTTTGGGTTAGAAGAAGAGTATGACAGTAATGAAGATTTACAGCTACGGCCATTCTCGTTTAGACTTTCAATTCACGAGTTATGAGATAACAGAATATAGCTCATCAAATGTGTTTGTTGTTGGAAGTAGATATACGATATCAAACTCTTCCGACTCAATTTCAATATATAGCAATTGTAGTTTTTCTGAGTCAATAAATTGGCTGAGACCGTGAATGAATTTTTTATTTGTCGGTTCGTAGGTTTTTATTCGATGATATCGAGCTGACGGCTCAGTTAAATCCACCCATGATGGAATCTCAGTTATGTATTCTTCGGACTGTATATCTTCAATCCAACATTCTGTATAAGACGCAACGCCGACAAGACCTTGAAGGTCAACTTCGCTCATACTCTATATTTATCGAAGGGTGACTTATAACCTTTGATTATGCTATCCTAATAACAAACCTTTATGAGGTTGTCTATCGTAGTACGATATATGAGTATGATTACAGAAGATGAATTACGAGATGAAATCTCTAGTTTCCTTGAGAAGAATCTCCCACAGATTAGAATGCACGGTGGTACTTCAAGTATTGTCGATATTGATACTGAGTCAGGAGTTGTTGTATTACAGTTGGGTGGAACTTGTAGTGGATGTGGGTTATCTCCGATGACGGTTCAAGCGATTAAGCAGAGAATGGTACAGGAAATGGAATATGTTTCAGAAGTGGAGGTATACACCGGAATGGAATCAGAAGAGCCACGAACGACAGATGCGCCGTTCTAACGGTATTCTAAATACCCCTCTTCGTTACGAGTATAGTCATCTTGGTTTCTTTCAGATTTCCGTTCCGTATCTTTTGTCTGAGTCTGTTGTGGTTTCTGTTCAGACTTTTTCTTTGAGCGAGTCTGTGTTTGATTTTGTGTTGCTCTCATTCCTGTTGGCTCATCATATGCTTCATCAGGGAGAGTTCCGATAAATCCAAGACTACTTCGCCCAGTTGTAGTTGGTTTTGACCCTTCAGGTGTTGATTCATTTAATGCTCGTTCGACTTGTTCCGCTGTGTCTCTCCCCGCAGACTCCCGTTGGACTTTGAATCGTGCCTGTTCTCCATCTTCCTCAATAATCACTTCAACTTCTCCGCCTGGTTTGTTCCGTACTTTTACTGTGATAATAGCTCGGAACACAGCATAGATTACGAGTGCGATTCCTAATCCATATAGAGACGCAACAAGCCAGATAGTGGATAATTGATAGATATTCCAGTTTTCAGGGTATTGGACTATGAATGCGATAACACCGAGTGTCGCAAGTCCGGTTCCAGCAAGCCATAGCCATACTGTTTCTTGTTTTACTTGTGGGAGTCCAAGTAGCACTCCAGTAAATAAGAGGAGTGTTGAAAGCCCGACGATAGTGACTCCTGCTGTGATAACGGTATCAAACTGTACATTAAAGTTTGCGTGTATGATACCAGTTGTACTTGCGAGTATTCCGATAAAAATAAAAAGAAAGCTCAGAGAGACTAATGCTCCACCAAGTACTTTCTTTGGGTTATCGAGTTGGATTGAGTTCTGATTCCCATACGCTTCTGTTAAACTGTTAGTCATAGTCCTGATTAGTAAAGTGTTGTAACAGGTATGATATAAATACTGTGCTGGTTCGATATAGTTTACATAGGTAAGGCAGGAAGCCCACGGCTTTAGCCGTGGCGTACATCACACTCCTGACTATGTACTCTTGATGTACCCAACACCAGTCGGAGTAATGTTTAACATAAGTAAGTCAGAAGGGCAGAGGTTGGAGAGACAGAAGACAAATCTTCGTGTGCCACCCCTCTGCCAGTAGCACAGTTAACACTAAGGAGTCATCCCTTTTTAATGTTTCTACAGAATGTGAGGGAGAGTGCCTCGGGGCTTGACCCCGAGGTCGTTCACTATTAGCAAACACCCATAGATTTAAGTTTATTTACACCGAACATTACAGTACAATGTCAGACCAACAAGTTATTGACTTACTTCGAGAAGCATATGTCGCTGAGATAGAAACAACCATGAATTATTTAGCTCACTCTGTGAATCTAGATACTTTCGATGGTCGGGATGTTGGGGAAGAACTCCAAGCCGATGCTCAGAATGAACAAGACCACGCACTTAGACTAGGGAACAGACTTAGAGTTCTCGGTGAAACAGCACTCACTTCAAATGAAGTAGCTGCGAACATCACACAAGAATCTCTGAATAACATCTCGGATACAACTGATGTCTTAGCAGTAATCGATGGAGTTATTGAAGCTGAACAGTCAGCAATTGAAACTTATAGGAACCTTGTTGAAGTAGCAAGAGAAAACGGGGATTATGGAACGGCAAGTCTCGCTGAAGAATTACTCCAAGATGAGGAACAACACCTTCAGGAATTCAAGTCGCTCCGACGAGACTTCGAGTAATTGTCATATTACTATTTTAACTAATTTCATTCTATAACAGAGTTAATTCCACTGTATTGATTTACTATTCTCCTAACAATGTTGTTAGGTGGTTTTCGGGTAGATTCGTCAGAGAGAACGCCCTTTACGCCCTTTTAGGAGATAGAGTACACTCTAACGGAAGCTAGATAAACAAGTTTACTTTACTTGGGTTAAAGTTTACTTTCTATTACTTAGTGGTATTACTTTGAAATCCCTTGTTTCAGACCGCACCTAACAAACTTCTCCTAACAACTTTGTTAGGTGGTTTTGAAAGCTTCCGTTAATTCAAAACCTGTTTGTTAGAGCGTGTATGCTAGCTACAGTAGAAGCTTAATATATGTTTTGATTCGACTGCTTTCGCTTTCGAACCTTTTAAGTTGATAGAACTCCTATACTCTAATATGTCTGATTCATACAAGAATCATCAGATGTATGATGTATGGAGTGTTGTGAAAGGGTGGCAAAATCTGCATACTGCTCGGATGAGTAGAGACCAAGATAGAAATGAGATAATTGATTTCTATCCAGTAGATAGTGTAGATATTGATGAATTAGTTGAACGGGCAGAATCAGAGTTCCCAATAGAGCGTACTGAACCAGAGTTAACAGATAGGGTTCGATTTAAACGAGTATAGTTCAATTAAATCAGGACAAAGACAGCAAAGAATCCAAGGAGAAGCAGTACCATCATGAATGCTAAGATTGCAAGGGATTTGCTGCTATTTTTCGAGAAGAACAACTGAAACCATCGTACTGTATCCTCGAATATCGAAGCATCTCCGGATTCAGGTGGTTCTAAATCTTCTTCAGTAATTGAAGTGAAACTCGCTTCACCACAGTTCATACATAAATCAATATCTTCGGTGGCGTATTTATATCCACAGTTGTCACATTTACAGGGCATATGTACTAAGTTCAGATGTAACTATTTTATAGTTTCGGATATATAAAAAGTGAGTTTGTTTGGACTTACTCGATGACGCCCATTTCTTCAAGACGCTCTGGGAGATAGGTTTCCGTAACGAAGTCTAGACCTTGGCTTGCGAGTGACTGCTGCTCTGCCTTCTTTCCAAGTTTTAACTGTTTGTTGATTTCTTCTCTCCAGTACTCTGTATCGAATCGGGGGTCATCAAGCTCACTTTCAAGAGCGTTAATGTCTGAGTCGGAGAGTGGGTCTGTTGGAAGGTCATAGTTCTCGATATCGCTTGGTCGGATGCCGATAAACTGTGCCTCAGGTGTAGCGAGATACTTACTGAGATGGGCGCTTTTGATAGACCCATATCCGACAGAACCGAAGATACGATAACTCCACGGGTCGCAGTCAGTGAAGATGGTGATAGGGAGGTCTAGTTCGTCGTGAAGCCGTTTGATGATACGACGGGTTGCTCGGGCGGGCTGTCCCTTCAGATGGACTACGAGACAGTTGTATTCTTCATCGAATCCGTTCTCTACAAGACGGTCACGCATACCACCAGTCTCTACAGCAAGAACAAAGTCAATGTCGTGTTCAAGGAACTCGATTGTATCAGGGTTGTTTGGGATTGGATATCCACTTTCTCCGACATCTTCCTGACAGTGAATGATTCGTTCACCACGGCGTGTTTGTTCTCGGAGTTTGAGAGGTCCGATAAGAGTTGCTCCAGACTCTTCGGGTCGCATGTGGAATTCCTCTCGTCGGACATCACTAATAATTTCTAAGTCCTCGATAGTTCGGTTGGATTCATCTTGGTCTCCGAACTGTGCGTGTTCATTATCGAAGGATTCGCTGATGTAGTAGAGTTCACGGAGTGTAGATGAACGGTCTTCGTCCAGTTGATTGACAAGGAATTCAACTACATAACTGAATCGGAGGAGTTTCCGTGCGCCTCGTACATCGTTTGCTTTCTTTGAGCTGGTTTTATCACCATAGACCCACACTCCTGATTCCTCTTCATACTCGATGTTTCGTTTTGTTCGAGTTGGAAGTGTAAGTTCAGGAATATCTCCATTTTCTAATTGCTGAATAATCCCATCAGCAAGTTCTTCTAATCGTTCCTGTGCCGCTCTGTCGTTTACTGTTGTATCTTGTGTCATATTATATCACCGTTATTAGAGTGTCACCGTGTAAGTGATTGAAGTTGTTGTACCATCACCTTCTCCGAGTGAATCATTAACATCACCTGAAAGGTTATGTGTTAACTTCTCAGGAGGCGTTCCTGAAATTGTTATATCTACTGTTTCGCCGCTTAACTCACTTAGGTCTACTGTTATTGAATCCGTGTCTGAGAGTGAGAGAGATTCTCGGAGAGTACCATCGTCTAACTCTAATCCGTTAACGGATTCATCGAATCCATCATCAGATGCGATTTCAATTGTTACATTCTCATTTTTCCCTGTGTTGTTATCAATCTGAAGAGTCCCATCTGTCTTGTAGATGCACACATTATTCATAATTCGGGCAATCGACCGTGTGAGTTCAGGAGAGTTCTCTCGTCCCGCAACACTTGCGAACTTCGCAGCCATTGCTGGGACTAGTTCACCCATCATGCTCTGCTTCTTCCGCCGCTTCTGGAGAGATTTCTGGTTCTTCGAGAAACTTTTAATATCTCTCGCACACTCTCGAATTGCCTGTTCAACTTCAAACTCAATCTCTTCTACCTGAGCAACAGCATCCTTAGATTCAGATGTGAACGGGACATTTGTTGACGCCACATGAACAATCAGTACAACAGGTCCGTGTGGAAGACCACGACCACCTGGCTGTTTTAGGTCATAGTTCCTCCATCCGATACTACCCGTTGTCTGTGTAATAGAACAGGCTCCTGGCTGGTACACAAGTGGGACTCTGTTCGCAAATCGTCGGAGGTTAATTTCTGAATCTGACTTAAGGCTTCCACCATATGCCATTCCTGCTTCAACGATAAATGGACTTCCAGCGTGAACACCACCGCTTCGCTTTGTGGCTGTGTAGAAGTCAGCATCGTATTCCTTTCTGAGTCCTTCCTCAATAAGTTCTGGCTCAACGGGAGCAAGACAATCATCAGGAGGTGCCATCACCTTCGCATCAGACATACCTCGGAGTAACGAAGCCGCCATATCACGAGACTTATACACTTCTTTTACAGATGGTGTGTCGGCATCGTAATTCTCTGTGGCGTCCCAGAACTCATCGATAACCTTCTCTCTTGCTGTCTCACCATACGCCTGTCCGTACTCGTCAGACCCGATTTCTGCCGCTTCGTCAACCATCGAGACCCATTCACCATAGGTCAGTCTATCACCCCCGTAATCGCTAAATCGGAGGTTGAGTTCCTCTGCGATTACATCCAACATCTCATCTTTCTTCCGCTTGCTTGCGACAGAATGAATACCATCATAGAGGCAATCTCGGCGGGATGCGATGATAAATGCCCAGACATACTCTACAATATTCTCTCGAACCGTTTCTCCGATTCGCTCATCATAATCATCCTCTACACTATCTGCAACATCCTCTACTGTATTCACAACAGACTGATGTGAGACATAACCTCTGTCATAAAGCGTATCGTAGATATCCGAGACTAACATTTCTGTTGCTTCTGGACTTTTCCGAGAGATAACATCTGTACAGCCCTCTTTAAATTCATCTTCATCCTCAAGGACGATATCGGAATCCCATCCGAATTCCCGTCCGTAGAAATTATCAGAGAACTTCTCGATAATGGACTCTGCGGTCTTCTGTCCAACACGGGTGAAATCTTCCTGAAGGAATCCTGAGATGGAGTAGGAATCGGTCACTTTGAGCATTTCCTGTAGCGTACCAAGTTCAACACCGTGTGGGTGTGGTTTAATCTCCTTTGTCTCAGGTGGAAGGTCGTCCGTAACTCGTTCCGAATGGAAGTCATTCTGTGGCTCTTTAAGACTGATTGTTGCGTGAGGGTTTACAATCGCAGTATCTCGAATGTATTCCAGTAGTTGCTTCCGCCCACGCATGCTTGCTTCCATCTCTAGTTCAACTCGGGTTCCGTGGTTTTTCTCATCCCAATCGATGTCTTTATCGACCCTGATATCAGGTTCGTTCGTATCTGTATCAATGATAAGTTCCAGATACTGTGCCTGATTATCTTCACCTGTCTTTGTCTTAATCTTCGCTGGCTTCCCACTTGTCTTCTGTGAGTATAGTACAGCGGCAGAGATTCCAATCCCCTGCTGCCCCCGAGTCTGACGGTTACTGTGGAACCGACTCCCATACAGCAACTTACCGAAAACATTCTTCACTGAAGACTTTGCGATTCCTGGCCCATTATCCTCTACAACGAGCCTGTAATATTTCCCTTCCTTTGTGATTTCAACGGAAATCTCAGGTAAAATTCCTGCTTCTTCAGATGCGTCAAGAGCGTTATCGACGGCTTCTTTAACTGCTGTGACGATACTACGAGACTTGCTATCGAACCCAAGCATATGCTTATTCTTCTCGAAGAACTCAGCGATGCTGATTTCTTTTTGATTTTCAGCTAACTCTTGGGCGATATTGTCATCAAAGAGCGATTGTTGTTGTGAATCCATATCTATAGTCGTATCACCTTGTTTGAGTACCGGGTTTATATATTAACCGATTTTATCTCTGTACGAACCCCGTTCCAAACTTAGTGTCTACCTTAAATCTGCTCTCCTCATAGTTATATCTAACGATTTATCTCGTTACTGGTTATCACAATTCACACCCTTAACGAACTCAAAAACAAAAACATATCAAACAATCTATACGACTCTTGAATTATGCCTGTAATTCCTGCACCAACTCTTTTGATTCCTCAGAGTGTGGTTCTGGCTCTCTGAATCCCATCTGGTATAATGCGTTAATGTTAATACACGCCTGTTTTACATCCTCATTCCATCCATCGATACCCCACAGGAATGATTTATCTGTAAACGCTCGTGAAATAATAGAGACTTCCTCAGAGAATCTGTCAAATAATTCAGTCTTATTGGTCTGAAGAATCTCATCTAATTGTTCCTCCATCATGTCTTCTGAGATACTGCCTTGTTCATATTGATACAATACCTGTCTTCCATGAGGTCCAACAGAAGTGAGACGAGATAACTCTTCTTGAATTTCATCCATATTCTCATACGGGTCGCCTTTCGGTAGATGCTTGGCAATATCATCATCAAGAACCTCTCGAACTAACCCCCAATCAAAAGCACGCCAGATATGAGCAGACGATGGCATACACAACTATACGAACTGTGCCATAATAAGAATACTGATTTGTGTTTCTAAGCGTGATAGACTTCTACATTTACATCAGGAGCTAACTTTGAACCTCCAATAAAGTCATCCATTGTTCCACTCCACGCAGGGTCATCATCAGCGTTTACTTCTTCATACAAACCTGTCCAGATAACCGATTTCTGGTAGAGTTCAATTTCTTCTGGAACATAGTTGAATAGTGACCGTGGGGCGATTACAATCAACTTCTTTTTCATTCGAGATAACGCAACATTCAATCGGCGTGGGTCGAAGATGAACTCACTCTCGGTTGAGATGAAATCAGGGTCACTTACAGTCGCACTCACCATCATAACATCTCGTTGACCACCTTGGAATCGCTCTACTGTATCAACACTTGCGTCTTGATATAGCGACTTCATAAAGCCTTTCTGAGAATTATGTGGAGTAACAATCCCCTGTGTTTCAGACTTTGGAATATTCTTCCCTAATGCCGTCGCAATCTCTGCTTCAGCCGTGTTAAACTGTTGACTTGTCGTATCGTCGTGAATGATAACAGTGAGTGGGGATTCACTCCGTAAGGCTTCTTGGATTCCAGCAGTTCCTGTCGTAACTTGTGGAATCTGATATACTTGGTCTGAACGGTATTCAATATCATCCTTTGTATAGACCCATTCCTGTAAGAAATCAGCGATTCGCTCGTGACACCTGTAAGTAACCTCTAATCCAGTCACTTCAACACCTGGATTATTCGGTTGTGTATCTAACAATTCTTCATCACTTACAAACTCAGTAATATCATCACCCCTTAGATATCTGAAATAGTTGAGGGTTGATAGGTATGGGATGTATTCCTCTACAGGGCGTCGGGTTTCCTCTAACCAATCATACTGTTGAACTGGTGGCATCTGTCTGTGGTCTCCAGCAATCAACCATTGCCCGTCCTCAGAAACAAACGCACCTCCAAGGATGAACTGAGGGAGAGGCATCATACTCGCCTCATCGACGCACATAAGGTCGAACAAGTCAGGTCCAGCCTCATACACTTCCTCAGCTCCAACATCCTCTGTATGCCGTTTCATTAGTCCAAATAGGGTTGTTGGTGTAACGAAGACGATTGTATGAGCTGGCGACTCAGAATCGGATTCTCCGAGAGTCAATTGTCTCTCTTCACCAGTATTTGACAGTCCAACTCCACCTGTATCTAACCGTTCCAACATCAAATTAATCTCAGACATATCTTGTGGGTTCCCATAATGTAGGTACTTCACATTCTTTGCCTTTTCTGCGTCTGATGGTGGGTTTCGAGTAATTCGAATTAATTCAATATTGTCTAACTCATCCCCGCCCCCGTGGTCTTGATATACACCCACAGTCTCTGAGACTTGCTCTGCGACCTCATCAATCGCTTTATTTGAGGAGCCAGTAACAAGCCCTCGGAGTAGTTCTTCTTGCTTAGAGGCGGCGTACATTCGCCCTGTAACGGCTGTTGCTGTCGCACCACTTGTTTTACCTGTTCCTGGCGGTCCTTGAAGTATGTGTACTTTTGATGAGACATCCCGAACGAATCGTCTCTGTTTTCGATTCGGAGTAACAATAATCTCGTCATCTGTCTTTCGCATCCATTTCAAGAACTTCCGCATATATTTGCGGTCAATGGAATCTATCTGTAACTCGGCTGTTTCACTTCGAAGAGACTCCATAAGATTGTAACTGGTGTTGTTTTCTGTATTGTTAAGTGCGACTGTAGAAACGCCTGGAATATAGTCATTTACTTGTTTATCCAAGACCAGGTACATTCCTGGTGTGATATATTTATTGAACTTATCCTGTTCGGATGCATCTGTTGTGAAACCTGCGTTCCATAACCCATATTTCGAATCCCCACTATAATTGTTATGTGTGAATTCAATAGATAGATTATCAGTATCGATTTCGCTGATGGTCGCCTTTGGTTCGTTGATGATATCAGTTGGACTACCACCATTCGCTTCGATAAATGTATCCCCGTCAGGCTGGATTATTGACGCAACCATCCATGAACCGCCCGTTCCATCCCCTGGCCCAGATTCACGGCAAGATGCCGCCATTAGAGTCGGATTATCAAACCCAACTTCTTCGTAAGCTAAGTCACCACGGATAACCATATCGTGTCCAACTTTCTCAATGTCTCTGATTTTAACAGGAATGCTTTTTCCTTTCTGAATCCGTTGACGGAGTGGGAGTCTATAATGACCCATTACTTCTTTCTGTGAAGCTATGAACTCCATATCAAGGTAGTCCTCTAATGTCCCACTGAAATCTTTGTTGAGTCTAAATGAATTGAGTGACGGGATATCGATTGTTTCTTTCTCAATCGAAGCACTCTTGAATTTAATCCCTGCTTCTACTTGTCGAAGGTACATCGTCATCAACTTCCCCATCTCTTCAACATGCTCTAATCGGCGTCTTTTCTCTGTTAAAGTTCCTCTGTTGACGACGGCGAAGTATTTCGCTGAACCCTTCAGTTGCTCTAAGTGTTTTGTTAAATCAGTCACTTCCTCATTTAGTAAATCTGATTCATCTCGTTTAATCTGAGCAATCCATTTATCATTAAGGATATCAATTTCTTCTGAAGCCCAGATATACTCTAATGGGATTTCCGCACCTCTATGTTCAGCACTAAATGCCATCTCTTTATCATCCTCTTGATGTTGTTCTTCACGGAATTTGACATAGGCTGTCGTTTTCCCTTCTTGGTCAAGTACTGGGCTGTATTCATATGGTTTTTCAAAGTCAAATAACTTTGTACTGAAGTTCCGCCGAAGGTTTACTTCATCTCCATTAGAGTCAACAATTGTCTCGTCTTCCCATTGTACTTTGTATGATTCATCTGAAGGGTGGAATCTCTTTCGAACTGAGACAAGACTAGTTGGCATCTGGTCAATATGGAATCGATTCTGAATCTCATCCTGAACAACGCTGTAAATCTGTTGTTCTGGGCCTTCTCGAAGAGACAAAAGGTCTCTGAATGAATCGATTGCGTTAGTATCTGAGCGATGTCGTTTTAATGACTCTGTGAGGGCATCTACCTCTGAGTCTTGGTAGAAATAAAAGTGCATAGCGGCTTGTGGATATTCTCCAATCGCACACGCAACAGTATCGATTGCCTTGTATAACTCAGTTGTAAAGTCATCTAATAACTCACTTTCATAGTTATCGAGTTGTTCAAAAATAAACTCATATTCAGCGGTTGTTGGAATGTCTTCGATAGAGTGCGAGATTTGAATTGGGTCATCTGTGAATGCGGTTGAATCAATCGTTGCCGATAACATAACAGTTCTATCCGTTACATAGTCGTGACGAACATTCATATACACTTTAATCAGGTGTTCGGGTGTATATTCTAATTTATCCCGCATATACTGTTTCGGTGGGTCATCGTCAGGAAGTGACCCAAAGCCAGTTCCGCCTTTAGAACTGAAGTAATATGTTTCTCCTGCTGCATTCTCATTTTCAGGCTCCATAAAGGCTAACATTTCCTTTGCTTGCTGGGAGATTTCACCAATTTTTAACTGTAAATCAGTTGGAAGTTTCTGTACAGTATCACGGTGAACAGATTTCACATCAGGTTGCTCAAAGTTTCCAGGGAATGTTGATTTTTCATGTGTTAAATCTGCTACTTCGTGTACGGTTTTAATTCCAGATTCACGGAGTGCTTCTTGCTCCCCTCGGGAAATACCTAATAATGCGATATCAGCTCTGTCATATGAATCCGCATAACAAACTTGTCTATATTCACAAGATTCACAAACACCATCAAGTTGATATTCAACATTTTTAAATTGTTCTGCACCAATCAAGGACTGATAAATCTCTCCTTTCGTGGATAACATCCGTTCAATATTTTTCTCACGAGTCCGTAGCTCGAACTTCGGCAATTTATACCTGTCTGGATATGTGTATTCGGATTCCCGATTAAGAACTCCACCTTCCATCGTGTAATTTACATCAGGAGCGTATTCATCGAGAACCTCACGGAGTAGCTTCGTGTAAGTGGCTGTCTGTAGCTGGTGGCTAGTTTTTTCCTCCCAACTCGCCTTAATATCAATAACTCTGATAGTGACACCATCTTCCTCTGGCCATACAAGAATAAGGTCAGTATATCCAACAACACTAAACTGACCGATAAATCCTCTAAGAGGGGTCTGGAGCATAATGATTGGAGCATCATCAGGGTCACTCTCGTTTGCTGTTCTGACTCCAGTAGCAATGTGTTCTTTAATTGTCTCTAATTTAGACTTCGTGATTTCTAACTCACCATCTTTTTTCTCTGGTCTGTATGTTTCGATAACTTTCTGAGCATGGTCGTTAAACTGCTTATAAATCATATTCTCGAAACGCTGACCTTCATTTGCGAGAATACTGTTTAATGGATTGAAGTCGTTCCATCCTCGATTATTCCCTTCTAATACAGAATCCTGAAGTTTCTTATCAACCCGTAACCGAGAGTATCGTGGACACTGGTCTTTGGTAATGATTTTTCCGATTGTAGATGCGGATATCTGGAGTTTCTGTTCTCTGTCTGAATCAAGGTGTTCTTGTACAGAGTTGACCGCAGTTGAAGGATGTGCAATAGTCGTAGACATAACTGGTTAGTTCAAATAAAGAGTATATACCGATATAAGTTTTCCGGTTTAGGTTACTTGATTTTCGAAAAAGAAATGGGTGATTCAGTTAGAACTCAACGGAGTATTCATCGTTCTCTATCCCGTCTTCCTGTACTTCTGTTTCAGTTGTTGTTTCTTCACCAACCTGAACAACGAAATCCGCAACTGCGCCTTCAACAGTTAATTCGATTACTGTCATGATAACTATAGCAGCGAGGACTCCAACAGCGGTAATTGCGAGAAGTGCCATTGAACCACTCAAGACACCGATAATCATAGCAAAGCCTGCTACGAAAACAATCCCGACTGTTAGGAGTACAGAGAGTGCGACTATCCCAAGAACTTTGAGTAGATTTCCACCCGTGTAACTCCAGCTTGTCTTGAGGCTTTCAATTGCTCTGCGGTCTTCAATAACACAGATGGCGAATGCTGGATATAGTTTTAATGCGGCGTAAATCCCTGGAAGGATGAAGAGGACGAATCCGATAAATACAACAATGAAGTACCCGAGTCCAACACCGAATAAGCTGATGAATCTACTAACGATTCTGTCTACAACATCGACGGACTTCCCTTGCATTCGATTTGAATGTTTGATATGAATCGCAGCATGAACAAGGTATGTGAGTAAGAATGATATTAATGAAGCAATTATTATGAGTTCTGGAATTTCTGCTTGTTCGCCAGCTTCACTTCCGAATGAGGCAATTCCTGCGACAATACCTAATACAATCAGTATTGGGTTTTCTTTAACTGTTTCAAAACCGTCTTTGAACATGTCGATTACTGACTTTGTAACATTAGTCATGATGTGTCAAGAAGTTATATATTTACGATTATAAGTGTTTTGTAGTCTTAAAACTATAGTTGTGACTGTTTAACGGGGAATACTACAGAGTAAAAGGGTTTGATTAGGTTTACTCTTCGAAGTCTTCAAGTGCTTCGATTACTGCGTTGAGTAGTTCGTCCTGTTGTTCCTCTCCGTAGTGGAATGGAACGCTAAGGTTTCCGTCTTCGACATCGAACTCGCTTCCTTCGTAGTCGGCAAGTCGGTCAAGCGTGTCTTCGGCTGTTTCGAGAACCCAGTTGTCACGGGTTTCTTCATCGACAACCGTGATGCTTTCTGGTCGAATGTTCACCATTGTTTCACCGTCGTCGTTTTCGAAAGTGTTTGGCTTTCCGACGATTGCGAGGTACTCTGGCGGTTCGATTTCTCGGAGTACGGCGGCAGTTTCTGGTTGGAAATGGCTTGCGTAGATGAAGACATTTCCTGTTGGGTCGTTGATGCGACCACGCCAGTTCTCCTTTTCCTGTCCGACATTCGTCTTCTCGGTAATTGCGCCGACGATAAGGACTCGGTTTGCTACTGCCCCCGAGTTAAGGAGGAGGTAGTTTGGAGCCATTTCTTCGTCGGATTCCTTGAATTGGAATGTGGAGTTCTGTAGTTCCTCGGCAAAGAGGCGCTGTGCGACTTCTCGACTGTTTTCGTTAGTTGACATTTGTAATCACCTTA
>LFFM01001064.1_pt1 | contig 19555 bp, 13 predicted proteins | sample 643131 | NCBI WGS metagenome assembly LFFM01 (sample SAMN03777445, study PRJNA286221) | soda lake metagenome | biome: soda lake; feature: Kulunda steppe; material: water; isolation source: sample Tc-Br brine of Tanatar trona crystallizer | place: Russia: Kulunda steppe | collected 2011-07
CTCGTCACCGCCGATCTCGATCGTCAGTTCACCGCTGTTCGTTTTCACACCGGCGATCTCTTCGTTCGGTACCAGTCCGACGAGACCATCGCTGTCGTCAACGACCGTGATCGAAGCTTCACGTGTGGCGTCCGCAGCGCTGAACGCGCCCGAACCGAGAGTTAACCCGGCGGTACCGACCAACCCTCCCAGTCCAACCACGATGTCTCGTCTATTCATTGGTCTCGGTTACTCGGTCTCTGTGAACTCGTCGTGGCTACCGGCTCTCACGACGATGTCGCCGCCTAGATCAGTGTCCGTCTCAACTCCGTTCACTTGGACGATGAGAGAGACCTTGAAGTCATGACCGGAAGGAATCGAATCCGACCAGTCGACATCCTCGCTGCCGCTGTACAGAATACTCGCCTTACGTTCATCCGGGGTAGCCACTGCTGAGAGTGCGCTAGTCTGTTCAGAGGAGCCGTCTCCCCCATCCCAATAGGAGATCATGTAAACGTACGTGTCTTCCGGGAAGTCTTCCGGACCTTCGTACGTCACCTCGATGTTATGGGCACTCCCGGATTGATTAGTGAGCTTGAAGGCGAAATAATCTTCAATGGGTGATTCGGTGTCGATCGCGGCTTCCATGGCTGTAGGAGTAGTAGCCGGTGCTCCCGGAACCTCGTCGAGATTGTCGATCCCGCCGAGCCCGCCGACTTGGTACGTCGAGTTGGGATTAACACCGCTTCCGCCGGCATCATCCGGATTGAAGTCGATCTCCAGTTGATTTCCAGCCCCGCCGTCGTCGCTCACCAGTTCACTGTCGCCGGCTTCCAGTCCGATCAGGCCATCCGTGTCATCGACGACACTGATGTCCGCGTCCCGTGCGTCAAGCTCCGCAGCCGTGAACGCACCGGATCCCACAGCAGCCGCGCTACCTGTAGCCAATGCACCTGCGCCGATGACGAATTTGCGTCGTTCCATAGCGGTTTCACCTGTGTTCGCGCACCCCCGAGCCCGGTCATCCGGGCCGAAAGCGCTCGAATTACGCATTGGCAGAATAGTACTTCGTTATGAATTTCTCACTGACACGGTGAGCGACGACCGCTACGGCAGCGATCGATCCCACGTGAGACGCAGGAACGTCTCACTAACAGAGTATTTGGCCCTTGCTATACAGTGACGCAACCTCGTGTCGAGTTGGGGTCTCGTCACTATTACCCGTACGAAGCCCTGAACGTGTATCTGACCGGATAATAACGCCGTAGACTACCCTTGTGGTCGGGCGATCGGTTCGGAAAATAGTATATATCTTACGCTTTCCGGTTAACTATCTGACCGTTTTATATACCTCGTTCGATATCTTTCGACCGAGTCGAACGTCAGCGATCCCCACGTCCCCACGAGAGCCGAGGTGCCACAAATGCACGCCACCACCGACCCGACCGAGACGAGCCACGGCATGGAAGACGACCGCTCGGAAACTGATCCCCCCGACGAACTGTCCGAAGAAGACGTCTTCGAGGTGCTCTCGAACAGACGGCGACGCTTCGTGATACACGCAGTCAAGCGCGCGGACGAGCCCCCGGACGTCTCCGAGCTGTCCAGATACGTCACCGCGTGGGAGCTCGACATGGATCCCGAAGACGTGCCCTACGAAGACCGCCACAACGTCCACAGCACGCTCACGCGCACGCATATCCCGAAGCTCGTCGAAAAGAACGTCGTGACCGTCGACGAGGACGATTTCGTTCAGGCGGCCCCAGCACTGGAGGAGATCGACATCTACGTCGAGGTGTTACGTGGCAAGGAGATCCCGTGGAGCCTCTATTACGTCGGCCTCGCCGGCGTCGCCGTCGGGCTCCTGCTTGCCGTTCAGGTCGGCGTGCCGGTACTCGGCGCGCTCTCACCGCTTGGTGTCGGCGTGTTCGCCGTCACAGCGTTTGGGATCTCCGCCGCCGTCCACTACGTGATCGGCCGCCGGACCGTCCTCGGAAACACCGATAAACCACCCGAAGTACGACGACGTGAATGAGAACACTCCGCGCGGCCAGCATCGTCCTCGCCTTCGTCGCAGCCACGGCACTCGTTCTTGGAACCGCCGGCTTCACGGTGATGAACGCCGACCGCGGACTTGATGTCTCGACCACCGACGACGAGAGCGCCTTCCTCGGCTACAACACGCTGACCGATGCGGTCGACAACGAAACCCCTGAATCCGTCGTCGAGTATCACAACCAGTTCGAGCACAACCTCGACGAGTTCCACGTCGATGTCTCGATCGTCGATCCGGACGACACTAACGCGAAGCTCATCGACGACGAGACGCCTGGTGAGATCCCAGCCGATACGAACAGAACGGTCGACGTTACGCTCACGTGTCCCGTCGAGGAGGAGGTCCACCTCCAGTTCGAAGCGACCGGAAGCGGCGGCGGTGTCAGCGTCTCCTTCGACCGCGTCCAGACGGTGACGTGTGTCCCTGACGACTCCGACGGCCCTGACAGCCCGGTCGTGACTGGGGTCCACTACAACGACGCCGCGAACGCCGATATCGACACCGAGGGTTCTGACGGCAGCGTCACAGCCACCGTGTGGATCGTCGACAGCCCGCCTGTCAATACGTCGGATGCGATCGAACCCGTCGTGTTCAACACGACCGAACCGCTCGACACCGCGAAGAAGATCCGACCACAGATCGTCCAGAGCCGGGCCCCGAACGACCTCCCAGACGACTGGAAAATCGTCGCCATCGAGTTCCCCAGTAGTGCTGTCGCGTACGTCCACCCACAGTGGAATGCTGGCGAGTACGACACTCCAAAAACCGGCGACGGCGTGGCGTTCGCTGATCTTCCGCTGGACGCTGACACGCTCGTTCACGCCAGCATTGAGAACGGCGAGGTCGTCGTTGATGACGCCGCCAGCGGATCGTCTGGCACTCTGATCAAGGAGTTCTTTTGGACCGTGGGTCCCCGGACGACGGCCTGAGGCCCTGTAATTATACTTCGATTTGCTCGCCGAGTTCGGGCGCGCTCGCCGAGAACCCGTCTGCTCGCAGATCCTCGGCGAACGCCACACAGCGGTCTCCGTGGACCACGAGTACTCGCGATTCGGGATACGCGTCGAGGAACGACTCCAACCCGTCACGGTCGGCGTGCGCGGAAAAGTCGAACGACTCGACCCGGGCGCTCACCGGCTGTACCCGTCCGTCTATCGCTAGCCGCCCGTGGTCCTGCAGCTCCCGGCCAGGGGTCCCCTCAACTTGATAACCGGTCAGCGTAACCGCGTTCGTCGGACTCGCACGAATCTCCCGGAGATACGACTGAACCGGTCCACCCGCGAGCATGCCAGACGTAGTGATGATCAACTCGTTGTCGGCGGCGATTCGATCGCGCTGTCCGTCTCGACCGGTCACGAAGCGCGCCGCCCCTTTTGCCCGGCGAAACGCCTCCGGATCGCGGAGGAACTCTGCGTGGTGTCCGAGCAGACGCGTCACCTCGATTCCCATTCCGTCCACGTACGGGGCCAGATCGTTCGCGTCGGCAACGGCCAACAACTCCTGTGTCCGTCCGATTGCGAACGCGGGAGCGACCACAGTGCCACCCTCCCAAGTCGTCGTTTTCACGCGCTCGGCCCATCGCCGCTCGACAGCCGCCCGGTCTTCGTGTGTCACGTCCGCGTACGTCGATTCACAGATCACGACATCAGCATCGGGCCGAGCAGTCGTTCCCGACACCAGCCGCTGGTCGTCTGTGTGAAAGTCGCCGGTGTACAACAGCCGGGTGTCCCCGTCGTCGACGAGTACGTGTGCGGAACCAGGAATGTGTCCCGCGTTGAACAGCGTCACCTCGTATCCCCCAGCGTCGACACCGCCGAGTGTTGGGAACGGTTCCCCGTAGCCGTGGCGCTGCTCAACCTCGCCGAGACGGGCGACGTGTTCGTCGGTGAACGGACACAGCGGACTCGTGCCGTGAAGTTTGAGCGTGTCGCGTGCCAGCGTTCGGGCCAGATCCGCGGTGGGCGGGGTCCAGTGTATCGCGGGTCGACGCGATCCTTTCAGCAGTGCTGGCACCGCGCCGACGTGGTCGAGATGACCGTGAGAGACGACAACGGCGTCCGGTCGTGGATCACGAACTGGATACTGCGGCGGATCCGCGGTCAGCAAGCCGTAGTCGATCAGCAGAGTGTCATCGATGAGAACCGCACTCCGACCGACCTCGCGGGCGCCGCCGAGAAACTCGACCTCCATGAGTGGATTGTAGACGGCTGTGGCGTTAGTGTTCGTCGATCAGTGCTGCTTCCTCCACCTACTCGATGTCTACAGGCTGAGCAGGCCGAGTGCCTCGGGGTCGTACGGAAGACTCCGTCTTCCGTGATGACGAGAGACGAAGTCTCTCGAACCACTTGACCCCGAGGCGGTTCACTCAACGGTCTTCGAAGCAGTCGAGCAACGTATCGAGTCGCTCTGGTGAGTTATCTCTAGAGCAGGGGCAAACTCGGCCGAGAGACATCGACTTGGACAGCACAAGTTTCACATGGTGATCACGAGTGGACAACACAATGACGACCCGTCGGATGTTCTCTGAATCGACCCCTTCCCGCAGTCGGGGTACCGCACTCCCGTGGGCTGGGGACCGAGCTACGGGCGTGCCGCACTCGGTGTTGTATCTTGAACCGCCGGCAGTGGCGGATACGGTTATCGCTGATCAGTGGAAAGCGCACGGGTCACGTGTGGAGCTACGGCTCGACGGGTTTCGGACGCTTGTCGACGCGTTGTACGAGGCAGATACGTACGCTGGCTCGTCGACGTTCGTCACGGACGCGGAGCGTCGGTGGATCGTTGAGGAAGCACTCACCCGTATTGAAGATCCAGCCCACCCGTTGTACACCGAGGATGACCCTGCCGTTGGGCTCATCGAACAGGCTGAAGAGCTCTTGACGCTGCTGGAGTTTGCGAACGCGATCACAGCGGATGCGGTCAAACGGCGTCTCACTCGGGAAGGAGTTCCAAACCTCGGGCGTGTGTTGTCGCAGTTCGTCACGCTGGTTCACGAGGCACGTCATGACGGGCTCGGCGACGCGAGGACGTTCCGGAGTGAGCGGTTCCGTCACGTCCTCGACGCCGGACAGCAGCTTGTGGAGTCCGAACTCGCCGCGACGGACGTGGTGGTCATCGGTTCGTTCCAAACGATCTCTCCACTGGAACGCAATCTCGTTGAACTGCTTGCCGACACGTTCGATACTGGGGTTGTGGTACCGCGCGTAACTGAAGGCGACGAGCCGAACGGCGTGGACGACGCCGTCCGCCGCATCCACGAGTGGTACGCCGATCTTGGGTTCACGTCGACAACGTCTGTCGAACACTCGGAATCAGCTACAGTGCGGGAAACCGCAGCTGCGTCTCTGTACCAGCACGTCGACGGAGGCGACGAGTCAGTCACGGTCGGCTCCGGCGTGGCTGTCGAGACGCACGCAACGGTTCAGCGTGAGGTGCGCGCCGTCGTGCGCGAGGTACGGTCGCTAATCGGGGAGGGTGTCACTCCCGAAGCAATCGCTGTCGCGCCGTTCGAGACAGACACGTACGGTGACAGGCTCGCGGATGGACTCCGTGATGCGGACGTACCTGTATCGTTCCATTCGTCGCAGTCGTTTTTCGCTACGTCGACTGGGAAGCTGTTCGAAGCGGTGATGGATCTCGGGACGGAGCCAGACCGACAGGCTCCGCTCATCAGGCTGCTGTCGAACCCACTCGTGTATCCCGGTCAACGAGAATCTACTCGCCGGGTGCTTCAGACCACAGCGATACTGGAGTCGACACAGGTCTCTGTGCTCGCGGACCACGTGGAGCCGACAGATGAGAACTTGATCCGGGACGCCGTTGAGGCGTGTGGCGAGTTCGTAACCACCGATGACTTCGACGCTGCCCGTCAGGAGCTGTTCGCCGCTCTTGGCATCCCGACGGGTGACGACGGGACGACCCTCACGGACGGTGTCGAGTTTTCACGGCACGTGACGGCTCGAGAGCAACAGGCGATGGAGGCCGCGACCGACGTGTGTACATCGCTGACTGATCTCCGGCCGTCAAGCCGGCGGACTATCGACGCGGACACGGCTGGTGAAGCCCTGCGACGCGCGCTCGAACAGGTGTCAACCGACACGACGGTCGGTCGGGAATCGAACAGCGTCCGCGTGTGCTCACCGGTCGAGGCGGTAGGGAACGACACGGATCACGTGATCGTACCGGGACTCACAACTGAACACACGCCGTCGCCCCCGCGCCGCTTGGCGTTCGCGCGGCCGCTCAACGATGCGCATCCGGACTTCGAAGCTGCGGACCCTGTCGCAGGGACGCGGTACGCGTTCGCGCAGTTGCTCGCGTCCGACGCGACGGTGACGTTCACCGCGCCCGAGCGCGATGCGAATGGCGACCCGTACGTCATCGCCGACACGGTCCTAGAGCTCGAACGCGTCACCGAACTTGAGGTCGAACGTGGTGACAGCAACCACGCGGGACCAGCGACGTACGCAGACGTACACCGATCGCTCGCCACCGCCATCGACACGGGTGCCGTCACACCGAGGGAAGTCGTGGCAAACGCTGGCACGTACGACATCGATATACCGGGTGCGAACGCGCCTGAACGGCTCGCAGGCGGCGTACAAGTCGCTGCCGCGCGCGCAGCCGATACAGTCGGGAAGTACGATGGGCACGTTGACCCGGAAGTCATCTCTGACTTGCGAGATGGCGGGCAACCGTACAGTCCGAGCCGCCTCGAAACGTTCGCCGACTGCGGGTTCAAATACTATCTCGAAAACATCCTCGATATCGAACCTGACGACGATATCACGCTGGAGCCGGACGCGCTCGACGTCGGCACGTACATCCACGACGTGCTCGAACGCTTCTACCGCGATTGGCGGGCGACAGGCCACGAGAACGTCAGCGAGGACACACTGTCGGACGCAGAAACGAAGTTGTACGCGGTTGCGGTCGACCGACTCGCGGAGTTGGACGCACGTGACACCGCGTTCCACGACGCGTGGGTCGCATCGCTATTCGACGGGCTGGACGTTCCGGACAACCAGTACGGCGACCCGGACGCCGCTGCCGGGCTGTTCAAACGGTTCCTGTATGCCGAAGTCGAACTCGCTTCTCGGGACGCAACGCCGACGTACTTCGAGGCGCACGTTGGACTCACCCCCGACGATCCCGAGATCGAAGTGATCTCGGATGACCCTGTCCGCGTCCCCGGGACGGACGTGGAGATCCGGGGGAAAATCGACCGGCTCGATATTACACCGAACGGCGGGCTCGTCGGCATGGACTACAAGACAGGGAGCACGAACGCCGAGCGCGACACGATAGACGGGCACGCATTCCAGCTTCCTGCGTACTTGTTGATGGCCGAAGACGCGCTCGACGGCGAACCCGTCGGAGCGTCCTACTACCAAGTGGCCCCGAAAAGATCTGTCTCCCCGCATGACGGAACGATCGGCGGCGACGAAGATGCTGCCCACGCGTACTGGGGGACGGACGACCCAGACCCGTTGCGACGCTACCGATCGCTCGCGTTCGATACACGCAGCGAGTTCAACGAGTTCCTCCACGACACCGTCCCCGGCCGGATCGCTCGCATCTCGGCCGCCGTCGACGACGGGTCGTTCCACCCGACCGTCCTCGATCCCGATACCGCTGGGTGCGAGTACTGTCCGTACCGCGACGCGTGCGATGTCCGCCACCACCGCAGACACGCCGTTCACCAACAGCTCACCGACACGAACACGCCGCACTACGCGCCCGGCCTCGACACGGAGGACACGAAATGACCGACGACACGCACACAGACGACGCATACGCCGCCGGCGACGAGATTACGCTGACCCGCGCACAGCAACGCGCTGCCCGCACGATCGACCGAAACGTCACGGTGAAAGCTGGTGCCGGGACCGGGAAAACGACGACGCTCACCGAACGGTACCTCACAATCCTCCGGGCACACCTCGATGGCCCGGAGAGCCTCACTGCCGGTGAGGGGGAGCCCGCGTACCATGTCCCAGACGACATCGACCGAATCACGGACCCGGCAGCGGCGCGTCGTCTCCCTGAACGAATTGTCGTCACAACGTTCACGGACCGCGCCGCGGAAGACCTGAAACGCTCCATCCGAGAGCAGATCCGCGACCGCCTCGCAGACATCGACGACCCGGACCGGTGGGCCGTCTGGCGCGCCGCTGCCGACGGCGTCGAAGCCGGATACATCGACACTACACACGGGTTCTGTAGTCGGATTCTCGAGGAGTACGCTGTCACGCATCCTGCCGTCGACCCTGACTTCGAGGTGCTCGAAGCCGGTGAAACCACACAGCTTCGCACGACGGTTGCGACCGAACTTGTCGAATCACATCCCCCAGAAACGCAAACACTTGCTCCCGTGTTCGACCGGGCAAAACTCGTGGATGTGCTCGCCGGACTCATTGCCGACCCCGATATGACCGGCCACTGGATCGACGAGATTCGTGACTTGGAAGACCTCGACGAGTACGAGACGTACCTCGTCGAACTACATCCGCTGGATGCCGATCCGAAACAGTTGCTCGATACCGTCCGTGAGGATCTTGACACGCTCCGTGAGTTGTACGGCGACGACGAAGTCAGCGACAGGCTCGGAACAAATCCGATGAAACGCGTCGGCAATGAGATTCTTGAGTTCTACGAGGACCTCGACAGTATGGATGTCGCGGCCATGTCCCCGATCACGCGGCTCTCGCTGTGTATCACCCTCTGTGAGATTCTCACGAACGGTGACGGTGAGCGGTACGCTGACGGAACGTACTACGGGAACAAGTCGTTTCGAGAGAGCGACGGCCAGACCGCAGCACGGTTCCGCGAGGCGATGGACAGTGTACTCGACACGCTCGAACCAGACGCCCAGCCGATTGACGCGTCACTCGATCCCGACCGTGATGCTCACGACCTCCTGACCGCGCTCGCCGACCTTGCTGACACGGCACTCGCCAAGTACGACGACCGGAAACAGCAGCGTGGGGTGCTCGACTACAACGACCTGATCGGACACGCCCTCACCTTCTTGACGGACACAAACACCGAGGCAACCGACCGCCTCCGAGAGGATCTCTGGTACGTCATGGTCGATGAGTTTCAAGACACCAATACGCGGCAGTGGCAACTCGTCCAAGCGCTCACGAGCGATTCGGACCCGTTTGACGCTGACAACGTGTGTGTGGTCGGCGACATCAAACAGAGCATCTACCGGTTCCGGGACGCTGACGTCACCGTTTTTGACGATGCCGCCGACACGATCCACGCCGCGAACGCCACGAACGGATCGAGTGTATGCGACCCAGCGCTCACCACGAACTTCCGCACTCTCCCTGAGACACTCCGCGCTATCAACGGCCTGTTTGACTGCGTGTTCGGGTACGGTGACGACGAACCGTACGAAGCCGTGAGCGCTCCACTCACCGCCGGGCGTGAGACGCCAACCGATCTCGATCCGATCACTGAGTACCTACCCGTCCCGGTCGACGCCGACCTCCGTGACCAGTATCTCTCCCCGGATCACGACCTCACCGAGCTTCCCGAATCCGAACCGGGCGACATTGAGGCGACTGCCATCGCCAACCGCATCGCCGAACTCCTTAACGACGAAACGCTCGTCACCGATCACGACGACACCGACGACGACACGCGCCCCGTCACACCAGACGACATTGCCGTGCTCATCCGGTCCCGCAGCGACCTCAAGGACTACGAGCGCGGGCTTCGCGGCGCAAACGTCCCGTACACCGTCATCAAAGGCGAAGGATTCTACGACACGCCGGAAATCCGCGCGTTCACCGCACTCCTCGACGCGCTCGCTGACCCGACCGACGACATCGCACTGTACGCCGCCGCCCGATCCCCACTGTGCGGCCTCACCGACACACAGCTCGCAACCGCTCACGACCCGGGCGACACGTTGTGGGCCTCCCTCCACGCAAGCGACGATCCGGACGTAACATCCGTCGTGACAGACCTCGAACGCTGGCGTGCGTACGCCGGCACCGCCGACGTACCCGGAGCAACCGTCGACAGTTGGGTCGCACTTGCTGACCGAATCCTCGAAGAAACCGGGTATCTCGCCGCGGTCGCCGCCGACGAACGCGGTACCACCGCACTTGCCAACATCGACAAACTCCGCGACACACTCCGTGAATTCGACGCCAGCGGCGTCCCCAGCCTCGACCGTGTCACAACGCGTCTCACCAACCACGCTGAGCAGGGAGGGAAGGAACCCGAAGCCAACGACGCTACCGACGCGACCGGTGTCCGTATCATGACCGTCCACGAAGCAAAAGGCCAGGAGTACCCTGTCGTTGTCGTCCCCGGGCTCGGAAAAGGTTTCAACGACAAAGCCCGTCTCAGCAACGGCAGCATCGAGTACGAACGCGTTCCGATCGACGGTGAGCGACGTCCCGTCCTCGGCCTGAACGTCCCCACCGACGACGGCACCGGAACGAACGCGACACTCATGCGGCACGTCGCCCGCGACCACCGCCGCGCCGAAGAGCACGCTGAAGAAAAACGCGTCCTCTACGTCGCCGCCACACGCGCCGAAGACCACCTCATCCTCACCGGTCGCCACACCGCCGATCCCGACCACGAAACCGGAATCAACCAACCAGACCCGGACAGCCCGAGCTCCTACCGCGACTGGATCCAGCCGGCCCTGTTCGGTGATAGTGATGAGGCCACCGCGAACTGGAACGCGCTCGAAACTGACGGTGCCGTCACAGTCACGCTCCCATACGATATTGCTGGCGACACCGACCAGGGTGTGATCACGATTCGTTGCCCACCAGACACCAACCAGTACGACTACCATCCCGACCCAGTCTCGGCCTCAACAACCCGGTCTACATACGAGTACGAACACCCATGGGAGTTCGCCTTGTCCGCATCCGATCTGAGCCGTATCCCCGCTGGCACCGCCAAACTCCAGCGCCACGACGAGACACACCAGGTCACCGCTACCTCGGTAACGTATGACTCCGACTACGCTGACGAACACAACCACTCAGATCGCGACGACCGCAACATCCCCGCCGCGATCTACGGGGACGCCGTCCACCAGCTCTGTGAAACCCGGCCACCAGAACAGAAGCGCCGACACGTCATCGACCAAGCAATCCAAGAACAACACGACCGCACTCCGGGCCTCACCGACGAGACGTATCCCGACTCAGCATACGACGCGATCAAAACTGCCGCTGCCGCAGCCATCCACTACCTCGATGACCGCCACGCAGACCTCGACGTTCAACAGACACATGACGAGTACTATATCGAACTCACCCTCGACACTGGGACCGTCAGCGGGTTCATCGACCACCTCATCGTGACTCCCGCCGCATACCACGTCGTCGACTACAAAACCGACCGGAAACCCTCAGCCAAGACACCCACCGAGTTTCTCGATGAACGAGCCGCACACCACCAACCACAGATTCAAGCATACGCTGCCGCGCTCAGTCATCAAGACCCCACAAGAGACGTGAGTGCTACGCTCTATTTCACCGACATCCAAGACACTTACACATGGGAACCGACCGATCTCACGCACGCACTCAGTAACACGATTCAGCAGCTCGAATCGCTCCTTGACGATACGCCAGTACATATTGATAAAGATACCAGCGCATACCCTCGTCTTTAGGGAGGGGTCAACCGGACAATAGCCTACACACCCACCGACGACGCCACGGCGGGATTCCTCACTGTTCACAGGCCAAAGTCGCAAGACAGCGAAGGGAAAGAAATGCTCCGGCTGGGATTTGAACCCAGGTCATTGCCGTGAGAGGGCAATATGATTGGCCGGACTACACCACCGGAGCGTGCTGCGCTTCGACGCGATTACGGGTATGACAGTCCAAATTAAAACAGTTCCGTTTCACCCGCGCCGTGGCTCGGTTTACCGCACGCACCAGCACTGCTGCTGGGAGGTGTCGAATCAGATATCGACGGTGAACGAGTCGACGGCTCCCGAAGCGTCGGCGACCGCGGCGAGGAGGTCCGCCACGTCGTCCACATCGGTCGTGTCAACGACTTCGACCGGCGTGTGCATGTAGCGATTGGGGATCGAGACGTTGATCGACGGGACACCACCACGCGCAGTGTAAAACGCGTCTGCGTCGGTTCCGGTTCGGGACCCGGCGGCCTGTAGCTGAACATCGATGCCGGCGTCAGCCGCCGCGTCACGCGCGAGATTGACGAGAACCGGATGGTTCGCGCTTCCGCGAGTGATAACCGGCCCCGCACCGAGTTCGACCGGCCCTTGGTGTTCGGTCTGGACATCCGGATTGTCGGTGGCGTGTGTCACATCGACAGCGACGAACGCGTCTACCGCTTCGAGGTCGAAGCCGACCATCCGCGCACCCCGAAGGCCGAGCTCTTCTTGAACGGTCGACACCGCGTAAACGGTCGTCTCGACGTCGGCCGCGGCGGCCCGACGGAGACCCTCTGCGGCCGCCCAGCTACCGACTCGGTTGTCGATCCCACGGGCCGCAATCCGGTCACCGACGAGAGACTCGAGACCGGTCGAAAACGTCACCGGGTCGCCGATCTCGACGTGATCGAGCGCCTCGTCGGCGTCAGCCGCACCGATGTCGACGAACTGGCCGGTAATCTCCTCGTACTCGTCGTCGGACCGGTCTCGTAGGTGGATCGCAGTCTGTCCCACGACACCCTGAACCGGCTCGTCCGCGTGGACAGTCACGTGTTGGCCCTTCGAGACGGTCCGGTCGGAGCCACCGATCGGGGCGATCCGGAGGAACCCGTCTTCGATCACGTCACGGACGATGAACCCGATTTCGTCGCCGTGACCGGTGACAGCTATCGTCGGCGCGTCGGGGTCGCCCTCGTGGACGGCGACGGCGTTGCCGTACGCATCGGTAAACACCTCGTCAGCGAACTGGCCGACGTAGTCGGTCCAGACCTGCTGGGAGGCTGTCTCAAATCCAGAGGGGCTGCGGGTTGCGAGGAGCGCATCGAGAAACGATCTGCTGGAATCGTCCATATACGGTCCTACGGCCGCCACAAAAAGAAGCCGGCGGTCCCGGCCATGACGAGGGGCCGGACGGTGGACGGTACGATTAAGCGGTCGGCGTGACAATCGAGTCGTATGGCCGAAAAATCACTCACGCTACTCGAAGTACACCTCGGCGACGGCGACGTTCGAATCGGACCGAACCGACTCCTCGGCGGGAGCGACGACGAGCCCCTTACTGAACCTGAGGGAGACGCCGGTGCTTCCGACTCCGAGGCGGACTCCTCGGGAGGCTGTCCCGGACGATCGATCGGTATCGCGCTTCTCGTCGTTGGGCTCCTCGCAGTGGTCGGGTTCGCGGCCGCGCGGCTGCTCGGCGGCGAGGGGCTCGAGGATGCGGCCGACCTCGACGCGCTCGACGACTGACCACTTTCTCGCGATCCTACCGGGGTTCCAGCGAGGGGATCCCTTGGTTGGCTCCGCTGACCGACACAAGCAATTTGAGTCCGGACCGCCTCCGATCTGTATGAATGTTCTCCGAAGCCTCCGTGCGGTCTCCGAGGCGTCCGGAACGGGCGTCGTCGACTGGGCGAAAGCCGGCGAGGCCGCAAAAGCGAGTACGGAGCCCGGAGCGCTCAACCTGACGCCTGCCGATCGACGTGGCTACGCGACGGACGTGCGAGACGCTCGAACCCGTCTCCGAGAGGTTGCGGGCCTTGAGTTCGACGTTCCTGACGCGATCGAAGTCCAGAACCGCCACCACTGGATCGACGCGAACCTCGCGACGTTCCAGAACGTGATGGGTCCGATCGAGGCGGCGACGAACGCCCGCATGCCCGACCTCTCCCGGATCGCCAACACCGGATCGATGGCGTTCACGCTCGGGTTCCTCGCGCGCAACGTACTCGGACAGTACGATCCGCTCCTGTTAGCCGACGACCCGAACGCCGACCACGGCCTCTACTTCGTCCACCCCAACGTGGTTGGGGTTGCTGCCGATCTTGACGTGGCGTACCCGCGGTTCCGTCGCTGGATCGCGTTTCACGAGGTGACTCACGCCGCCGAGTTCGGTGCGGCACCGTGGCTCTCCGAATATCTGGAGTCACGCGTCGAACGCGGGATCGACGAGTTGACTGCCGGCGGCCTCGATCGGGCCGCGTTCGACGAACTTCAGACCGCGATGACCGCTGTCGAGGGGTACGCGGAGCTGCTGATGGACCGTGCGTTCGACGACGAGTACGCAGACCTCCGTCGCAAGCTCGATGACCGGCGCGGAGGCGGCGGGCCGATTCAACAGATTGCGCGTCGGCTCCTCGGTCTGGGTCTCAAACGCCAGCAGTACGAGCGCGGTGCGACCTTCTTCGAACGGGTTGCTGACGAACGCGGACTCGAAGCGGCCAGCGCGGTGTGGGAGCGACCAGAGAATCTCCCAACGAGCGATGAGATAGACGATCCGACGGCGTGGCTCACACGAGTCGATCCGTGACCTACGAGTTACAGGGACTGGAAGAGATGGTGTCCACAGTCGTGGCTGTGGCCGGAGGATTTACGCGGAACTCGACCGTATAAACAATATGAAACTCACCGGGCAGTGGGACCGCGAGCATGTCGATCGGTTCCTCGACAATGCGCGGATACCGGTTCGGATCGGATGTCGAACTCCGGAGGACAACCCGTGGCTGGTGTCGCTGTGGTTCCGGTGGGACGGAGCGATCCACTGTGCGACCAGCGCAGATGCCGACCTCGTCTCCTTTTTATCGGCAGACGACCACGTCTCCTTCGAGGTGTCGACGAACGACCCGCCATATAAAGGGGTCCGCGGACGCGGTCACGCGACGGTCACGCCCGACGCTGATAAACGACTCCTCCGCTCGCTCATCGAGAGGTACCTTGGCGGAGCCGACAACGACCTCGGCGACCGCCTTCTCGATCCGGAACGGGAGGAGGTCCACATCCAAATAAAGCCGGAGCGACTCCACTCGTGGGACTACTCCGGCCGAATGCCGGCCCGGAATGACGGGGGAGACGAAGCCAACGAGCAGCGAAATAACCAAGACAGCAGAGTTAGCGAGGAGCGGACGGAGAGCTAGCGGCCGAGATCACGGAGGTCTTCGGTCTCAACGCGGTCCGGCAGCACGTCGAGCGCCTCGGCGGCCCAGCCGGCGTGTCCCAGCGTGATCGCGGATCCGGGGCTCGTCTCGGCGAGTCGACGGACACCCTTCGCGGCCGCCGTCTGTGCGGCGGCATCAGTTCGCTCGGGCGTCTCGGCAGTGAGCGGATACGTCTCTGAGAGCGCACGCGGGAACGGTCCGAACGGTGGCTTTACCCGCCAGACCGCGTCGTACTCGTGGCTCGACGGCGGTTTCGATTCGGTGACGAGCAGATCCGCGGGCGTCTCCAGTCGAGCGAGCCGGTCGTGATGTCGCGTAACCTCCGGCCGCCGAGCTGACTCGTGGGAGGTATAAAAGAACGCGTCCTTCGAAACTGGGTCGGTCGATTCGAGCTGCTCGCCGTGGTCGAGCAGTGCCCGGAGCCCGTCGAGCATCGCGGGGTGTCCGCGCGCCCGCCGATCAACCAGTTCGAGCAGCGTCCCCGAACGGATCGCCGCCTTGATCCGCCGTATCTCTTCGAAGGTGACGTGGAGGTTGTGCTCGGCGAGGAGTCGTTCGGCCTCGTCGTCGTCACCCCCCCGTAGCTCGGCAGGAGTGTGGTTAACACATACCGGACACAAACAGGGGAAGTACTCCATCTCCGCGAGGTGATCCGTCCCCGAGACGGTGAGGTAGCGACCGTCTCGCGCCATCAGTGCGTAGGCCGCGGAATCGAACAGATCACAGCCCATCGCGACGGCGAGCGCAAGCATCATCGGATGTCCCGCACCGAACAGGTGGACCGGACAGTCAGGATCGAGTCCGCGTTTCGCGGCGGTCACCGCCGCAACAACGTCCGCGTAGCGGTAGGAGTTGAGCAGCGGAACCATCGCGCCGACCGGAAACACGTCGAGATCGGTAGCGGCAGCGTGCCGACCCGCCGCTTCCCGGAGATCGGGATACGTCGACCCCTGTACGGGAGCGTTGACGAGCATCTCACCGGTGTCGACTGCCTCCGCGTCCGAGAGCGCCGTTCGCGTCGTGTCGAGGTCGCGCTCGGCTCGCTCGCGGTCGGCGTCCGGCGGGGTCGGAACGTCCACGGGAGTCGCGATGTCGCTCCCAATCCGTCGTTGAAATTCGAGTATCTCGGCGGTCGTAACGTCGATGTCACCGTACTCTGCGAGTTGGAAAGAGCCCGAGTCAGTCATGATCGCGCCGTCAAACCCGAGGAACTCGTGAAGCCCATCCGCAAGTACACGGTCACGGATCCGGTCAGTGCTCCGGATGATGTAGGAATTGGTGATCAGCATCTCTGCGCCGAACTCCTCGCGTATCCGTCGGGGCTCGATCGTGAGCACGTTGGGGTTGACGACCGGCAACAGCGCCGGCGTCTCGACGGTGACGCCCGCACGAGGGACCTCCAGCCGCCCGATCCGGCCGGCGGCAGCGTGATCCCGGATCTCGAAATGATCTCGCATATCCCGACTGGGCGCAGGCGAGCGGTAAGCGTTGCGTTCGGGGTCGACGACGAGGCACAGAGCAGCTCGTTCCCGGCGCTACAAGCCGGTCGGGTGGGACAGATACGTTGTCTCTAGCCCCCACTCGTCCGCAAGCGACCGCAGGGATTTGACGCCGAACGTCTCAGTCGCGTAGTGTCCGGCCAGAAACACCGTGATGCCGGCCTCTCGTGCGTCGTGATACACCTGCTGTTTTCCCTCACCGGTTAACAGCGCGTCTGCGTCCGCCTCGATGGCCTCGTCGAGCCAGTCCGTGCCAGATCCGGTGACGATCGCCACGCGCTCGATACGATCGGGCCCGAACTCCAAGACTCTCACCGCGCCGTCGGTCTCGTTGCCATCGAATCCAGCGAGCCGGTCACGGATCGCAGAGGCGGGGAGCGGCTCCCGCGTTTCCCCGACCGTCCCGATCGTTACGGGTCCAATCGTCCCGAACGGCTCCCGATCTGACAGGCCGATCGCATCCGCAACCCCGGCAGCGTTACCTAGTTCCTGCTGCCCGTCCAGCGGGAGGTGCGAGACGTACAGCGCGATGTCGTTCTCGACGAGCGAGGCGATCCGGTCGTACGTCCGACCGGTGACGTGATCTATCCCACCCCACGAGACCCCGTGATGCGTGACGAGCACGTCAGCACCCGCGTCGGCGGCGCTCTCTATCGTTGCCGTCGCCGCGTCGACTGCGAACGCAACGTGGCCTACCGTCCGGCTCCCGTTGGTCATGTCACTGCTCGGTCCGACTTGTAACCCGTTCGCGCTCGCGTCGACATCGGCGTACGCATCCGTCTCAAGCCGGTCGTCCAGCCGGTCGACGAACGTGTGTAGTTCCATACCGGACAGTACGTCTGCCGGACACAAAACGTATCGATCAGTCGTCGACTCCCTCTGCCGGCGAATCGGGAATCGAATCGAAGGGTGCTTCGGACGGAGCGTTCGCCGACGCCGGCCCCGTTTCCCCCTCGCCCGGGGTCTCGGGTGGCGCATTGAATCCGGGATCGAACAGCTGTAGCGCCGTCCGAATCGTCTCCCAATCGTCCTCACCGGCAGCGTCACGGAGTGAGCGAGTCGGCGCGGCGAGCAGTTGGCCAACCAGCGCGTCGGCCATCGACTCGACCGTTTCGCGCTGATCGTCTGTCAGGTCGCCTTGTGCCTCAAGCTTTGTGACCGCGCGATCGACCTCCCTGGCCTTCACCCGGTCTGCGCCGGCGTACATCGCCGAGATGGCGTCGTCGGCGCGTTTGCGTTTATACGCCCGCAGGATGCGGTCGAGCTCTTCGTCGATCATCGATTCGACGCGACGGGCCGCCGTCTCTCGCTGCTCACGCGTTTCCCGCGTAACATCCTCTAAGTCGTCGATATCGTACAAAAAGACAGTAGAAAGCTCGCCCGCGTCGGGGTCGATATCTCTGGGCTGTGCGATGTCGATACAGACGACTTGATCGGTCCCCTCGAAGTGGCTCGTATCGAGCACGGTGTCCGGACTTCCAGTTGCTGTGACAACGAGGTCCGCTTCGGAGACCACCGCCGAAAGGTCACGCAGCGGGACGGCGCTCGACTCGGTGTCGATCTCACCGGCAACAAAGTCTGCGTTTGGTACCGTTCGGTTCGCGACGATGACCTCGCTAACCGACGTGTCGTCGAGAGCGCGGGCCGCAAGCGTTCCCATCTCACCAGCCCCCACCACGACCGCCGTTCCGTCGGTAAGGTCGAGTTCCGCGGCGGCCAGCCGAACCGCAGCGGAGCCGAGCGAGACCACGCCCTCATTTATCGCGGTCTCCGTGCGGGCGCGCTCGCCGACGTGGAGCGCCTTTGTAACGGCGTCTTCAAGAACCGGGCCGATACCGCCGGCAGCCCGCGACTCCTCGTACGCCTCGCGGACCTGTCCGATGATCTGGTCCTCGCCGAGAACGAGCGATTCGAGTCCGGAAGCAACTCGCATCAGGTGTTCCAAGCTTTCTTCGTGGTCGAACCGTCGTACTGCGGCGCCGCGAACCGCTGGCGCAAACGCCTCAAGCGCGGCAGTCCCGTCGGTCGCTCTGTCGGTGACCACGAACGCCTCGGATCGGTTACACGTCTGGATCGCGAATGCCTCCTCGACCCCGTCGCGAGCGAGAAGATCAGAGACGGTCGCCCGGACACTCTCGTCGCCGGCCGACTCTATTTCGTCGACCGTCGCGGCGGAATGGGCGACACTAACGCCGCGGATCGCCCCCGTCTCCTTCATTGTTCGATAACCTCCTCGATCACTGTATACGCCTCTTGACGACCGTTCGACCTCGCCTTTTGTAAACCCTTCCAAACCCCCTCGGATCGCACGACGTGACGGATCGCCTCCCGCCGCGTCTCGGGGTCGATTCCCCGGTCAGACAGCTCCTGTCGAAGCTCACCGGACAGTTCTGCCATTGCGCCAGCCCCGTCGATCTCGGCCTCGATGCGCTGTCGGAGCGCCTTCGAGAGGGCCGGACTCGCCCCACCGGTCGAGATGGCGACGCTGACTGGGTCGTCCTCAACCGTCGCCGGAACGACAACGCTCCCCGCGTCCCGGCCGCCGGAGACATCGGTGCGATTCACCAGCGTTCCCGCTTCGAGCGCCGCCGCCTCCGCGGCCGCGTTCACCGCCCGCTCGTCGGTCGCGGCCACGACGAGCGCGGGCGACACGCGGCGGATCCACTCCCACACGGAGCCGGAGTCGGGTCTCGCACGGATCAGATCTATCTCGGCGTAACTCCCCTCGCGGCCGACGGCAGCGAGCAGTCGATCCGCAAACGCGGGACTCACGACGATGACGTGTGCCTCGTCCGCGAACCCGATCGCCTTCCGGCTTCCGACGGCACCGCCACCGAACACGAGAACTGTTTCATCGGAGAGGTCGTGGTATAGCGGAGTCATTCGATGTAGGATACTGACGGGTCGCTGTCGCGGTCTCAGA
>LFFM01001065.1_pt1 | contig 19545 bp, 22 predicted proteins | sample 643131 | NCBI WGS metagenome assembly LFFM01 (sample SAMN03777445, study PRJNA286221) | soda lake metagenome | biome: soda lake; feature: Kulunda steppe; material: water; isolation source: sample Tc-Br brine of Tanatar trona crystallizer | place: Russia: Kulunda steppe | collected 2011-07
GGCGTTGAAATCGCGAAAATCGGAACGCCTTCCTCAAACTGACGCGCAATGGCTTCAGGTATGTCCGGGACGTGTCGTAGCGTAAGTTCTATCGAGTCGCTGTGGGTGATAGCTGCCTCGCGCTCCCGGAGCGCCACCGTGCCGGTCCAGTCAACCGTCGAGGTGTCCGAGGGAATCGTCAAGATGTGATCATCGGCGCTCAGGTGCTGATCGCGGTCGCTATCTACGTAGATGTCCCAGGTGCCATCCTCTCGCTTAAAGGCTGCGAAAAGTAGGTAGCTTGTAGGCAAGTGGGCAAGGCGTTGCGCGTACACGGTAGGATCGGACAGGCCTTCGGGGAGTGAGTGTAGCGCGACGTCTTCCTTCGGATACTCCATGATGGGCCCGTTGATGGTACCGAGGATACCGCCACTCTCCGACATGTCGCGACCGTTGCGCGTGAGCGTCAAGTCCGCCGGCTCCAGCGGCACGACCGGCCACCGCTCAGCCAGCCCCTCGGGCGGGATGTCACGCCAGACCGCAACGGTATCCCGCACGGTCTTGTCCTCGTCGAATGTGACAGCGCGCAGCTCGGGATAGGTGTAGTCCGGCGCCTCTTCTACCCGAAAGATGGAGCCGCGCGTGTAGTTGTACTGCTCCTCAGCGCCGCGGGGCGCGGTGATCGACAGGCGCCACACGCCATCGCCGGCATCGGTCAGTTCCTTCGAGAAATCCTGCGGATGAAAGCCCGTGCCCTCATGCCCGGGATCCCACCGGTTGAGCGACCCCGCCCAAAAGATGCGGGCGTCGGACGGCGTTTCAGGGGGGACGACGACCTCAAAGGTGACGGTGACACTATCATCCGGAGCCGCCCCGGCCAGGCCTGTGGGCAGCAGCAACCACGCCAATAGAACGACAGCCAGATACTGCATAATAGGTTTTCATTTTGAAGAGGTCATTCATTCTTGATACTACATACATAGTTATAGGCAAAGGTGCAACCAGGGGCCTGTGGTGTCCCCAACCGTTCGTCCGCCGGATCCGGTGTTACGTATCGTGCGGTGAGAGCGTCTTCATCCGTGCCCGCATGGCGCCGTTTCGTTCCCTTCTTTTTTTGTGAGTGGTATTATGCTTCGACTGTTGACTGTGCTCCGTCGCCTCTCGTTGGGGTTGTGTGTCGTGTTGGTGGGAAGCCTCCTGCTCCCGCCCGCCGCTGTTGCGCAAGCGGAGGAGCCCCCGGTGTACCGCGTGGAAACGACGCAGGGCGCCGTGTTCATTGGCACGCTCATCGAGGAGACCGAAGACACGGTGGTCCTTCTCATGGAGGATGAAAACGAAGTCCGCATTCAGCGGGCGAACATCCGGAGCATGCGCACGATTGACCCAGCGCAGTTTCGGGACGGCCAGTACTGGCATCCGAATCCGCAGCCGACGCGCTATCTCTTTGGGCCCAATGCGCTCGGGGTGCGCGCGGGGACTGGGTACTATCAGAACGCGTGGATCTTCTTCAACAACGTCAACTATGGCGTGTCGAACCGTGTGTCCATAGGCGCCGGCACGGTGCCGATCTTCCTCTTTGGCGCGTCGGCGGTGCCCCTGTGGCTGCTGCCGAAGGTGTCCATCCCCACGCCGCAGGATAACCTTCACCTGGCTGCGGGGGCCGTCCTGGGCGGTGTGGTGGGCGCTGGCGGGGGTGTGGGAGTCGGGGTGTTCTACGGGGCCGCTACCCTGGGCGATGAGGACCAGAACCTGACGGGCGGGATCGGCTATGGCTACGCGGATGGCTCCCTGGCCGCATCGCCGTTCTTTACCCTCAGCGGCATGACGCGCGTCTCACGCAACGTGTACCTGATCTCGGAAAACTACTTCTTCGCCGGAGATGAGGTGAACGGGCTGGTGTCGATTGGCGTGCGATACGCGCCAGAGCGGTTTGCGGTGGACTTCGGGCTGGTGCGCCCCCTGGCAGATGTTGGGTCTTTCGTGGGCCTTCCGTGGCTTGGCGTGTCGATTCCCTTCAACTGACCGCGCCCCCGTGCGCCTGCGGCCGCGAGCATAACGCGCAGCACGAGCCGCATGCGGTGCTGTGACGCGCCGTTGCAACATCTCGCCTTTCCCTTCTCATAGGCCCTCCGTATCCTGATGCCACGGGCAGTAGTAGCTGATATGCCCGCTTCACCCCGCTTCCGTGAACAACCCCGTTTCTGCCATGCACCCGTCTGCTCCACTGCTCTTGATGCTCGCTGTGCTGCTTGTCGCCAGCGCTGCCCTGTCCGCTCCCGTGGCCGCTCAGATCGACCGCCCCAACGAGCACTTTGTGACGCGCTCCGAAGTGATTGCCGCGAATGGCATGGTGGCCACCAGCCAGCCGCTGGCTTCGCAGGTGGGGCTTGAGGTGCTGCGGCGCGGCGGTAACGCGATGGACGCCGCCATTGCAGCGAACGCCGCTGTAGGTCTCATGGAGCCGACCGGCAACGGCATCGGGGGCGACCTGTTTGCCATCATCTGGGACGCGGAGTCGGAAACGCTCTACGGCCTGAACGCGAGCGGCCGATCCCCACAGGGCCTCTCCTACGAACAGCTCTTGGAAGAGCTGGAAGCGAGAGACGCTGACAGCATTCCCGGGTATGACTTGCTGTCGATCTCCGTGCCGGGCGCGGTGGACGGCTGGGGGATGATCCACGACCGGTTCGGCGAGCTCTCCATGGCCGACATTCTGCAGGAGCCGATCCGCTACGCGGAGGAAGGCTTTCCGGTGAGCGAGCAGATCGCGCAGTCGTGGCAGCGCAGTGTGCCCTTCCTCCTGGACCGAGTCGGCGATGTTGGGGCCTTCGAGGAAACGTTTACCATCGACGGACGCGGGCCCGAAACGGGCGAGATCTTCCAGAATCCAGATCTCGGGGCCACGTACCGGCTGATCGCCGAGGAAGGACCGCGGGCGTTCTATGAAGGGCGGATCGCGGATGCCATCGATGCCTTCATGCAGGAGCACGGCGGCTACCTGCGCAAGTCCGACTTCGAGAATCACACATCTGAGTGGGTCGACCCCGTGTCGGTGAACTACCGCGGCTACGAGGTGCACCAGATTGGCGGCAACAATCAGGGCATGGCGGTGCTGCAGATGCTGCAAATCCTTGAGGGGTACGACCTCGCGGCGAAAGGCCACAACAGCGAAGAAACACTGCACCTGATGATTGAGGCGAAGAAGCTGGCGTACGAGGATCGCGCCAAGCACTACGCCGACCCCGACTTCTACGACGCTCCCGTCGAGCGCCTGCTGTCGGATGAGTACGCGGCCGAGCGGCGCGAGCTGATCGGCGACCGCGCTTCCAACCGTGTTACCACCGGCGTGGGGGTGATGGAAGACGGCGACACCATCTTCCTCACGACGGCCGATAGCGACGGCAACATGGTGTCGCTCATCCAGAGCAACTTCCGCGGGATGGGCACCGGCTTCGTGGTGCCGGGCACGGGTTTCAGCTTTCAGAACCGCGGGGAGCTTTTCTCGCTCGACCCCGACCACCCGAACGTCTACGCGCCCGGTAAGCGGCCCTTCCACACGATCATCCCCGGCTTTGTCACGCGCGATGGCGAGCCCTACTTCAGCTTTGGCAACATGGGCGGGGCGTACCAGCCGGTCGGGCACCTCACTATCCTCACGAACATCATCGATTTCGGGATGAACACGCAGGAAGCCGGGGATGCCCTCCGCTGGAACCACAGCAACTCCACGCAGCCCACCGACGATGTCGACAGCCAGCTCACCCGTGGGGGACAGGTCTCGTTTGAGTCGCAGATCGACTACGAGGTGGTGCGCCAGCTACGCGCCCGCGGTCACAACGTGCGGATCGGCGGCGGCTTTTACGGGCGCTACCAGGGCATTCTGTACAACGCCGAGCAGGGCGTGTACTACGGCGCCTCTGAATCGCGCGTGGATGGACAGGCGGCCGGGTATTGACCAGCTGCCCCGCCGCTCAGTCGGCTATGGATGCTCGTCGATGTGCTCCAGCTGCGCCCAGATGTCTTCCTCCCAGTAGGCCGAGCGAATCGTTTCCACGAGGCGCATGTCGAACGTAACGTCTTCGCCGCGCACGCGGAGCAGCGTGCGGGCGTCGGCGGTGCTGCGCCAGTAGGTGACCTCCGCCACATCCATCGCGGTGACGAGCCCGGGGACCGGCGCCTCAAAGCGGACCGCGATCCGCTCGCCCTCCGCTTCCAGGTGCTCCAGCGTCACCGTCTCGGTGCCCTCGCGCGTGGCGGTGGCCTCCACAAAGGAGCCGTCGTCCAGCATCACGTGAAAGGCGCGCTCGCCGTTATCGTCGAACGTGAGCGCGCGCATCACCACCGGTAGCTGCGCCGGGCTGTAGCTGCCGGTGCGGTAGTCAAACGTCCCATCCGTGTTGCCGTAATCGTCGCTGCGCATCATGAACGAGGCGCCCCCATCGTCATCCACCGCCAGCTCGCGGTAGATGTTGGAGCACCAGTCGTAGCTCGTGAATGACTCCTTGAACGGTCGCAGGTCGGCCTGCCGGGCGTTCACCACGAAGTTCTGCTTGCGCTCGTACGATCCCGCGTCGATTTCCTGAAACAGGCTGAACTTGAACGCCGGCTCGCCCTCCATATCCCGCACCGCTTTCGTCTGATTGGCCACGCTGTAGTCCTGCTTTACCACGTAGCTGCCCACCATGAACGACTGCGAGACGCCCTCCTCGTACTGCGTGTGGTCACGCTCCACGTGGTAGAACGACATCTCCGCCTTTCCATCATCCCACATGGAGGACGTCAGGAAGTCGGCATCGACGATGGGCTCACCCTCAGGCGACAGCATGGGCGCGTCGCCTCCGGCATTGGCATCACAGCCAAGCAGCAAGACGCCGAAGAGGAGTACAAGAGCGAATGGAACGGAAGGCAGCTTCATCACGACGTGGGGAGCAAGGATACAGGTAGCGTACAACGTCGTAACGTCTCGCGTCTCCGTACGCTCCCTGCTGCGCGGCCGATTGCCTGCGACACGGTCGTGCGGGTTACTCAGCCAACGTCACCTCCATCCACAGATTCAGGACCGCAGACGGGCCACGAACGCCTGGCTCCCCCATGCCGCGCCCGCCGGCGTCGTTGCGCCGCACATCCCCGGGTGGCGGCTCCTGCTGGCCTTCCTGCTCCCGCCGCGCGGCCAGCTCAGGCTCCGGGGTGGAGAGCCCTACCCCCACCACACCGCCCGGACCCACGCCGACGGCATACGCCGACGCCTCCTCGGCTTCGAGGTCCAGTTGCAGCTCGTACGTAAACGTGCCCACCTCATCGACCTGCACCTCCGCCGCAATCCCCGGCGCGGTGCCGGCCACGTAGCGGATCGGCTCGCCATCCACGCGCAGCTCCATCTCGCCAAGCGACTGCTCAAACCCCTCGCGCAGCAGCTCCAGGTCATCTACCGCCTGAACGCCTTGCTGCGGCGCTGCCTCCGTCAGCACACCCGGGGGGTAGTGAATGCCGAAGTCTTCACTCGTGCTGCCCTCGCGGTCGATCCAGACGGTCAGCCCGCGGGACATGATTTCGCGGACGAGGACGCGGTCGGTGGTCTCCACCGAGACGTAGAGGGCGTTGTCGTCGTTGCGTACCCCCACCGAGACCTGCCCGTCTTCGAACGACTGCAGCGATCCGGCCCATGACTCAAGGTCGGCGTCTATTTGCGGTGGCTCCTCCGCACGCTCGCTCTGCACCGACTCCATGCTCGTGCACCCCGCAAGCAACAGCGCAGCGCCTACGAACAGGCACAGTACCGTCGTGCGCAAGTGGCTGAGGGCCGGCTTCAGAGCCGTCAGCAAGGGGACGAATTTGTACGATCGATGCATCAGGGCCATAGGTTATGAGCGGGACGTCAGCGTTTTGCGGCCTACTTACACAGGCCTCCCCGGTCGTAGGGTTCTTTGGGGGTGGTGCGCTAAACGGCCCAGGGAAACGCGCGCCACCCATCGATCACACACTGCAGGTTTGCGGCTGTGGTCGACCAGTTCCACGCTTAACAAAAGCCGACGGTCGTTGCATAGGCCTTCGCCTTAACAAACCAGTCACCCTCGACTTGATCGAGGATCCATACGATGTCGACCCAGAGCTCCCCGAATAAAATCACGTCACTGAGCCGAAGAGAGCACGGGCCATGATGATCGGCCTGTATAGCAACCAGCGTGAATCACGCGGTACACGTTGCGTTGGTGCCCTAAACCGGCGCCAGTAGCAAGCCACCCGGCCAATGTATGGATCCTCGATTAGCTCCGCTTCGCTCTGTCAGTCGGCCAGGGGCCTCGTGTGGGGTTGAGGATGACTTCGGGGGAAGAACGGAGCTCGAATGATGTGCAATGCCTTGTTTAACATTTGGATAGCTGCGGGCCCCGCGCGCGACCAATGACGTTCAAGCAGTACTTCCAGCCAATCCAACGTCACCTTCCGTCCGGTACGTCTGCACCCTAACAAACCAGTCATCCTCGACTTGATCGAGGATCCATAACCCTCTACAGAGCTGGCCTTGCTCCTGAATTGAGGCATTGTGGCTTTCCGTACGGAGTTGCGCTTAGGCTCACCTCTTCTCTGTGCGTCCCTCAGCCAGCCTGTCGCCTGTCAACCACGCGCAAGGTTTCGTATACTGTGATGCGCCGTTATTCCCCGTAGCGTTGAGGTACGATCATGGACCACCGCCCACCGACAATCCTGACGTTCCTGCTCACCGCCCTGCTCCTCGCGGGCTGGAATGCGCATGCGTCGACCCACGCGCACGAGGCCCTATCGGAGAATAATGACACCACGCAGGTGGCGCCTCCTGAGGACTATGGCCCCGTCAGCATTAATTTGGAGGACATCGACTACCCACACCCGGTGTCGTTTCTGATTTTCACCCGGCAGGGGAAGGAGCTGCGGATGGCCTACATGGATGTAGAGCCGACGGGGGAGGCGAACGGGCGAACCGTGGTGCTGCTTCACGGGCTGAACTTCTTCGGCGCCTACTGGGATACGACGATCGACGCGCTCACGGAGGCGGGTTTCCGTGTGGTCGTGCCCGATCAGATCGGCTTCGGGCGCTCCAGCAAGCCGATCCACCCCTACAGTTTCAACACGAAGGCGCACAACACGGCCCTGCTGCTGGATGAACTCGGCATAGAAGCGGCCGCCATCGTCGGGCATTCGATGGGCGGGATGCTGGCCTCGCGGTTTGCGTTGCTGCATCCGGAGCGCACCACGCACGTTGCGCTCGTCAACATGATCGGTAAGGTGGACTTCCGGCTGGAACGCCCCTACCAACCGATCGATGCGGTGGTCGAGGCCGAGCTCGCGCGCGGCTACGACGAGATTCGCGCCGGGCAGGAGGCGTATTACGTCGAATGGGACGAGGCCTACCAGAAGTACATCCGCATCCATTACGGCTGGACGCAGAGCGGCGATTTTCCGCGGCTGGCCAAAGTGCGCGCGCTCAACCGGCAGATGGTCTTCAACGAGCCGGTGGTGTACGACTGGCCCTCCATCGAAACGCCCGCGCTCGTGATCGGAGGCGCGGAGGACGGGCCGGACTTCCCCGAGCTTGCGGAGAACGCGGCCACCACGCTACCGAACGCCGAGCTCGTGCTGCTCGACGATGTGGGCCACAACCCCCACTTCGAGGCGCCGGAGCTGTTTTTTCCTGCGCTGATTCGATTTCTGATGGATGGGGAGGGGTGAGTGCTTGCGCTCTCAGTTCTGGGGCACTATCAAGAATGCAGCACGGTGCCCCGTCAGGGCAGTATCTGGGGATGTAGGTTGGGTGATCTCGAAATAACACGCGCTTGCGCGTTACTGCATCAGCGTGTATACTTGTTACAGTTACACAGACCCGCTGCTTCATAACGTCCTATGCCGCGTGTGTCCACATAGTGCGCAGGCGCGTTGCATCATGCGATACTAAGCCGTGCTGATTCAGGAGGTTGCACAAACCCGGCGCGTGCGTGCTATGTGGACTGTGTGCAAATAATTATAGGTTATGCCGTCGACTCATTCGAAGAACTCATCACTTAGAGTCTATCTATTCGAATCTATCAGCATATGAGTAAAATAGAGGTTCTCAAGCAGTCAAGCTTTGGTGAACGAACTGCGGAAGAGGAAAGCGACAGCTTAGACCAATATTTTGTAGAGACTGACGAGTGGAGACAATTATTTCGTGGGGAGGATGACATAATATACGGGCCGAAGGGATCAGGGAAGAGCGCTCTGTATGCGTTGCTCTCTAACCGCCGCAATCAACTCTTCGATCGAGGTACCCTGCTTCTTCCCGCTGAAAACGTCAGAGGTACCCCTATATTCCGCGATCTAGTAGACAATCCTCCAGCAACGGAGAACGAACTCAGGCGATTGTGGAAGCTCTATTTCCTGAGTCTCATCGGTCATGCAATACGAGATTACGGCATTGACAATGAGGCAGCTGAAAGGTTAGAGTCAACGCTTGAAGACGCAAACCTATTACCCAAAGAGTGGTCACTTCGTAGAGCCCTTAGGGCTGTCAGGAGTTACATATCCAGGCTAGTGCAGCCTGAGGCAGTTGAGGGAGGTGTGGAGTTGGACCCGGCGACAGGGCAGCCAACCGGGTTGAAAGGAAAAATAGTGTTCGGCGAACCCACATTGGAGCAGCGAGATCTTGGTCTCACTTCGGTTGATGACTTGTTACACCTTGCTGACAGATCACTCTCCTCTGTAGGCTACCGTGTGTGGATTGTGCTCGACAGACTCGATGTTGCCTTTGCCTCTTCCAAAGAGCTCGAAGGAAACGCGCTCCGGGCGCTTTTCCGTGTATATCTTGATATGCAGGGCCTTGAATACATCGCGACTAAGATTTTCCTGAGAGATGACATATGGAGTAGAATTAGCTCCGGAGGCTTCCGTGAGGCAAGCCATATAACGCGATCAATTACGATAAGATGGGATAAGAACACACTTCTCAACCTGATTGTGAGACGGCTTCTAAGGAATGACTCAATTGCTGAGTATCTTGATGTCGACCCAGAAGAGGTTCTTGACGACATCGAGAGATAGAGAAGCCTTTTCTACAGAGTTTTTCCGGATCAGATTGACGTTGGAAAGAGAAAGCCTACCTCCCTTGATTGGATGCTTTCCCGTATAGTGGACGCCTCAGATGAGAACGTGCCGAGGGAATTGATCCATTTGCTCACAACCGCGAGAACAATACAGATAAAACGCCTCCAAACCGGATTCGATGAGCCATCTGGCGAGAATCTATTCGATAGAGGAACTTTTCGAGATGCTTTACCTGAGGTATCTCAGATTCGCTTGGAGAACACTTTGTATGCCGAGTATCCAGATCTCAAACCTTGGCTCGAAGCACTGGAAGGCGAGAAAACAAAACAGTATCCCGAGACGCTTGCCGAAATATGGGATATCAGTCAGGAGGAGGCTTTGGCAAGAGCGAAAAGGCTTAACGAAGTCGGATTCTATGAAATGAGGGGTACGAATCAAGACCCTTCATTCTGGACTCCATTCCTATATCGTCCTGCACTAAATCTATCTCAGGGATCAGCGTCGAGGACGGCATAACCCCACACTGCTGCCGACGACGGGCTGGGGATAACATTCGGCGGTAGCGCCCCCGGTGCACAACTCGTATCTTTTCGTTGCCCGTCCCGGCAGAGTTCCCCCGTTATGCATCCTGACCGGGCCGAGGGATCGTATCCTGCGATGGCAGCGTTCCTTTCCCGATCCTGTCTTGCTCAACCCACCGCGCGCGGAGGTGACTCTATGCAGCGTCAACAGATTGTCTCTCGTGACCCCGAAGTCATGAACGGCGCCCTTGTGTTTGCAGGCACCCGTGTCCCTGTTAAAATTCTCGTGCAGCACCTTGCTGCCGGAGATAGCCTCGATAAGTTTCTGGACGACTTCCCGAGCGTTCGCCGCGACCAGGCAGTGGCTTACCTTGAACTGACGCTTCATCAGGTCGAGGCGGATGGATGAAGGCGCTGCTGGACGAGAACATGCCGCAGGCTCTGGTTCGCTTCCTTGCGCCCGAGTTTGAGGTGAGTACGGTGCAGCGCGAGGGCTGGAGTGGAAGGAAGAACGGAGACCTGCTCGAAGCCGCTGCTGCGAAGTTCGACGTGTTCATCACGACGGACCAAGGCATTCCGCATCAGCAAAACCTGAGCCGCTACGCGATTGGCATCGTGCTCCTTGAAGCCTACAGCAATCGTGTCGACGACCTGAGTTCACTGGTGCCGCAACTCAAAGCAAGGCGCGATCAGGTGGCAGTGGGAAAGGTGCTACGCGTAAGTGCATAGCCTCCAGGAGGCATAACCACGCACTGCACCGGACGGTGTCCCTGTGCGCTTTGGATCGATCGCCGCGTCTCACCTGCTCGCCGCGAGGGTCGGTGTGATCACCGCCGGTGAGGGCTATCCGTTATGTAGCTGCGGAAGCTTTCTTCGGATTGATCCGTTCATTTCCGCACGTTCCAGTATCAACCTACTCTCAGCCATGGACTGGAAAGAACGAATTACGACCAATCCGAAGCAGTGCGGCGGGCGGCCCTGCATTCGCGGGATGCGCATTCGCGTCGTTGATGTGCTGGACCTGCTCGCCGCTGGTCTCTCGCGCAAGGAGATTCTGGAAGAACTGCCCGATTTAGAAGAGGGCGACATCGAAGCCGCGCTTCGCTACGCGAGTCGTCGCGTTGATCATCCTGTGTTGGCGGCATGACCGAGATCTGGATCGACGCGCAGCTCTCTCCGGCCCTTGCCGCTTGGGTCAACCGGACCTACGATGATATCAACGCCCAATCCGTTCGGGCCGTTGGCCTGCGTGATGCCAAAGACGAGGAGATATTTCAGGCCGCGCGGGAAGCGAACGTTATCGTGATGAGCAAGGACAGCGACTTTCTGAACCTGCTTGACCGGTATGGGCCGCCGCCGAAGGTGATTTGGGTCACGTGCGGAAACACCTCTAATGAACGCATGCGAACGATTCTGAAGCGGACGCTTCCCTCGGCGGTGCAGATGCTGGAAGCCGACGAGACCATCGTAGAGATCGGGGATCTGTAGGGCTACATAACCCATCGTTGCACCTGCCGGTGGGCGTGTCGGCGTCGTTTGCTGCTGTCAGAACGTTTTCCTTCATTTTAGGGGCGCTGCCAGAGATCCCACCGCCGGTGAGCGCCAACCGCTATGTCGCGGGCAGCAACTGCCAGCGTGCGGGTCGGTTGTATTAGATGTTGTCCTGTTCGACACGCCGACCTCTTCTCCCATGGCGACGAAATCTCTCGATCAACGTATCGTGCGGACCCCCGATGTATGCGGGGGCAAACAACGCATCGCTGGGCACCGGATTACGGTGCAAAACATCGCAATCTGGCATGACCGCCTCGGATGGAGCGCTGACGAGATCGCCAGCGAGTACGATCTCGAACTGGCCGACATCTACGCAGCTCTGGCCTACTACTTCGCCCACCGCGAAGAAATCGATCAGTCGATTCGTGAAAGCGAGGCCTTCGTCGAGGAGTTGCGGCGTCAAACGCCCTCGAAGCTTCAGCAGGAGCTGAAAGGCAGAGGATAGATGGCCGACGTTCGCTACTATCTGGACGAGCATATCGCCCGCGCAGTGGCGAAGGGCCTGCGTCGTCGCGGCGTTGATGTACTCACGCTCAGTGCGGCAGGAATGATTGGGGCAAGCGACGAGGACCATTTCGCGTTTGTCCAGGAGGAGAAACGGGTCATTGTGACGCATGACGATGATTTCCTGCGTTTGGCGGCCCAATCGTCGGAGCACGCTGGAGTCGTATACATGCCGCAGAGACGAGGTATTGGCGAGACCGTTCGTGGGCTGACACTCATTGCGGAGGTGCTGGGCCCGGAAGGAATGCGAGGCCATGTCGAATTTCTGTGAGCGGGATTGCCTGTCATGACTGCTGCATAACCCATCGTTGCACCTGACGGTGGGCGTACCGGCTTTCCTTGTTGCTCTACGTTTGTCCGAACGTATTGCTGCGTTCCAGAAGTAGCGCCGACCGAGTCCACCGCAGGGGAACTCGACCGTTATGCAGCCCGATGGAGCGACTTCTATGCGCACCAGTATGATATTAAGAAATGCTCTCCCTTTAACAGCGAGGTCCTTCTTATGTCCGACGAACCTTCCATAGATCGGTCCGCATTTTCGGTCTCCTCTTTTTCGGAAGCCGACGAGGAAGACAAGGTGCATTGGCTGTCGAGAACGTCCCAAGAGCGTCTCACTGCCTTAGAACAGATGCGCCAGATCAATTATGCCTACGATCCAGTTTCCGACCGAATTCAGCGAACTCTTGAGGTTGCTGAACGATCATGATGTGCGGTATCTCGTGGTCGGCGGCTATGCAGTAAGCTACCACGGATATCCCTGAACCACTGGAGATCTGGATCTTTGGATCGAGCAAACGGAAGAGAATGCAGGTCAGGTGGTGAAAGCACTTCGTAGATTTGGATGCGACCTTGTTTTTGGATGAGGACCGCCTTGTACGCATGGGCCATCCGCCCCTTCGTGTTGAGATATTCCCGAGCGCAAGCGGGGTTGACTTTTCATCTTGCTATAACGAACGAATTGAGGACGAGTTGGGGGAGGTAAAGGCAGCAATTATCGGGCTGGAATGCCTAAAGAAGAACAAACGGGCCAGCGGTCGTCATAAAGATCTGGATGACTTAGAGAACCTTCCATAGCACAGACCGGGCTGCATAACACACATTGCAGCCGACGACGGCCTCTTGCCATTTTCAAAAGTTCGCGTCTCCTCATTTCTCTCCATACGTTTCGAAGCCCGTCGCGGCTGAAATTCCACGGTTATATGGAGCAGGAAAGCGGCGATTCGAACCAAGCGCAGTTGCTACAAGTCTAACTCGTACTTCCTGTCACAAGGCCCTCCGCTATCATGAGCAAGTCCTACGAAATAGCCAACGAGCAGGGCGACATTGTAGTCCGGTTTAACGGTGAGCTTGTCGATCGTGACGCACTCTCGCGTCTTCTCGACTTTGTCGAGTTCGAATCGATTCGCAAGCGTAGCCAGCTCAGCGAAGAAGACGCGGCCCAGCTGGCAGATGAGATCGACCGGTCGGTGTGGGAGCGCATCAAACACAAGTATTCGACCTCCTGACACGTGGCCGAGCCTGTCGTCGTTGACACCAACGTTCTCTTTTCGGCTCTTCTGCGCAAAGGCGCGCACTTTACGGAGGTGCTACTCACCTCAGACCGGCGCTTTCTGATCAACGAACTTGTCGTAGTTGAGCTATTCAAGCACAAAGAGAAGATCGTGCGACTCAGCCGGCTTGACGACGAGGACGTTGTGCATCTTTTCTACGAGCTGCTGCGCGAGTTGGAGCTGTTCAAGGAAGCGCTCGTACTACCGGCCAACCGGGCCAAAGCCGCCAAGCTGTGCCAGGACGTGGACCCGACCGACGCGCCGCACGTGGCCATCGCGCTCGAAATTGGAGGGCTCCTCTGGACAGGCGATGAGAAGCTCAAGGAAGGACTCCGAGCCAAAGGGTTCGACCGGTTTTTCGAGCCCCTACGCTAACTCCAGGCCCCATATACCCCCGCGCTGCAGGCGACGAGCCTGCCTCCCGCCTCGCACGTTCGGATGGCTGGCGTCTTCTGCGCCTCATTCGTAGCTTAGGAGTGGCTCGCGCCTGAGCTATATCGTTATACTGCCACACAAAACATTATCCGAGCCGGATGGGTTACGACTTTTAAGCGAACCACTTTTATGTTCAGGCTGCACACCATGCTTCGCACCTACGAAGGCATATTGAAAGGTGACCACGTCGAGTGGGCTGGAGAGGCGCCACTTCGCGATCGTGCACTGCGTGTCCACATCACGGTACTCGACGAAGACGCAGACAAAGTAGAGCGTGGGCGACGTATGGCCGAGGCTCTCGCGGCACTCGCTAAAGAAGGTGCGTTCAGCGAAATCAGTGACCCCGTCAAGTGGCAACGCAAACTTCGCCAGGAACGCACCCTTCCCAACCGGCAAGAAGACTAAGGGCTCTTGCTTCTCGACAGCAATCTGATCATCTACGCCAGCCAGCCGAAGCATGAATCCTTGCGCGCATTTATCGCGCGTGAGGCACCCCATGTCTCGGTCATCAGCAAGGTGGAAACGCTCGGCTATCACCGGCTCTCCCAGCGCGAGCAGCAGTTTCTCTCCGCGTTTTTTGATGCGGCACAGGTTCTCCCGGTATCACAGTCAGTGGTCGGGGCGGCCATTCGCCTACGTCAGGAACGGTCAGTATCCCTCGGCGATGCACTTGTTGCGGGCACCGCGCTCGCTTACGACCTCCCGTTAGCCACGCACAACACGAGTGATTTTGCGTGGATTGACGAGCTTCGGCTCCTTGATCCGGTTTCCGAGGATCGGTAGCAACGGGCAGTATACCCTCTCACTCTACCGGACGCACCAAGTTTAGCCAGACCGAACAGCTTTGCCGGTGACGAGGGAAGGTGCTATTTTGAAACGCCCTGCCATCAGTGCGCCGGTAAGTGTTCTTGTTGTGGCGCTTTGGGCAAACGTGCCGCGAAGGTGCTGGTTTGCAACAAGCTGTTTCGTTCCATTTCGCAAAAAAGACGCTCAAAGCCATGGATGATCAGCAACTCTTAGCACGCATCACGCTCAACCCCGAAGTGATGGCGGGAAAACCCGTCATCAAAGGCACGCGCTTGACGGTAGAGTACGTCTTGAACCTGCTCGCCCATGGCGCCACCGAGGACGAAATTCTTGAGGAGTACTCCAGCCTTACCCGCGAGGACATCCGGGCGTGCCTGCTCTTTGGCGCTCGCTCGCTTTCGGAGTCGAGCTTCATGCCGCTGACAGCCGCATAGCACATGCGCTTTCTTGCGGACGAATGTACCAGTCCGGCTGTAGCGCAGTGGCTTGCCCGTCAAGGCTATGATGCCTTTTCGGTGTTCGACGAGTTGCCCGGCATATCCGACGAAGAGGTGATCCGCCGCGCGTACGATGAGCGTTGGATTCTGATTACAAACGACAAGGACTTTGGCGAGAAGGTCTACCGTCAGGGGCATCCGCATCACGGTGCCGTTTTGCTTCGCCTTGATAACGAGCGGAGTGCAAATAAGATATCCGTGCTGCGGAATCTGTTGTCGAAGTACGCAGACCGGCTCCACGACCGGTTTATTGTCTCGTCACCGAAGAGCAGGTGCGCTTCTCTCGACCGCGCAATAAATAGAGACAATACAGAAAGCGCCTTACGCTGCTGCGGACGAAGGGCGCGGAGCTTCTCGGTGGACCCGAAGCGGGTCGCGCTTCTTCCGCTTTCGCCCTACCTTAGACGTGGCGCATACCTGAGCTTCGTCGTTATCCTTCGGAGGAAGTAGCATGAGCACGTCCCAAGCACGCATCTGCCGCATTAAGGTGTCCCTTCTGTACATGGACCCGCCCATATGGCGCATCATAGAGGTACCCGAAACCTATACCTTTTGGGATCTGCACGTCGCGATTCAGGATGCCATGGGATGGCTTGATTACCATCTTCATGCGTTTATCAGGCTGATTTCCTCCCGCCGATCCGTGGCGCTTCTTCCGCTTTCCCCTACCGTGGACGTGGTCCGCACTGAGCTTCGTCGTTAGATTTCAGAGGAAGTAGCATGTGCGCGGTCCTGTAGACCGGGACCAAGCCGGCAGGTCTTGCATCTGGCGTGGAATGTCGATACCGTCTCTTGTCCGGTTGGCCGTGACGGGTCGGCTGGCTTCTGCGTCCCCGCATCCATTGTGCCCTTGTCTTATGAACCGCGTCGCCCTTCTCGCGCACGATCAGTTTCCCCACTTCGCGAAGACGGCCATGGGGCTCCTTCGCTACAGCACGTTTGAGGTGGCGGCCGTCATTGACCGCGCCCATGCCGGGAAGCGCGTGCGCGACCTGCTGCCGGATGTGCAGGACGCGCCCATCGTGGCGTCCATGGACGACGCGCCGCCAGTGGATGCGCTCATCATCGGTATCGCGAATGTGGGCGGAGGCTTTGCTGAGGACTGGCGGCCGGATGTCCGGACGGCGCTCCAGCGCGGCTGCACGGTGATGGCGGGGTTGCATGATTTCCTGGCCGACGACGAAGAGTTCGCTGCTCTCGCTGCCGCGCACGGCGCTACTCTGCACGACGTCCGTAAGCCGCCCCGCGGCCTGAGCGTGAGCCAGGGCCGCGCCCGTGACGTGCCGGCGAACGTCGTGCTCACGGTCGGCACTGACTGCGCCGTCGGTAAGATGACGGTAGCGCTGGAGCTCACGCGGGCGGCGCAGGCGCGGGGCGAGCGGGCCGCGTTCATCCCGACCGGGCAGACCGGCATCATGATCGCCGGCTGGGGGGTGCCCATCGACGCCATCGTAAGCGACTTTGTGGCCGGCGCGATGGAGCAGATGATCCTGGAGAAAGGCCACGACCACGACTGGCTATTCGTGGAAGGGCAGGGCAGTATCATCCACCCGGCGTACTCGGCCGTTACGTGTGGCATCCTCCACGGGGCGATGCCCGATGCGCTGGTGCTCTGCCACGAGGCGGGGCGCGTGCACAGCAAAGGCTTCGAGGGCTTCCCGCTGCCGGACCCGTCTGTTTACGTGGACCTCTACGAAGGACTCACCCAACCCCTCCACCCCGCACGCGTCGTTGCTGGGGCCCTCAATACCCGCTCGCTTGACGACACGGCCGACGCGCGGGCGGCGGTCCAGCGCTATGGCGAGACGCTGGGCCTGCCCGCGACCGACCCGGTACGGTTTGGACCGGACGCTATTCTCGACGCGCTGCTGTAATCCCGCTCTATCTTCACCCGACAGCTCCTGCCCATGTTGAAAACCGACTTCGAACGCGTCGCGCTCAGGACCACCTACCCCTTCACCATCGCACGAGAAACGATCCACGAGATCGAGAACATGATCGTGCGGGTTGAAGATGATGCGGGCAATGTGGGGATCGGCGGCGCGGCCCCCTCCCGGCATTACGGCGAGACGATCGAGACGGTAGCCGCGGTGCTTCCGGAATTGCTCGCCGTGGTTGAAACCGTCGGCGATCCCCACAACTTGCAGCGAATCGAGCGGATGATGCGCAGCGTGGCCCGGGGGCATCCCTCCGCCAAGGTAGCCATCAGCATCGCGCTGAACGACCTGGCGGCCAAGCGTGCGGGCCTGCCGCTCTACCGCCACTGGGGGCTCGATCCATCCCTCACGCTCGTGAGCTCCTTCACCATCGCGATTGATACCACCGAGCGAATGATCGAGAAGACGGAGGAGGCCGTGCAGGCCGGCTATCCGATCCTGAAGATCAAGCTCGGCACCGACCGCGACCGGGAGATCATCGACGCGGTGCGCGCGGCGGCCCCGGAGGCCACCATCCGCGTGGACGCTAACGAGGCGTGGACCCCGCGCCAGGCCATCGCGATGATCCGCGTGCTGGCCGACTACGAGGTGGAGTTCGTGGAGCAGCCCCTACCCGCCGAGCAGTACGACGCGCTGAAGTTCGTGTATGAGCGGTCGGTGCTTCCGATTGCGCTCGACGAGTCGTGCGTGACGCTCACTGACATCCCGCGTATTGCCGACCGCGCTGACATTGCCAACCTCAAGCTTATGAAATGCGGCACGCTGCAGGAGGCCCACCGCATGATCCACGCCGCCCGCGCGCATGGCCTGGAGGTGATGCTCGGCTGCATGATCGAAAGCAACGCATCCATCGCGGCGGCCGCGCACCTGGCGCCGCTGCTCGACTATGCCGACCTCGATGGCTCCCTGCTGCTCGACGATGACCCGTACGAAGGCGTGAACCTGACGCGTGGGCACATCGACCTGAAGACTGCCGATCGGGCGGGGACGGGCGCGCGGGGGCGCTAAGCGGTTGGTTGGCAAACCCTGAGCGTACGTGAAGGGCAGCGCCTTTTGAGGGGCCGGAGGCTCTGTGCTGACAACCGCATGCCAAGACAAAACGAGGAGTTGATTGTACTTTGTACACGTGACTATTTTATAGCTGCGTATCACATTACGCTGTACATTCGTTTTAAAAAGCCGTTGGCCAAACGCTACCAAAACAACTAACGGATTCCGTCTTCCCGCCTGCCGGGGCATGACTATGGCGCACCGGGCTGGTCCTTCGTGACGATCTGCACGAAGGGCCGGCGGTGGTTCTTCGGCGACGTGGTAGGCGGTGAAATGCACCATTCGGCGATAGGCCAACGGGCATACGACAACTGCCAGGCCATCCCCGAACCGCTGCGCATTCCCCTAATGTGCTACGATGGGATAGCGATTCTGCAGCGTCTGAAGGCGCATGGTGAGCAGCTTGCCGTCGGATCGCGCACTTCTACGCTCACGCCGCTCACGCGAAATCCCCCGTCCCGAGTGGCACCCTGATGACGATCCGCGTACCTTCCCCCGGCGCAGAGTCGATGGTGAACTGTCCGCCCACCATTTCAATCCGGTTCCGGATGCTCCGCAGCCCGAGCCCCCCGCGCTCACCAGTGGTATCGTTAAGGGTGGCAGCATCGAACCCCGTGCCTTTGTCTTCAATCGTAACCTGGACACAGGCGTCCATGGGTTTTAATTGGACGTAGGCCTCTTCGACATCGGCGTGTTTGATTACATTGAAGAGCAGCTCCCGCGTTGTACGAAAGAGGAGGGTGTGCACCGTCTTCTCCATCGGCGGATCGGGCTCCTCGGCATCGATGTCAACCGACAGGCCATACGAGTTTTGCATGTGCAACCCCAGCCAGTCGATCGCATCCCGAAAGGATTCCTTCCCTAACGGGGGATTGAGCTCCGAGGAAAGGTTGCGCGTGGTTGTGATGGCCTGGGCCAGGTTCGCCTGGGCTTCCTGAAGTACCTTTTCGGGGTCAGCTGGAGGATCTTCCAGCACCTGATCCAACCGCATCTGGCAGGCAAAGAGCAGCTGTTGTAGATCATCATGCAGAATTAGGCTCAGCCGCTCCCGCTCGCCTTCCTCTGCAAGCGTCAGGGCCGAGGCCAACGCCTCCACCTGCTCCGAGCGTTTCTCAAGCTTGGTACTGGCCGCGCGAAGCTCAAGCTCGGACTCCTTGCGCTCGGTAATGTCTACGAACGTGAAGACGACCCCTTCAACCGTGTTGTCGCCCGAACGGTAGGGGCGTGCGCGCACCAAGAACCACGTATCATTCGCACTGCGCATCTCTTGTTCGAGCGCCTCGTGATCGTTGACTACCTTTCGGGCGTCGTCCTCCAGGTGGTCGTATGCGAGCTCATGCGTGAACGAGCCGATCGGTCGCCCTACGTCTCCTTCCTGAATGTTAAACAGGCCCTTGATACGCGGCGTAAATTTTCGAATGATGAGATCGGTATCGAGAAAGAGCGTGCCAATATCGGTGGCAGCGATGAGGTTTTCCAGATCCTCGTTCGCCGAATGGAGCTCATCGACCTTTGCCTCAAGCTCCTGGTTCACCGTTTTCAGCTCTTCATTCACTGACTGGAGTTCTTCCTTGCTCGTCTCGAGCTCTTCGGTCATCGACTTATATTCTTCATTCATCGACCGCAGTTCTTCATTGGCCGCCCGCATCGCCTGCTTGGA